>Ga0137457_1000289_pt1 | contig 13141 bp, 13 predicted proteins | sample EasRivERMGT630_2_FD_102321 | JGI IMG/M metagenome (GOLD analysis project Ga0137457, IMG submission 102321) | Soil microbial communities from meander-bound floodplain in the East River, Colorado, USA - East River MetaG ERMGT630_2 | ecosystem: Environmental > Terrestrial > Soil > Floodplain ...
GAGCATGAAAATCCTGCCCGAAGAGGAGTTCAGGGATTTGGCCGCGACAAACGGCTGGTCCGAGAGTTTTGCGGAGGGCTACCTCGATGGTGCCGCGGCACGCAGATACGGGACGCAGACTCCCAACTATCCCGTGGGCAACCTGGACGAGTATCGCAAGGGATTTCTGGCCGGGTACTCCTTAACGAGGATGAAAAGATCCTGAGGCACGATCCGATTCAGGCGGCTGCACCTCGGCGTTGCTCGAATCAGCGTCACTGGCACGGTGCTTGCTGAGCTAAGGGTATCACTCAGGGGAGGCAGTCATGGGAACCGTGGCAGAGTTCAAGGCCCTCAGGAATGAAGGTCCTTCAGCCGCTTATGTCAACGGAGTTACCGACGGGCAATCGGCCCGCGACGGAGGCAGCGCGTTGACTCTCTATCTTCAGGTGGGAATAGACGATTACGCCAAGGGCTTCCGCGCTGGATACTTTGGTCAGATGAGATTTGCGGACACCCTGGACAGGCGCTAGGCGTCCCGCAGGGCAGTCTTGCGGCGGCCGGGAATTCATGGCGGGTGTGCGAGATCCGACACCTTTTGTCGCACATTCAACACGGAAGCATCCCCAGCCGAGTCTTTCCCCCGGGCGCATCGCTCGCCCCTTAGCCAGAGTACCGGATCTGTTCCAGAAGACGGCGTGACCTGAAACTCGTCCGGTAGCCGCGTCCTGGTATTGCTTCGAGTAGAATCGGCGGAGTTCCAGACAAACTGATCGATGCGCATTCTGCTCAGCAACGACGACGGGTACTTCGCGCCCGGCATCGCGATCCTTGCAGAAACGCTCTCCGGCCTTGCGAGCATCACCGTGGTCGCGCCCGAGCGCGACCACAGCGGCGCCTCCAACTCGCTCACCCTGGATCGGCCGCTTTCGGTGCGCAAGTCCGCGAACGGCTTCCAGTTCGTAAACGGCACGCCCACCGACTGCGTTCACCTCGCCGTGACCGGATTGCTCGAGGAGATGCCCGACATGGTCGTCTCCGGCATCAATCTGGGCGCAAACATGGGCGACGACACCATCTACTCGGGGACCGTCGCGGCCGCAACCGAAGGCTATCTGCTCGGCATCCCGTCGCTGGCGATCTCGCTCGCGAGCAAGGCCGGGAAGCACTACGACACGGCCGCGCGCGTCACGCGCGAGCTGGTCGAGCGCTTCCAGAAACAGCCTTTGCGCGAGCCCGTATTGCTCAACGTGAACGTGCCCGACATTGCCTACGAGGCGCTGAAAGGTTTCGAAGTGACGCGCCTGGGCAAACGCCACAAGGCCGAGCCCACGATCAAGACCCGGACTCCCCGCAACGAGACGGTGTACTGGGTGGGCGCGGCCGGCAGCGCGCAGGACGCCGGGCCCGGGACCGATTTTCACGCCGTCGCCTCCGACTGCGTGTCGCTCACGCCGCTGCAGATGGATCTGACGCGCCCGCAGCAGATTCCCGTGGTGAAAGCGTGGCTGGCGAAATAATGCTCTCGAAAACCCGCGGCATCGGGATGACCTCGCAGCGCACGCGCGACCGCATGGTCGTGCGCCTGCGGGAGCAGGGCATACGCGACGAGGCGGTGCTCGCCGCGATGGGCGCCGTTCCGCGCCATATTTTCATCGAGGAAGCGCTCGCCAGCCGCGCCTACGAGGATACCGCCCTGCCGATCGGCTTCGAGCAGACCATCTCGCAGCCCTTCGTGGTGGCGCGCATGCTCGAAGCCTTGCGCGGAGATAGGCCCCTCGCGAAGGTGCTCGAAATCGGAACCGGCTGCGGCTATCAGGCGGCCCTGCTCGCGCGGCTCGCGAAAGACGTCTATTCGGTCGAGCGCATTGCGGGATTGCTCGAAAAGGCGCGCGGCAACCTGCGCCCCTTGCGTCTGTCGAACCTGAGGTTGGTGCACGCCGACGGGACGCGAGGATTGCCCGAAGCGGCGCCCTTCGACGGGATCATCGTCGCGGCGGCGACGCCCGGGATTCCCGACGCGCTTTTGCAGCAGCTTGCGCCGGGTGGCAGAATGATCGTGCCCGTGGGAAGCGGCGATCAGGCGCTGTGCCTCATCGAGAGGACTCCGGCCGGATTGGCGGAAAAATGGCTCGACGCCGTGCGTTTTGTGCCTTTGAGAGGAGGCAAGCAGTGAGGCTGGCCGGGATTTTTTTCGCGGGACTCGCGAGCGCGTTTCTCGCCGGATGCGCGAGCTCGTATCGGGCGCCGGTCGTCGAACGGACCGTCGCGCGCCCCTCCGCCGCGAAACCCGCGGTGCCGCCCGCGGAGCAGCGGCCCGAGAGCTACACCGTCAGGCGCGGCGATACCCTTTACAGCATCGCGCTCGACAACGGCCTCGATTATCGGGAACTCGCCGCCTGGAACAACATTGCCGATCCCGCCGCCATCAAGACCGGGCTGGTGCTGCGCATGCGGCCGCCGGGGCCGGCAGTGGCGGCGCGGTCTGAGGCCGGGTCGCAAGTCCAGCCGGAGGCCCGCGTGCAGGTGCAGCCGGTGATCGTGCCGGGCTCGGTGGAGGCGCGCTCGCTCGGCGCGGATCCGCGGGCAGGCGTGGAGCCGCGGGCAGGAACGGAGCCGCCGCGGGTCGCCGGCGATCTCAAGACCGGCCCCAAGGCGATCAAGCTGCCCTATTCCGAGCAGAATCTCGCGATGCTGTTGCGGCAGTCTCCGCCGACCGAACCGCTGCCGCCGCCGGGCGCCGAGGATGGGCAAGACACCGTGGCCTGGATGTGGCCGGCATCGGGCCGTGTTCTCGCAGGATTCTCCGAGGCGACCAACAAGGGCGTGGACATCCTCGGCAAGATCGGCGATCCGGTCTTTGCCTCGGCGTCAGGACGCGTCATCTTCAGCGGTACGGGGCTGCGCGGCTACGGCAAACTCGTCATCATCAAGCACAACCAGACCTACCTGTCCGCCTACGCCCACAACAGCAACCTGCTGGTGAAGGAAGGACAGAACGTGGTGAGGGGCCAGAAGATCGCCGAAATCGGCAATACCGATTCCTCCCAGGCGAAGCTTCATTTCGAGATCCGGCGTCTCGGCAAAGCGGTCGACCCGCTGAAATTCCTGCCGGACCGGCCGTCGTGAATTCGCACGCGCCGGAGCGCGAACTCCAGGCGGAGTGGGCCGAGAGCGATCTTGCCGGCGCGGTCGAGCCGGCCGCCGCGGTCTCCGGGGAGCCCGGGCGCGAGGCGCCCGATGGGGCGGCGGAAGCCCCCTCGCGCGCGGAGCCGGGTGAAGATGCGCCGGAAGCCGACGCCCTCAGCGACGCGACCCAGCTCTATCTGCATCAGATCGGCCTCAATCGCCTGTTCACGCCGGCGGAGGAGCTGCATTTTGCCCGGCGTACGGTCGCCGGGGATTTCTCCGCCCGGCAGAAAATGATCGAGCACAACCTGCGCCTCGTGGTCAACGTCGCCAAGGCCTATCTCAACCGGGGCATGCCGCTTCTGGATCTCGTGGAGGAAGGCAACCTCGGGCTGATGCACGCGCTCGACAAGTTCGATCCCGAGCGTGGTTTCCGGTTTTCCACCTATGCCACCTGGTGGATCCGGCAGAACATCGAGCGCGCGATCATGAACCAGTCGCGCACCATCCGGCTGCCGGTGCACGTGATCAGGGAGGTGAACATCGTGCTTCGCGCCAAGCGCCATCTGGAGGCGCACGCCGAGCGCGAGCCGACCGCGGAGGACATCGCGCACCTCGTCGGCAAGGACACCGGTGAAGTGCGCCGGTTGCTGTCGCGCAGCGAGCACGCCGCTTCGCTCGACGCGCCGCTCGATGTCGATCCGATGCTCTCGATCGGCGATTCGATCGCCGACGAGAGCGGCATGAGCCCGGAACTGCAGCTGCACGCGAACGAAATCGAGTCGCTCGTTCGCGAATGGATCGTGCAGTTGAACGACAAGCAACGCGCCGTGATCGAGCGGCGTTTCGGCTTGAACGGAAGGGAATTGCTCACGCTCCAGCAGCTCGCCTCGCAGCTCATGCTCACGCGCGAGCGCGTACGCCAGATTCAGCTCGAGGCGCTTGCGCAGCTGCGGCGCATCCTGCGCCGGCGCGGCCTGTCGAAGGACGTGCTTCTCTAGGGAAGCTCCGATTAACGTCATGCCCGCGAACGCGGGCATCCAGCAAGCGGCTGAAATTCCTGGATTCCCCACCCGCTTTCGCGGGTGCTAAAGGCCGCGGGAATGACGAATCAGCGGTTGTTCAGAGCTTCTCTAGATCAGCGGACGCCAGTCCGCGATGGTGTTCGGAGGATTGCGTTTCAGCGCGGCGCCGTCGCCTTCATCGTTGATGGCCTGCGCGAAGTCGATGTTCTTCGTGAGCTCCTCCAGGTACAGGTGCTGCCCGCCGAAGTGATCCTGCGCGTATTTGTGGGCTCCGCCGAGGTCCGCGTCGAGGCGCCGGCTCGCGCCTTGATAGAAATGCGGGGTCTTCCTCACCAGGTCCTCTCCCGATTCGTACAGGACCTCTTCGCCTCCGTCCGGAAGGTGCTTGCGGGCGATGCCGCCGGCCAGGAATTCCGGGTAGAGCCGGTCGCGGCATTTTTCCAGGTAGCAGCGGTCCGACATCTGCGCGATGATGTCCGCCGAGCCGAGCAGGTTGCCGAGCAGTTTGTAGGAAAGGGACGGCACCTTGATTTCGGAGACCGGGATCTCGTAACCGGTGAAGTGGATCAACGAGCCGGCGACCTCGGCCACCTCGCCCATGCCGATCTTGGGCAGGTAATCCCTGAGAAAGCGCGCGCCGCGGGACACGTGGGTCAGCGTCAGCTCGCCTCCGTTCTTGTGCTGCCTGTCGTCGAGCGTTCGTATGTAACCGCAGTCGTGGAACAGGGCTGTGATCACGCCCAGCCGGAACATCGCCGCGTCGAGCGGCTCCAGGCCCAATCGGGCGCGCTCGTAGCCGTCGATCAGCCGCGCCATCGCGAGCGTGACCTCGAGCACGTGCTGGATGTCGTGATAAGCGGTGTCGCAGGCGTGGAACCCCGGGCGGTCCCCGCGATACATCGTGGCGAGGTCCCGGAAAGCCCGGTCGATCTGCGCAGTCGCCGCCCTGGGATAGAGCTCGAGGAAAATCCGGTCTACTTCCGAGTTGACGAGCGCCGAGTCGGTGGTGTTCACCCGGCAGGAAACATCGTACTCGTTGCCGCGACGGTTCACTTGAATTGCGCCCTCCCGAGCTGGCTTGCCTCCCAAGGCAAGCTAAGGGCATTCTACCGCCGATTTTTCCGGGGATGGGCCCGGAAAACGTGATTTCTTGGCATTCGCATCCTGCTTACTCAAGATCGGCCGTCTAGGTCTTGAGAGTGAAGGGGTTGAAGTCCGTGTCCCTGTCGTAGTAGTCCTCTTGTTCGGCGCGCTTCAGCCAGCCGACCACGGCGTAGGTCAGCGGCGTAAACGCCACTTCCAATCCGACCTTGGAAACGAACTGGACCAGCATGATCTGCGGCAGCCTGTCATCGGGAATCAGCCCGCTTCCCCAGAACGCGAGCGGATAGAAGATCAGGGAATCGACGCCTTCGCCGAAGATCGTCGAGCCGATGGTGCGCGTCCACAGCCACCGGCCCCGCGTGAGGATCTTCATTTTCGCCAGGACGAACGAGTTGACGAACTCCCCGCACAGGAACCCGATCAGGGAAGCCGCCGCGATGCGCCAGGTCGAGCCGAAGGCGATTTCGTAGGCCGCCTGGTTGTTCCAGAAGGGCGCCGGAGGCAGCATGACGACGATCCAGGCCATGAAAGCGGCGAAAGCGAGGCCCGCGAAACCGGCCCAGATCACCCGCCGGGACCGTGCATAGCCGTAGACCTCGGTGAGGATGTCGCCGAAGACGTAGGAGATCGGGAAAAACAGCACGCCCGCCCCGAACGACACGATGCCGATCAGCGGGAAGTCGAACTGCGCGATCTTGGCCGGGCCGATCAGGTTCGAGCAGATCAGCACCGTGACGAACGCCGCCATGATGAATTCATAGTGGCGGTAGGAGCGCGGGGTCATGAATTTTCCTTGGCGGGATTCGGCGGCAGCGGAGCGGGCGGTCCGGCCCTCGTCCGGGCAAGCTCCGTGGCGAGATCGAGCACCGCCGCGGCATAGAGGTTGGATCGGTTGTAGCGCGTCAGGACGAAAAAATTCTGCAGCGTCACGCGGAAATCGGACGGCTGGCCCAGTGTTTCCAGCTCGATCAGCGCGCAGCGTGTGTCGGGAGGCATGGGAACGGCGGGTTTCACGCCGAACCCGGCGAGCTCGGCGGCGCGGATGGCCGGCGTGATTCCCGCTTCGGCGAGCTTGCGCCAGAGTTCACCGCTCACTTCGGCGGAGAAAGCCACCGGCTCCCCGCGGGCCCAGCCGTGCGCCTTCAGGAAATTGCCGATGCTGCCGATGGCGTCGGCGGGGCTGGTGGCGAGATCGCTGAGTCCGTCACCGTCGTAGTCCACCGCGAAACGCCGGTACGAGCCCGGCATGAACTGGGGAATGCCGATCGCCCCGGCGTACGATCCCTTGACGCGCAGCGGATCGATTCCCGCCTCGCGGCTGAGCATCAGGTAGTTCTCCAGCTCGCCGCGGAAGAACGGCGCGCGCTTCGGGTAATCGAACGCGAGGGTAGCGAGGGCATCGATCACCCGGTAGGTCCCGATGTTGCGGCCGTAAGTGGTCTCGACACCGATGATGCCCACGATGATCTCCTCGGGCACGCCGAACTCCGCGGCGGCGCGCGCGAGGGGCTGGGCGTTGCGGTTCCAGAACTGCACGCCCGCCTCGACGCGCTGGGGGTTCACGAAAATCGCCCGGTAGGCCTGCCAGGACGCGAGCGCACTTTCGGCGGGCTGTTCCATCGCCTTGATGATCGCGGGCTGGAACTGCGCCTTGCCGAAGACGCGGTTGAGTTCCCTGCGGGTGAAGCCGTGCTTCTTCACCATTTCGGCGATGAACTGCTTCACTTCCTTGCGGTGCGGATAACCCGGAGGCTCGGCGGCGGCGGCCGAGCCGAGCTGCAGCGCGAGCGCCGCGGCCACGAAGAAGCCGTGACAGGCCCTCAAGGACCGAATTCCCGAACGAGGTGCTTGAGACGCGCGATCGAACGGGCGTCGGGGTCCGGGCCGTAGCGCTGATCGACGTAGAGTGCGGCGATGGCGCGCACGGAATCCTCGCGCGCCGGGAGCGCCCGGGCAATGCGGCTTGCATAGTCGAGCGGGCCCTCGGCGCGCGCGCGCGCAAGGTCCTTGCGGGCGAGCTTGTCGCAGAAGCGCAGCCATGCGCGCTGCACCGAATCTCCGCGCCGGAACCCTCGAAGCAGCCACAGCGCGGTCAGCAGCAGCACCCCGGCCACGCTCCAGAACAGCATCACCGTCATCGTCTGCCAGCTCGGCTGCCGCACGCCCAGCCACGAAAGCATCTCGCGCTGGCGATCGGGGTTGTAACCGAGCACCCACTGGTTCCACTGGTTCGTGAGGGCCTCCCAGTTGTTGCGCAGTCCCTTCAGCCAGCCGAGGTTGGTGCGCATGAGCAGCGGCAGCGACGCTCCTCCCGGCGCAGTGGCGGTGATGCCGAGCTCGACGCGAATTGGAACTGCGGCTGCGGTGGGATCGACGCGAGTCCAGCCTCCCCCGGCGAGCCATACCTCGGCCCAGGCGTGGGCGTCGGCCTGGCGCACGACCATGTAGCCGTCCACCGGATTGGTGTCTCCGCCCTGGTAGCCGGTCACCACGCGGGCAGGCACGCCGGCGGCGCGCATCAGAAACACGAAGCTCGAGGCGAAGTGCTCGCAGAACCCCTGTTTGGTGTCGAACAGGAACTCGTCCACCGAGTTCCGGCCGAGCGCCGGCGGCTCCAGGGTGTACTCGAAGCGGCTGCCGCGGAAAAATTCGATGGCGCGGCGCACGATCGCGGGGTTGTCGGCGAGCGATTCGCGCCACTCGCTCGCGAGCGCCTGAGCGCGGGGATTGAAGCCGCGCGGGAGCCTGAGCGCGAGGGCGAGGTCCTCGGGATTGCCTCCGCTGGCCGCCTGGAATTGGGGAGAGGAACGCATTTCGTAGCGGATCCGGCTGCGAATCGGCGTCAGGGAGATCACGAGATAATCGGAAGTGAGGCGCGCGGCCGGCGGGATGCGCGTCGGCATTTCCAGCGCGAACATCCAGTTGCGGTTGTGCGGCTCCAGGGTCACTTCGTAATCGACCGGCGAACCGGCGGCCTCGACGCTCATGTTCCGGCGCAGCTGGGGCAGGCCCACGCGCCAGGTGAGGCCGTCGAAATCCGGCATCACCGGGCCGCGCCAGTAGAGCCGGGCGCGCGGGGGCGCCTCTTTCTCGAATTTCACCCTGAATGCGATCGCGTCCGACAGGGACAGGGAGCTGATCGAACCGGGCGACATGGTCTCCGACAGGCCGGTCACGCCGCTGTAGGCGTCCTGCGGCATTCCCCACAGGGGCCCCTGCACCCGGGGGAACAGGAAAAACAGCAGCAGCATCACCGGGCCCGCCTGGGCGAGCATGCGGCCGGCTGTTTTCAGATCGTCGACGGCGGGCCGCTGCGGCGCGCTGAATCCGACCAGCGCGGTCGTGGTGACGAACACGGTGAGCAGCATCAGCCCCGCGATCGGGATGGATTGGGAGTAAAAAAAGTTGGCCAGGGCGACGAAGTAGACGAGAAAGGCCACGACAAAGACGTCGCGCCGGGCGCGCGTCTCCAGCAGCTTGAGAAACAGAAGCAGCACGAGCAGCGTCACCCCCGGGTCCCGGCCCATGATCGTGCGGTAGGAAAAAAAGACGCCGATCGCGCCGGCGAAAGTCAGCAACAGCAGCAGCCAGCGCGCGGGCAGGGCGCCGCCGCGAATCGAAACGAAGACGCGCCAGAAAAGAAGCGCCGCCGCGGCGACATCGACCCAAAAGGGCAGCCACAGGGTGTGCGAGGCCACCGTGAGGGCGGCGCCGGCGACGAGCGCCGCGAACGGGAGCAGCGGCAGCGGTTCGCGGGTGCTCGGCTCAGCCATGGTAGAGCGCGAGCTCCTTCAGACAGCGTTCCCGGTGCGGGAACCCTTCGCCGAGCGGCACCGTTCCGCCCGGGAGCTTCAGCCCGTAGTGCAGGCCGCGCTCCTCGGCAAGCATGACCCAGCGAGCAAGCCGCGACAGCCGCGCCTCCGTGTGCATGCCGGCGGGGAGTTGCTCCCAGTCGAACCACAGCTCGGAGGCGGTGCGTCCCGCGAAGAGCTTGGTGAGCAGGAACTCGCTCCGGGCCGAGGCCTTCCAGGCGATATGGCGCGGAGAATCGCTCGCCTGGTAGGGCCGCAGGCCCGCGAAATCGTCGGTCCCGGCGCCCGCCGGGACCGCGTCGCCGGTGTCCGCGTCGGAATGCGCCAGGGGCAGGGGGGCGGTATCGGGCCGCGGGTACACGAGCGCGCGCATGTCCGGCTGCACGTAGCTCCAGGCGCGCATCAGGCCCAGGGGAAAGCGCGTATCGACGGTCACCCGCTCGAGCTGCAGCCAGCCCCGCTTCCCGGTTTTCACCGGCAGCGCGACGGAGCGGTGGCGGCGCGCGGGCGCGTCGCAGCGGACCTGGGTTCCGCGGCAGGCGAGGTCGAGCGAATGGCGATCGAAGTCGCTCTTGTTCTCGAATACGAGCTCGAACTGCGCCGTGTCCCCTGCGAACACGGGTGCCACCCGCCCGGCGCTCACGTAAAGGTGCGCAAGATTGCGGAACGTATGCAGGATCGAAACGATGCCCAGGCCCGCGAGCAGAAACGTGAGCACGTAGCCGAGGGAGAGGTTGTAATTGATCGAGCCGATCAGCATCAGGATCACGGCGACCCCGAAGCTCAGGCCGTGACGCGTGGGAAGGATGTAGACGCGACGCTGGCCGAGGAACACCACGCCCGGCTCAGGCGCGTGCTTCCCGAACACCCACTGGAAGAAATTGTAGGCCTGCGAATATTGCAGGACCCGCTCGAGCTTCACGGAATGGGCACGGCGGAGATCAGGCCGCTCGCCTTGTCGAGGCTCGAGACTCGGACTCCGTCGTGCACCGGCCGAAGGCGGTGGCCGGCCACGCCGGGGAGCACGGCCTGCACGTCCTCCGGGACGACCTTGTCGCGGCCTTCGATCAGCGCCCAGGCGCGCGAGGCGTGCAGCAGCGCGAGCGCCGCGCGCGGAGACAGGCCCGTCGCGTACTCGGGCGAGCGCCGCGAATGCTCGACCAGCGCCTGGATGTAGTCCAGAAGCGGCGCCGCGGCGTGCACGGTCTTTACCATCGCCTGCAGATCCATGAGATCGCCCGGAGCGAGGCAGGCATCCAGGCCGGCGATCATGTCGCGGCGGTCCGCGCCCTGGAGCAGGGTGCGCTCGGCGTCGTGGTCGGGATACCCGAGCTCGATCCGCATCAGGAACCGGTCGAGCTGGGATTCGGGCAGCGGAAAGGTGCCCACCAGGTGTGAAGGGTTCTGCGTCGCGACGACGAAGAAGGGCTCGGGAAGCCTGCGCGTCTCGCCTTCGGTCGTGACCTGATGCTCCTCCATCGCTTCGAGCAGCGCCGACTGGGTCCTCGGCGTGGCGCGGTTCACTTCGTCGGCGAGGATCAGCTGCGAAAAAATGGGACCCGCGTGGAATTTGAAGGTGGAACTTTCGCGCTCGTATACCGATACGCCGATGATGTCGGCGGGGAGCATATCGCTGGTGAATTGTATGCGGTGAAAATTCAAGCCCAGGAGCTTCGCGAGCACGTGCGCGAGCGTGGTCTTGCCGACGCCGGGCAGGTCCTCGATCAGCAGGTGCCCGCTCGCGAGGAGGCACGCGAGCGCGAGACGGATCTGGCGCTCCTTGCCGAGGATGATTTTTCCCGCTTGCTGGACGATGCCTTGAATGAGCGGAGAGGACATCCGATGTGGCCGTGCCGGAAAACCGTCTGTTAAAATCGTGAGTCTACTGGAAAGCCGATATGACTGGACGCAGGGAATAAAATTCATGGCGACGGCGTTCATCACGCATGCCGACTGCGCAAGACACGACATGGGCCGCCACCACCCGGAGAGCCCGGCGCGGCTCGCCGCGATCGAAGACCACCTCATCTCCTCGGGTCTCGCGGGGCTCCTCGAGCGCCACGACGCGCCCGCGGCCAGGGTGAGCGAGCTCGCCCGGGTGCATCCCCTCGAATACATCGAAGCGATCCGCGAGGCCTCGCCGCGGAGCGGGATCGTGCACCTCGATCCCGACACCGCGATGTCCCCGCACACCTGGGATGCGGCGCTTCACGCGGCGGGGGCCGCGGTGCTCGCCACCGACCTCGTGATCGGCGGGCGCACCGACAGCGCTTTTTGCGCGGTGCGCCCGCCCGGCCATCACGCGACGCGCACCCGCGCGATGGGCTTTTGTGTCTTCAACAACGTCGCCGTCGGGGCCATGCACGCGCTCGAGCAGCACGGCCTCGAGCGCGTGGCGATCATCGACTTCGACGTGCACCACGGCAACGGCACCGAGGACATCTTCAGCGACGACGAGCGCGTCGTGATGGCGAGCATCTTCCAGCATCCGTTCTACCCCTACAGCGGCACCGAAAACGTTGCGCCGAACATGGCGAACGTGCCGCTTCCGGCGGGCTCGGACGGCAAGGCCTTGCGCGCGGCGGTGGAGAAAATCTGGATGCCGGCGCTCGACGAGCTCGAGCCCCAGATGATTTTCGTCTCGGCGGGATTCGACGCCCACGTCGAGGACGACATGGCGGCGCTGCGCTTCACCGAAGCCGATTACGGCTGGGTCACGCAGCGCATCAAGGAAGTCGCGAATAAATATGCCGGCGGAAAAATCGTGTCGGTTCTCGAGGGAGGCTACGCGCTCTCCGCGCTCGGGCGGAGCGTGGTGACGCATCTGAAAGTCCTGGGCACTTCGTAGGAGTTTCCCCATGAGAATGTGGCATTCGCTGGCTGTGGGCCTCGGACTGCTGCTGCCCGCTGCGTGCGGGGACAGCAGCAGCTACAACGACATGCCACCGCTGACCCCGGCGGCGGCCACGACGTGCGGGAACGGCAGCATTTTGATGCCGCCGAGCTTGCTGCCGAATCCGGCGCCCGTCAATTTTCGGCTGCTGGAAGTCATCGGCAGCGCCGCCGGCCTCAACGGCCCGATGGATTTGCAGGCTCCGCCCAACGACCCGCGGCTTTTCATCGCCGAGCGGCCGGGGCGGATTTGCATCGTGCAGAACGGCGCGTTGCTTCCAGCGCCTTTCCTCGACATTTCGAGCCGTGTGACTACCGACGGCGAAGCGGGGTTGCTCTCGTTCGCCTTCGATCCGCAGTTCTCGACGAACGGTTTTGTCTACGTGCATTTCATCGAGAACATACCCGGTACAACGGGAGACATCGTCGTCGAGCGCTATCTGGTGTCTTCCCCGAACGTGCTCCAGACGCCGGGAACCGAGGTGATACGGATTCCCCACCGGGAGGCCGGCAATCATTACGGCGGCCGGGTGGCGTTCGGGCCGGACGGCATGCTGTATTTGTCTACGGGCGACGGCGGAGGGGGGAACAACCAATTCGGCCACGCCCAGGATGCGGCCTCGCACCTCGGCAAGCTCCTGCGCATCGACGTCAGCACGCTGCCCTACACAATCCCGGCCAACAATCCGGTCTGGCCGAACAACGTGGGCCAGAACGAAAACTGGGCGATCGGTTTGCGCAATCCGTTCCGCTATGCCTTCGACGCGGGACAGCTGTACATCGCCGACGTCGGCCAGAGCGCACGCGAGGAAATCGACGTGGTTGCGGCGGGTACCCCCGGCGTCAACTACGGCTGGAGCATCATGGAAGGCACTCTGTGCCTTGGCATTGGCGGTCCTTGCACGACACCCGGGCTCACGGCGCCGGTGTACGAATACGGCCACCCTGAAGGTTGCGCGATCATAGGCGGCTACGCATACCGCGGCGCCGCGGTACCCGGGCTTCTGGGGCAATACCTTTTTTCGGATTTGTGCGGCGGCTTTGTGCGCACTCTGAGCATCACGGGCGTCGTTAGCCAGGAGCCGAATGTGAACGTGGGAAATCCCCTCTCTTTCGGCCAGGATGGCTTCGGGGAGATCTATGTGTTGACCGCCGACAACCGGGTGCTGCAGATCGTGAGTCCATAACGCCGCAACTCGC
>Ga0137457_1000290_pt1 | contig 13141 bp, 14 predicted proteins | sample EasRivERMGT630_2_FD_102321 | JGI IMG/M metagenome (GOLD analysis project Ga0137457, IMG submission 102321) | Soil microbial communities from meander-bound floodplain in the East River, Colorado, USA - East River MetaG ERMGT630_2 | ecosystem: Environmental > Terrestrial > Soil > Floodplain ...
AACGGGAGCGTGCCCCGAAGGCCCGGCGCGGCCCCGTTGTCGCCCGCATTCAGCACCGGCTTCCCGAAGCGGCGTCCCAGCGTCATCATCTCGCGCGCCTGCGGGTTCTCGTACACGAAATCCGCCTCGGACAGATGCCCGAACGCTTCGTGGATGAAGACGCCCGCAAGCTCGGGGTCGAGCACGACCGGGTATCTGCCGCCGGCGACCCCCGGCGCGTCGAGCAGGGCCACGGCGCGGGTCGCGGCCTCCCGGAAGCCCGCCTCAGCGTCCTGCGCGCTGCGCCACCCGCGCCGCAAGCCGATAGACTCGAGCCCCTTTTCGATAATTCCGTCCCGCCGCGCCACCGCGGTGCCCGAGAGCGTCACCTCGGGCCGGACCTCGTAGAGCGCCGCCCCGTCGGAATTCACGTACCAGTACTCCGTTACCTCGTCGCGATAGCTCGCGGTCGTGTCCACCACCCGGCCGTCCACGGCGAGCATCGCGCCGTTGTACGCCTCGATCAGCCGCTTCTTGTCGGCCAGCGGGATGCCGCGCACGTCGCCGTCCAGGTCGGGGACGACATCGGCGACCTGCGGGGGCACAGCGCCGAGCCGGATGGGCCGGTCGAGTTGCACCGCGCGCGACAGCTCGCCGGCGCGGGCGACCATCGCCGGGAGCTGGTCGAGCGACGTAAAGGCGGCGATTCCCCACCCGCACCCGTGGTGGAGGGCGCGCACGAACCCGCCCTGGTCTTCGCTCGCGGTCGCGGTTTCGAGCCGGCGCCCGCGGAAGGCGACGTGCGAGGTCCAGGTGCGTTCGAGGCGGATTTCGGTGTAGTCGGCGTGCGACGCGCGCAGCGCGTCGGTCAGACGGTCCTTCACTCCCCGAATTCCCTCAGCTTCTCCGCGTAGTCGGGGCGCATCACGATCTCGCCGTCGATGATGACCTCGCGGTCCCAGGGGAGAATGATGAAGTTGTCGCTCTCGAGGGCGTAGTAGTCCGGCTTGTAGTCGCCCGTGCGGAACGACACGGCGGTCTTCACGGCCGCGGGGTTCAGCTCGCGCACGGCGGACAGGGCGAGTTTCATGGTGTCGCCCGAGTCGCACGTCTCGTCCACGATCAACACGCGCTGGCCGGTGACGATGCGGGAGGGACCCGCAATCACCGTGGGCCGCGCACCGCTCGCCTCACGGGTGATGGCAATGGACGCGAAATTGCGCTGCAGGATGCTCGCCACCACCGCTCCCGGGATCACGCCCGCGCGGGCGATCCCGATCACGAGCTGCGGATCGTAGTCGCGAAAGATCTTGAGGGCGAGCGCCCGGCACAGCTCCCCGAAGAACGGCCAGTCGACCTGAAGGACGCCGTGCGGGGCCTTGTGTACCGCGCGACCGGCCCGCCGCTGGGGCGGCGGTGGGGGGAAGGGGGGCATGGAGCGGGAGGGCATTGTGCCGGAACCTACATTGCTAAACGACGACGCCGCAAGCTATTTTCGGCACATGGGTTTTTGGCGCCGACTGTTCCGCCGCTCAGTAGGCGACGATCTTCAACCCAAGCGCCTCGATTATCTCAACGAGGCGCTCGCGCTCGAGCGTCAAGGCGACTATGAAGCCGCGTTGACGTCGTACCGCCTGGCGCTGCGCGACTATCCGAACGACGCCCGTATCCTCCAGAACATGGCGATCGCGTTCACCAAGACGCGGCGCATCGACGAGGCGATCCGGCACTACCGCCGGGCCCTCGAGCTCGATACCAACCTTGCCGGCGCGCATTACGGGCTCGCCTTCCTGCTGCTCAAGCGCGGCGACCCCGACGGCGCGGAGCAGCACCTCAAGGCGTTCCTCATCCATCCCCCCAAGGGACCCGACGCGCAGAAGTGGGTGGAGCACGCCACGCAGGCGCTGCGGGACCTCGGTGCCGGCCCGCCGCCGCAGGCGCTCTCGGCGGAGGCGCCTTGAGCCCCTGGCGCCGAGCCGGCGCCAGCCTCCTCATGCTGTCGGCCGCGGGGGAGGGGATGGGGGCATGTAAGGTGCTCAGTCCCGATCTCGATGCCGTCATCCAGATCACCGTGGTGGTCGCCGACTCCGTCGAAATGGCCGACACGCTGCGCGGCAACGCCAGCGCGGGGACGGCGCGGGGCGACACCGTGCCGAGTGCGTTCGTATGGACGAGCTTCGACACCACCGTCCTCGCGTTGGCGGACAGCGCGGCGGGCATCTACGTCGGCCGGGAGGTCGGGAGCACGAGTATCCAGGTCCGCACCGGCAACCTCCGCAGCAACCCGATCCCGATACGCGTGACGGCGGCCACACCATGAGTCCGGTCGCGACGAAGGGCACCCTCACGCGCCTGTTCTTCGACGCGCTCGAGCGGCACCGGGCGTTGCCGGCGGCGTACCGGCACAAGGTAGGCGAGCACTGGGTGGCCCTGACGCACAGCGACGTGGAGAGCCGAGTCCGCGCCGTTTCGCTCGGCTTGCGCGAGCTCGGCGTGCGCCCCGGCGACCGGGTGTCGATCCTGTCGGAGAACCGGCCCGAGTGGGCGATCGCCGACTTCGCCTGCCTGTGCGCGCGGGCGGCGGACGTGCCGATCTACCCGACCCTCCCGGCGAAGCAGGCGGAATACATCCTGCGCGATTCGGGCGCGGTCGCCGTGTTCTGCTCGACCGCCGCGCAGCTCGCCAAGGTGCTCGAGGTACGGGCCGGCCTGCCGGCGCTGCGGCACATCATTGCGTTCGATCCCGCCGCCGGCGAGGGAGTGATGACCTTCGCCGCCCTGGAAGCGCTCGGGCGCGCCGCGGTCGAGCAGTATCCGCAGTTCCGGGACGAGGCGCTCGCCGTCGAGCCCGATCAACTGGCCACGCTGATCTACACCTCCGGAACGACGGGTGACCCCAAGGGCGTGATGCTCTCGCACAACAATCTCTGGTCGAACGTGCTGAACTCGCTCGAGACGATGACGGTCGTCCCGGGAGACGAGTGCCTCTCCATGCTGCCGCTGTCGCACGTGTTCGAGCGCATGGTGGGGTACACCATGTTCCACGGCGGCGTGATCGTCAACTATGCCGAGTCGTTCGACCAGGTCGCGGCGAACATGCGGGAGGTGCGCCCCACCATCGTTCTCTCGGTGCCGCGCTTCTACGAGAAGGTGGATGCGCGCGTGCTCGAGAACGCGCTTGCGGGGAGCGGGGTGAAGCGCCGCATCTTTTTCTGGGGCAAGCGCACCGGCGACGCGTGGGCCACCTACCGGCTCGCGGGGCTCGCCGTCCCGGCGGGGCTCGCTCTCAGGTACGCGATCGCCAACCGGCTCGTGTTCTCCAAGCTGCGCGCCCGCACCGGCGGCCGGGTGAAGTTCTTCGTGTCCGGGGGCGCCCCACTGTCGGCGGAGATCGCGAAGTTCCTCTTCAGCGCGGGGCTCCCCGTGGCTGAGGGGTACGGCCTGACTGAAACGTCTCCGGTGCTGACGATCAACCCGGTCGAGCGCATCAAGATCGGCACGGTGGGCCCGGCCATCCCGGGCGTGCAGCTCCGGATCGCGCCGGACGGCGAGATCCTCGCCAAGGGACCGGGGATCATGCAGGGCTACTACAACAAGCCCGACGCCACGCGCGAGGCGATCGACGCCGAGGGCTGGTTCCACACGGGCGACATCGGCGAGCTCGACGCCGACGGCTATCTGCGGATCACCGACCGCAAGAAGGACCTGATCGTCACCGCCGGCGGCAAGAACATCGCCCCGCAGCCGATCGAGAATCTTGTCAAGAGCAACAAGTTCGTCGCCAACGCCGTAATGCTGGGGGACAAGCGCAAGTTTACGATCCTGCTGGTCGTGCCGAACTTCGATGCCCTCGAGCGCTGGGCGCGCGAGCGGCGGCTGCCGCCGGGGTCACGCGCGGCGTTGATCGCGCTGCCCGACGTGCAGGCCAAGGTCGAGCGCGAGGTAATGGGGGAGCTGCGCGAGCTGGCGAAGTTCGAAATGCCGAAGCGTGTGCTGCTGCTCGAGCACGATTTCACGATCGACTCGGGCGAGCTCACGCCGACGCTCAAGGTCAAGCGGCGCGTCGTGGAGAAGCGTTACAAGGATCTGGTGGACCGGGCCTACGCGGAGAGTGACTCGATCGAGACGACGCTCGGAGGCTAGAGCTTCAGGGAGAAGCGCAGTCCCGCCTGCAGGTTGTGCCGCACCACCACCAACTCGATCAGGGCGATACTCGCAAACCACGCCGTCCGCATCCAGCGGCGCCGCAGCAGCGCTCCCCCAACCAGACTGCCGGTTAAGCCAGCGAGACTCCAGGCGCGGAGCGTCGTGAGACTGGGTGAACGGCCCAGCAGGGGATTTTGCTCCACCGAAGGTGTGCAGAGCACTCCGGCATTACCGCACCGCCGAATCGCATCGGCCGTCGTTGACCAGTCGAGGAGGATGAGCGACGTGCTCATCGTGGCGAGGGCCACATGCTCGGGCGCCCACGGCGTCGTTGACCAGTTGAGACGGATGAGCGACGTGCTCATCGTGGCGACGGTCACCCCCTTGGGGTCCCAACGTTGCGCGCTGCCGCGGTGCGCGAGGGTCGCGCTTAACACCCCGAGAATCAGCACAACTCGCATGCGACGTCCTCACGCATCAGACGGCCGGGCCGGGGTAGTCGGAGGTGACTACGTCCCGACAGAAAGGCGGCTCCTGAGGCGACGACGCCGCTTTCTCTTGTTACCCGCCGTGCGGGCGCAAAGTTCGTGCCCATCGAGGCCGCCTGCGCCATGACGGCACGACGAGAACTTTGTGCCTGACGCTCCGCACTATGCCTGGTGAGAACGTGTGATCCACAACACTACGCGAGGTACAGCGCCAACACGCTCGGCGGTGCGCTCCAAGAGAACCGCTCCCGAAGCATTAACACGAATGGACGATCCACCCCGGGTGTGCGACGCTAATCGCCGGCCTAGGATGCAATCGGATTCATCACGCGGCCCATGAACAGGATGGCTCCCGAGAACCGCTCCCGAATCATGAACACGAATGGACGATCTACCAGCACTGGAACCGGGGCGCTCGTGACGCCGCTCTCGACCGACGTCGCCGCGGCGGCTTCCGTTCCCTCTTCGTTCACGTCCACCGTGGCTTTGTGCCGCACATCGGTGATGCAGAGCTTTCCCGCCGGCAGCATGGCCATCCGCGTGAAGTCCGCCGTGCCGTCGCAATCGAACGCGGACGGCATGCCGAGCGCGCTCAGGACGTCGTTCATGCTCAGGCCGTACGTCATGGCGAACTTGGGGAGATAGATGTGTTGCGATACCGCTGCGCTTGGCGCATCGAGACCAGTGGTCCACGCGCTCCAGCGCTCCGCGGTCAGCGCGGGAACCAGTGAGTCGACCCCACCCGGGTCGCGCGGCAAGAGGATCGTCATGCTGAACGCCTTTCCCCCGTACGGCAGGTCGATCAGGGTGATCCCTCCGTCCGAGGTCCTGCCGAAGGACACCTCGTCCCCATGCGTCATCATCGGGACGGTCGTCGCGCTCCCGGACCGGAGATAAAAGGCTCCCGGCGCGGTGAAACTCTTCTTGAATTGAGTCGTCCAGTTGCCCTTGAAGTAGATCGCGTTGATGAGGTACGCCACGACGTCAGGGGAGATCGGGTCGGGCACGATCGTGGGGATCTTTCCCTGGGTCGCGTTGCTGACCCACCCGTTGATCGTCGAGGGCGCGCTCGGGCTCGAGAAATCGAGGCTCTGAACGGTGGCGTCGAAGTACGTGCGGGTCGCGGTGAGGAAATTCGGGAGCAGGGTGAAGCCCTGCCGATACCACACCGAATTCGCGAGGGTGAACGCGACGCGCCGGTCCAGGCCCCGCAGCAGCGCGATCAGGCTTTGGTTCGAGCGATTCACGTCGTCGAGCGTCATCTCGTCGAGCGCCAGCGCGTGCTGCATCTCGGTTTGCGTCACCCCGGCCGCCCCATTGTAGGCCATGGCGAGCGCCATGGACGCACTGAGTGGTGAGATGAACACGTTCGAATCGGGTCCCGCGCCGTCGGCGATCGCCTGGAACACCTTGAAGGCGAACGTATTGTTGGCGCGGACGAGCGCACCCTCGGCCTGGGTGAGCGCGCGGGGCAGACCCTTGATCTCGCCGGGTCCCAGGGACTCGCCGCACGCCGCGAGCAGCGTCGCGGTCGCTACGGCAAGGTGACAGGAGACGTACCTCGGAAGTCTCATGGCGCGACCACGCCCGACGCGGGCAGTGGTGGTTGCGCGCCTTTGAGCACCGCGTACCCCTGTATCGAGACCGCGGCGAGCCAGCACGGCGCGCCGAGCTGGGAGAGCCGCTGCAGCAAGAGGTCGCGATCTGCCGGAGTTGCTGCACCGAATTCCAGGCGGTTGGTGACTTCGTTGATGTCCGAATAGGTCCAGCCGTCGGGCAGTCCCGCAACCAAGATGACATAGCGGTACCAGTCGTTCAGCTGCACCCAGTTCCAGCGGACCACGCGAATCCGCACGGAATCGCGGGCGAAGGAGAAGTGTGTCCCCGGCAAATACGTTGGGTAGTAGACAGCAAGTGCGTTGAGGGACTCGGAGACATGGGATATGTCGACGAAGTTGAGGACGAGGCGGTTCCTGCCGGCAACGGGTTCCAAGTAAAGACCAGCCCACCCGCCCGGCACATGCTCCGCGACCATCTGCCAGAGGGCGTCACCGCCGGGGTGGGAAGGAGGAGAGAACGGAGGCAGCGAATCGCGTCGCGCAGCGGAGAGGCTCACCGCGGGGGCGTTGGGGGAACAGCTCGCAGGATTCGACCAGACAAAGCCCTCACCCGCCTCATTCAACGTTGGATCCAACGTTGGATCCAACGTTGGATCCAACCCTGAGTCCGAGCACGCGAGCAAGATTCCGGCGAGGCACACCGCACGGCCGAGACGGCGGGAGAATTCGATGCCCTGCATGACGACCTCCTGGGGCCGTGCGACAGCCCTACCACCGTGCTACCCCGCGGGCGGCGTAACGGCAGGGGGCGCCGCTACCCCTTCTCCCCCGCCCACAGCCCCTGCCCCACCGCGAGCCGGTTGATTCCGGCCGGCGGCGCGACGTCTTCCCGCTCCACCACAAATCGCCGCCCCCGCAGCAACACGCGCTGCGCCTCCTCGAGCCACGGCGCGCCCGCTCGATCGGCGCCCGCCACGACGCCGCGCGCCATCGCCGGACGCAGCGGGATCATCCCCGGTGCGCGCAGCAGGCTCAGGACCAGTGACTCCTCGATTTCGGCGGGCGGGTCAACGCCGACGAAATGAATCCCGCCCATCAGCCCGGCGAGCCCCGCCGCATGCCGCACCGCGGAGCCCAACAAGACGACGAAGCCGCCGGGGCCGGAGAGATCCAGGAGTGCTTGAAGAGTCTGAGGTTCATGGGGAAGGGGGACGGGGGAAGGGGGAAGGGTAACGCGAGGCTCGTCCGAGGATTGGTGTACTCTTCCCCTGAAATCGACAATGCCCTTCACGATCGGATATTCCTTCCGGCACACCGGACACCCCACCACGCCCGACCGCACCATGCGGCCCAGCATCTCGCCGGTCGAGAGCACTAAGACGTCGAGCGGATGCTCCTCGGGACAGCGCAGCATCTCGGTGAGCTCAATGTGCATTCCGCACTCCCCGCTCCGCAGTCCGCATTGGCTCAGCGTCCCGGCATCAGGCGCATCTCCGTCACCTCGACGCGCGGCGGGCGCGTCACGGCGAACAGCACGGCGGCGGCAACGTCGGAGCCCTGCAACATGTCCTTGCGCTTGGTGAACCCGGGCCGCGAGTCGGGATCGACCGCGTCCCAGGCCGCGGTGTCCACGGCGCCGGGCGAGATCAAGGTCGTGCGCACACCGCTCCCCGCCAGCTCGGCGGCGATCACCTGGTGCATCCCGCGCAGTCCGAACTTGCTGGCGACGTACGCCGAATCGCCCGCAAACGCGACGTGATCGGCGATGCTGCCGATGGTGACCACGTGGCCGCTGCCGCGCCGGCGCATGAGCGGCACGAGCAGGCGCGCGAGCAGGAAGGGGCCGGTGAGGTTGGTCGCCAGCGCCTGCGCGAACTCAGGGGGAGTCGTGTCCTCGATCGGCTTGACGAAAAAGACGCCCGCGTTGCTGACGACGATATCGGGGACGCCGCGCTCCGCGGTCACGCGCGTCACGACCCGCTCCACGGCGGCCGGGTCGCTCACGTCGCACCGCAGGTCGGTCCGGCGGTCGGTGGTGGCGTCCTTCAGGCTGCGGGCGAGGCGCACGACGTGCGCCCCGGCCGCCTGCAGCTCGTCGGCGACCGCGAGCCCGATGCCGCGCGAGGCGCCGGTGACGAGCGCGAGTTTTCCGGCGAGGGACGCGGCGGTCACCTCACCCCGGGGCCGCGCGGCCGCCGTGCACCAGCCGCAGGAACTCGTCGCGCGTCTTGCCGTCCTGAAGCAGCGCGCCCCGCAACGCGCTGGTGACCGTTTTGGAGTTCTGCTTTTCGACCCCGCGCATCATCATGCACAGGTGGTAGGCCTCGATCACCACCCCTACCCCGCGCGGCTCGAGCACGCGCATCAGCGCGTCGGCCACCTGGTCGGTGAGCCGCTCCTGCACCTGCAGGCGGCGCGCGAACACCTCAATCACCCGCGGGATCTTCGAGAGGCCCACCAGCCGGCCGTTCGGGAGGTAGGCGACGTGCGCCTTCCCGAAGAACGGCAGCAGGTGGTGCTCGCACAGGGAGTAGATCTCGATGTCGCGCACGCACACCAGGTTGTCGTGCTGCTCGGTGTAGAGGGCCTCGCCGATCACGTCCTCGACGGAGATCCCGTACCCGCGCGTCAGCCACTTGAGCGATGTCTCGACCCGCGTCGGCGTGCGCCGCAGCCCTTCCCGCGCGGGGTCCTCGCCCAGCTGGACGAGCATCTCGCGCACCAGCGCGTCAAAGGCCATGGGCGCGCCTGCCGCCGGAGTGGCAGCCGCCGGCTCCCCGTGGTCCTCGTGGAAGCCGTGCCGGCTGGCGGATTTCATTTTGTCACGTGCCATCGTAGTCCACGTAGTTGCGCTCCGTCTCCCAGAGACGGATCCGTTTGAGAGTTGCCGGCTTCACCGCAGGGGCCAGCTCGCGCCAGCAAACGACGGCGATGTTCTCCGCCGTGGGGTTCAGCTCGGCAAACCAGGGAACGTCCAGGTTGAGGTTCTTGTGGTCCAGGTGCCGCAGCAACCGCTCGGTGGCGATCTGCTTGATCCGCTGCACGTCCATCACGTACCCCGTCGCGGGATTGATGTCGCCTTCCACCGAGATCTCGAGGTTGTAGTTGTGGCCGTGGTAGTTGGGATTGGCGCACACACCGAACGTCGCCTCGTTCTCCGCATCGGAGAGGCGCCGGTCGTACAGCCGGTGGGCGGCGTTGAAGTGGACGCAGCGGGTCACCACGCAACGGGGCATCGCTTGTTGGACCTCCGGGGCAGGACTATCTTCGGCACGCGTGAAACTAAAGGTACTCGCTTCGATCACCGCGGGGGGAGCCTCCGCCCTCTCGGCCCTGTGGACCTTCCCCAGTCTGCTCGCGTCCGCGTTCCTGGTCGCGTGGGGCGCGGAGGCGGCCCAGTTCGTCATTTCCCAGGGGCTCGCGCTCGCGCTGCTTGCGTGGCTGCAGACGCTGCCCGAGTTCGCGGTCGAGGCGGTGATCGCGTGGGAGGCGGGCGATGATCCAGAGCGCTCCCACCTCGCCATCGCGAACCTCACCGGCGCGATCCGCCTGCTGCTCGGACTCGGCTGGCCGATGATCTATTTCGTGTTCGCCGCCTTCGGCCGGGCGCGCGCGACGGCGGGCCCGCCCGTGATCCGGCTGCACCCCGAACACGCCGTGGAGGTCGTCGGCCTGGTGCCGCCGCTGCTCTACTTCGGCGTGATCCTCGCCAAGGGCAGCTTCAGCTGGGTGGACGCGGTTGTGCTCGTGGCGCTGTACGTCGCCTACATGTGGGTGCTGTTCCGCAGCCCGCCGCACGACAAGGAAAAGGTGGCGGACGCACCGCTCGTTTCCCGCTGGGCGTACAACCAGCCGGGGTGGCGGCGCTACGCGGCGATCGGCGGCCTGTTCGCGGGCGGCGGCGTGCTGCTCGTGGTCACCGTGCATCCGTTTCTCGAATCGATGGTGGCGGTGGCCGCGACGCTGGGCGTCAGCCAGTTCGTGTTCGTGCAGTGGGTGGCGCCGTTCCTGTCGGAATTCCCGGAAAAGGTCTCTGCTTTCTACTGGGCCCGGCGCGTGACCCACGCCCCGATGGCGCTCATGAACATGGTGTCGAGCAACATCAATCAGTGGACCGTCCTGGCGGCGATGATCCCGCTGGTGTACGGGTACTCGACGCTGCACCACCACGGCACGTGGATGGACTTCCACTTCGACGATGCGCAACGGCTCGAGATCCTCCTGACGGTGCTCCAGACGGGCGTCGGCGTGATGCTGCTCGCGAACATGGAGTTCGACTGGATGGACGCCACCATCATCTTCGTGTTGTGGCTCGCGCAGTTCCTGCGGCCGAGCCTGCGGGAAGAGGTGGCCGTCGCGTACGGGCTCTGGATGGCGATCCTGGCGGTGGGCTTCGTGGTGCGTGGGAAAGCGCTGCTTGCTCCGAAGTACTTCTGGGACGTGGTTCGCCGTCGCATGCCCTGAAACGCGATCGGCCGGGCCTGCGTAATGCAGCCCGGCCGACCGGTACAAGGAACGAAGAGGGTTATTGAAGCCCGAAAGGAATCATTGGACCCTCACCATAGCGTCTGCCTTCCCCGCGAGGGGGCCTGACATAGGTTACAGTATGTGGGTCCTCGGTCGAGCTGTTGGCTCAATAGTTGAACTCTCCGCCCCGCCCATAGCATTACACGGCGGCGCGAGGACGTCAAGGAGATCCTTCGATCCATGAATCTCACGCTGCTGGCGGCACTCGCCTGCCTGATCGCCTGGCTCCTGCTCGTATTCGTCGCACACGTCGGAAGCGGACCGGTGCAGCTGCTCTGGGCCGCCGCCGTGCTGCTGTTCGCGCGGCGCGTGCTCGCCGGCGCTCCCCGGTTCCGCTCCTGAAAGGGATCCCCACGATGATCCGGCGTTCGACCCTCGCCGCCGCGCTCGCGGTGTTCGGTGCGGCGGTCACGCTCCCCGCGACGGGCGCGGCGCAACTCGGCATCAGCCGGGCGTACATCGACACTACCTGCCTGCCCTGCCGCGACTTCTTCGGGTACGCCAACGGCGCCTGGCTCAACTCGGCGACCATCCCGGCCTCGTACCCGAGCACCGGCTCCGCCCGCGAGCTGTTCGACCGCAACCAGGCGACGCTCCGGACCGTGCTCGAAAGTGCCGCGGCGGCCGCCGACACCGCGCGCGATCCGACGCTCCGCAAGCTGGGCGCGTTCTACGCGAGCTGCATGGACTCGGTGCGGTCCAACCGCGCCGGCGCGGCGCCGATCGCCAGGGAGCTTCAGCTGATCGCCGCGATCCGGACGACCGGCGATCTCCAGCGCCAAATCGCCCGCCTGACCCAGCTCCAGGTGTACGCGCCGTTCTACTTCTCGGCGGAAGTGGACCCGAAGGAAAGCAGCCGCTACATCGGACAACTATACCAGGCCGGGCTCGGCCTCCCGGACCGGGAGTACTACCGCAAGACCGACCCCGCATCGGACTCGTTGCGCCGCGATTACGTCGCGCACGTGGCCCGCACCTTGACGCTGCTGGGGACGCCGGCCGCGACGGCTAAGCAGGACGCCGAGCGCGTGCTGAAGCTCGAAACGGCGCTCGCGGAGTCTTCCATGACGCTCGTGGCCCAACGCGATCCCAACGCCGTGTACCACAAGATGACGGTGCGCGAGCTGCAGGCGCTGGCGCCGGCGATCGAGTGGCCGGCGTTTTTCGGCATGGTCGGCGTGCCGGCGCTGGGGTCACCCGACGCCACGCTGGACGTCTCGCAGCCGGCCTTCCTGCGGCTCGTGAGTGATCGAGCGGCCTATGCGCCGCTCGACGACTGGCGCGTCTACCTGCGGTGGCATTTCGTCAATGCGGTCGCGCCGGCGCTCGGCGCGGCGTTCTTTGCCGAGCACTTCCGGTTCGAATCGCGGCTGCGCGGCACGAAGGAGCCGCTGCCGCGCTGGAAGCGCTGCTCCGCGGCGAGCGACGACGCCCTAGGCGAAGCGCTTGGGAAGGCGTATGTGGACCGCGCGTTTCCCCCCGCCGCCAAGGCGCGGGTGCTCGGGATCGTCGACAATCTCCAGGCGGCGTTCGCGGAGCGGCTGCGGCGCCTGGCCTGGATGAGTGACTCGACCAAGGCCCAGGCCCAGGACAAGCTGAGCAAGGTACTTCGGAAAATCGGGTACCCGGACAAGTGGCGCGACTATTCCACGCTCCAGGTCAACGACACCGCGGCATTCGCATCCAATCTGCTCAACGCGAACGCCTTCGAAGTCCGGCGCCAGATCGCCAAGATCGGCACGGCGGTGAGCCGCGCCGAGTGGGGCATGACGCCACCGACCGTGAACGCGTACTACAACCCGACGACCAACGAGATCACCTTCCCCGCCGGCATTCTGCAACCGCCGTTCTTCGATGCGGCCGCGGACGATGCCGTGAACTACGGCGGGATCGGGTCGGTGATCGGGCATGAACTGACCCACGGCTTCGACGACCAGGGGCGCCAGTTCGACGCCGCCGGCAATCTGCGGGACTGGTGGACCGCGGAGGACGCCATGCGGTTCGCCGACCGGGCGCGCAGGGTCGTGGCGCAGTTCAACGGCTACATCGCGGTCGATACGCTACACGTGAACGGCGAGCTGACGCTGGGTGAGAACATCGCCGACCTGGGCGGCCTCGCGATCGCCTTTGACGCCTTCCAGCGGTCGCTCGCCGGGAAACCCCGTCCGCCGGCCATCGACGGGTTCACCCCCGAGCAGCGCTTCTTCATCGCCGCCGGACAGACCTGGCGCAATCTCACGCGGCCGGAAACGGCGCGCCTGCGCGCCCTAACGGATCCCCACTCCCCGCCCCGGTGGCGGGTGAACGGGCCCATGTCCAATGTCCCCGCGTTCGCGAAAGCATTCGGTTGCATGCAGGGAGATCCGATGGTGCGACCGGACAGCGTGAGGGCGGAGATCTGGTAAGTACGAGGGACGGGGGATGGGGGACGGGCAATCCTGG
>Ga0137457_1000291_pt1 | contig 13132 bp, 13 predicted proteins | sample EasRivERMGT630_2_FD_102321 | JGI IMG/M metagenome (GOLD analysis project Ga0137457, IMG submission 102321) | Soil microbial communities from meander-bound floodplain in the East River, Colorado, USA - East River MetaG ERMGT630_2 | ecosystem: Environmental > Terrestrial > Soil > Floodplain ...
ATCGCCGCCAGGCCAAGGTTCGAGAACAGGGCCATCCCGCAGTACATCTTGACGCGGGTGATCGTCTCGTCCTTCGTCTCCGACGTCCCGACCTCCTCCACACGGACGCCGGCGGCGCCTCGAGCGGTCAGGCCGGAGATCCCGTAACGACCGGAACCGTCGTCGAACGAGCCGCCGAAGATCGTCGTCTCGTTCACGCCGCCACCGCCGTTGATCGGGATCCAGTCGTTCGTGAACAGCGGAACGCCGCGATACGTCGGGACCGTACGACCTGACGGCAGGGTCACGACCTCGCCAATTCCGGCTCCGCCGAGGGCTCGCAGTTGCGAGTAGTACGAGCGGATCGAGCGGGCCGGCATCATGAAGTAGTCGACCTGGCCGTCCTTGTCCTTGACCTTATCGATCAGTTCGTCGAGGTGGGAGAAGTCCCACGTACCGGCGTTGCGATCGATCTTTTGTGACGCGGGCAGGAGCGACAGCAGGCCGGCGAACGAGTCGTTCAGGCCGTCACCGCTGATCATCGTCTCCTGGTACTTGCGCCCCAAGCTCTTGGCCTTCGAAGCGACCTGGGTCGCCTTCTGGTCGGTGTAGTCCGACCGAGTCGCCTGGATGAGACCGTTGACTTCGGCGTCGCCGATGAGGGTCGTCAGGCTCGACGTGACCTTGGTGAACGTCGCCGCGGCCTTGGCGGTGATGGTGCCACCCACGCCAAGGAACTGGACATCGCCGAGCACGTTCTCGCGATTATATGCGAGCGCGTTGCCCTCGATCTCCATGAAGGGGAGAAACTCGAAAATCGCGTTGGTCGTGACGATGTTCTCGATCACGCCCGCCAGGAGCATGTCCTGGGTGAGTTTGGCCGATTCGGCCAGGGTGACTGATGCCATTGAGGCCTCCAGAGATGGTTGAGTGATACCGGCCGAAGCGGACCCCGCTCCTTCACTCCATCACCGATGGAGGAGAGTGCCGCTCTAAGGAAACCCCGTACCCTTAGAGTTACACTCTTAGCTGATTATACCACACTTATCTTCACATGTAAACAAGAATGTTCATAGTCCCCCATGGAATAATCACGATCCCTGGGGCTATCGCTCCGATACGTTCAACTGGATGGTCCTATCCTCCTGTCGACCGCCGGCCGATGTGATGTGACAGGTAACCAGGTAGGTCTTACCGGCCTCACCTCCAGAGATCCACACTGTGGCCTTCTTTAGGGTGGCCGAACTGGTTGCCACAGTTAGCCCAGCAGTGGCCTGAAACGTGGCCGAAGATATGTCGTCCACCCCAAGCCAGGCCGTCCAGTCAAATGTGTAGTCTAGGATCGCGTTAGGGTCCTTGTCAATGGCCGGAAACGGCCCTTCGCCAACTACGAAGCCCATGGTTCCTCCGAAGTATCAATCTCACGATCCTCTATGTCAAGGACCAGCTCTCTAATTTCGCCATCCAGCGCGAGCGATCTGTCATCAGCTGTCAGGGTCAGGGTCCTATTCGGATCAGGTATAGACCCGTATGCCACGACCGAACCGGCCAGGGCCTGCGCTATGACCTCGGCGATAAACCCGGCGGCCTGACTAGCGGCCGATACGGCTCCTGATATGAACGATGCTGCGACCTCGGATGTGACCCCGATCGAGGATCCGTGACCTTCGGTCGACCCAGACACCGGCACGGATGCGACCGTTACGACCTGACCACTAGCCACCGCTCCGCTACCGCCCTCGGCCGCGCCCGCGATGACCGATGCGGAGACGGACTGCACCTGTCCGGATACCTGGCTATCGGCGATCGGTCCGCCGGCTATGGCCGAAATGGCGGCCGAGGTCATCGCCCCGTTCACTTGCGAAGAGGCCGTTGCGGATCCGGCAACCAGCGCAACTGTGGTGACGATGACCTGGCCATTGGCTGTAGCGCCCGAAGTGCCCTCCGCCGTCCCGGGCAACGCAGTTATCGTCGCGGTCTGCGTAGCTGCTGTCGTCTGGGCATCGGCGCTCGGCGCACCCGCCACCGCAGAGGCCGTAGCGGTGACCGTGGCCCCGTCAGCAGTGCCCGCCGACTCGCCCGTAGCGGTCCCCGCCACTGCGGTGATCGTCGCGGTGACCGTGGCAGCCGTCGTCTGCGAATCAGCCGTGACGCTGCCCACGATGGGCGAGATCGTCGCAGTGACCGTCGCACCCGTCGCTTCTACCGAGGGCGCTCCACTGACCGCGCTGATCGTCGCGGTGTTGGTGACGCCCGTCGCTTGCGCATCTGCCGTCGGCGATCCGGCGACCGCGCTGATCGTGGCAGTGACCGTCGCGCTCGGCGCATCTCCGCCCGAGGAGCCCGTCGCCTGACCTTCGATGGCGCTGATCGTGGCGGTGACCGTCACCGCTGCCGCTTGCGAGTCCGCCGTCGCGCTACCGGTGACCGCGCTGATGGTTGCGGTGACCGTAGCCGCTACGTTCTGTCCGTCGCCCGTCGCGCTGCCGGCGACTGCAGAGGAGGTGACGCTGCTGGTGACGCCCGTTGCCTGCGCGTCAGCGGTCGGGCTCCCCGAGATCGCGCTAATCGTCACCGTCTCCGTGGCGCCCGGCGCATCGTTGCCCGCCGTAGCGGAGCCAGCGATAGCCGAGATGGTGGCGCTGTTGGTGACGGCGACGGTTTGCGCATCTGCCGTGGGACTACCTACTACAGCACTGATCGTAGCGGTGACTGTTGCGGCGGTGTTCTGTCCGTCCCCGGTGGCGCTGCCCGCGATGGCGCTCGCGGTCGCGGTATTGGTGACGCCCGTCGCGCTGACATCCGCCGCGCCAGTGACCGCGTTCGCAGTAGCGGTGACCGTCGCCGCCGTGTTCTGCGAGGACGCGGTAGCGCTGCCGACGACCGCGCTCGCCGTGACGCTGACCGTCGCGCCCGGCGCCGTGGCATCGCCCGATGCCCCCTCGGGAACCTCCAGCTCAATCCACGAGACCTCCGCCCGGTACGCGACCTTGCCCGGCAGCCACAGCTGCGAGCGCGGCGCGTAGTGCCGGCGGAATGGCGGGCGAAAGACGTGCGACATGCTAGGTCAGGCCAGTTCCTCAAACCAGATGCAGCCCGAGCCGGTCAGCGCGTCGACCGGACCGGCGTTAGTCATGCCGATGGTCCAGTACTCGCCGGGCAGGATGATCGGGCGCATCTCCGGCGTGTAGATGACCTCCAGCGGGATGCGGACGTTCCAGCCGCGCTGTCCCATGTTCTGCAACGTGCCGGTGCCCGTGGCGAGGCGCGTGGTGTTGTTCGCCTCGACCACCGCGCCCGCCGCGACATCGTTGCGCCCCTTGGCATAGATGGTCGGCGTCGACCCGCCCGAGCCAGAGGTCACAGTGCTGAACCCGCGTACCTCCTCCAGTCGCAGAATCTCCTCGGCGGCGTCGCCAACGTCTGAGATTTGGAACAGCACAAAGCCGTGGATGGCGACGGGCTTGCCGCTAGCCGCGAGCACCTCGAAAAAGTCGAGCGCGGTCGTCGCCGCCCACGTCACGCTGTTGAACTGTGCTTGGTACATGCGCATCACGTCACCTCACAAGGAGCGCCGTCGGGAGGCCCCGAGGCGGCGTAAAGAGAATCGACTTTGGCGGATCGGTCCACGTCAGCACGACGAGACCACGCGCGCCGGTCCCGCCCGCGCGATTGGTCGAGCTATTGGTGCGTCCGCCCGAACCGCCGCCACCGCCCGTCGTGCCGCTGCTGGTGCCGACCGCGCCCGCGCCGCCCGCAGTGCCCGTACCGCCGTCGCTGCCGTAGCTCGCGCGCCCGGTGCCCTCTGTAGCAGTGGTCGTATCGCCGCCCGTGCCGCCCGATCCCGCGCCACCACCGCCACCGCCGGATGATCCCGTTGGGCCAGCACCCGCGCCGCCGTTGCCGCCCCGGTAGGTGGTGTCGCCAATCGACGTTCCCGCCGTGCCGTTACCGCCCGCGTAGGCCCCGGTGGACGCGCTACCGACGCCGCCCGGTCCGCCCTCGGCGTAGACCGTGCCTGCCGCGCTGAACCATGATGGGTTGCCGGTGCCGCCGGTGCCGCCCGCCGCGATCCCTGCCGTGCCGCCGGTGCCGACCGTGACCGTATACGGATTGCCTGCCGGTGAAACTGCGACGACCTTGATCGCGTATGCGCCGCCCGCGCCGCCGCCGCCTTGCGATGCGGTGTTGCTGCCGACGCCGCCACCACCGCCACCGCCGCCGACGCACTCGACCGTGACCGATGACACGCCCGCCGGGCAGTCCCACGTCGAAGTCGCGGTGAAGGTTTGCGTGCCCATCGCTTACACCGAGTACACGCCGACGCGCACCGCGCTACGGTCGGTGATGTTTGCCACGTCGGCGGAATCAACCGCCCACTCATACGTCCCGGCGGTGAAGCGTTGCACGGGATCGGCCGACCGCAATACTTCCGCCTTAAAAGTAGCGATTGCGGTTAGCGTTTCTGTAAAGCCCGTGATAGTGAACGTCGCGGCGATAGGCCCGGCCGCCCCCTGTATACGGTCCTCCGTCGCCTGCATGTCAAGCGACGGCCCGGCGTTTTCGCGGATCGTGTAGCCAGTGCCGGCGGCCTTCGCCACCTGATAATTCGGGTCGCCTGTCACACCGAATATATATTGCCCGCTTGTTGCCGTCGTAACGTTCCCGCTAGTTACTGCGTCCGTGCCGCCGCCCGGATTTGCTTGCACCTGTGCCGCGTATTGATCACGCTCGCCCGCCCCGCTTACCTCGTGCACGATCATGCTTTTACGACTCGCGTTACCGCTTAACGTAACCGTCACTGTGCACGAACCAGACGTGCCGGCGATGGCGTGGAATACCACCAAATTCCCGAACTCACCAGATAAAACATCTTCAGTCGTGTAGGTGCTACTGCGGTCGTCGACCACGCTCGACAGCGTGTAGGACGCAGCGCCGTCCCATACGACAGCACCAACGATTAGGTTCCCGCTTACCACGTTGCCCGGGAGCGTTACCGCGATATTAGGATCGCCGGTAAAGCCTTCTTCGGATATTTCCGATTGCACGAATTCCGGTTGCGTGGCCTCATACAAGCGCGCCTCGACGCCCGCGCCTCCGGTCAATTGCTTGACGCGATAGCGGACAATGAAGCCTTCGTCGGTGCCGGGATCATCGTAGGTCGGCACGTCGTAGGTGTCGAGCAGGCCCGCGCTAGTGGCGATGACGTACTGTGCGTCCGAAGGTGTCTCCTCGTTGACGCACAGGAAGTTCGGCCCGACGACAGTAGGCCCGGAGGCGCCTTGGGTGGGCGACCCGACGAGCGTCAGAGGGAACGCCCCGACGAGGTCAGGCTCGGGCGAGTCGCTGCCCCCGATGGGCCAGTACGACACAGGGGTGCCCACGGACAGCGGGTTCGCGCCAGCGGCTAACGCTTCTACTTGTGCTTGCGATAGCGCTTCATTCCATACAGCCCAATGGGCGAGCCGACCGTCCATGTACTCGCTGCCGTCGACCCACCGCGCGAGGTTAACTAGCGCAAGTCCTGATGGAACATTAACCGAATTTGTGCTTGTTCCGCTACTGGCCCATACACCATTCAAAATGGTGCGACGTGTTGTCGCGTTGGTTATGACTATCGCAACATGGAACCACACGCCCGTGCTTGCAGCATTCGACGTTGCAAAAGCATCCGCCCAAGTACCGCCAGAGCCAACTCCACCGTTAATTATTCCGCTATCGTTGAGCGCAATAAAATAAGACTCGGTCGGGGCTGTGTCCTCCGTGATTGCGAACAGCGTATCGAACGCACCGCTACCCGGCAGCGCATCCAGCCACACCCACCCGGCGATGGTGACGGGATACGCCGTCAGCCCGAGCCCGGTCGACGCGGTCAGGTATTGACTGCTGCCGTTGAAGTCCCTCGACAGTAGTGCCGGTGAGCGCGTCCACGCCACGCTGCCGTCCGCTTCAGGACGCAGCAATATTCCACCAGAGAGCGGCAGGTCGACGGGCGGGCCGAACGCCCCGGCTGGCGGCGACGCGATTAGCGTCAGGTCATACGCGCCGACCTCGTCCGGTTCCGGTGATGCAAGACCGGATAGTGGCCAGTACGCGACCGGCGTGCCGACGTTCAGCGGGTTGTCCCCCGCCGCCAACGCTTCTATCTGTGCCTGCGATAGCGCGCTGTCCCAGATCGCAACATGCGCCGCCTGCCCGTCGGTGTAGTTGTAGTTGTCGTTGTAAAAGTCAAGTACACCTACAGCGAATACAGTAATATTACCAGGAACGATATTATCAGTTTGTACGCCAGCACTGGCCCACACACCATTAAGGATCACGCGACGCGATGAAACACTGGTAGCAATTAACGCAATATGAAACCAAGCACTCGTCCCCACCGTGTTACTGGTAAAGGTACTCTCACCAGACGCTCCCTGCGTGTAAATACGAAGCGTTCCATTCGTCTGCAATTCCACGTTGTAGAAATGACCATCTACTCCCGATGACAACGCGCAGAGGGTCTGCTGCACCAGCGCATCGATACGGAACCACCCACAGATCGTGAACGGCGATGCGCTGACCGGAGCACCACCAGTCTTGACCGCGTATTGACTCGACCCGTTGAAGTCGCGCGACGTTTCGACGGCGGGGTTGCTGCCGCCCTGCGGTGGACTACCGCTGAGTGAGAAGTCATAGTTGTTCTTCTCGTCGGGCTCTGGCGATGCGGTGCCCGCCAGCGGTAAGTAGACGATCAGATCGTTGTTGGCAATCGCAAGCGGGTTGGCTCCGGCCGCGAGCGAATCGTTCTGCGCTTCAGTGAGCGCGATGTCCCACAGCGCCCAGTGGGCGACCAACCCCTCCATACGCGCCGACAGATTCGCCGTGCTGTCGCCGATGCGCATTTCGGTCGGCTGATTCAACGTGCGCGCCGATCCAGTGTACGTCCCCGAGTTTGCCCAGTCGCCGTTGAGCACCACGCGCCAGTTCGTACTGCTGGTCGCAATAACAGCGACGTGCGTCCACGCATCTATTGTGAAAGCGTTGCCTTGGTTCGCCGTCTCCGCCCACGCAGAGCCATTCCAGTGCCGCAGCCGGACATGCTCCGACGCTTGCAGTTCAATAGCCCACTGATCGTTGTTGGAAATCCACCAGCCACACGCGCTGTTCTGGTCGTTGTTCGCCGCGTTCATCCAGAAGCAGATGGAGAACGGGTAGGCGAGCGTCGGCAGCCCGCTGGTTTTCTCCAGATGGGCGGCGGTGCCTTCGGCAAACTGACGGCTCATACACTACTGCTCTTCGCAGTTCCTCGATCCGCCCTTGCACACGATCACGGTGTCAGGGTCAGTCCAGATGGTGCGACCGGGGTAGCGGGCCTGCTGAACGCTAAAGGGACCGCATCCACGGACTCCAGCCGCCCCCATGTCGGATCGATCTTGACCGCGCGCGCGGTGACGTTGTGCGCGCCGACCGACACGCCGTCCACGTTCCACTCGCAGCGCTTCGGCGTGCCGACCACCGGCAAGTCAGCCGTCCACGCGCCGCCGTCGAGACGGAACGTGCAGTGCGTGGTCGTTTGGTCTAGCAGGTCGCCGACGACGTTGACCGCATAGGCGGGTAGCGCGAGCAGCGCGAGGACGACGAAAACGAACATGCGCAACATGGTCTAGCTCCTTGTGTGACCGTGGACTTCCATCATGTAGTCGATGTCGGCGTGCACGCCCCACGGCGGCGGCGCGCCGTCGAAGCCCCAACCGTGATTGCCGCGCGTCAGGTGCAGGCCCTTGTCGCGCCACAGCTTCACGCCGTTGTTGTAGCGCGAGCCGTTGAGCACGGCGTCGCTGGGCACCACGCCCGACCAGCGCAGCAAGCCTTCTTGCGTGGTGCCGCTGAACATGCTGCCGTGGCCGAAGCCGATGGCGGTGCCGTAGCTCAGCGCAGCCTCGCCCGAGCAGATCGGCCCGCGTACCGACCGCGCCGGGTGCTTCTGGATGAAGTCGACGTGCTTGATGACGTTCTCGCCCGGCAGGAACAGCAGCGGCAGGCCGTAGTAGATGTTGCTCCAGGTCATCACGCCGATCATGCCGCGCGGGCCGAACGAGCCATCGCTCAGTGCGATCTTCACGTACCGCGAGTTGTCGTTGATCTGGTAGGGCGTCTGCAGCGCTACCGCGACGACCTCGGGGCCGAAGGTCACGCTGCCGGTGTTGATCGTTACCGTGCGCTTCTTGATGTTCTTGGCGCGGATCGACCCGTAGTACAACCACCCGTCCTGGTAGGCGATACCCTCGGGCGCCAGCGTGGCGAACTGCGCGACGATCGCCGCGCCATCGTCAAGCGACACGACGATCACGCGGTTGTTCCCGGTGTCGGTCACCGCCATGAAGCCTGACGCCTTCTCCACCTCGATGTTGTCGAACGGGCGATTCAGTCCGATGGCGAACTCCGTCACCACCGGAGGAGTCGCGTGCGACGTCGGGTTGAACTGCAACTTCAGCACGCGGTTGTTGGTCAGGTCAGGCAGGAACACCCGAATGCCCGCCGCCATGATCGTGCCGTCGCTGTCGGGCCAGCTCGCGTGCGGGTGCAGGTCCTTCTCGGCGGGGATCGTCGGGGCGTTGAGATCGCTGACGAACGCCCGCGAGTCCCAGCCGATGCCCCACATCCGGCATGCGCCGCGACGCTCGGGCGGTATCGCGTCCCAGTTGCCGACCAGCTCGGGCGCCGCCGGGTTGCCCGCTACATCGTAGCGGTACGGCGGCGGGTGCGGGTGGCGGAAGCCACACAGCGTGACCACCTTACCGTAGTCGGCGCTGCGGTACTTACCCAGCAGGATTTTGCCGAAGCGCCAGGTGTCGGTGAAGTACAGGTTGTCGACCGGGCCGTTGAACGGCGGGCTGTTGACGACGGCGGTGCCCCACTCGACGTGCATCAACCCGGTCAGCGTGCCGCGACCGCGCACGCCGTCGAGCAGCGGCCAGATGGGGACCTTCGCCTCGAAATCGTAGAAGTTGTAGTTCTGCGTGTTGAACGTCGACCAGATACCCTCGGCGCTCACCACCGGGCGGTGCGGATCGGTCGCGCGGTAGGGGGCGATCTCATCGCACACCAGCATGTCGCGCGAGATGGCGGGCACGCCGACGATGCTCTGCGTCACCACGTTCGGGTACTCGCGCATCGCCAGCGGCTTCTCGGTCGGCGCGTAGAGCGTCGGCACCCACGCGAACTGGATGTTCCATGGACTGCCGGTCGGCTGGTGCATCAGCTCGTAGCTGGCGGTCACCGATGGCATCAGCGCGTGCGGCGGAGCCACCGCGCTCTTGAGGACGAAGACCGCCCACCAGCAGCAGTCCCACCCGAAGGCGTCGCCGCCTACCACGTCGGCCTTGTACCAGCCTTCCTCGACCTGCGCCGCGTTGATGCTGAAGTACAGCTCCTTCTGCGCGGGATCGGTGGTCGCGTTGGCTTGGATCGCCAGCGTGCCGTCGGGTCGCTCCAAGCGCAGCGTCAGCGGCATGGCGGCGCCCCACAGCGGCGCTCCGCCGCCGCCTGCGAGGTCGCAGGAGAACACCCGCACGCGCAGCGCTCCCGCCGCGTCGGGCTTGACCACGGTGAGGAACTGCGCCCGGTTGTAACGATCCGGGCTGGGCATGAACGACGCGACCATGATCAGGCGCGACATGCGCGTCAGCAGGCGCGTCTGCACCACCGGCAGCGTCGGCTCGGGGACGACGACGGGAACGACCGCGGTGACCTCGTCGGTGTCGCTGACGCCGACCGCGTTAGTCGCCACGACGACGAAGCGCGTGGTGGTGAAGATGTTCTCGGTCCACGGCAACGTCACCACGCGGTTGTTGAGCGTGATCGTCGTCGCGTCGGTCACCGTCGCGCTGATACGTGTGGCGCCCCCGCCCGCGGGCAGCGGGTTGGGATCGCAGCGCAGGTCGGTGATGGTCGGCGCGGGAGGGGCCGCAGCCACATCGACCGACAGCGTCACGCTGGTCGTACCGCCCGGGCCCACCGCGCGCAACACCAACTGCGTGTCGACCGTCACAGTGAACGGCGGCGTCGGCAACGTGACCGGAGCATCGTTCAAGAACACCGCGTCGGCATACCGGACCGCGGCGTCAACCACCACCGGCCCACCGCCGTAGGGCAGCGCGCTCGGCGTCACCGTGGCGCTATTGATCTCGGGCGGCGGGTAGACCGACAGCGCCTGCGCGACCGCGAGCGAGGACTCGATGGCGGCGATGACATCGACCTTGTTGCTCATACCCAGCCCCGCCACAGCGCGATCACGACCAGCATCACTGTGAAGAGCACCGCCCCCCACATCAGCACGCCCGCACCCATGATCTGCTCCTGCGCGTGGAAGTCGTCGTCGTCGTAGTCGAGCTGGGTCATCACGTCCCTTTCAGCTTACGAATGCGGAGCGCCGCGTAGTACTTGCTCTCGAACACGACCGACTCGACCTCGCGAGCAGCCTCCTCCAGCGTCTCCCCGCGCACGAGGTCGCGTAGCAACTGAGCGAATATCTCCAGCGGCACGCCGCCGACGCAGTGACACTGCGCGCACGCCTTCTTCCAAAGCTCATCGACGCGCGAGGACATCTCACTTCATCGACGCGAGCACGCCCTGTAGGAACTCCTTGCCGCTGACCACGACCGTCGCGCCGGGAGCGAGCGCGTCCTGCGCGCCGTCCAACTTGCCAGCGACAGCGATCAGGTTACGACGGGTTTGCATCCTCCCGATCTGCGCGTTGAGCGCCCGGCGCTTCTCGCGGATGGCGTCGATCTGTGCGCCCAACTTCTGGTTCATCGCCACGCCCTCGGCGATCATCTTGTCGAGTTCCGCCGCCTCGGCGACGAGCTTGTCTTCGGCCATATCGATTCCTTTAGTTCGCGATGCGCGTGGTGTCGGCGTTCGCCGTGAACGTGCCGTTGGTGGTGCTGACGTTGCCGCCGAAATCGTTGAGGAAGCACAACTCGTCGGCGGTCGACGCGCCCCCGCGCGACTTGTAAGTGACGCTGCCCGCGGCGGTGATGGTCGAGGACGACCACGTCGACACGCCCCACGTCAAATCCTGACGGTTGTTGCCCGTGTCGATGGCGGGGACCGTCGCGGTGAGGGCCGCGCCGCCGGTGGCGTAGTTGCCCGTCGCGGCGTGCTCGTTGGTCACGTCGCTGCGCTTGGCCCACGAATCCTTGAACGTCTCGATCGCTGGCACCGCAGTGACGAGCATCCGCTTGAACGTGTCGGTGTCGACGTCGATGTTGCCCTTGGCAAGATCGTTCCAGAAGCTATTGGGGATGCCGGAAGCCATCTTCTACTCCTTCGAGTTACGATCCCCGAGCCTGGAGGCCCGCCTGGATCTTTTGGTTTGAGGACATCTTCGACGTGTCGAGACCGCCGACGACACGTGATCCGGGCGCCCCAGACCCCTGACTGCCAGGGAACAGGTGTGGAGCGGATTTCTTCAGGTTGGCGACCCAGTCCAGTACGGGCATCGGGGTCATCCCGTCCTTGCCGTACACGACCGAACCGCGCTCGTCGTGAGGGGTGGCCACACCGTTCACCATCTTGAACGCCGCCTTAGCGCGCAGCAGGATGTCGTCGATGGCCGGACCCGTCACGCCCGACTTGGCCGCCGCATCACGCACCACGTTGTCGACCAGGAGCACCTCGAGCTGGGAGCGAGCCGTGCCGAGCTCCGTGCTAAGGGTCTTGATCTGCCCCTCGAACTCGCCGCGCATCGTGGTGACCCGCTCCTCGAGGAGCTTGTCGACCTCGGCGTTCGACTTGCCGGTGAGCTTGCCCTTCGACTCCAAGTCGACCAGGGCGCGATACTTGTCCGGATCCACGTCCTTGAACCGCTCCAGCTGCTTGGAGAGCGTGATATTGTTCGAGCGGAACTCGTCGAGCTTCTCCTTCGCCACCACGCCGTCCACCTGCAGGTAGAACGCGTTATCGGCAGAGTTCAGGGTGTACAGCGGCCGGAGGTTTTCGGTGACCGCATCGAGCTTTTCAACCTTAAACGGAAGCATTTTCAGACTCCTGGTGATTTATTGGACATCGCTTTCGCCTTCTGCGCCGCTATGGCCTCTGTCCGGGCCTTTTCAACCGATGCTATCTCCTCGTCGTCCTCGCGATCGACGGGGATTATGTCGCCGCGACGCATGTTGAACACCAGCGTCTCGGCGGAGATGCCGCCCTCGAGGTAGGACTTGACCAGGTCGACCAGGTCGTTCGCCGGCATCCTCGTCTCGAGGAACTCCTTGTTCAGGAGGATCGTGACCTCGTCGGGATCCTCGCCCCTCATCAGGGCGACGTTCCTGTACGCCTGCGTCAGGCCGGCCTCCGTGGCGCGAACGACCATCGCCAGGGACGCCGTCTCAGACGCGTACCTGAGCCTGACTGTGTCCGCGGCCTCTGAACCGCGCTTGGAGTTGTCCAGGAGCCTCGCCGAGAGGCTCGCCAGCTGCCCCTGCTTCTCCTGGAGGGCCTTCTCGAGCGACTGGAGCCCCTGACCCGTAAATTCGAGGTACTGGGCCCTAGCGTTCGAGTCGGGGAGGATCCAGGCTGTCTGACTGCCGACCCGGAGCTCCGATGTGGCCTCCGCTCCCGACACGACCGGCGTCGGGAGCGCCGTGAAGTGCCGGCCGTGCTCCAGGTCCGCCGATGTGCGATAGTGGGACAGGTTTATGTCCACGATATCGAGCATCGGCGCCTTGTGCATCTCGAAGCTCACACCGTAGGGCGTTATCGGCGTGAACGGGATCCAGTTCATCGGCCGACCCTCGATGGTCGGGACCGTCGACGACAGGACGTTCCTCTTATCGTCGAAGACCGTGACCGAGTACAGCTCGCCGTTCAGGGACAGTTCGCGATACTGGGTGACCGCCACCTTCTCGTAGCGATCCTTGGGGTCCGGCACCAGGACGGCCTCCCTCAGCACAACCATCGTCGGCGCCCCGAGCTGGTCCGTCTCCCAGTTAATGATCGACTCGGCGTTGTACGTCGTCAGGTACGGGTCACCGCCGTCTCTCGGCATGTCGGCCAGCACGCCGACCCTCGCCATCAGGAGGTTCTCGGATAGGGACTTCGCCAGGACCTCGTAGAACTGGATCCCGCTCTCGTCCTTGTAGTACCCGGACATCGAATCCGGCATCTTCAC
>Ga0137457_1000295_pt1 | contig 13069 bp, 15 predicted proteins | sample EasRivERMGT630_2_FD_102321 | JGI IMG/M metagenome (GOLD analysis project Ga0137457, IMG submission 102321) | Soil microbial communities from meander-bound floodplain in the East River, Colorado, USA - East River MetaG ERMGT630_2 | ecosystem: Environmental > Terrestrial > Soil > Floodplain ...
CAAAACCGATTTAAAACGCTGCCATTTGCGCCGGAGAACGTGGACAAAGTAAATGGTTATCTGTACTGCTTACAAGACTTGCTCAAATACATGGAGCAATTAACAGAATTTAACCCAAGTAAAAGGTTTATTGATTCTGTGGACATTTTAAACGCCATTACAGAGACAAATGCAGCTTTAAAAGAGGTATCAAAAAGACACGAAACACAATTAACTGATTCATTTAAAACACGGGGAGACTTGGCAAGCGAAAAAGTAAAGGAATTTCTTAAAGATCAAATCATTTAAACTTTCTTTCGGTCTATCCACTACTCGGATAGCTGGATGGTGGCTTCGGGGCCTATTTTCTAATACGGCCCCCTTTTTTAAAACTTAAAACCATGAACTTAAATACCTACAATATTTCTGTCCTTATCAATTGGCACTTTCAATTGGAAATAAGATTGCCGGTTGTAAAGTTCGCACACCCTGTTATAAATGGGATAATGACAAGAGAATACCCGCCAGTACCATTATTAAACCAACGTTATAATTATAAACTAAACTAAAAAACGATGAAAAATAAATTCATAATATTTTGGGTAAATGGGGATTCGTATTTCGTTGGTAGCGATTTTCAAAAAGCATATTTTTCAAAAGAAGAAAACCCGCTCCTATTTAATACCGAAGAACAGGCAATATACAGACTAAATGAAGAATCGTCTTTATTCCCAATGCAATTTGTTAACCAAATATTTCAAATTCAAAAAGTAATAAAATTTAACTAAAAACACGAAATCATGAAAACATCAAGATTAATTCTCTTTCTTATTGGGTGGGCTTTGATAGCTTCCATGCTCTTTGCTTGCTCAAGTTCTAAAAATTATCAAACAAGCCCATGCTGGAAAGGTCAGGAACCAAAGCACAGGACAAGTAAAATGAGGGCTTAACCACTAAACTAATTTTATGCAAATTGAGAATAACCCCGCACACCATTTGGCCGTTTACAATGGCAAAGTAGTTTCAATGGATTATATAAAGAACATGAAGGATGAGTTTAAATTCGCCTGTATGCGTATAATTGATAACGGGGCAAATGGTATTGTTATCTGTCCCGATGGCAGACAATTTGAAGTAAACCAAAGTTCTAAAATGGCTAAACTAATTAAACCATGAAACAAACAAAAGACTATACCATTCCCTTAATTGGATTTATTGTTATCGCTATTTTAGCGGCAAGCTGTTCGACCAGTCGTTACAACCAGGAAAGCGTTTATTTAAAGACAGGGGGCGAATTAGATAAGTTTCATACACGCTGCCAGTTAATGACTGTAAAACAAACGTCAATGGGCTGGAAACATATATTCATTGCTGATAGTGGCGATACCCTTAGACGGGTTTATGATAAGCGTTTGGAAGTTGATAGCTGCTATTATATCCGAAAAACAAGAACTGAAAAATAGAAATATTAACTTTCTTTCGTATATTAGAATGACCAAAATAAATCCTGTAAATCTGTAAATCTAACGTTATGCACCCCTTATTAATCGTTGCCATTATTTGGATAGTGGCTGTATCTCTGATTGTTTTAGCAAATTATCTTCACCACAAAAACCACAAACAACTTCATTCCCTGGAAGATGACCAAGAATTTTGGGACAACTCCCGAATGTATGACGACCTATTTCTTAACCAAAACTAACTAAATGGAAGATTCTTTTAATTGGCTTATGCCTATTATCAATGGGTGTACGTCAGAGTTCCACCTTGACTGTTGCCGGATATTGCTAAACTTATTTGAGCAAAAGTATAAAGACGAAACACAATTCAAGCAAGCAATGGATGAACTTATTACATCCTTTATCATCAAAGAAACATCAATAATAGTTTACGTATGAGTTACCAAACCCCTTCCCAATACCACCATAACAAATCAATGCAAGAATACACACCATTTAGAATAATAGATGGTTATGGATACTACATTGTAAATGATATTGAGATACCAAAGGCAACCTTTGAATCCACATATCCTATTGATAAGCCAATTAAATGTATTAAACGGGAGAACTTTAAAGGCAACAATCCCGATTCAACAAGTTTAGCTTAAAAAAAACCGATGAGCGTTAAAATAGAAATAGTAAAGCAAATTGATGCTGAAACAAGGGAACGATGGGGTTTCCTTATGTTTGAAGTTACCGCAGTATTTGTTGGGTGGCACAAGGAAACAAAGCCTAAAGGGAAACGTAATTGGCTGAATGTTGCTTTTTGGGATAAGTACGCCCGAATGGATTATAGAATGGCCGATGAGCCTAAAATACCAGAATCAATGAAAGCGGAAGTTATTCAGGAAATAACGGAACTGCTAAAAGTTAAAAGTTGGGACGAGTGGAAGAACCCAGAATTAACTAAAATATAAATCAGCTTCAGCCTCCCGTCTTTTAGTCAATCCATTTAAAACCTGGCCTCCGGCCTTATTCCATCGCATAAATTGGGCGGCAATTTCAGGGTCATTGGCATTTGCAATGACCTTTTTTCTTAGGGTAGATTTATTGAAAGCCCCTAAACCTACGTTATAGCAAAAGCACACAAGAGCGTCAAACTGATTTTGATTGACAGGTAAAATGCCCATTGCCGCCGATCTGCGCTTAACATCTCCAATTAGATATTCTTCAGCTTGTGCAGAAACGATTGTATCCCCTATTTTTGGCTTGCTGCCGTCTGGATACATAGTTGTACCCCAACCAATAGTTACGACATTTACGGAGTCGTGGTAGGCATTTAAACGCAATCCTTCAAACTTCTTAATTAAATCAATACAATTTTGTGACGGTTGCATAAAAATAAATTAAGCGGAGCCGCCTCCCAAGCCGCCCCGCTAATTGATAAGAACTAAATTTTAAATCCCTTCAGCTTCGGCAAATTCTTTTAATGGGCTATAGAACATTTCTACTACCTTATCATCGGTTTTCTTGGTGCTGTTTTCTGCCAACCTTTCAAGGATTGCAAAGAATGATAGGCCGGACTTGATAGCATCTATATAATCCTGTTCCTCTATTTTACCTTCCTCAACCATGTTTTTCAACTCCAAAAGAAAACCAGATACCATTATTGAACCGGCTTCGGTTACTGAATTGATCGCTATTCTTACAAATAGACTTTCTTTTAATGCCATAAATATTATTTTAAAAGTTAATTACGATTCTTTCTTTAGAAATTCACCATCAGAATTTGAAAGTAAATTCTTTAGGATATAACCTATTGCTGCTGCCAACCCAACTCTAAGCGTATCTAATAGCTGTGCTGCATCCGGCCATCCTGTTGTAATAATGTTATAAATAGTTAGGGCTGTAGCACCTAAAAATGCTGTGATGATACCCTTTACACCGTCTGATACGGTTAGTCCAAGAAATTTTGATTGTGCCATGTTTTTACTGTTTTGTTTTATTTTTTTTACTGTTTGTGCAAAATGCAATGATTGTTGGTATTAGTTCCAGTATTAATGTGAGCCAATCCCTTTTTGGTTTAGTTTTTGCCATCTTTTTCTTTCTTTTTAATATCTAATCTTTTATCCTTAATTGCAAAATACCAATAGATAATTGCCATTACTGCGGCCCCGCTTGAAAGAGCCATTGACCCGTATTTAATAACGTCCCCCGTTGTAAAGCTGCCTATCCACCCGATAAAGCCAGTAACAAAAGAGATTAATAAAGAGGCCAACCCATTGCCTACATTCGCTTGATGATTATCCATTGTTTTTGCATCCATTTTTGTTTTATTTAAAATTGAACCGTTCCCAAAATGTAACTACCGTTTGCTTGCCTTCCGTTAATTGCTATTACTCCTGGTTGTCGATACCCTGTTGGGTCTTTCAATGTCATTCGTAATATATAAGAGCCGGTAAGTGTTTCATTGAAAGTATCTGTAACTACTGTTGCTGTTGTGGATGGCATCAATGTTCTTGGCTTAAATGTTGACGTACCCAATACAATTGCGCCGCCGCCTGAATTAACAGCTTCATAAACTATATCCCAATTCTCATAAGTTGGTGCTATACCTACATTCTTCCAGTTAAGAGTGATTGCTACACTTGTTCCGTTTGTTACCGCCTTACCTGCTTCCAATGAAAACCTATACCCGCATTTTTTGAAGGCATCTCTTATATAGTTCCTTAATGCTAAGTCGGGATAAGGCCCATAGTTGCCGTTACCGAATGAAGTTGTATGATATAACGCTACTTGCCTATTCAGATCGGGGCCATCTGGTGTCCATGCCGGAGGTTCACCCGTAATTGGTGCAGTCCTCCATGTGTTCATTAAAATATTTTTCAGTTGAGTTGAGCCGTTCCACGTTACGTTATTATTCTCGAGTAGTCCGGCTAAGTAACCATCTGTTGCCCCATATTGGTCTTTCCTCCAACCAACTTGCCCCCATGCGTTACGTGCTGTTGCTGCGTAATGAGCCACTTCAGGGTAAGGCTGAAACAATGGTATGAATGTACCGCCACCATCAAAGGCCGCAATCATAATAACAAGAGGCCACTTATCAAATACCGTTGTGTGTGCATCAATGATTGCTTTAAATGTAGCAACCGTTGGCGCACGACCGGCTGGATAATTAGACCAATTACCTACATCACTTCCTGTATGCCATTCACCCCAAGAGCCGTACCCACGAATATCTATTTGGCTAATGACATTTGCAAACAACACTACCTTATTGGCATTTGGCCCTATTGTTGGTGTATATGATGTATTCAGTAACCTATTTCTAATTGCAATATGCAAGTTTCTTAAAGCTGTTATATAGTGAGTGCTATTGTAATTTGGTATCCACATACCACCTACAATAAAATCTTTTAATGTCTCTGATTGCATAAGCGTATGCAGGTATGCAGGGTAAGAAGATTTAGCACCACCGTATGTAGCATGGCCTCCTTCAGAACCAGGAGTGACAGTCATTATACCAAATGATAGCTTTTGCCCTTTATTAATTGCGTCTTTTACAAGCCCATCAAACATTGCCCAATTATAGCTACCTGCTGTTGCCCCTTCAAATTCTGTCCATTGTTTTCTGTAGTAAACATCAAGTGAATTTTCAACTCCTATTGGCTGCGTTTCCGTTGGATTTGGTATTCTTGCTGAACCATTGTGCCATTGTTCAGCACCACGACCGGGAGAAATAATGTCAGGGCTGCTTAATGGTGTTTGGATAAATGAAAAAGTAACCGTTGCCCCTGTAGGTGGGACTGTCGAAGCATACTTTTTAAGGATGCTGATAGTGGTATCATCCTCTACTGTAACGGATACAACTTTAGTCTTTGGAACTTTGGTAAGAACAAGTGTATCTAATTCTTTGGTGACTGTACGGGAAATTTCTTGCCCAAATAGATTTGAACTGATGATTAAGATAAATAATAGCGTAAATAGGTTTTTCATAAATTTAGTTTAACGTAACGCTTGGGAATATAGTAAATGAGCCATCGGCATTTCTACCTGTGACCATTAATCTCATGTCCGGCCTATACCCTAATGGGTCTGTCACTCTTACTACTAACTTATATGTACCTGTTGACACATCAAGAGGTACGGTTAGTAAATCTGTTGTTTCAACAATTCCTTGATCGTCTCTGAATTTTCTCAATACCTTACTACTTGTTCCTATCCAAACAACATCGCCATCACCCTCCTGTAATTCATATTGAACAGTCCAATTATTATATGTTGGGGCTATGCCTGTATTCTGCCAATTAGCTGCTATGTTAAACGCTACGCCTCTTGTTATCACTTGTGGAGCATTGCCACTTGTTATGATTAATCTGAACCCTGCTGTTTTAAATGCTAATCTTATGCGGTCTCTACCTCCGGGGTCGGGATATGGCCCATAGTTCCCATTACCAAATGAAGTTGCGTGGTATGTTGTAACTTGATCTAATAAAGAAAACCACCCATCTGCATCCCAACTTGGCGGTTCGCCGGTTATTGGTGAGTTTCCCCATCGGTTTAAAATGTAATATCTAAGCTGCTGCGAACCGTTATAGGTTACTGTATTACCCGCTAATAGAGTATTCAAATAACCATCCGTTGCTCCCCATTGGTCACGCCTCCAACCGACTGTATCGCCAAGTGGCGTTGTGGCTGTTACTGCATAATAAGCAACTTCCGGTATTGGGACAAATATATCTATGAACGTACCACCCCCATCATAGGCGGCGATCATAATTACTAAATTCCAATTTTGATTAGTAAATACCTCTGTGTGTGTGTCTATAATTTCTTTTAGTGATGCAACAGTTGGTTGTCTCCCTGATGGGTATGTTGTCCATACGCAATAACCGCCGCTATGCCATTCACCGTAGTTGCCGTATCCCCTAACATCAATGCAATAAATAACATCCTCTATTGGTATTGTTTGACCTGCCTTTTCTCCTTGCCAAGCAGTAAGAGATGTTGTTAATATATGATTATTTAACGCAACGTGCAATGCTCTTAACCTTGCTAGATAGTTTGGTGAATTATAGTTTGGTATCCAATCGTTACCAGACAACCAATCCCTACTATTAACCGCTTCAGCTTGCATTAGATCATGTAAATATTGCGGGTACGCCCCATTGCCGCCACCGCTAAAAGATGTTCCTGCCCCCGTGAATACACTCATTATGCCAAAAGAAAACTGCTGCCCTGCATTAAGGGCTGACATAACTAAGCTATCAAAGAATGCAAAGTTGTAGCTACCTTGTGTGGGGCCTTCAATTTGATACCACTGAAAGCGATAATACAAATCCAATGGCTTCGTGTTTACTAATTCTGCCGGGTTTGGTATGGCTTCGCTCCCATTATGCCATTGCTCTGCGCCACGACCGGGATTTATTACATCGTTATCACTAAATGGAATTGCAGTAAATGTAAATGGCTGATTGCCTGGTGCGGGTGGCGTAGCTGCACTTTGCAGCATCATTGACATATCCTTCCCAGGTTGGGAACTTGCGCTTATGCTAAGTAATAATAGTATGTAGAATATTATTCTTTTCATTTATTGAAAATTAGTTCCAGATGTAGCATATAATAACCCGTTGCTACCTTTGTAAATGAATTGAACTATATCTATTGCCCCTGCTGCTGTTGAAAGTGTTACGGGAGTACCGCCATTAGGCCACTCAACATTTGTCCATGTGGTTATTGTTTTACTACCACCTGCACCTTGAATAACATAAAGAGTATAAGTGTACCCTGCTATTAAGTTTGTTGGTAATGCAAGTGTTCTACCCGTACCGTTTAATGTTACTGTTGCTGTTGCCCCACTTGATGCGTCCCAATTAATAGTCGCCCCATCAACCAATGTCTGCTCACTTGGGTTGTATGCAAGAGCAATGGTTATACTACCCGTACTATTGGTTATTGATATACCTGTACCTGCTGTTAATGTCGCTTTGGTTAATGTATTCCCAGTTGTGTTGCCAATAAGCAATTGACCATTAGTATAAGTTGTTTGCCCTGTACCCCCATTAGCAACCGGCAATGTCCCAGTTACTTCAGTTGTTAATCCTACCAATGTACCCACCGTCCATGAATCAGTACCTATTCTTCTTGCTATACCTGTACCGCCCAACCCTTCCAATGATGCTAAGTCATTAGCCAACGCCAATGTTCTTGTACCTGTAGTTGTAATGGCTACGCCTGAATTGGTAATGGTTATACCGGCTGCGGGTTGAGTTAATGTAATGCTTGTTACTGTTCCGCTACCTGCGGGAGTTGCCCAAGTACCGTCACCACGCCAATAAGTTGTTGCACTTGCGCTTGTTCCAGAATTAAGGTTAGTTACGGGTAAATTTCCGGTTACACCTGTTGAAAGTGGAAGTCCGGTTGCGCTTGTAAGAACTATTGATGAAGGTGTACCACCCGCACCATTGAAAGTTACAAATGCACCTGCACTACCAACGTTAATACCAAGTGCTGTTAATACACCCGTTCCCGTTGTTGTTGTTGATGGGGCTACACCTGCGCCACCGCCTATTACTATTGCGTTAGCTGCTAATGCCGCACTTGAAGCAATAGTAGCTGCCCCTGAAAAATAAGGTACGCCGCCACTTGTGCCGCCTGTAATACCTGTACCACCATTACCTACGGGTAACGTTCCGGTAACTCCCGTTGTAAGCGGCAACCCTGTTGCGTTAGTTAATGTTAATGATGAAGGCGTTCCACCCGCACCGTTAAACGTTACAAATGCACCTGCTGAACCAACGTTGATGCCAAGTGCTGTAAGAACCCCCGTACCCGTTGTTGTTGTTGAATATGCAGCACCCGCACCACCGCCAATCATAATAGCGTTAGCGGCTAAAGCTGCTGTTGATGCCCATGTAGATGATGATGAGAAATAAACACCACCACCACTTGTACCGGCAACCGTTAATGCTAAAGTTCCACTTGTTGTAACCGGCGAACCGGCAACCGAAATTAATCCACCCGTAAAAGATTGACCAACGCTTGTTACCGAACCGCCAACTCCCGGCGTTACCCATTCAGGGATACCACCTGCACTTACAGCTAAGTATTGACCATTTGTACCAATGCCTAATCTTGCAGGGGTAGTGCCACTTGAAGAATATATAATATCGCCTGTGGTTGTAAGAACGTTTGTCATTCCTGCACCTGCGGCTGCAACCTCAACTAAATTACCTGAAGCATCAACCCCAAGAACGTATGCTGCCACTCCTGCAAAAGTATTTACACCGTATTTGTTTAATCTTAACGACCCAACCCCTGCCAATGTAAATAAATCAGCCGCTACCCCTGCCGCTACCCCTGTTATAATTAAACTTGCATCCTCTGAAGCATTTGTTGGGTCTGTCCATCTTGATATTATTGTATTTGATGTAGCTGCACTCCCCAAGCTATTACTCAAAGTAAATTTTATAATACTACCAAGCCCAACAGCCCCCGTATTTGGCAATACAGATAAATCTAAAGAAATTTGGTCTGAATTATCAGAAGCATTAGTATTTAAACTCTTTAAAGGCAACGTTGCTGATGAAGCTACAAGCCCTAAAGTTGTTCCTTGACTATAAACGCCTTGCGCCCCACCGCCAACAACAAGAAGATTACCTGTATTGCCAGCGTCCCCCGTTATACCAAGATAATAATCCCCCGCAGTAGCACTAATAGAAGTAACTCCCGTTAAAGACCCACCTAATACTGCATTGGTAGCCGTACTCATTGTTAAGCCATTACTAGCCGTAATCCCTGCCGCAAACTCAACAATATCCCCATCTGCTTCTACTCCTAAAGCATAGGCGGGTGTACCTGCAAATGTGTTTATTCCGTAGTCATCCGCTATCAGTTGCCCCGTACCTGCTACTGCAAATTTTCTTGCTATATTCCCACTAACAGGGGTATTTACCCCCCATACTTCAAATTGCGATACCCTTGTAGCATCCGCAGCGGTTGTTAATAAGCTAACAAGTTTTGTAGCTACTGCTGCTGTCCCACCTGTAGGCTCTATATCAAAATCAATAGACCCCCCTATCCCATTAGCCGCCGTACCTGACGTAGTTCTTATTAAACTTGCAACAGAATTTACCGTAGCAGTAGATGATGAATCTCTTAACAAACGAAGTGGCGGGCCTACTGTTGATTGCCCATCGAAAGCCGACCCCCCATTTGCTGTTGCCTTATTATTAACAGCCCTAATAGTAGCATTTAACCCCGCAGAAGTAGCTAAGATAGCCCTCCCTGTTGTATTAGAGTTGGTAATATTTAAAACATCAACGAAAGAACCAGGTGTTCCAAGAATATTAAGATTACTTGATTGTACATCAATAGTATCGTTCCCAGTCAATAATGCCCTTCGTGATTGTGTATTAAAAACTTCTTGCAAAGTTTGATCGCCCCCACCTATTGGGTTCCATGCGCCACTATAATAAACATAGAAAGCATTAAGAGTACTATCAAAAACAAGTAATCCCGTTGCGGGTGAAGTAATATTATTCTTATCCGTAGTGGTCATCTTTGGCAATAGAAAGCCTTTGGTAGTGCTATTGAAAGATGCTAATGCTGATGGTATGTCAGTAGTTGGGTTAGACCCGAATACTAAATTTCTTGTGCTTGGCTGTATTTGCCCTGCCGTTACGCCGCCAATATTCATCCTTAAATACGATGTACCTTGCCAACTATCCGACCATAATTCTAAGAATCTTCTTGTTGATGTACCCAATGGGACTGCATTATCAGCCGTTCCAGATACTGTACCAGATACTTGCAACACACCACCAACGCCATTATCTGCACCTGCGCCAATGATTAATTTGCCATTGGTTAATAATCTTGCTCTTTCTGTTGCATTTGTGATAAATGAAATGTAGTTGTTATCTAATGTACCGAATATACCTACTTGATTCCATGCGTTACCGCCTTGTGACCAATCGGAAGATGCAGGAGTAACATCACCTGCTTGTAATTGAATGTCGTCAAGATAAAGCCCAATGGTAGTGTTATTGATTGTAGTTACCGTTATGTATAATTGGTCAACATCGGTAATACCTCCAAACAATGCAGTTTGCATTGAAATGGTTTGATATGTTGCCGTTTGTGCTGAATTAAACCCAAATACTCCATTGGCTACATAAACTACATTACCAACGGCTACCCCATCATTATAAAATCTAAAGTTTAATCTTGCTGCTGCGTTCCAAGTTGCCTTAGACCTAATCTTCATTGTCAATACCGTAAAATCTGTAAGGTCTGTTGGCTGCGATGGGTCGGTAAATGTTATAAAATCAGCGTTTCTTGCTAATGTAAAGTTAATGTCAAGTGTTGGCGAAAATGGATTGGTTGTTGATGCGGGGTCAATCCTTGCAGTAGAACTTGAAGTTGTCCATTCTGTATTATTCAGATAGATATAATCTTGTTCAGGAGTTGGTGTTGGCTCAACGGTATTTGCAGTAACAAGTATTGGCGTTAATGGAAACTGCGTCATTGGGTCATAGCTAGGTACGCTTGGGTCGGATGCCGGAGTACCTTCTATAACTGTTATTGTGCTATTGGAATTTAAAACGGGTAAGTCAAACCTATCATCTGTTGGGTCTGAATTTGCAAGAGTAATTTGTGTTTCCGGTGCTACATAAGCAACACCCGCAATAGCATAAGACGCTGTGGTAATATCATAGGTATATCCACTTACCCATGTTCTTATACCCCCGCTTGTTAAACCATTTTGAACTTGAGATTGAACGAAAATACCATCGGCTACTGACTGTGCTATATTCCCTGGTTGCCCTGAAACATTAACATTGGCAACAAGTGGGTTTGAAGGCGACCCGTCACCTGAAAACAATACCGTATTTGAATTTTCTGTACTAAGCGTTTGCCCACCGATGCCTAACCACGTTGTTGTGTCTTGGCTTCTCATCCATAAAGTATTCTCAACCCTTGCTATTGTACCTGCTTTGCCTCTTAGCCATTGGGATAAATTCAATGAACTTGTGTCGCTATAATTTGTGCGTAATACAAACCCCGTATCAATCCCTAATTCACCCCTTACAACTACTATGTTGTTTGGTGCGCCAAGATTTTGAATTGGTTGTACTTGCCCAAATACGAATACTGAACAAAGTAAAAAGGAGAGTACGGATAATATTTTCTTCATTAAGATATTCTTATAGTGCGTAAATAACTATTTATGAAAACTGTGCTTGTGCCACTTGTCAACTTCAAGTGCCGAATTGATAAATCCCCTGCGTTAGCACCTGTTGTCACTATCCCTTTAACTATAACGCCGCCTGTTTGGTTATTACCGGCCATGTATATTACTGTAGCTACATTGAAGGCACTTACTCTAAGTGTTTTTGATGTTGTTGTATTGGACGAACCGGTAATACTTGCCTCTACTGCTGCCCCTGCTGCTGAATAATTAATACCGTAAGCCGTACCCGTTGTTACTGCCGATGTTTGAACTCCAAGATGCGCTTCAATTTCATAAACTGCATTTGCAACCAATGGCAGAACAAGCCCTGTAACGTCAACCAATGCTTGCCCCGTTGTTGTGGCATTACTACCTAATACTCTTGCCCACTGAACGGATGCAATTTGGTTTACGGCTAAATCTCCCGCACCTAATATTGATACACCATTTACCGTTTTGATATTTGTAGCAGATACAAGTGCTGCTTGTTTTGCATCTAAAGCAGTTTGTTGTGCCGTACTTACTGGCTTTGCCGTGTCAGCCGTATTATCTACGTTTGACAACCCAACTTGTGTTTTTGTCAACCCTGTTAATGAACCACCGTTACCGTTGGTAGCTAATTTTGTATCTAATGCCGACTGTTGCGCTGTGCTTACCGGCTTGCTTGCATCGGATGTGTTATCTACGTTTGCTAATCCTACTTGAGTTTTTGTTAATCCCGTAAGTAATGACCCATCGCCATTTGCGGATAGTTTTGCGTTTATTGCATTTTGAAAACCAACTACATTTACTGAATTAAATAATGGATACCAAGCGTTACTAATATCCTCATATACCCAACCAACGGATGTATTTGCAGCCAATGTTGTTACATCACCGTATATAGTTCTGCCAACAGAATTTGTGTTTACTGTTAAATTGGTAATCTCAACTCTTGTTGTAAGTATAAAGAATTGCTTTGGGTATGGGTTTACAGGCATGGGCATATTCCCATTCACAATAATAGTATCTCTATCCACTACAACAAGTATATCCATTACCGTTTCAGCAATCTCCGATAAGTCCGGCCCTGTTACTACTCTTATTTTATTTAGTGCATCCATATTAGTTTACGTTTCCAACGGTTGTGAATGTATTCGTTCCGACTGGTGTGAATGTTATATACGTCCCAGCTTTCGCTAAAATTGTTCCTGTTGGGTCTGCGCTGAATGTGATGGAAGGTGTTACCGTTCCTCCGTTTGCCATTGAAATATACCCGCTAAATTTTACATTCTCTTGCCCTACTGATGCTGCTGCTACTATTGCTATTGCTGTGGTAGAACTTACTTGTGTAGTAGCTTGCGCTGATGTTTGCGATTGCGCTGCCGTTGTCCAAACTAATGTGGTATAGAAAATTGAAGTAACAGAAGCACCA
>Ga0137457_1000297_pt1 | contig 13033 bp, 11 predicted proteins | sample EasRivERMGT630_2_FD_102321 | JGI IMG/M metagenome (GOLD analysis project Ga0137457, IMG submission 102321) | Soil microbial communities from meander-bound floodplain in the East River, Colorado, USA - East River MetaG ERMGT630_2 | ecosystem: Environmental > Terrestrial > Soil > Floodplain ...
AGGCGTAGGTGTAGGCGCTGCCGGCGACCGGGACCGCGCTCGCCATCTCGGCATAGCAGAGGCCGGCGAAGGCGCAGGCGATGCCGACGAGGATCATCGAAATCCAGACGGCCGGCCCGGCGTGCAGCGCCGCCGCCTGCCCGGTGAGCGTGAAGATGCCCGTGCCGATCACGGCCCCGATGCCGAGCATGACCAGCGCGAAGGGCCCGAGCGCGCGCCGCAGCTCCGTGCGTGTTTCCATGGCCGGACGGTAGGTGGCGAGCTTCGCGGGCGCATGTGCCGGAGCTCACGCGGTACGGGGCATGACTTTCGGCACGGGCGAGGTCTGCGAAGGCGAGCGAGGATGTGGGCGGCGGGCTGGTGCCCGCCGGACCCAGGGCCGCGCTGGAGCGCGGCGAGCCCAGGGCCACGCTGGAGCGTGGCGCTCCGGAAAGGAACGCGGCGCTCCTGCAATACCGTGCGCGCCGGCAAAGGCGGCGCTCCGCAATAAGATGGAAGCTCCCATGCGCACCAACCGGCTCGTGCTCCGCTGGCTGCGCATCGCGGGCACGATCACCTGGAGCGTGATCGCGGCCACGTTCCTGTTCGTGCTGGACGACGTGCCGGCGATCCTGGGCGAGCGCCTGTGGGTGCTGTGGGCCGTGATGGTCGGCTTCCTGGCGCTCTTCTGGCTCGGAACGGATCCGGAGGAACGCGTCGCGGCGCGCTGGCGCATCGCTGCTCTCGTGGCGCAATCGCTGTGCGCGCTCGCGATCGCCTGGCTGCCGCAGAAGCCGGTCGGGTTCATCTTCCTGACCCTGGTGGCGGCGCAGATGGCGAGCCTTGTGCCGGGCTGGGTCGCGGCGCTCTGGGTCGTGCTGCAGAGTCTGGCGATGGGCTGGATCTACGCCCAGATCGTGCCGGCCTGGGAAGCCCAGGCGTACATCGCGGTCTACCTCGGATTCCAGGCCTTCGCGCACATCGTCGTGCGCGCGGCGCTCTCCGAGGCGAAGGCGCGCGAGGACCTGGCGCGCGCGCACGCCGAGCTGCGAGCCAAGGAAGCGCTCCTGGCCGAGAGCCAGCGCCTGGCCGAGCGCGCGCGCATCGGGCGCGACCTGCACGACGTGCTCGGGCACCACCTCGCCGCCATGAGCCTCAACCTCGAGGCCGCCTCGCACCTCTCCGAGGGCGAGGCGCGCGCCAACGTCGAGCGCGCGCGGGACCTCGCGAAGAAGCTGCTCGACGACGTGCGCGAGGTCGTGACCGAGCTCCGTTCCGAGCACGGCTACGACCTCGAGCAAGCCCTGACGCGCCTCGCGGCCGAGCTGCCGCGCCCGCGCATCCACCTCGACGTCGCCGCGGACGTGCGCGTGGTCCCCGACCCCGCCCTGGCGGAGACGCTGATCCGCTGCGCCCAGGAGCTGATGACCAACGCCGCGCGCCACTCGGGCGCGGAGCACCTGTGGATCCGGCTGCGGCGCGGCCCGAACGGGATCGAGCTCAGCGCGCGCGACGACGGCCGCGGCAGCGAGCGCGTCGATCCCCTCGGGCTCGGCCTCGGCCTCTCTGGCCTGGAGCAGCGCTTCCGCGCGCTCGGCGGTCGCTTCGACGTGGCGAGCCGCCCCGGACAGGGCTTCGCGGTCACGGCCTGGCTGCCATGATCCGCGTGCTGATCGTGGACGACCAGGCGCTCGTGCGCCAGGGGATCCGGAGCCTGCTCGCGCTCTCGAGCGAGATCGAGGTGGCGGGCGAGGCCGACGACGGCGCGAGCGCGCTGTCCGAGATCGAGAGCAAGCGCCCCGACGTCGTCCTGCTCGACCTCAAGATGCCGCGCGTCGACGGCCTGGCGGTCCTGCACGCACTACAAGGGCGCCAGGAGTCGCCGGCGGTCCTGGTGCTGACCACGTTCGACGACACGGATCTCCTGCTCGACGCGATCCGCTTCGGCGCGCGCGGATACCTCTTGAAGGACGTCACCTTCGATCAGCTCCTGGAGGCGATCCGCACGCTGGCCGCGGGCGAGACGATGTTCCAGCCGGCGATCACCGAGCGCGTCGTGCGCGGCCTGGCCTCGCTCCCGCCGCTCCGGAACTCGCTCGGCCCCCCCAGCCCCCTCACCGAGCGCGAGGTGGAGATCCTGCGCCTGCTCGCGAGCGGGCTCTCCAACCGCGAGATCGCGCGCGCCCTCGTCCTGGCCGACGGCACGGTCAAGAACCACGTCTCGAACCTGATGTCGAAGCTCGGCGCCCGCGACCGCACGCACGCCGTCCTGAAGGGGCTCGAGCTGCGGCTGATGTAGGAGGCCGAGGGCTGTCAGCGCCAGTCGCCCGAGAGCACGAAGGCGCCCCAGGTCGAGGGCAGCGCATCGTGTTCGGTTGCGCGGTTGCGAGCGAGCAGCTCGAGCTGAGCGTTGCGGAGCGCCTCGGCGCGGCCCTGCCTTTTCAACCAAAGGTTCTCGTAGAAGCGCTGCATCAGCTCCGATGTCGAGCGGTCCTTCACCGACCAGAGCGAGCTGATCACAGTCTTCGCGCCCGCGAGGCCGAAGGCGCGGCGCAGCCCGATCATGCCCTCGCCGGAGCGGCGCTCGCCGAGCGCGGTCTCGCAGGCGGAGAGGACGACGAGCTCGACCTTCGAGAGGTCGAGCCAGAGGACTTCCTCGGCGGTGAGCAGACCGTCATCGCGTCCCGCAGGCGCGGGCTCGTTCGCGCCGGCGCAGACCAGGCCCGTGAGCAGGCCCGGTAGCTGGCCGACGAGCGCCCGGGTCTCGTGCTCGAGGTCCATGAGTCGATCCTTCTCGACTTCTTCCTGCGCGCTGTCCCACATCGACACGGTTCCCTCGGGGTTGAAGAAGCCGTGCGTCGCGAGGTGCGCGACGGAGTAGCGCGGCAGCTCCTGCTTCAGCCGCTCTTCGGTCGGTGCCTCGGCGGAGAGGAACAGGCGCTTCCCATCCGCGAAGGCCGTTTCGTGCAGGTCGCTCACGGTCTGCGCCTCGGACTCGGTGTGGGGCAGCTTGCTCCAGAAACGGTCGAGGCGGCCGCGGAGCGCGTCGCCGCAAGTCGCGGAGGCGGCGATCGGCGAGTTCTCCACCGCCTCCTTCTCGAGCCCCGCGCGCTTCTTGAAGTCGATGCCGCCGCCCACGAGCAACGACGACGGGCCGTCGATCGAGCGCTCTCTCCTCTCGACGAGATCGAGCAGCGTTTGCACGTAGACGAAGCTCTTCTCCTCGATCAGGTACTTGCCACCCTCGAGCGGGATCACCTCGAAGGGTAGCGTCCCCAGGAACGAATCCGGCCGCAGGAAGATGCGCTGGACGCCGTCGAGTCGAGCCGCGAGCGGCTGCCAGAGGAGCTGGAGGAGCTTCGCCCCGCCTTCGCCTACTTCCTTCTCCGCTGCGACCCCTCGACGCGAAACGATCTCCTCGAGCCAGTTCTTCACCTCCGCCTCGATCGGGGCCGCGATTCCGAGGTCGACGTGCACGAGCCCGCGGTCGGGCCGCACGACATAGGCCGAGAGGTGATCGGAACCCCACTTGCCCTTGCGGATGACCTTCTCGCGTTCTGGCTGCGCCGGCTCGTACAGCGGGTGGACCAGGAAGTCGAGAAACGCCGAGCCGCGCTCCAGGCTTCCTCGTAGCTCGGCCAGGGTCACCGCCCGCTCCGTGCTCGGGCCCACGAGCCGCTCAGCTCGACCTCGAGGTCGTTGCGCCGCTCGCGCAGAACGCGGATCTCGCGCTGGTGCGCGTCGGGATCGGGCACCTCCTTGGCATACAGCCGCTTCGAGACGTCCGCTTGAACCCGTTGGAGCTCGGCCAACACCGAGCCTGCTCGCTCGGGCACGCTCGCCCTCAAGTGCTCGCGGCTCTCGATCATCGTGCGCGACACGAGGCCTCGCCAGGCGAGGGAGAGCTCGTAGGCTTCGTCCTCGTGGCTCCCGGCAGCAGGTTCGTTCGAAAGAGAGAGGCAGAAGCGGAGATGGACTTGGCACTGTCTCAGAAAGAGTAGACGCTCTTTCTCGGAAAGAGACCAGAGGACTTTGTCCCCGTGGCCAAGACTCGAAACCAGGGCCAGGCGCGCGTGATTCCATGATCCAGCTGGAAAGCCCCGGTCGGTGAGCAAGTAGCCCAGGTTGCTCCAGGACTTGGCGGTATTGGGATGCTCGGGCCCGAGGACCTTCTCATCGATCGCGAGCGCGCGCTCGAGATGCGGCTGTGCGGCGGCGTAGTCGCCCTGGTCCTGGAGCAGGGCGCCGAGGTTGTTGAGGCTCGCGGCGGTCGAGGGATGATCGGGCCCCAGGGCTTTCTCGCAGATCGCGAGCGCGCGTTCGAGTAGCGGCCGCGCAGCAGCGTAATCGCCTTGGTCCTGGAGCAGGCCGGCGAGGTTGTTGAGCTTCGCGGCGGTCGAGGGATGGTCGGGCCGGACCTTCTCGTCGATCCCAAGCGCGCGCTCGAGTAGCGGCCGCGCGGCGGCGTAGTCGCCCTGGTCCTGCAGCAAGCCGGCGAGATTGTTGAGGATCGTGGCTGTCGAGGGATGATCGGGCCCGAGGACTTTCTCGACGATCGCGAGCGCGCGCTCGAGATACGGCCGTGCGGCGGCGTAGTCGCCCTGGTCCTGCAGCATGCCGGCGAGATTGCTGAGGATCGTGGCGGTGCGGGGATGATCGGGCCCGAGGACCTTCTCACAGATCGCGAGCGCGTGCTCGAGAAGCGGCCGTGCGGCTACGTAATCGCCTTGGTCCCGGAGCAGACCGGCGAGGTGGTTGAGGCTTTGGGCCGTGTTGGGGTGCTCGGGCCCGAATATCCTCTCGCATATCGCGAGCGCGCGCTCACAGTAGGGCCGCGCAGCGGCGTAATCGCCCATCGCATGGAGTAGGAGGGCGAGGTTGTTGAGGCTCTCGGCGGTGTCCGGATGGTCGGGCCCAAGGGTCTTCTCGCGGATCGCAAGCGTGCGTTCGAGGTAGGGCCGTGCCGCAGCGTAGTCTCCCCGTTCAAAGAGCAGGGTCGCGAGCTTGCCGAGGCTCGTGGCGGTGTCGGGATGTTCGGGCCCGAGGACCTTCTCACGGATCGCGAGCGCGCGCTCGTAAAGCGGGCGCGCCGCAGCGTAGTCGCCCTGACCAACGAGTTGTGCTGCCAAGTTGAACAGGCTCTGGGCGGTAAGCGGGTGCTCTGTGCCCAAGAACTTCTGCCGGACTGCAAGCGCGCGCTCCATCAGCGGCCTGGCCTCGTCGAAGCGGCCTCCTTGCCATAGGAGAAACCCGAGATGGTTGAGCGCTGTGGCCAGGGCTTCGCTTTCGGGACCATCGAGCTCCTCGATGACCTCGATGCGTTTTCGGCCATCAGCGATCTCAGCATCGGCGAGCTCCTTGCCTTTGAGTTCGGCTGGCCAGCCTTGCGTCAGGCGCAGCTCGAAAAGGCCGCGCTGTCGGTGCAGCGCACAGGCCTCGACCAGGTAGGCTGCGGGAGCGTCGAGCTCGGCCGTGACGCGAGAATGTGTCCCGACCGCTCCGTCGTCGTCCTCGGTCAAGACTGTGCCCGCCTCGTCGCGCAAGACGAGATACGCGTCGAAGAAATGCGAGCATAGCTCGATCGTGTACGTCCCAGCTTCCTCTACCTCGATGCGGTAGCTCTTGCCGACCACCGGTGCGTCCGTGTAGCTCGCGTTCAGCGTCGGCGTCTCGACCCTCGGGTCCGTGTCCTCGATCGACGCCTCGATCGTCTCGCCGACCTTGAGTGACGGTGGATCGGCGGCTTCCTGCGACTGAAGCCAGTTGAGCAGCAGGACGATCATGGCTCTAGATCCTCCCCGATGAAGCCCAGGATAGCCCGCGGGCAGCCCGCTGGGGTCACGCTCTTCCCCTTGGTAGAGTCTCGCGCCCCCGTCGCCCGAGCCCCCATGCCCGCCCTCGAACTCGACGCGATCGAAGCCCGCATCCTGGGAGTGCTGATCGAGAAGGAGACCACGACTCCGGAGCAGTACCCGCTGTCGCTCCACGCGCTGGCGGCGGGCTGCAACCAGAAGTCGAACCGCGATCCGGTGCTCGAGCTCTCGGACTCCGAGGTCGCGGCCGGGATCGAGCGCCTGAGGCGCAAGTCGATGGTCGGGTCGGTGCACGCGAGCGGCGCGCGCGTCGAGAAGTACCGGCACGACGCGGGCACGGTGTGGCAGCTCGCGCCGGGGGAGCTGGCGGTGATGGCCGAGCTCATGCTGCGCGGCGCGCAGATGCCGGGCGAGCTGCGCTCGCGCGCCGACCGCATGAGCCGCTTCGAGACCCTCGAGGCGCTCGCCGCGACGCTCGAGGGCCTGCGAGCGAAGGGCTTCGTGCGCCGGCTCGAGCCGCTGCCCGGCGCGCGCGCGCCGCAGTGGGAGCAGATCGTGGCCCAGCATGGCGGTGCTCCCGCGCTCCCGAAGACGGCGACGGCGACGCGCACGCCCCTCACCGAGGGCGCGTACCCGGTGCAGCGCGGCTCGGAGCCCCCCGTGAGTCCCGCCTCCGGCCGGAGCGCTGCGGCTCCGAGCGCGCTGGAGGAGCGCGTGGCGGCGCTCGAAGCCGAGGTAGCGCGTCTCTCCGGTCTCTACGAGTCCCTCGCGGGCTCGCGGCCATGAGCGCCCGCGTCGCCTTCGTCGCGCCTGTCCTGGCCTTGCTCGCCGGCGCGTGCTCGCTGCGCGGGCTGGCAGTGGGCGGGCTCTCCAGCGCGCTCGCCGGGAGCGCGGCCGCCTACGCGCAGGAGGACGATCCCGAGCTCGTGCTCGCCGCCCTGCCCTTCGTCATGAAGACGATCGAGGGCGTGCTGATCGAGTCCCCGGACAACGAAGGCCTGCTCTCGTCCGCGTGCACCACCTTCGGGCTCTACGCCTATGGGTTGCAGCTCGAGGGCGAGGAGCTGCAGTCGAGCGACTACGCGCGTGCCGAGCACCTGAAGCGCCGCGCGCTGGCCCTGTACCTGCGCGCGCGCGACTTCGGGCTGCGCGCGCTCGAGCTGCGCCACCCCGGGATCGGCGAGCGCCTGCGCACGGAGCCGGCGAAGGCCGTGGAGGTGCTCGAGCGCGACGACGTCGAGCGCGCCTACGATGCCGCGGGGACCTGGGGCCTGGCCATCGGACTCGGAAAGCACGACCCGGCCCTGGTGGCGGACGTCGACGCCGTGCGCGCCCTCCTGCGGCGCGCCCTCGAGCTCGACGAGAGCTGGGATGCGGGGGCGCTGCACGAGGCCATGATCTCGGTCGAGGGCCTGCCGCGGGCCATGGGGGGCTCGCCCGAACGCGCCCGGGAGCACTTCCAGCGGGCCCTGGCCCTTTCCGGCGGCAAGCGCGCGAGTCTCTATCTCATGCTGGCCGAAAACGTCTCCGTTCCCGCCCAGGATCGAGACGAATTCGAGCGACTCCTCCGGCAAGCCCTGGCGATCGACCTCGATTCCGCCCCCGACCTGCGCCTCACCAATCGCCTCGCCCAAGACCGCGCCCGACGACTCCTCGATGGCATCGATGATCTCTTCCTCCCAGCGCTCGAATAGCCTGGTGCGCGCGCTCGTCCCGATCCTCGTCCTCGCGCTGGCCGCGCCGGCGGCCCTGGCACAGACGATCAAGCTCGCGACCCTCGTGCCCGAGGGCTCGATCTGGGACAAGTCCGAGCGTGACCTCGGCGCCGCGATCCAGTTGGCCACGACCGGCAAGATCAAGTTCCAGATCTACCCGGGCGGCGTGGCCGGCGACGAGCCCGACTTCGTGCGCAAGATGCGCATCGGCCAGCTCCATGGCGCGCTGCTCTCGGCCCCCGGCCTGGGCGACATCGACCCGGCCTTCTTCATCTTCCACGTGCCGCTCCTGTTCGAGAACGACGCCGAGGTGCTGCACGTGCTGGACGGGATGCGCCAGGAGCTCGGGCAGCGCCTCGAGGCCAAGGGCTTCGTGCTGCTGCACTGGACCAACGTGGGCTGGCTGCGCTTCTTCGCCTCGAAGCCCGTGGCGAACTTCGACGACTTCAAGAAGCGCAAGCAGTTCGTGTGGGGCACCGACGGACGCCTGCAGAAGTGGTATCAGGAGCTCGGGCTGCAGCCCGTGTCGTTGTCCGGTGCCGACGTGCTCACCGGCCTGCAGACCGGCCTGATCGAGGCCCTGCCGGCCACCCCGCTCGCGGCCCTGTCGCTGCAGTGGTTCCGCCCGGCGCCGTACATGCTCGATCACCGCTTCGCGCCGCTGCTCGGCGCGCTGGTGGTCTCGAAGGGCGTCTGGGAGAAGGTCGCGACGGCCGACCGCGAAACCATCCTGAGGCTCTCGCGCGAGACCGAGGCCAAGCTCTTCGCCGAGATCCCCAAGCAAGAGGAAGCGGCCGTGGCCGAGATGCAGAAGCGCGGCCTCACGGTCGCCACGGAACCGGCCAGCGACGCCCCGAAGTGGATCGCGCTCGGACGCGAGTTCCAGACCCGCTACCGCACGCACTCCGTGCCGCCGGACGTGTTCGACCGCACCATCAAGCTCCTCGAGGAGCACCGCAAGGCTCAATAGCGACGCATTGCATGCGGCCGCGAGCGAAACGCCGCGAATGGCTGCAGTCGCAACGATTCGCGACCGAGAGTACCGGGGACGACCTCAGGCACGTCGAGGCCTCACCGGGAAAAAAGAGCGAGAGATGCGGTCAGTCGCGACGTTGCAGCCGAGTGCTCATGAATCGGTCGGGCTAGCCCCGGCCGGGATGGGACAGCCTGGTGCCCCGCCGGAACGCGACCGGGGCGCCTTGATGCGCGCGCTCGCCTTGGTCGAGGACGGTCTCGTCGCCCTGCTGCTCCTCGCCCTGGTGGCCCTGCCCGTGGGCTCGTTCCTGGCGCGCTTCGTGTTCGACGAACCCTCGGCCCGGGCGATCCCGCTGGCCCAGCACGCGAACCTCTTGCTGGCCTTCGCGGGAGCGATGCTGGCCGCGCGCCAGAAGAAGCTCCTGCGCCTCGCCACGGTCGAGTTCCTCGAGAAGGTGCCGCGCCTGCGCCGGCTGATGGCGCCCGCGGCCTGGGTGGCCTGCGCCACGACGGGCATGCTCGCGCACGCCTCGCTGGACCTCGTCGCGCTCGAGCGCGAGTTCCCGAGCGTTGTGGCCGGCCTGTTCCCGCTGTGGCCGCTGCTCTACGTGCTGCCCCTCGCGTTCATGGGCATCGGCGTGCGGCTCGCGGGCGCTCCCGAGCATCCGCTCTGGGCGCGCGTCGTGGCGCTCTCGGCCCTGGGTGCGGGAGCGTTCTGGGGGGGAGCGCCGCTGCTCGGTCAACCCGCCTGGCCGGCGCTGGTCCTCTTGATCCTCTCCGCCTTCCTGGGCGCGCCCCTGTACGTGCCGCTCGCGGGCGCGGCCATGTTCCTGTTCCTCGCCCAGGGCACGCCGGTGGTCGCGGTACCGACCGAGATGCTGCAGCTCGCGACCTCGCCCTTCCTGCCGGCGATCCCGCTGTTCACGCTCACGGGTCTCCTGCTGACCGAAGGTGCGGCGCGCCGCCTGCTCGACGTCTTCCGCGCCTTCTTCGGCTGGCTGCCGGGCGGGACCGCGGTCGTGTGCACGCTCCTGTGCGCGTTCTTCTCGGTCTTCACCGGCGGCTCCGGCGTCACGATCCTGGCCGTGGGCGGGCTCCTCTTCCAGGCGTTGCGCTCGGACGGGTACAGCGAGAAGTTCGCGCTCGGCCTCGTGACTGGCACGGGCGCGCTGGGCATCCTCCTGCCGCCGGCGCTCCCGCTGATCCTGTTCGGGATCGCGGCGCAGATCCCGATCGAGGACCTCTTCCGCGGCGGCATCCTGCCCGGGGTCGCGCTGGTCACGATCGTGGCGGTGTCCGGCGTCCGCGCCGGGGTGCGCGCGAAGATCCCGCGCACGACGTTCCGCCTCGACGTGGCCCTGAAGGCGCTCTGGAAGGCGAAGCTCGAGCTCGCCCTGCCGCTCGTGACCCTGGGCCTGCTCTTCAGCGGAACGGCGACGTTGCTCGAGGCCGCGGCCGGGACGGTGGTCTACACGGCGTTCGTGCAGTGCCTCGTGCACCGCGAGATCACGCTGCGCGACATGCCGCGCATCCTGCGCGAGTGTGGAGAGCTGCTCGGCGGGGTGATGATCATCCTGTGCGCGGCCAAGGGACTGTCGAGCTGGTTCGTCGACGCAGAGGTGCCGACGCGGCTGCTCGCGTCCGTGCAGGCCTCGGTCACATCGCCCTGGGTGTTCCTGCTCGCGCTCAACGGGTTCCTCCTCATCGTCGGCTGCTTCCTGGACATCTACTCGGCCACCTTCGTGGTCGTGCCGATCCTGGTGGAGCTCGGCAAGGCCTACGGCATCGATCCCGTGCACCTCGGGATCCTGTTCATCGCCAACCTGGAGCTCGGCTACCTGACTCCGCCGGTCGGGTTGAACCTGTTCCTGGCCTCGTACCGTTTCCAGCGTCCGCTGCTCTCGGTGGTGCGCGCCGTGCTGCCGATGCTCGCGATCCAGGGTCTGGGCGTGCTGCTGATCACGTACGTGCCCTGGTTGACGACGGCGTTCGCGCACTGAGCCGAGCTCAGGCCGAGCGAGCCGAAGCCGCTTCCAGCCCGGCCGGACGATCGAGAGCGGGAGGAGGAGGAGAGAGGTTGTCCCATCCCGGCTCCTTTCGGGGCCACCGGGAGGGTTGCCGACTCCGCGTCGAACCGACCGGGCTGGTCGCGGTGAAGAAGAAGAGGAGAAAGAAGCCGATCGCTGCTCCAGCGGGAGAGGCGATCGTCCGGAGGCCAAGGGAATCGGCGAGAGCGGCTCGCACGCTCACCTCACTTTTTTTTCGCGGACCCGGGTCCGTGCTCCGGCCAGGCTCGGAGCTCAGCCCCACAGCCCGACGACGCGCCCGATGCGGCCGTCGGCCGTCAGGTCGAACACGCTCGTGCCCTTGGCGAGGGTCTTGCCGTCGGGCTTCTTCGCGATCCAGTCGACCAGCGCCGTGCCCTGGCAGTGGCGCGGCTCGCCGGTGCGCTCGAGGGTGATCCCGGGCATGTGGACCTTGGCGCCCGAGACGTGCGCGACGAGGTCCTCGAGGCCGCGCGTGCAACTGTAGTTGTCCTGGAACAGTCCGTCCTCGGCCAGGAGCGAGGTGAACGCCTTGCGGCGGGTCGTGGCGTCGGGCTCGTTCCAGGCTGCGAACCAGGCGTCGGCGAGCCGGCCTGCCCCCGCGTTGACCTCGTTCGTGACCACGTTGGCGAAGACCGCCAGCTGGTAGCGCCAGCCCTGGACGTGATCGTCGCGTGTCGCGGCGTCGGAGAGCTCGTGCAGGAAGGCGAGCCTCGTCCCCTGTGGATGCTCGGCGAGCTGGATCGTCACCCGCGATCCGCCCGGCGCGATGGGCTTGCCGGCGCCCTCGTAGCCGTAGCTGAAGACGATCCGCTCGGGCGGCCGGAGCTCGAGCACCTCGCCCGAGGCCGTCGTGCCGCCCGGGTAGACGATCTTGAGCGCGCCTCCCACGCGCCCGTCGATGGTCGAACCCGCCCCCCACCACCTGGCCCAGCGCTCCGAGTCCGTGAAGTAGCGGAAGACGAGCGCGCGCGGCGCGCGGATGACGATCTCGCGCTCGAGCGCGAACTCGAGCTTGCCCAGGATGGTCTTCATCGGGTCCTTCCCTTCTTGGCTTTGGTTGAGGTCTTCTTGGTCGGAGCTCCCCGGCGGCGCGAGCGCGGTCCGCGGCGGGCCGCCTCGAGCTCGGCCTCGAGCGCGAGCCGGTCGAGCGCCGAGTCCCACATGGACTCGAGCCACCTGGCGAGCGCGCCGAGCTCCTGCTTGCGCGCGCGGTAGTAGCGGTGACGCCCCTCGCTGCGGCTCGCCACCAGCCCGGCCTCCTCGAGCACGCGCAGGTGCTGGGAGACGGCGCCGAAGGTGACGTCCCCGAAGCTCCGGTGGATCTCGCCGGCCGAGCGCTCCTCGCCCCACACCAGGCGCAGGATCTCGCGCCGGCGGGGGGTGTTCAGGGCTCGCAGCAGGGCGCTCACGCCTCTGACTGTAGTAAATACTAAAGCGTTGTCAAGCCCGGCGCTTGCCCCGGTGCTCGGGCGAGCCCGCTCGAGGGAGAAGCCCGCGAACGCGGCTCGAACACGCCGGCGCGCGCTGCGGCTCCCGCGAGCGCGGTATCCTGCCGCGGATGGACGGGCAGGACCTGGCTGCGGTGCGGCGCGCCTTCGCGCCCCTGTCCACGATCCCGGACGACGAGTGGCGCTTCCTCGAGGAACGGGCCGTGCTCCGCCAGGTGCCGAAGGGCTCCGCGCTCCTCCGCGAGGGCGAGCTGGTCGACTGGCTCGGCTACCTGACGCGCGGTCTGGTGCGCATCGTCCGTCGTGTCGGCGGACGAGAGGTCACGCTCGGGTTCGACTGCGAGGAGCGCTTCGTCGGAGCCTACGACGCCTACGTGACCCGGGCTCCGGCGCGCTACGGCATCGAGGCTCTCGAGCCGAGCCGGTGCGTACGGTTCGAGCGCGGCCTGCTCGACGCGCTCGAGGGGCGGCATGCCTGCTGGCGCGAGCTCTTCCGGCGCATCGCCGAGCGCGAGCTCGTGCGCAAGCTCGACAAGGAGCTCCGGATCCGCACGCGCACCAGCGAGGAACGCTACGCCGAGCTCGTGCGCACGGGCTCCTACCTCGTGCGCCGCGTGCCGCAGTACCACCTCGCGTCGTTCCTGGGCATCGCGCCCGAGACGCTGAGCCGCGTCCGGGCTCGCATGGGCTCCCGTTCCACCTCTGTTTCCCGGGCGCGATCTTGACGGCGATCAAGGCCCGCCAGGGGCGTCGAGGCTAGCGTGGCCCCGAGATCGGATGCTCCTCGCCGCACTCCTGAGCTGGTTCCCGCTCGCGCAAGGCGCATCCACCTGGCGCCAGTACGCAACGCCTGAAGGGGCCGGGTTCTCCTCCGAGAAGCTGGCCGAGGCCTGGGAGCTCGCCGACCAGCTCGGCTCCGGTGCGGTGTTCGTCGTCTTCCGCGGCCACGCGCTCGCCGCCTGGGGCGAAGTCGAGCGGCGCTACGAGTGTCACTCGGTGCGGAAGAGCCTGATGAATGCGCTCCTCGGCCTGGCCATCGAGAAGGCGGCGCTCGC
>Ga0137457_1000298_pt1 | contig 13022 bp, 20 predicted proteins | sample EasRivERMGT630_2_FD_102321 | JGI IMG/M metagenome (GOLD analysis project Ga0137457, IMG submission 102321) | Soil microbial communities from meander-bound floodplain in the East River, Colorado, USA - East River MetaG ERMGT630_2 | ecosystem: Environmental > Terrestrial > Soil > Floodplain ...
CGCGACTACCTGATGGCGGTGAGTGAGGTGGCCGACCAGGCCGCGCTGCTCGAGCCGCTGCACGCGCTCCAGGCGGCGAACAGCCTCGGAGGGCAGCAGGTGCTTTTCTCCAAGCGGCACTCTGGTGGTGGCTCTACTACGGGCAACCGGAGTGCCGCGAAGAAGGCCGGCCAGAAGGAAGGCCGCTGATATGGGAGAGGCACCAGGCCGCGGGCTACTTCGGGGAGGCGCCGGCGGATGATCCGAAGCGCCCACCGCAGCCGCTCCACTTCGAGCGCGTCGACCTCGGCGAGGCCCTCGAGGCCGTCGCTCCGCTGCTCGAGGTCTGGTGGCACGTCAGGAAGCACCCCGACTCGCCTCCGTTCAGCGGCGGCGTCTGGGACGCCTGGCCGGCACGCGACGCAGACGTCTGCGCGTTCGCGCGCGTGGAGGAAGAGTGCATCCACGCGCTCGTCCGCTGGAAGGAGGAGGTGAAGCGTGGCCGACCTACTGCTGAGGCTGATCGCTGAAGACGCCGCGAGCGGTGCGTTCGACAGCGTCGGCGGAGCTGCGAAGAAGGCGGGCGCCATCTTCTACGACTTCGCCAAGGACTCGGTGAAGGCGTTCGCCGAGGCGGAGCGGGCGCACAAGCAGCTCGCCCGCGCGGCCGGCGAGAACACCGCGGCCTTCGAAGAGCTCGCCGACACGATGTCGAGGGAGCTCGCCGTCGAGGACGAGACCATCAAGCGCATCGAGACGCTCGCGCTCAACTACGGGATGCTGCCCCAGCAGGTCGAGGCGGCGACCCGGGCGACGCTCGACTACGCGGCCGCCACCGGACGCGACGCGAACGAAGCGATGATGCAGCTCATCCGCGGCGTCGAGGCCGGCAACGGCACGCTCGGCCGGATGGGCATCACCTTCGAGGCGACCGGCGACAAGGCGCTCGACACCGCGCGCGCCGTGCAGGCGCTCAGTCAGAAGTTCGGGGGAGCGGCCGCGGCCGACGCCGACTCGCTGGCCGGCCGTACCCGCGCGCTGGATATCGCGATGGGCGAGCTCAAGGAGACGTTCGGCGGAATCTTCGCCCTCGTCGAACAGAAGACGAAGTTCATCGACACGTTCACGCGCTCCCTGCAGTCGCTGCAGCAGCTGCTGACCGACCCGGCGACTCAGCTCCTCATGTTCGGCAAGCTGATCGGCGCCTCCGACGAGGAGCTGGTCCAGAAGGCGCTGCAGATGGGCATCGACAAGGGGCTCTCTGGCGGCGGAGGCGTGAAGCCTAGCGGCGCGGCCGACCCGCTCTCCGACTTCGGCGTCGGCGGCATCACGATGCTGAGCGGCACCGGCAAGAAGGGCGGCGGCGGGGGCGGCGGCAAGAGCGATTGGGGCTGGGGCCCGTTCGGCAACCCCGAAACGCAGTTCTCCGGCTGGGAGGCCGAGTACCAGGAGTACTCGCAGAAGAAGCTCGACGTGCTCAACGAGATGGCGCTGAAGGAGGCCGCCCAGGCGACGCGCCGGTACGAGAAGGAGATGGAGGAGGAGGAGAAGCACGACCTCGCGATGCTCGAGACGCACCGCAAGGTGGCCGACATCGAGCTGAAGTACATGATGCAGCAGACCGACCGGCAGGCGGCCGAACTCGAGCGGCGCACGCGTATGTGGCAGCGCGTCGGGCAGCAGATCGGCCAGGCCGTCATCGGCGGCATCATCGACGCGATCGCCGCCGCCTCGAGCGGCGACAAGGCCGGCAGCAGCCCCTGGGGCCAGGGCGGCTGGGGCGTCACGCTCGCGAAGACGGTGATGGGCGGGCTCTTCAGCGCGTTCGGCATGGGCGGCCTCTGGGGCGCCGGCATGAGCGCCATCGAGGGGGCCGAATCTGGCGGTGGCGCCGCCGGCTTCGCGTCCTTCGGCGCGTCGGCCAGCAACTCGTGGAACTCGGCAGCCGGCGGCAGAGGCGGCATCTACGGCCCGCCCGAGTCGCACGGCGGCGGGTGGATTCAGAAGTTCCACCGCGGCGGCTGGTCGATGCGGGCCGACGAGCAACTCGCGCTGCTGCAGACGGGCGAGCGCGTGCTCAGCCGCCGCGAGGTGGGCGCGATGGGCGGCCCCGCCGGCGTCGAGTCGGCGGTGCGCGGCGGTGGCGCCAGCAGTCTGAGCATCTACGCCTTCGACGCCGGCAGCATCGTCGACTTCTTCGGCGACCGCGGCGGTCGCGGGATGATCAACGCGATGCGGGCGAACGTGGGCCCGCTACGGCTGGCGTTCGGGAGAGGCTGACGCTTGGGCGCGCACGCGTACGCGGTGACCAGCTACCTGAGCGGCCTCGCCGCCTCGGCGTTCGGCTGGTACACCACGTACGCGTCGCCGAGCTCGGGCAGCTTCACCCCGTCGAACCGTGAGTATCTGAACGACGCCCACATGGACGACCAGTGCCTGGTGAGCGCCTCCGCCGCGAGCGGGATGAACGTCATCATCGACCTCGGTAGCGCGCGGCAGCTCACCGGCGTCGCGATTTTGAACAGCAACGCGGCCGTACAGAAGACCGATGCGGCCGTGCTGGTGGAGGCGTCCAGTAACGCGACCTTCGCGGCCGACGTGAACGTCGCGAAGGCGGCGACCACGCTCTACAGTACGACGACGCCGAAGAACAAAGACCACGTGCTGCAGTTCACGGCGAACCACACCAAGCGGTACTGGCGGCTGACCTGGACATGGACCGGCACCGTCACCAACTTCGTCATCGGCGAGCTGTTCGCGTTCATCGGCGCCACCCAACTCAGCCGGCGCAGCATCTACGGCAGCGGCGAGAGCTACGAGGCCATCGTTTCCCAGGCGCCCCTGCAGTACGGCGAGACGCGCGGTCTCTTCCAGGCCGGCCCGATCCGCCAGCTCGACCTGCAGTGGGACGACCTCACGGCGGCCCAGCGCGACGAGCTCTACAACATGCACGCGCTCTCCAACTTCGGCGCGCGGCCGCTGCTGTGGATTGAGTCGTACGAATCGACTGTGCTGGCGGCCGCCGCGGCCGAGCAGGAGTGCATCTACGGTCGGCTCATCAAGCCCGGCTTCCAGTGGGCGCATAAGGACTTCGCGATCTACCAGCCGGGCGGCTTCAGTATTCGCAGCCTCGGCCGCGAGGCGGGGGCCTGAGCGGTGGCCTGGATTGACCTCCTCAAGCTCGACGGTGCCGGCTTCGCCTGGCTGGTCGACGTCAGCTTCGACGACTTCGCCACGGTCGCGTACCGGTGGGGCACCTCGAGCGTCCACGTCGGCAGCGACCACTACCGGGGCCGCATCTGCGAGGGCGGGCTGTCGAAGCTCACGCGCGGCTTCGGCAACGAGAACACCGTGCAGGCCGGCATGCTCAGCCTGCTGCTCAACAACACCGACCTCGGCGTCGACTGGCTGATGGACCGAGCGACCGTCGCCAGTCAGGTGTTCCGCGCGCGCTTCCGCGTGAAGCTGCTGCTGTACGAGGTCGGCAACGTCGCGGCCAACCAGGCGACGAAGACGCTCGGTACGTTCAAGTGCATCGACTTCCCCTCGCGCGACAGCGCGAACGTGTCGCTCCAGCTGTCGGACGACACGATGGGCTTCTTCAACGAGCCCCTCGTCTCACCCACGCTGCGCGACTGGAAGGACGATGCGGGCTCCGACGTCGACAACTGTCCGCTGCACGCCAGCTATGGGCCCCAGCCCGCGCGCGAGTGGGACGTGCCGCTGCCACTCGCGTTCGGCGACGGTCGCCTCGACTGCTTCGCGGCCGACTGGGACCACGGCAACGACGGCACCGACGGCACACCGGTCGGCGACATGGACGGCTGCCGCGCGATTCCCGTGTGCGTGACCACGTCGACGGACGCCGTCACCAGCGACGACGTACAGTACCTATGGGGCGTCTACGGCGCCGACGTGATGCTCGGCACGCAGAAGTGGGCCGAGGGTGCCGGCACCACCATCTTCATCCCGAAGCAGTACACGGTGCCGGCCGACTCGACGATCGGCGTCCCGGGCGACACCAACACCATCTGGGAGCCACAGAAGACGCAGACCATCTCGAAGGACGGCGTCGACTGGAAGCTGCTCTGGGTGAAGTTCAACATCAGCGCGTACCAGACGTGGTTTCAGCTGACGCGCAACATCGTTGTCGGCGGGGCCCAGCCGAACGGCGACATCGCACCGACGGCCAACCTCGTGCCGGAAGCCCCCGTGGCGGCCGCCACCGACTACGGCAAGGCCTTCGCCGCGTTCGCCTACTTCCAGGCGCAGGGGTTCCCGTTCAGCGCTCGCACGGTCGACAGTCAGGCCCAGCAGCTCGCGCCGAACGTGGTGAAGGACCTCATCAGCTACTACTCGAAGGGCAGCTCGAGCGACATCGACAGCACCAGGTTCGCCACCGCGCTGCAGATGGCGCCGCTCGCCGTCTCCGGCGTCGTGCTGCCGCACAAGCCGCTCGAGTCGCGCTTCCGCTACAGCAACCAGCCTCCGCCGAGCGACGCCATCACGAGCGGGCAGCTGCGGCAGGCGCTCGTCGACATCTGCCAGAGCGCCGACCTCGACCTCGCGATGACGTGGGACGGGAAGCTCGCCCTCTACAGCAGTTACTTCAGCTTTGCCGACCTCACCGCCACTCGCGTGAGCATCCGCGAGACGCGGTGCGCGCAGGTGCAGGAGCGAGTGCCGAGCAAGGGGCAGCGCTGGGCGCCCTACAACCGCGTCTACGCGGTCTCGCCCGACGGCGTGCCGCACGGTCCGTTCGACAACCCCGACGCGACTATCGATTGGGGTGCGACGCTCGAGCGCGTGCTTCAGGGGAAGTGGCTGCAGCCGTTCCAGGCGGTCAACCCGCTCTACAGCAGCACCATCTGGTACAGCGAGCGGCGGCTCGAGAGCGTCGTGCGGCCCGTCATCCGCTTCATCACCGACCGCGAGGGACTGCAGCTCGACCTGGGTGACCTGTTCAACTTCACCTGGTCGCGCGGCGGCAGCAGCGGGCCCTACGGTTCTGGCGCCGTCTTCCGCGTCGAGAGCATCAGCGTCGACCCGAAGAGCCTGTTCGTCGGCATCGAGGCCGTGTGGGTCGACGACCTGACCACCGTCAACCCGTATCTCATCGACGACGAGATTCTGGCGCTCCGAGTCCAGTCGAGCGGCGGCCGCACGGCGACGGTGGTCGACAGCGACGCTACGGTCACGTTCAGCAGCGGCGACCTGGTGGCTAACGGCGTGGTGGCGAAGGACGTGCTCGTGCTGGGCGACTCGACTCAGGCCATCAACGTCTTCACTCGCTACCGCTGCATCCGCATCCTCAGCGTCACCGACGCGACCCACCTCGAGCTCGACACGGCCGACCTCGACTTCGACGCCGGCGCGGGGGTCGCGGTGGCCGACTGGAAGATTCTCCGCGGCAAGCAGACCTACCACACCGCCGTCAGCGACCCGGTCAACTACCCGAGCGGCAGCGCGATGTACGGGAAGGCCGCGAGCGACTCCGACGTCTACGGCGACGCCACCGCGGCGAACGTCCTCCTCTAACGCCATGTACCGCAAGCCCCCTACCTACGCCCGGAAGGACCTGCTCACGCCGGGCAACTACAACCAACTCGCGCAGAACGCCGCCGAGCTCGAGGCCGCGTTCCGTGCCGAGCACATCGAGAGCAGCGGCGAGCACAACACGCCACTCATCGCGCGCACGCTCGGCACCGTGCTGCGCAGCGGTGGCGCCTACTCGCTGCAGAGCTTCAACGCCGACGCCTCACTGGCCGGCGGCGCAGGCGTCTACAACCCCGCAGTCGGGAAGGTCATCGTGACGCTCGCGAGCGACCGCTATGAGACGAACGCCGGGCCGATCGAGGCGCAGAACGCCTCCGAGAGCGGCGACACCCGGCCGACGCTGACGTGGGCGCGCTGGTTCGACGACACGCGCGTGGAGATCTACTCGACCTACTGGAACGGCACCCTCGGCGTCGCGGGTAGCGGTTTCTGGGCCGCCGGCGGCGAGGACGTGAGCGTGCACCTGGGCGTGCACAGCAAGGCGCTCGGAGTCGGCGCGCGCACCAACTTCGGTGCGCCGCTGCAGGCGCGGAAGGGGCTGCGCGCCGGCAGCGGCACCACCTACGCAAACCAACTCATCCAGGGCGGCGCCGACCTCGAGCTCGCGCTGCGCGTCAACCACGACGCCGGCGCGCACAACTGCCGCGAGGTCTCTCGCTCGTGGGCGCACGTGCAGTGGAACGGCGCCGACTGGGAGATCATCGACTCCGAGGGCTCCGACATCCTCAGCGTCAGCAAGGGCGCCTCGGGCCGGTGCGACGTCGAGATTACCAACCACTCTGACCCGACCTACCAGGTCTTCATCGACGTCGATTACGCACGGCTGTCCGGCTCGACCGACGACTACTTCGTCTGCAGTGCGCCGGCCGACAACCGAGGCGACGACACCTTCAATCTGTTCTTCTACGAGCGGCTCATCGACGGCTCGGGCGTCGAGTACTTCGACCGGGGCGACGAAGTCGACTTCCACCTCTGGCTCTTCCGCGAGGCCGTCTGATGGCGTTCGCAAAGACGCCAAAGCTGTGCCAGGACGCACCTGCGGGGCTGCAGCAGCTCAACGGCATGGCCGACAACCTCGACTCGCTCAAGAGCGATCTCGAGCTCGAGCACGCGCCGCTCATCACCAGCTTTCCAGCAGCCGGTGGCGTCATCGGCCACGGCAACTACTCGGGCGGCCACAGCCCCGTCGGCAGCGCTGACCAGGGGAGCGACGGCGCGCCCGGCAGACACGAAACCGAGCTCGTCGCGCGCGGCGTCGCCTACGTGGCCCAGCAGACCAACGGCAGCATCTTCATCCTCTCGACCTACGGCGTGCAGCTGTGGAGCTCGAGCGGCTGCCTCCGGTCACTCCAGGTACTCAGCACAGGCGTCTACTTCTTCCCCATCACCGGCTTCTCGAAGGTGTGGGGGCGGGCGACGCCGGCCGCTCAGGGCTCGACCCTCTCGCCGCCCGTGGACGCGCGTGTGCAGCCGGGCGCGCCGACCGGCACCGGCGGCACAGGGCTCATCGTGAAGACGTTCCGGTTGCAGGACGACGGCGGCGGCAACGACGTCATGCTGCCGTTCCACACCGGCTTCCACCTGGTCGCGTACGGCCGTCGTTGACGCGGCTGCCCACCGTTCATACGGTCCCGATGGTGCGACTCTGGCCCCTTATCCTCGCGCTGGCGTGCGGTGGCGGGCCGGCGTACGCGCCAGTGTCGGCCGTGCTCGACTACCGCGACACCGGCCCGGACGGGACGCAGTTCAGCATGGCGGCGAGCAAGCAGCTCAACCCCCAGTGTGCGGCCAACTGCGAACTCGGCGACGCCTTCCCCGACGGAGGCGGCAGCCGCGGCTGGTTCCCGCTCGTCGGCGGAGGCCGCGACGGTGGCGTGCGCTGGGGCCCGCCGCAAGACGTCGCGGTCGGCGCCGAGGTGCAGGTGCTGGTCATCACCAGCCGCGGCGCCACCTGCGACGAGAAGCACGTAGTGCCGCTCGCCGGCTTCACCGTGACGGCCGTCGTCGACAGCAGCGGCTGCAGCCTCAGCTACCGCTAGCCGGTCTTGCCGTTCAGCCGAAGCTTGCTGATGTCGGGGATGACCGCGACCGACTGCACCGCGGGTGCCCGCATCTTCTGGTGCACCGCCTGGCGCGCCATGTCGAGCACGCCGAGCGCGTAGATGGGTCGGCCGGGCCCTCCATCGTGAGGCGGCCCTGGTCGTCGACGTTGATCACGATTCGGATTCCCATGGCGGAGACCGTCCCGCTCGAAGTGTCGCCCCTTCCAGGCGTTCGGACGGCGCGTCTTCACCGGGCGACACTTGCCCAGCGACCGTAGCCAGGCGTGAGCGACCCTACCGAGTTGGCCGGTGTCGGCGTAGGCGGCCTGACCATCGGCGGCCTGCTGGTCGGCTTCCTGAAGGCGCTCGGCAGCCGGCAGGTGACGCAGCTCGACAAGACGATCGAAGCCCTCACCGCGGCCGTGCGTGACCTCGACAAGGAGATTCGCGACCTGCGCGAGATGATGATCGCCACCGCGAAGGACATCGGCGCGCTGCAGGAGGCGAACAAGCAGATCACCGCGCGCATCGACGGTCAGGCCTCCCACTACCGCGAGCGGCTGGACTCGCTACAGCTGCAGCTCAACGAGCGCGCGCGGAGGCCGAAGAAATGACCGGCGTCATCGTCCCGCCGCCGCCGAAGTCCGCGCGCGAGAAGTTCCTCGAGGGCGTGCTCGCGCAGACCGGCCGCGTCGTGCTGATGGGGCAGCTCGACTGCTCCGAGCTCGTCGCGCTCGGCGTCATCGCCGCGGGCGGTCCCGACCAGACGAAGACGCACACCGCGCAGCGCTACTGCGACGAGACGCGCATGCTCTGGCTGAGTGAGTTCCCGCTGCCCGGCGACCTCGGCTTCTACGGCGTCGACCGGCTGCACATCATCCACGTCGTCGTCTACGTCGGGCCGGGCCGCATCCTGTCGGCCGACGGGGCTACGCGGCGCATCACCACGCTCGAGGAAGCCATCGCGGCCGGCGCCAAGGTCCGCGAGCACGCCAGCGAGAAGTACCGCCGCGACGTCCCGTTTCAGGGGTGGAACCGGAACACCGTCGTCGACTCCATCGAATTCGTCACGAGGTAGCCCATGAGCGAAGAGAGCAAGACCCCGAAGAAGTCGAAGCTGAGCGCGCGCGAGGCCGCCGCGGTGGGCGTCATCACCGGCGTCACCTGCGTGCTGCTGCCGGTCGCCGCGGCGCACTTCGGTCAGCCGCTCAGCGACAGCTTCCGCGAGATGCTCCAGGGCGGCGGCGTCGCGATGCTGCTCGGTGGGGCATGGGGCGCCCGCCTGATGCCGACGAAGAGTGAGGAGTCGAAGCCGTGAGCGAGCCCCTGCTGCAGTTCTTCGCCTACGCGCATCTTCCGGCGCACCTTCAGGTGGTGTCGAAGCCGTTCGGCGACCTCGCTCAGTCCATCGTCGAGTCACTGCCGCGCAACCCGGAGCGCACCGTCGCGCTGCGGAAGCTGCTCGAAGCGAAGGACTGCGCGGTACGTGCGCTGCTGTGGAAGGACGAGGTGAAGCCGTGAAACGCCCCTGGCTGACGCTGGAGGCGACGCGCACCGGGGTAGCCGGACTCACGTTCTCGGCCGCCTGCATCGCGCTGAGCCTCTTCGTCTTCGGCGCATCATGCGCCCACCAGCAGGCCTGGCAGGTCAGCGGCGAGGGCATCGACGCACTCGGAAAGTCGTTCCTCGCGACCGGCCACGCCCTCGACGCCGCCTACGACGCCCACCAGGTCAGCGAGGCGCAGTACGAGCGGTGGCGGCAGTTCTCGACGCACTTCAAGAAGGTCTACGACACCGCCGCCGACCGCTGGCTGCACGGCGACGACACGGCCTCGGAGCACGCGGCGGCCGTGTTGGCGGCGCTGTCGGCCGAGCTGGCGACGTTCGCGGTGCCGAAGGGAGGCCCGTGAGTCCAGAGGAGCAGATCAAGGTCCTGCGCGAGGCCTGCACGAAGATGGCGAAGTGCTGGACGGGCAACTCGTTCTCGCCGCCGGACTACTACATGGCTCACTCCGAAAAGTGCGGCGGCAAGGGCAACGACCGCGCCTGCCCCTGCGCTTCGAATCAGGCCCGCGGCGCGTTCAAGCGCGGCCGCGAGGCGATCGCTGCTGCTCTCGTCGCAACCGGAGTCCGTCGATGACCGGCGCAGAGATTCAGCTCGCGGTGAGCATCATCGAGTTCGGCGCGAAGCTGCTGCCCGGCGCCATCGAGGCGGGCGCGCGGCTGCTCAACGCCATCACGTCGAGCCCCGAGCTGACCGACGCCCAGCGGGCCGAACTGGTCGCGCGCGTGAAGGCGACGCGGGCCGCGGTGGCGGCGTACGAGCCGCGGCCGCACGCGGGCTCGCCGAGCGCCGACGTACCGGAGCCGAAGCCGACGGCGCCGGGGTGAGCATCGCCTCCAGCCATTCGTTCGCGCACTCCGGGCAGTCGAACCACAGTCCACACAGCGTTCCTGCTGCCTCACCGCACTCCTCGCCGCAGAAGTAGCATCGCATGCACCCCTAATCGCCGTGACCCGCCGAACCCGGAAATGAGCCGGTCACATTTCCGCGACGAGACTGGCGGCCTGAACGTGCGCTGCTGATTCCGGCCAGTTGCGCCGTTCAGCTTCTTGCAGCGTCGGCGCGGAATGAACGACTCCGTCGAGTACCTCGCCGAGCAGCTCGCCATCGCCGAGCAGCGCCTCCAGCAACTGCCCGAGGGCGCCGAGCGCGACGAGTGGAAGCGATGGCTCAGCGAGCTGGAGCGGCGGGCGGCGGGGCTTCGGGAGTCGCCGGAACAGCCACCGTCGTGGTCCGCGCGATGTTCCCGTCCATCCGAGTCTCGATGACGAACTGCAATGCGCCGACGCCGACCGTGTCTCGCGCGAGCATGTTGCCGTTCGGCTGTTCGGCGTGCCGCTCGACCCTCCCGTGTGCCGGGTACGGGAGTAGGTCGAGAACGTGGCGGACCACGCCGTCGACCGCACGCAGGTGCTGCGCGCGAATCTGAAACGCAGGCGTGTTCGGCGCGTGCGTGAAGGCGGGCAGCGGGACGGTCGAGCCGATGTTCTGACGCGCGGCGGCCTTCTTCAGCTTCGTCCGGCGCGCCCGCTCTCGGTCCGCCTCCATCTGCCGGCGCAGCAGCTCTTCTTCACTCCACTCCTCGGGCAGCGCCGCCTTCACCCCCAGCGCCTCCGCCAGCGCCCGCACCAGCGGCGTCTCGGCGCGCGCGTGGCGTAGCTCTTCGAACAGCACGGGCCACGTGCCCTCGAACTTCGCCGCCAGCTCGGCGGCCTGCATCGCCATCGCGGCGGCTTCGTTGGCGGGGACGTAGTCGCCGTGGCCGTACAGCGCCGTCGCTGCCTCGCTGAGGTCCTTCAGTATCTGCTGGTACTCGGCCGTGCCGAACGAACCGAACTGATGAAGCACCTTCATCACCAACCGACAGGCGACGTCCATGGCCCCGCGCAGCTTCGCCTCGCGCTGCTCGACGGCGGCGTTGATCTCGTCCGCGATTTTCGGCAGCGCCTCGCCTTCGCCGAGCACCGTGCCAGCCGGCTCAGACACCAGGAACCGTCCGGCCACGAAGAGGTGAAGGCGCTCGTGGTTGTACTCGCGCGCGCGCTGAATCTCGGCCAACGGCTTCGGCTTCTCGTCGCTCATCGCGGCTCCTTGGCGCGACGCGCCATCTCTTCCTTGCGCGTCTCTTTGGTCGGGTCCCAGCCGCCCGCGAACGCGTCGCCCTCGGAGACGCACCAGCCCGCGTGACCTTCTTCCAGGTCGCATCGGCAATTCCAGGCACGCGAGTGAAACGGACACCTCGGCTTCTTGCTCATCGCACGACTCCCGGGCCGGAGAAGGCGGGGCAGCTGTCTTTGTGCTCACCCGGCGGCTTGCCGCTGGGTCCGAGCGACTGGTCGACATGACACCACGGGCAGGCGGGCTCCGGGTCCTGCGAGGCGTTGCCCTCCCATTCAGCCGCCGCGACGAGCTTCCGCAGGCGGATGTTGTCGGCCTGCAATTCCTCAATCCGGTCTGTCGCCCACTCGCCCATCGTCTTCCTCCTACGTCACTTCGGGGTTGAAGCTGAAGGCGGCAGAGTCGGCTGCGGCCTACGCAGAAACGGCCGCTTGAATTCGAACTGCGCCCGGTTGCGCGCGGCCGTCTCGCGGAGAATGCTCGCCCCCTCGATGAGCGTCGCCGCCTGTCGCTCCATGTACTCAGCGAGCCACGTGTGCGTCTTCGCGACGTGCAGCAGGTTGACGCGAATCACGGCCGGCCGCCATCCGTCCGCGCGTCGCAAACGAGCCACATGCGGCCGATGACGCGACCGGCCTTCCCGACGCCGACGAGGTCGCCCTCGCGCATCTCCGCGCGCGGCGTCGCCCCGTTGCCGCAGAAGACCGGGCCTTCCCAGTAGTCGGGCTCCGGCCGCACCAGCTTGCCGTCGCGCATCAGCGAGAGCGTGGAGGGCGCGACGAGCGGGTCGACGGCGAGCACCAGCAGGGTGAGGAGGCGGGTCACGGCTGTTCGACCTCCATCTCGCGGACGACGTACGTGCCGTGCTCGACCGTCGACAGCCAGGCGCGGCCGTGGCTGTTCGACTCCGTCCAAACCATGCCGTGATGGGCGCCGTAGACGCGGGCCCGCTTCTTCGCACCGGCGAGATCGGCGTGCGCGCTGATGAGCCCGACCGACTCGTTCGCGGCGGCGCGGAAGGCGAGGACGTAGACGTTCACCGCCGCCTCCTCGCCCGCGTCGACAGGCCGCCCGGGACGAGCTCGCCGCAACAATGGCAGGCCCAGCAGATGCTGAGCCGGTGCTGTACACCGGGCGGCAGCTCGTGCGCGCCGAACCAGCAGAGGAGTCGACGGAGCAGGCTCATCGGAGCTTTCCCCGCTGCAGCTGTCGCAGCCACCGGATGGCGTGCCGCCACGCGCCCGCGCGGCTCTTCGAGTAGCTGTGCAGAACGGCGTTCGTCTGGTTCACGCCGCCCATGCGCGGCGCCTCGAACCGGGCGTACACCTTCGTCTTGACCGGCTTTCCGTCGATCATCGTGGTCCGGTTCGCCCTGTCGAACGACAGGAGTCGAAGCCCCAGCGCGAGCCCTTTATCCTCCGACGGACTCACCGCACGTACTCCCCGAGCCGGAAGAGACCCTCGAGCACGCGCTCCACCTGCGGCCTCGACGTCTCGTTGCCCTTCGCGTCGGACTTGCATTTCGCCTGCACGAGGACGATCAGTGCCTCACCGGTGAGTCCAGACGCCCGGATGGCGTCCAGCGCCGAGACAGCAGCCTTGAGCCCGCCGACGAGCTTCTTCGTGTCGGCCGCGCCGCTCTCGAGGAACCTCCACGCGCGTAGCGCTTCCGCGGTGGGATGCTCGGCGTCGAGCAGTGCGGCCTCATCGAGCTGAGTGCCAGCATCCTTGAGACGGCCGGCGCGGATCAGGTCGCGCGCGTA
>Ga0137457_1000299_pt1 | contig 13017 bp, 16 predicted proteins | sample EasRivERMGT630_2_FD_102321 | JGI IMG/M metagenome (GOLD analysis project Ga0137457, IMG submission 102321) | Soil microbial communities from meander-bound floodplain in the East River, Colorado, USA - East River MetaG ERMGT630_2 | ecosystem: Environmental > Terrestrial > Soil > Floodplain ...
ATCTCAATCGGGATTTCGGGAATGTATTCTTCGCCCTCGTCGTTTACCCGATCATATGCATCAACGAGAGCGGTTCTCAGTTTGCGAGGTCGGCGCTCCAGTAGTCGGCAAATGCGCGTACTACCGCGCGCTTGTGGGACGGATCGACAGCTTTCAGGAATTCTTCGCGCCGATCGGACTCGTATTCGACGCCGGCAAGCGTCACGCCTTCGAGCCTCGTTAGAAGCGCGTCATAAAGCGTGATAGCTGCTGTAAGGTTGGGATTTGAAATCCAGCGCGGGAGCTTCGCGCCACGTACCTGGTATATCTTGAGCGCGGAGCGATGATATGCGCCCCACTCGCTCTCACTTGGCCGGCGCAGCACGTGCGTATATTGCGGCGCATCTTCATTGCCCAGCTCGAGCTTGATGCTGATTTCGGTAGCACCAAGCAGCCGAAACCCGCCGCCATTCTGTGAAGCTTTGTCGATTACACCTCGAGCATAGAAGAGCGCCGCCGCTGCCTTCATCTTATGTTCCGATGGCATCAGCGCGCGTATTTCTTCGCTTATCTCTACCCAGTCATTCGCGCTTGCGCCATTGCCGAGGTCGTAGCCTTTGATTGCTCTTGCGCAGTCATTCCAGGTCTGGATATTCGCGTTATCGTCATCGTAGATCGTTTCGATTCGCTCACCGTGCGTTATCTCTTCGCTTTTAATTCGTGAATCGCGTTCAATCTGCTGCGCCTTGTTTGGACGTTCGAGCCGATGCCAGACGGTATAACCGCCTGCCTCAAGCGGCGTCTCGATATATTTCTCATCAAGCGGGAACATACTCACTTCTCCTATCGAAAATCACTTGCGACTTCGTTGATCACGTAGGCTCGCGGTAAATCCGCCGGCACGTCCTGAACGAGCACCTCAACGGCGACGCCGTAAGCCGCGTTGCCTTCGTTATCGGTAGCGGCGGCAGTCCTGAAATTGATCTTTGGTATTTCGACGCCAAGCTCGTACGTTGCCGGCCCCGCACCTATCACCGGTCCACGAACGCCGATTACCAGGTTGGTACAATTCTCATTCGTTAAATGGAGGGTATATTCGGGATTGGTTGTATCGAGCAGGAAGGTGAAGCCAACATCGAGCCCTTGCTCCTGCCGAAGTACGCGCGTCACGACGTTTGCCGTTCCACCGTCGGTCGTTGGCATAGTCAATTCGGGGTCGCTTGGGCAACGATCACCAATCAGCAGATTGTTATTGAGCGCTACGGCAAGATCGACAAAATCGCAGCCCTGCAAGCCGAGGTCGATGATCGCGGCATCGGGATTCGTGTACTTAACGGTGATGCCGCTCTTCGGGCATGACTGGTCGGAAGCGTAAGACGGAAGGCCGCTCACCGCGTGCTGATTTACGTGATTACCAGTACCAACGAAGCTAAACGATAATGTTGGTCTGTCCCGCCTCGTCTTTGAAAGCGTAGCTGTGGCCGGGACCATTCCCGTTTCGAGCACCTTCTGCGGCCCGTTCTCGACAATCATCGTCGTGCCTGGTAATTGCGAGCCGTCATCTTCAGCCTGGAGCGGCGCGGTATGTTTGAAGCCAGTACCAGCGGCGGCAGTCGTCACCGTCCCGCCAAAAGCACGCAGCCAGAAGCGCGCATAGATCGTGAAGAGCGCAATCTGCGTCGCGAAATCTACGCCGGGCTGCGCCCAGTAATCATTGCAGAGATGCGTGGCAAAGTGCGTTCCCGTTCCGATCTGCCCCGCGTCGGAAGTCTTTTCGATTACCGGGAGCAGATAGAATGGATTTGACGAGACGAGCGCTTCGAAATCTGCGCCGGCGGAAACTGCCACGTTATACGTGGCTTCCGGCAATCTCGAAGCCCAGAGTTTAGTATTGCGAGTTCGAAATGCCATATTTCCTCCGTGGTGTTAGCAAATCTCGAGCGTCAGTCCGGCGAGCGCCCAATGCACATACTCCGCGCCGGAATTCTGTAATCCAATAAGTTCAATCTGTAATTCTTCGTGATTCGCGATCAGCTCCGCATCGTGGTCGTGCTTTGCGAACTGCTGAATTACCGCGTCAATTTCCGCCTGAAACCTGTCCTCTGAATTGTCGGCGTCGGTTCCGATGTCGTGATAATGCACGGCACTGATGTAGTACTTCGGCTTCGTTGATACGTGGTCGCTCATTTCACCTGTTACCGGAATAATTCGCCGCGTTACGCACCAGCCATGTACCTTGTTACCGTCATTCGGTGATCGCATCACTGCCGGCCAGTCGCCTGGATCGTGGCCGAGCACCCAGCGATTCCAGACAATCGCAAGCGGCGCGGCCATTTGTATCTGCGCGGCTATCGCTTCGCGTATTGCCTTGTCGCTTGTCATGCGGCGATGTCCGTAGCCGAGAGCCGATCGAAACTCTCGATCACGTCCGATTGTTTGAGCCGTTCGAGGATTTCGGTAATTGCCGGGAAGACGTACGGACGCGCCGCCATGCGTCGAGTACCAAGCTCGAGAAAAGTCTCGTAGCCGGTATTGATCGTCAACACCGCCTCGGTAGTCGAAGGAAAGCTCGTACCCCTGAAAGTCTCCTGAAGCAGTCTCCCGGAGCGAATCCCAGGAGGTTGCCCCGGCGCGCTTGCCTGCCGTGGCCGGCCTTTGTAGTTGTACGTTCGTCCACCCTTCGGATCGCGAAACGAGCGGATCATCTGCGCCTGAATATCGCGCATCACATGTCGCACAAGCGCTTCGAGCTGCTTCTCTTCGAGCGGCCCGATTTCCACTTCGATCTTGTCAACGATGACAAGCGAAGCGGTATCCGTGAACCGTCGTCCGCCTAAATCTGTGAATCCTGGTATAAGTGCCATTACTGTTGCGCTATTGCCTCGATTCGCAGGTGATAAACAAAGCCCGGTTTCATCGCATTCTCGGTTTGCAGCACGCGGTAGCGTTGCACTTCGCCGGTATCAGGCGATATGAGCACCGTCGAGACGCGCCGCAGCATGTTCCAGTTAACCTGCTCATTCGATATTTCGAGCCGCCACTGCTCGATTGCGCCGCTTTCGATTGTCGGTATCCGGCGCGCGGTCCAGTAGGCATTAAGCGAGACGAATACTTCCTCACCCGCTCCCGGCGTGACGCTATAGAGCGTGCAAGTCGAATCGATACCAAAGAGCACGCGCCGTTCGCGCTCGATCATTTCCGGATATATGAATGTAGCTAAGGAAGCGTGAAACGAGGGCGGCGCTAGAGGGATACGCCCAATCGCCGTACCAGCGAGCGAGTTAAAAGGCGCATCGTTGAATTCAAAGACATTGAACATCTATACCGCGCCGACTTCTTTAGTGAGCAGACTCGTGCCGCCATTCTTGACGAACGTATGCGTTCGCCCCGCGCCGCTGTCTATTCCGAGCCAATTGACACTGCCGTGCAATAAATTGCTCGGATCGTAGACGTGCGCCACATGATCCTGCCACGGCAAACACATGCCATTCGCGTTCTGAAAATCGTAAAGATTGATCACGAGATAATGCGTGCCATCGTCGCCTGCGACGCCCGTTGTCCCTGCGCCCGCTGCCACAATTCCATATTTGCAGTCATATGCGCCGATGTAATCGAACGCCGATGCGTGATAGCTGAACGGAACAAAGATTGCCGTCTGGCATCCGTAAACAATCACTTTGCCCGTAGTGAGCTCGCCGATCTGAATACCGCGATAGAAGCCGAGTACCGTTAATCCTTCGCAGCGGATATAAGCACTGTGATTTACCTGCGGGCATTTCACGGCGGTAGCGGTTGCCACCGTTGGCTCCGTTGGCGTGCCGGTAGGCAGACCCGCATAGATAAACGTACTTTCCATGCGATTACCCACGGCAGTCTGCATATCAATAGCAGTGAATGACGGATTGGCCGGCGCGCGAATAATCAAATCCTTGAAGTTGACCATCAGGTTATTCCACTGCGTCGCAGTGGCTGGCATCTTCGAACGGAAGAGCGCCGCCGTACCGCTTGCACCTGTGAGCGTTGAGCGAATAATCGAGTAGTCGTCTCCGGTAGGATTTACTGACGAGAAGTACCACGCGAGATTCGGCGCGCAATGCCCAACCATGTCTATCGTTACCGCCGGATCGCTATCGTCAACGCCGGGTATCGGTATCTGCGCGTTCGCGCCGCTGGTATCGAGAAGCGGTCCGCCGATAAGATAAATTCCTTTGGGCCAGTAGAGTTTTCCGCCCTTCTTAACGTTCACCATCTCGGCCATCATCGCCACTGCTGCCGCAGTATCATCGGTCGTGCCGTCACCAACGAGCCCAAATGATTTGACGTTATAAACAGTCGATGCAATGGAATCGACGTAACGTTTCGTGGCGGCGTGAAGGTCGGCGGTAGGCGCGCCGAAGAGCGTAAGTAATCCGCTCATGGTATCGCCGGATTTGGATACGCGGGTATCCAATGCCGTTACATCCAGCATCGAATCAAGTTCCGCCTGCAATCCGGTAACATCGGCGATTGCATGCGTATGCACGGCATCCGCCTTCGCGCCGATATTCGCTTCGTTCGCGAGTACGGCTTCTTCGATATCGATTATCGTTTCGGCGAGTAAATTATGGTGACGCGCAATATTCCGCATTTGCGCCTGCGCGCCGGCTGCAAATGACTTCGCCGTTGTACCGTCCTGCGCTCGAGCCGTTATCGTGAGCTCATCGCCGCTCTTACCATCGAAATAGAAAATTTCGCTCGACGTGCCGATAGTCGGCTCGCGTACGTCTACGGTAAGCGCGCCGGAATCAGCGAAGCGAGATAAATCCCCGGAGAGCGTGATCGTAAATGGCGGTTCGGTAGCGGCGTCTATCGCGGAGCCGAGCGCCGCGCTCGCATTATTCGCGGCTACGAGCAAATTGCTTTCCTCATCTACGAAGCCGAACGGAAAGCTCGAGCGTCCCACCTCATGCGCGAATGCGCCTACGGATACGGTTGGCGCGAACACCTGGAACGGATTCGATACAAGTGGCGGAAATAACGGACCGGCAGTACCTTCAACGCTCACGCTCGGCGCGAATACCTGAAACGCATTCGATACCAAAGGCGGTGTAATTGTCGGAATCGTCACCGGTGCTGCGACAGGAAGCGCCATTGCATACGGCGACGCTGGATACCGCACGCGAGCATGACCGGCAGCAGGCGGCGACCCATTAACGGCAAGATTTTCACCGTTAATTAATTCAACTTCCGGCGAGGTGCGCCCAATCAGCGGAAGATAAGAAACAAGCCCCTGTGGTACAAACAAAGGGCAGCGCGTAGCCTCGAGCACCGCGCGTTCAGCAGCCGTTAGCACCCTGTTCCATCGTGCAAGTTCCGCAATGGCCCCGCCCCACGGTGTCGCCGATCCAGTGCTACCAAGCACGTAAGAATCAGCATTGCCTACCGGTACAGTAAACGCCAAAGTGCTCGTACCAACCAGCACATTGTCGAGATAAAGATGCTGAAGGTTCGCCGTATCATCCCAATCAACGATATGTGTGTGTAGTGCTGTAAATGCGGTAAATAGTCCGGCATCGGCAAGAGCGATTCGCGCATCTACCCCGCCCGTAGTCCATCCAACGTAGAGGTTATTATCAGTATGCTTAACGTAGGTGAAATTATTGGTTCCGGCGGTATTCTTGATGTATATGACCATGTGACCGGCACCATCGCCCGATGCCCAAAATGTATTCATCAGGGCAAAGATGGTGCCGTTAGCGCTCCACCAGGGCCGCGTGCCGCCGGTTGAGCCTAAATAATCAATCCCGCTTGGATGATTGAAAATTCTCGCCATCAGGTATTATCACGACTCTCTAAGTTCCACTCGAAGCAGTTCGGCGTCGCCGGTCATGGTGTCGCCAGCATCTGCCGCGTCGCGCGTAACCTTAAGCCGGAAGGATTCACCTACCGCAAGGGAATCGATTTGAGCGCCATTGGTGAAGGGAATGGATGTGGATTGAACCGAACCGTCAGTCCCCGGCGCTGCACCGGTAGCAGTCTGCGCCGTAGCGAATGAATCAGTATCAAGATCGTCGGTAGCTACCTGATGTCGCTCGAATGCCGCATTCCATTTGACGTTGCCGGTTGCAAGCGGTGTGATGACATCGCCTCCCGCAAGCGCGTCTCTTAGCAGTGCTGCCGAGCCGCCCATCCAGAGGAGCGTGACTGTGATGCCGCCGCCGGCATAGTTGCGCGGGAGTATGCAGCCAAATAGCGCGCTTTCAGCCGTACCGCCGTCAAAATCGAGGACGAGGTGCGAATTCCGCAAATCAAGCGTGGCGAAGTTCGTGGAAGGCGGTTCGTTCGAATGTGGCGTGAATATTACGAGAGTGTCGCCGCTTGCCATGAGCGTCTCCTTATAGCGCGATGATTCCCGAAGCGCTCCACGTTACGAGAATATTTGTGCCGCCTGGTGTAACCGGAAGCCCGCCGACGCCGGTATCGATGTAGGTGATAAATGGCGAGGTAGATTCGACGCCGGTATCTTTCACGATTGCGAGCGCTTCGCTCACATCGCCGATTACGCTTGCGAAGCTCGTATCGGCTGCATCGAATACGCCGCCCGTTGTCGTCTTCGAAGCAAGCGTCGCCGACGATACGCGCGCAGCGCTCGGTATATCGCTGAGGAATGCGTGCGCGGCGCTGTAGGTATAATCCGCCGAATCGATCAGATATACCTTGATCGTATCGGCGAGCAAATCAATATCGCCATCAAGAAATAGCTTCTTCGCGCTTGCCTGAACTACGTTTGCCATTACCTCACCTCAGTAGAATCAAAAGAGCGAGAATTACGACGAGAGCCACGAGCACGAACATTGCCCACGTCAGGAAAATCACCTCGAAGCGTGATGGGGCTATGTCACGCCTCGAGGTTGTTTAACAGGAGAAGGAGTGTGGAAACTCATAACACTCACTGCATTCAGGCAACGTGAATCGGTAACCGCCGCCGGTAATATCGTGCGCGTTCTTCGCAATTCTTCTTGACCTGGTTCGTGTTCATATTTCGCCCATTTACCGACAGGTCGAAATAGTCCGATGATTTATTCACCTTCAAATCCCACGCATCGCAGATAGCCCGCATCACCGCTTCGTCGTCATACGTCAAATCTTCCGCCTGGTAATGCCCGAGCAGCTTCTCAAGCGTCGCCGCCGATAGTCTCGGATCTCGCTCCGGCTCGGCGTGAAGGTTTAGTAATTCGAGTGCTTCTGCTTCGCTCATTCGTCGTCATCTACCGGCTGCTTCTTCTTGAACGGCCTGCCGCGTTTGCGCTTCGGCGGCTCTTCGATTGCCTTATTCTCCGGCGCTCGATCTATCGCCTTCGCGTTCGACTCTTCGAGAATCGGATAACGCTCGAGCTCTGATTCTTCGATCTCCGAGCCCTTGCCAACGAGAAGAAATCGAGCAAGCGGATGCCGCATTGGTACCCGCTTGCCGTCCTCGGTTAAACACCAGGCTACGTCTGAAACGATTCGCATTCACGTTAAGGCGTCACGATGTCAGCATTGACAAAAGCGGCTGGCCTGCGAATGGCAAGCGCGAGCCTTGCTTCGCAAACGATTGTTTGCAGGTTCTTGATGAGATCGTCGTTCTTGAGGCCAACGATGAACGTTACGCCCCAGCGTTCGAAGATCGAGCCAAAGCTGAAGTCACCCACAATTGCGAAGCCGGCAGCCTGATTGACTGACACTACAACCGGAATCCCCCAGATGCGCATCACACCGGCATCAGACGGCGAACCAAACGGCCAGATACCGGCAACAGTCGTTGTGCGAACGGTCTGCCAGTCAGCCGGATTCATTACAATTCCAGTCGGATAACCAGCGCCGCTGTTGACGACCTTTCCGACCGCGTTTGCAAGCGTGGTAAGCGCGTCGGTTGTGAATGCCTGAGTCTGAATGCCAACCGTGTTGATGATTCCGCGAATTTCCGGCGGGGTGCCCGAACCTGCGAGCAGCTTCTCGTCGATCTTGAGCATCAGCAGCGCGCGCAGATCGTCGAAGAGCACTGATCGCAATTGCGGTACATCATCAAGCGCCTGCAACGTGACGGCGGTCCATTCGGCTACCGTTTCGATTGGCGCATCGACAGGTGCCCAGCGCGGTTGAACTTCAGGCTTCGCTGCCCCTTCAGCAATGAATGCGGCATTATTCGCAAGCGGCATCGTTGCCTGATAAAACCGCACCGAACTCGTGGCACTGACTGGCACAACCCTGAAGAGATCGTAGACAGTCGGCATCACGCTGTAATGCGCTGGCACTGTCGGATCGGTCGTGCGCGGTCCAAAGTGCGATGACATTATCGGGTCGCCGGCAGCCTTGATCGTGCCTGGCACTTCAACCGAATACGTTACGCCCTGAAAGTGCCCCTGCTTGCGAATGCTCTTATAGGCATCCGAGTCGAGGAATCGATCGAATACCGAAAGCGCTTCGCTTGGCGGTCGAGACGCAACCGCAACTGAGTGCCCGCTCGTGCGTCCATTGCCATTCGCAAACGGAATCATGTTCGACGCCTTCGCATCGACGTCGATTGCCTGCTGTGTTGCGGCTGCCGCATCATCGAGCGCGCGAAGGTTCTTGTATTCAAGTTCCATTGCGCTTAGATCGGTGTGCATCTTCTGCGCCTTCTCGACATCTTCGCCGCTTGGCTTCTCAACTGCGGTTGCCTTGACGAACTCCTCGCGCAGCGTGCTTAGCCTTTCGGCAAGTTCGGTGGATAGGCCCATGTTGTCCTCCGGTTTAAACTCGCGTTGCTGCGAGGCGGGTTAGTTGAATGCGTCGCAGCTCAGTGCGACGCGCTTCGATTTCAGTTGTATCTTCAGCCGGTTCTGCAGCCTTGACGCTTGCAAGTGCGGCGAGGGGATTCGCCGGCACAGTCACAAGCGACACCTCGTAAAGCTCGAGCTCGTGCAAATGCCTCGAGCCATCCTTCACCTCATCGCTCGTCACCTTGTAGCCAATCGACATGGCAACCTGCTTGCCGCGCGCGAGTCGTTCCTGCGCAACCTTGCGCGCGGCCTGAGCATGTGGTGTTGAGTGAAACGTTCCAGTGACGTATAGCCCGTGATCCGTTTCGCGCGCTTCGTCGATTGTGCCAATTGGTTCAGTCCAATCGTGAGCATTCGCCAGGAACCCGCGCGCGCTAAAGTCGCTCAGAGTCTTCTGAAAAGCGCCCGGCTGGATGATTTCATTCTGTCGGTCGATGTTCGAAAATACGGCGGCTATACCTTCGAACGAACCTACGGAATCGCTCTCTTCGAGGATTTTAAATTGTGCTTGAAATTCTCTTCGGTCCATAAACAGTGAAAAGCGCGGCTACCATTTCCGCCTGAATCCTCGGCGAAGGAGGTAAACCCGCTCATCTGTTTATTTTCCCGTATTCACAGGTGCGTCAATTGGCTAAGAGTTTTCCGCCTTTTTTCCGGATTTGTCAAGGGCTTGTGTGGAAGTCGATGCCGGATACCACTTGTTGTGTTGGCGGCAATCGCCGCAAAGCAGAATTACCGGTCGAAGGAATTTCGCATGATGCTCGACTATCGGCTTCTTGCATTTACCGCAAGTGATCGTAGTCTCGGCTTTATTGCTCATGCTGCCTGCTCGGTTTGTTCTTCGGGAGTTTGAACGGCTGCCGCTGCCGCCTGTGCCGCCTCGCGGCGGTACTCAATCCAGCATCGGCAGTTCGAGCGGCACGTGGTTTCGCCAATTGCTACGACATCCTCGATCGGCTCGTAATCTTCGCTTGCAAGTTCCGGGCAACCTGGAGTCCCGCGCGTATCATCGCGCGCGCAATGCTCCGCCTTTGGATCGAGAATCCGTCGCGCTTCGATTGTACCTTTTGCACGTTCGCGCTTGTCGGTAGTGCCGGCGAACGTGGGATACGTTGCTTTGGCATATTGCGAAGTTCGATTAATTGCTTGCGCCGGGCTGACCGTACCGCGATTTATTTCAGCGGCAAGGCGAACCGCAAATACCTGCTCGTTCCGCGATCGAACTGCCGCGTAATTCCAAAGTGCAAAAGTCATCGCCGCGAAACCGCCTGCCGCGAGTACCGCGTTGACGTTATGCGAAAGCGTGATCTGTTCCGCCATCCGCACCTGGAATTCGCGGGACGATACCGGACCAAGCGCACGCACCCGCGCTTGCACCTTCTCGGCAATCGCTGGATCAACCAGCGCGAATATTTCCTCCGGCGCCATCGCTTCACCAAACGGCGTGCTCATCTGCCGCCAAATCGCAAACGCCACCGCCAAAGCGACCAGCTCGACGACGTGGCTGCGTTCGCTCTCCGCCTGAATCTTTCGAAGCGCCGCCGGCGTGACCGCTCGCCCGCGTTCATCGACGTACACACCGCGCTCGGCATCCCAAAAGAATTTCATAATTTCACCTCGATGACTTCACGGAATACCGGTACGCTGCGATTCCATTTCTGGATAGCGCCGGCAAGCGTTGTGCAGGTGATCGTGCAAGAGCGCGTACATTCGCCATTCTCGCAGCCAAACTTGTAGATTCCGGCGCCGTACAGGTACAGCTTTGCCTTCCGTCCGCACGGACAGCGCGACAACACGACCTCGCGTTCTTCGAGCGCTTCGATCGTCACTCGCCTGGTATCTCCTTCGGGTTGAGAATCGGAATGAATTGCTCAGTTGGCGCGTCCGGATCGAATGGCTCCGGCTCCGTATCGTCACCTCCGATGCGTTCCAGTTCCTCTTCTTCCGGCGCTTCTTCCGGCTCGGTGACTGGTTCCTTCGGATCATCTGGCATGATTAATTCTCCTTACTTTTCGAATGGTTCCGCGTCGAGTATTTCTCTCGCTTCGCGTGGTCCGAATTTCTCCCACCAATCGCGCAGTTCTTCGTACTCTGCCGGCTCGCCCAGGTTCAATTGCTTTTGCTCAATTGGCGCTGCCTGCACTGGCAGCTCGTTCAGCTTGTCACCATCCGGCAATGGCTCGAGCCCAAGCGCGCTTCTCGCTTCATTCCTCGTCGTCAATCCCGAAGTCCACTTGAGCACCTCGCGTTCAGCAATTGATTTCTCATCCTCCTGAAGCGCCCACACCTCCGATGTGTCAAACTCAACCCAGCGTTCCTTCTCACGCGGATTGTAATAATCAGGCAATAGCTGATGACCGAGCTCACTTGCAATCACCTTCATCGTCGGGATCACAAAGCCGTTCCACGCGGCCTTGAGCGCGCTTTCGTAATTCGCATACGTTGAATGCTCGAGGCCAGCACCGTAACCAAGCACAATCGCCGGTATGCCAAGCACCGCCGCGACACGCTCTTCAGGCAGTGAATGAATTTCTTTCAGCGACATCTGGCCCGGATTGAATCCAAGCTGCGCAATATCCATTGGCGCTGAGAACACAATCGGTTTGCCACGCTCACCGCCAACCGTGCGCGACATGAGCATTTCCTTTACCTTCTCCGCGTCGATCGTGTAGACGCTATCGGCATTTGGTTTCGGTGAGACAATGAATGGCGGTACGCCAAGCGATCCCATTGCCGCTTTCGAATAGCTGATCGCAGACTCATCAGCGATGACCTCTTCGACAAGCGCGCGAAGCGGTGCCAATCCCTTCCGATGATTCCGTGGATCAATCCCATATCGGAAGTGAATCACATCGCGCACCTCGAGCCGTGAGAGCTTTCCATCAACGCGCATCTCGTAATGCGAAATGAACTCACTGCCATCATCCGGCCAGCGCGGTTCGCATTGCTCTGAATCAAGCAACCACAGCGCCGTAACGCGCCCCGTCTTATCGCGCATCTTGAACCAGTAGACATTGCCATTCACGAGCCAGTAGTAGGCAAACCCCTTCATCATCGTTGCGCCGGAGTAATACCTGTTTGGCCGTTCCACGAGGCGCGGCAGTGGATGATCGATCGGCACCCACTCATCGCCTCGCTTCTCAATCACACGCGGCGGCGGTTCACCGAACTGAGTGCCGGCCCAGTTGACAGCCGCCATGATCAGCGAGCTTTCAGTCAGGTCCGCATCGCTGAGGCCGATGGCAGGCACCTGCGAAGGCCAGTCAGGCCAGAACACTTGCGCGCCAAATGATGAGCTTACGTTCGTTGGATAGACTGGAAAGCGAAATGCTTTGAGTGCAGCACGAGCACGTTCGATTAAGTTTGCCATAGTCACACCAGCGTTATTTCAATTACACGTTTAGCGATCATTAAATCCGTAAGCGCGTGTACAAGCGCATCAATCCGATTCGGTGATTCCTCACCCGGCACCCACGAACACATCTCATCCTCAAGCGCCGCGAATGATCCAACGTGATGCACGCGCGCCTGCTCATACAATGCGACGATTGGTTCCGCTCGCAGCACCTTCCCACGCTTTGCATGCACACCACGATACGCAATGCTCGAATCAAGGCTCAGTATTGTTTGCTTCACCATTTCGCCGCCCTGGTTAGTCTCAGCCACGAGCCGGTCAGCGTGGTACTTGTGATAAGCCGCAATCGCCTGCTTTGCCCACTCATTCGGGCTCGCCTGAAGTGTCAAATCCTCGAGCACGTAAGCGTGCTCACCGCTTCGCCCGGCAACGACAATTCCGCACGCATCACCACCAGCAGTAGCCGAAGGATCTACCGACACTACCACTCGCGTCAATTCAGGTACGCTTGACGCGCGCGAATCTTCGATCAGTTCACGCTTCCAGAGTGCGCCTTCGATGTCCTCGAGCAGCTCGCCGGATAATTCCTGCCGCCCGATGCGAGTACCGCCGTAGAGCTTGTACAGTTCGCTTCGAACAGATTCGTGCAAGTGCGGATTGTCGGCAGTGGTCGCGCGCGTCACGACGCTGTTCGAATCTTCGAGAAGCGCCTTCAGTACCTTGCGCGGCTTCGGTGTGGTCGAAACAATCACGTGCGGTCGCTTACCCAAGCGCAATCCAAGTCGCATATTCGTCCACGAATCATCGAGAGCGACAGCAGAGGCCAGTTCTTCGAACCATACCAGGTGATGCTGGGGGCCGCGCAAACGATCGGCATCCTTTGGCGTGTACGCTCCAAAG
>Ga0137457_1000301_pt1 | contig 12991 bp, 7 predicted proteins | sample EasRivERMGT630_2_FD_102321 | JGI IMG/M metagenome (GOLD analysis project Ga0137457, IMG submission 102321) | Soil microbial communities from meander-bound floodplain in the East River, Colorado, USA - East River MetaG ERMGT630_2 | ecosystem: Environmental > Terrestrial > Soil > Floodplain ...
CTCATACTGGAATCCCGCGCGCTGCCGGCCGGCGCCCTGGCGCGCCCGCTGCCCCTGGCCGAGTGCTCGGCACGCCTGACGCTCGATGCGGCGCTCGAGCTCGGCCTGGCCGGTGGCGTCGAGCCGCGCGGCCGCGTGCGCGCCGAGTTCGCCCAGGGGCGGCTGCGGTTGCGCGAGGACGACGCCCCCATCGAGGACCTCGCGCTGGAAATCGAGGCCGACCTCGCGCCACCGGAGGGAGCGGATCCCTGGACGCGCGAAGCGTGGGACGGTCGGGCCGCGTTGCACGCGCGCTCGGGCACGATGCCGGTCTGGGCCTGGGCCGAGCTCGGGCGCGGGGTGCCAGAAGGAGGCTGGGTGCGCGCCTGGGGTCGGGCGCGCGGAGTCCCGCTGGATCGGGAGACCTGGAGCACGCTGGGGCTCGAGTCCCACTTCACCTTCGCGCGCGAATTGCTGGATCCACGCGGCCGAGTCGATCTGGCCGGAGTCTCGATCGTGGGCAGGCAGCAGGGGCAATGGACGCGCGATCTGGCCCTGCACGCGCACGCGCGCGGCGAGCTGGGGTTGACCTTCCTCGGCATCCCGGGGGACCCGCGGAGCGGGCTCGACCTCCCGCTGTCGGACGTGCGCGGGCGCCTGGTCCTGGGTGAGCGCAGCGCCGACGTCCGTCCCTGGCGCTTCTCGGCCTACGACCTCTCGGCCGACCACGGCAGTGGCCGCGCGAATGGCTGGGCGCAGCTCACGGCGCCCGCGCGCACGCCGGGCGCGTTCAGCCATCCCGAGCTGGAGATCGTGCTCGCGACTCCGTCCCTGAGCGTCGACGCCGCGCTCGAGCGCGCGCTGGCCCAGAACCACTACTTCGAATGGCTCGGCCCGACCTTCGCTCCGCACGACGGCACCCTGGCCGTGGACTGGCGCCTGCGCACGGGAGCCGAGCTGGGCGGGACCAGTGGAGCCGGAACGCTGCGCCTCGACGACGTGTCGCTGACCTGGCAGGACGTGCCCGTGCCGATGCACGGCGTGGATGGAGAGCTCGTCATGCGCTGGGGACGCGAAGTCTCGGTCGCGCGCGACCGACCGCACGTCACCCACCGCGCGCTCGGGGTCGAGTACCGCCTCGACAACCGCGGCGCGCCGCGCATGGGCGCGCAGGCGGTGGTACGCGGCTGGATGCGCGAGGAGCCCCAGCCAGCGGTGTTCGATCCCGCGGCCGTGCCCGAGGACTGGCCGCAGGAAGTGCGCATCGAGATCGGCGAGCTCGGGCTGCGCGGCCGCGACTTCGACATCCTGGCGGCGAGCTTTCCCAACCTCGAGCGCGAGGTCAACGAGTACGGCGCCGTCGGGCGCATGCACGTGCGCTTCCGTGGCGCCCAGCCGGCCTTGTCGCTCCCGTTCCGCTCCGAGATCGAGGCAACCCCCATCGAAGTGCACGTGCGGCCACAGTTCTTCCCGCGCCAGACGCGCGACCTGAACGGCCGCGTGCTGGTGCAGACGGAGGAGGTCCAGGGCGTCGAGATCAACGCGGCCCAGCTGCTCCTGGACGGCACCTGGCCCGGCGGCGTGGAGCTGTTCGCGCGCGGCGTGATCCCGGCCACGGGCGAGGCGCGCGTGCACATGGCCGGGGCCGGCATCGACCCGACCAACACGAGCTTCAAGGGCGCGCTGATCACCACGCTCGCCTCCGATCCGACCGCCAGCGGAGGCATCGACCTCTCGAGCTGGACCCTGGAGGGACCGGTCGACCTCGAGCTCGACACCACCTTCGACCCCGCCAGCCCGGCCCCGGCCAAGAACCGCTACCGGATCCAGCTGCGCGACAACGACTTCACCGCCGACGAGCTCGTGCTGCGCCACCTGCACGGCACGCTCGAGCAGGACGAGGAGATCCTCTCGAGCCCCCTGGTCGAGGCCACCCTGGGGGGCCATCCCGTGGAGATGCGCGCGGTGCTGAGCTTTCCGCTCGCCCTGCTCGAGCGCGTACCGGAGGCCGACCCGTGGCTGGCGCGCGAGGGCTTCTGGAAGGACCCGCTCGGGCGCGCGCTGCAGTGCGACCTCACCACGCACGACCTGCCGCTCGACGCGCATCACCTGGTTGGGGTGCTCGACGAGGAGGAGCTCGCGATCCTGCGCGCCCATCCCGACTGGCGCGGCCTGGCCGACATCCTGGGTGCGCGCCTGGTCGTCACGAGCGAGCTGGACGACGCGGGCAAGACCGCCATGCGCGGCGAGACGCGCCTGCACGACATCGAGCTCTCCCTGGGGATGCCGGTCGAGATCCGCACCGCGCGCGTGAGCCTGGAGGAGATGGTGGAAGAGTGGGAGCGCGTGCGCGGCTGGGCGCGCGTCACGGAGCTCGAGGGGCACATCGCCGAGCGCGAGCTCACCGGCGCCAGCATGATCGCCGGCTACGTGAACGGGCGCCTGACGATCGACAACCTCTCGGGCGGCTTCGAGGGCGGGCGCCTCGAGTCCCTGGGTGGCGCGCTGGGCGGCGCGCGCCGTGCCGTGGGCGTGGACTTCGACGAGCCCTACCGCTTCGATCTAGCCTTGTCGCTCGCGGACGTGAGCGTGAGCGGCGTGATGCAGGGCGTGTTCACGTCGAGCATCGCCGACGAGGGGATCATGGACATGTCCCTGCAGCTCTCGGGCACGCCCGGCGAGATCCTCGCGCTGACCGGACGCGGCACGGTGTCGCTCGACGAAGGCGCGCTCTGGTCGGTGCCGGTCATGCGCGCGCTGTTCGTGCAGCTCGGCTTCGAGCGCGGCGGCCTGTTCGACCGCCTGCGCGCGCGCTTCGAGCTGCGCGAGGGGCTGATCCAGGTCTCGCACCTCGAGATCCAGAGCTCGCTGCTCGACCTGGTGGGCGAGGGCTGGCAGGACCTGGACGGGCGGCTCTCCTACGACATGGAGGTGCGCTACGACCTCCTGGACAAGCTCGGGGTCTTCGGCCGCATGCTGTACTGGCTCAACAACAACCTCATGCGCGTGGCCGTGCGCGGCGACTTCGACCGGCCCGTGATCACGATCCGCAACTCGATCCTGGAGTGGATCACGGGCTTCGACGACGAGCCTCGGCGCCGTCTGCCGCTGCCGCGCTTCTCCCCCCTGGGGCCGAGATTCTGAGACCGCCAGTACGCGTCGGCCACGCGCCTTGCCTCGACGCGTCCCCAGGACGATTGCCTGAGGCTCGCTCGGGCGGGACACTGACGGAATCGATGGAACGACCCGAGCTCTTCGCGGTGGTGATGGCGGGCGGCTCGGGCACGCGCTTCTGGCCCGCCAGCCGCCGCGCGCGGCCCAAGCAATTCCTGCCGGTCTGGGGCGGCCAGCCGATGATCGCCGCGACCTGCGCGCGCCTGGAGGGCCTCGTGCCCTGGGAGCGCATCCTGGTGGTCACGGCCGAGAGCCAGAGCGCGCTCGTGCGTGCGGCCCTGCCGCGGCTCCCGCGCGAGAACCTGCTGGCCGAGCCGGCCGCGCGCAACACGGCGCCGTGCGTGGCCTTCGCGGCCGAGGAGGTGGCGCGCCGCGCGCGCGATGCGGTGCAGGTCGTGCTGCCCTCGGATCACGTGATCCACCCGACCTCGGCCTTCCAGGAAACGCTCAGCGCCGCGGCCGAGGAGGCGGCGGCCGCGGACGTGCTCGTGATCTTCGGCGTGAAGCCCGATCACCCCGCGACCGGCTACGGGTACATCGAGGCCGGCGCGCGCGCCGGACTGCGCGGCCTGATCCCGGTGCACGCCGTGGCGCGCTTCGTCGAGAAGCCCGTGCGCGCGCTGGCCGAGGAGTTCCTGGCCAGCAAGCGGTACTACTGGAACTCGGGCATGTTCGTGTGGCGCACCAGCGCGATCCGCTCCGCCATGCGCGCGCACGCGCCGGCGATCGCGGAGGGCTTCGCGCGCGTGGCCGCGGGCGAGCCCCTGGCGCGCGTCTACCCCACGCTGCCCAGCGTCGCCATCGACGTGGCCGTGCTCGAGAGGGCCGGCAACGTGCGCATGCTTCCGATCGACTACGCCTGGAGCGACGTCGGCTCGTGGGCGGCGCTGCCCGGTCTCCACGCCGCCGACCGGGACGGAAACTGGTCCGTGCTCGCGGGCGGCGCGGAGCTCCTGACCGAGGACGCGCACGGCTGTCTCGCCTACGGCGAGGGTGCGGAGGTCATCGCCCTGATCGGAGTGCGCGATCTCGTGGTCGTACGCGCCGGCAACGCGACGCTCGTGTGTCCGCTCGAGCGCGCCCAGGACGTCAAGCGCATCGTCGAGCGCCTGGCCCGCGGGGGCGAGCGCTTCCTGTGACGGCGCGCGGCGTCCTGGCCATCGACTACGGCGACAGGAAGTGCGGCTTCGCCGCCGCCGACCCGCTCGGCATCGCGCTCACGCCCCTGGGAGCGCTGCGGCACGAGGGCAGCGATGCGGCGCTCTTCGCGCACGTCGAGCGTCTCCTGGCGGAGCGCGACGTCGCGACCCTGGTCGTGGGGCTGCCGCTGCACGCGGACGGCAGCCGCGGAACCCGCGCGGAAGTCGTACAGGGCTTCGCCGAACGCCTGCGCGCGCGCTTCCCGGACCTCGGCGTCGAGCTGTGGAACGAGCACCTGTCCACCAAGGAGGCCGAGGCTCGCCTGCGCGAGCACGGACGCAGGGGCCGCGCGATCCGCGCCGAGCGCGACAGCTGGGCTGCGCTGGTGCTGCTCGAAGACTGGCTGCGCTCCCGCTGACGCGGCCCGAGCGCGGCGGTATCATGCCGGCGCGTGAGAGGCCCGGGCGGCCGCTCCCGGCCTCGCGGCCGGGGGAGGAAAGTCCGGGCTCCTCGGGTCAGGGTGGTTGCTAGCGGCAACCGGTCGCGAGGCCAGGGACAGTGCCACAGAAAACAAACCGCCCGCGCGGACGCGCTCCAGACGGGCAAGGGTGAAACGGTGCGGTAAGAGCGCACCGCGGTCCTGGTGACAGGACTGGCAGGGCAAACCCCACCCGGAGAAAGACCAAATAGGGGGGCGCTGGTGAGACCCGCACCGATCGCCCCCGGGTAGGTCGTTCGAGGTCGGGCGCGAGTCCGATCCCAGAGAAATGGCCGCCCCCTGCCGCAAGGCGGGGACAGAACCCGGCTTACAGGGCCTCTCACGCACTCCTCGCCGAGCAACCGACCCCCGCATACCACTACATCTTGGGCCTATGCCGGGGTGGAGCAACTAGGCCTTGACACTCGGACGGGTTCGGAGAGAATCCTCCGCTCGCATTGCGCCGACCACCGTCCCCCTGGAACCGGGGACCGCGCGCACCCCCCCATGGAGTTCGTCTTCGTTGCTCCCCGTGAGGCGCTCTTCCCCACCTGCTTCCCGCAGGGGTTCCAGCGCTTCCCGTCCGACCGCGAGGCGCGGGACTTCCTGGCGCGGCTGGCCACGCACGGCTTCTTCGTCGAGCGCGAACGCGCCGAGCGGAATCCGTCCTGGAAGCAGATCATCCCGTACTGCGTCGTGGTGAGCAGCGATCGCATCCTGCTGATGAAGCGACGCGCCAAGGGCGGAGAGGCCCGTCTCCACGACAAGCTCTCGATCGGCGTCGGCGGACACATCAACCCCATCGACCGCGTCGATGGAAGTGACCTCGTGATGGCCGCGGCCCGGCGCGAGCTCGCGGAGGAGCTCGAGGTTCGAAGTGAGTTCGAGTTGCGCCTCGCGGGTTACCTCAACGACGACTCCAACCCCGTGGGAGCCGTTCACGTCGGCCTGGTCTTCGGCGCGATTACCACGGGCTCGGTCCGCATTCGCGAGCAGGACGTGTTAGAAGGGCACCTGGTCGCTCCGGAGGAGCTGCACGCGGGTCTTGCGCGCGGGGAGAACTTCGAGACCTGGTCCGCCACCTTGATCGCTCACCTCGACGAGCTCGGGCTCGTACGACAGACCGCCACCCACTCGTTCGAATCATGACAACCAGCACCAAGAAGAACCGCATCGATCCCGAGCGCCTGTACGACATGCTCCTCAGCGCGCGCACCGCCGAGGTGTGCACCGTCCATTTCAAGGACGGGCGCGTGATGCGCGGCGCCCTGGTCTTCAACCAGTTCAAGGGCACGGGCCGCCTCATCAACGTCGACGAGGAGATCTCGATCGACTTCCGCGTCGACGAGCTGCGCGACCTGAAGTTCTAGCAGCTCGCGCCGACCACCAACGAGGGCCTTGCCTTCCCCGAGGAAGGCTGGCCCTCGCGCCTTTTCGGAAGCGGGCGCGTTCCCGTGCGCGGCTCTGCGCGCCTCTTCTCGGCCTCTCGAAGATCAAGGCTCCGAGCGCGCGAGCCGCGCCTCGATGATGCGGCGTTCCTCGGCCGTACGCGTGCGGGCGTAGTAGTTCCGGAGAACCCGGAGGGAGCCCGGATCGTCGAAGCTCGCCAGGACTCGCACGGCGGCGCGCCGCAGGTGGAACGACTCCTCGTCCAGCAAGGACGCGACGAGGCGCGCGCTCTCGCCGCGCTCGCGGGTCGTGAGCGCGAGGCTGTCCACGGCAGCGGCACGCGCGCTCGGGGCGAGCCACTCGTCGGCGGCCAGGCGCCGCAGCTCGGCCGGCACGCGCGCGTCGGGGAGCCCGGCCAGCTCCCGCGCCAGGTATCCCGCCAGGACACCGTGGGGGGATTCGAGCTCGAGCCCCTGGATCAGGAACTCGTACGCTCGCTCCGGAGCCGCGCTGCACACGAGCCCGGCTGCGGCCGCCATCACGCGGTAGCTCGGTGCGGCGAGGAAGGCCTCTTCCGCCAGGTTCGCGAGGCCCGCATCCGGACCGAATGCGCGCAAGGCCTGGAGCGCCGCCGTCCGGGCGCGTGGCTCGCCGTCCTCCAGCGCGACTCGGGTCAGCGCATCGCGCATGGCCCCGCACGGCACGAGCGCGAGTGCCGTGGCCGCATCCGCGCGCACCCAGCCGGACCCATCGCCGCACACGCGCTCGAGCAGCGCTTCGAGCTCGGGCGAGCCCTGGTCGCGCGCGCGCGCCGAGGCCAGCCGCCCGAGCGCGAGCACGGCCTCGCGGCGCGCGTTCACGTCCTCCGCCAGGCGCGCGAGCGCCAGCCATTCCTCCGCTTCGCGCTCGCAGCGCACGCGCTTCGGGATCCAGCCGTCCGGGTCGAACAAGAGGTAGAGCGGTCGCTCGGGACAGGGGAGCTCGAAGCGCTCGCGACGCTGGTCGAGCTCCACGCGGAACCGGTGCGCGCCACGCGCGTCACGCACCTCGACCTCGGCCGGCAGCTCGAACACGGCAGGCGTGCCGTCGCCGCTCTCCTGCACCTGCTCGACCACCAGCCGCACCAGCTCGCCGGGCTCGTCCCACTCCCAAGACAGGGCGAACTCGGGGAATCCGGGGCGCAAGAGCCACTGCTCGAAGAAGCGGCCGAGCTCGCGCCCCGTGGCGCGCTCCATGGCACCCTCGAGGTCGGCCGTGACCACGCCGCGTCCGACGGACGCGCGCACGTACTCGCGCACTCCCGAGTCGAACCCGTCGTCTCCGAGCACGAAGCGCAAGAGGTGCAGGCGTGAGGCTGCTCCCTGGTAGGCGCGCGTGTCGAACACGTCATCGGGCTCCTTCCACACGTTCCAGACGGTGGGCCGCCGCGCCGCACCGACGTCCTCGGCCAGGTAGGCCTCCTGCGTCTCGCGCATCTGGGCCCGGAACTCGTCCAGGCCGCGCGTGCGCTCGAGGTACAGCAGCGTGAGGTACGTGGCGAAGCCCTCGTTCAGCCACAGGTGCGACCAGTCGGCGCAGGTGAAGAGGTCGCCGAACCACTGGTGCGCGGCCTCGTGCGCGATCAGGAAGAAGGGCGGCTGGTCCCGCCGTGCGCGCTCGTCCGAAAGCAACAGGGGCGTCAGCGTGGTGGCGGAGATGTTCTCCATGCCGCCCCAGGGGAAGTTGTCGACCGCCGCCTGGCTGTACTTCGGGAACGGGTAGCCGCTCCCGGTGTACTCGACCAGGAAGGCAAGGATCTCGTCCGTCTCCGCGAAGGTCGGCGTGATCCACTCCGCGAGGTACGGCTCCACCAGGTAGAAGAGCGGCACCTGGCCGCCCAGGCTGCCCTCCAACTGAGTGAGCTCGCCCGCCACGAGGCCGAACAGGTAGGAGGGGTGCGGGAACTCCATGCGCCAGCGCTCCACGCGGCGACCGGCCTCCTCGCGCGCATCGACTCGCTCGCCGGAAGCGACCGCGATCCAGCTCGCGGGCATGCAGAGCTCCAGCGCGACCGTGGCGCGCTCGGAAGGCTCGTCGAAGCACGGGAACCAGCCGCGGCTGCCCTCGGTCTGGCCGTGCGAGAAGACCAGTGTCGGGCCGGTGCCGTCCAGGCGCTCGCCGGCGAACCACAGGCCGCGCTCGGGGCTGCCCGAGTAGCGGATGGCGAGCTCGGTCTCCCGGCCGAGCGCGAGCGGCTCGGCGAGCTCGATGGCGATGGTTCCACTCTGGCTGTGGAGTTCGAGCGGCCGCCCGCGCTCGTCCTCGACGCCGTCGACCACGAGGCCCACGAGGTCGAGCTCGACCTCGTCGAGCTCGACCTCGAGCGCCCGCAGCCGCACCGTGCACTCGGCGCGAATGGCGCGCGTCTCGGGCAGGAGCTCCAGCTCGATCGTGTACGAGAGCACGTCGAAGGGGCACTCGCGCGGCGAGTGGGCGCGCGCACTCGGGAAGGCGCTCCCGTCCGGGCCCCGGAGCCGGTGCGCGCGGCAGGCAGGCGCGAGCGCCAGCGAGGAAACCGCCAGCACCAGCGCGACGAGCGGCACGGCCACCGGGCGGAGCATGCGCGCGCGGATGCTACCCGACGCGGCCTTCGCGTCCGGCCCCGATCCCGTATGCTCCCTCGGACTCCCCGGACTCCATGGACTTCCTGCTCGAGTGCATCGGCTTCCCGCCCACGACCGACGTCGTCGCGCTGGCGCAGCGCATCCGTCGCGAGGGTGAGCGCGTGGCCCTGCGCGGCCCGAAGGGTACGCACCTGCGCGTGCCCTTCCCGGGCGGCCTCGAGGTGCGCCTGGACCGCGAGGTCGGCCAGGAGCACGACTCCCTGTGGCCCTACTACGAGTCCCCGCGCCGCCTGCGCGTGGCGCTCGAGGGTCTGAAGCCGGTGCCCGATTCCCCCTTCGACGTGCTGCTCCACGGGCGCGCCAATCCGCCCTTGCCCGACGACCCCTGGCGCGAGCAGAGCGGCGACGAGTATCCGCTGGTGACGTACCTGTGGGACGCGCGCCGCCTGCCGCGCGCCCTGCCGCGCGGCCACGTGCTGGCGGTGAGCCTGGCCGGCTTCGCGCTCGACATCTCCTTCGTCGGGCCGAACGAGGGCGTGCAGAGCCGCTACCTGCGCGAGGAGCCGAACGGCTCCGTGCTGCTGCCGCTCGAGGGGGCCGAGCAGCCCGGCGGCTGCATGGAGCTCTCGCTGCTGGTGCGCGCCATCCACCACTTCGAGAACCCGTTCACCAAGGAGAAGATCGAGCTGGTCGAGGCCGATGCCCCGGGCCGGCCGCTGGATCTCTTCCTCTCGCGCTGGCAGCTCGAGGCCCACCATCTCCCCGCCCCGCGTCCGGGCTGGCGCATCGAGGGAGCCTTCCTCTTCAACGGGCGCCTGGCGGGTGGGTTGCCCAGTGCCGCGCGCGGCCGCTGATTCCTGGCGGGAAGCGGAGGGCGCGCCGAAGGCCGTTGTCGCTCTCCGAGCACCGTCGTAGCCTCTCGCAGCATGAGCCGCACCCAGACGATGCCCATCACCCCCATCGATCTCGCCGCCGAGCGCGCCGAGCTCGGGCCGGCGCTCGAGGACGCCGTGCTGCGCACGCTGGCCTCGGGCAAGTACGTGCTCGGGCCCGAGGTCGAGGCCCTCGAGCGTGCCTTCGCCGCGCACCACGGCGTGAAGCACGCGATCGGCGTCGGTACCGGCACGGACGCGCTGGTGCTCGGACTGATGGCGCTCGGCGTCGCGCCGGGCGACCACGTCGTGACCACGCCCTTCACCTTCTTCGCCTCGGCCGCCGCGATCGCGCTGGTGGGTGCGAAGCCGGTCCTGGCCGACGTGGACCCCGACACCGCCCTGCTCGACCCGGCCGCGGCCGAGCGCGCGCTCGACGCGCGCACCACCTGCATCTTGCCCGTGCACCTCTACGGACAGCTGTGCGACCTGCGCGCCTTCCGCGCCCTGGCCGACAGGCGCGGGCTGCGCTTGCTCGAGGACGGCGCCCAGGCCCACGGCGCGCGCAGGGATGGACTGGCCTGCGGCGCGCTGGGCGACGCCGGAACCTTCTCCTTCTACGTGACCAAGAACCTGGGCGCGGCCGGCGAGGGCGGGATGATCCTGACGGCGCGCGACGACGTGGCCCTCGCGCTGCGCCGCCTGCGCGATCACGGCTCGCCGCAGAAGTACGTGCACGCGCGCATCGGCACGAACTCGCGCCTGCACGCCCTGCAGGCGGCCATCCTGAACGTGAAGCTGCCGCACCTCGAGCGTTGGAACGCGCGCCGGCGCGAGCACGCCGCCCGCTACGACGCCGCCTTCGCCGGCCGCCCGACGGTCCTGCCGCTCGCGCGCGCACCCGGCGCGCTGCACGCCTTCCACCAGTACACGGTGCGCATCCGCGGCGGCCGCACCCGCGACCAGGTCCTGGCAAGCCTGGCCGAGCGTCAGATCTCCGCCGCGGTGCACTACCCGACCCCGGTCCACCTGCAGGAGGCCGCGCGGCCGTGGGGATACCGAGCGGGCGACTTCCCGAACGCCGAGCGCCTGGCCCGCGAGGTCCTGTGCCTCCCGATCCACCCGTTCCTGTCGCCGAGCGACGTCGAGCGCGTGGCCGAGTGCGTGCTCGAGCTCGCACGCGAGTGACCGGATCCCGCACGGGAGCAATTCTTTCTCCTCGGATGGCGCCGCCCCGGGGGCCGATAAGGCCCTGCCCGTGTCCGCCACCGTGAGCGATTCCCCCCCCAAGCGCTGGCCGGTGCTGGGACTCCCGCGCAGCGTGCTCTTCCCGCACGACGTGTGCACGCTCGAGGTCACGGAGGCGGAGAACCTGCGCGCGCTGGCGCGCCTGAACGCGCTCGACGGCCTGGTGGTGGCCGCGCCCCTGCGCCCGGAAGCAGGCCCGGAGCCGACGGGCCCGGAGCGCTTCCACCCGGTCGGAACGCTGGCGCGCGTGGTCTCGCGCGTCTCGACCAGCGGCGGCGGACTGCGCGTCGCCCTGCAGGGCCTGCGGCGCGTGCACCTCGGGACGCTCGTGACCGCGGAAGGCTGTGCCTGGTCGAGCGCCGAGCGCGTCGAGGACCGTCCGGCCCCGCCCGAGCAGCGCGCCCGCGAGCGCGCCCGGCTGTCCGGGCTGATCTCGGCCCTGGCCGAGACGGACGAGTCCGTGTCGCGCGAGCTGGCCGGGATGATCGCGAACTACGGCGAGGACGACGGGCGCATCACCGATCTGCTCGCCGCGCTCCTGCCGCTGGCCCAGGCCGAGCGCGCGCGGCTCCTGGGCGAGACGGCACCGCTCGAACGCTCGCGCTTCCTGTGTCATCACCTCGAAGGCGCGCTGGTGCGCGCGCGCGCGAGCCGTTCGCTCGACGGCCGCGTGGCCGAGCGCCTGCGCCGGCGCTTCCTGCGCGCCAAGCTGGCCGAGCTCAAGAGCGAGCTGGGCGAGCCCTCGACGCACGCGCTGGAGATCGAGCGCTTCCAGGCCCGCATCGAGGCCGTGCCGCTCTCCCCCACCGCGCGCACCGCGGCGCTGCGCGAGCTCGACCACCTGCGCCGCGCGCCGAGCTCGTCCCAGGGCGCGGCACGGCTGCGCGCCTATCTCGACTGGATGCTGGAGCTGCCCTGGCCCGAGCGCGAGACGCCGCCCGGCGAGGGCATCGAATTCGAGCGCGTCGAGGAGCGGCTCTCGGAGAGCCACATGGGCCTGGCCGACGTGAAGCGGCGCATCGCCGAGTTCCTGGCCGTGCGCCAGCTCGGCGGCGGCGCGCGCGGCACGGTGCTGTGCTTCCTCGGGCCGCCCGGCACGGGCAAGTCGAGCATGGGCCGCGCGGTGGCGAGCTCGCTGGGCCGGCCGCTCCTCTCGATCCCGATCGGCACGATCACGCACGAGCGCGAGATCGTCGGCCTGCCGCACGAGCGCGCCAGCGGCACGCCCGGCGCGATCCTGGCGGGCCTGCACCGGCTCGGGAAGAGCGACCCCGTGGTCCTCCTGGACGAGATCGACCGGCTCTCGCTGGGCGGCGAGGGACAGGCGGCCGGCGCGCTGCTCTCGCTGCTCGACCCCGAGCAGAACGGCGAGTTCCTCGACCAGTACCTGGGCGTTCCCTTCGACCTCTCGAACTGTCTCTTCCTGGCCACCGCCACGGACGCGGCGCGGATCCCCGAGGCGCTGCTCGACCGCATGGAGACGATCGAGTTCGCCGGCTACAGCGAGCCCGAGAAGTACGAGATCGCGCGCGTCCACCTCCTGAAGCGCGCGCGCGAGTACGCCGGCCTGCGCACCAGCCAGCTCCAGGTGACGCCCAGCGCGCTGCGGGCCCTGATCCGTGGCTACACCGAGGAGGCCGGCGTGCGCCAGCTCCAGCGCCACCTGATCTCGCTGGCGCGCAAGGCCGCGGTCGAGGCCGTGCGCGGCGGCTCGCGGCTGCGCGTGCGGCGCGAGGACCTGGCGAAGATCCTCGGCCCGCGCACGGTCGAGGAGGACCTGCGCGTGCGGCGTCCGGCGGTGGGCGTGACCACGGGCCTGGCCTGGACCTCGGCTGGCGGCTCGCTCCTCCCCATCGAGGCCATCTCGATGCCCGGCACCGGCCGGCTGATCCTGACCGGCTCGCTGGGCGACGTGCTGCGCGAGTCGGTGCAGACCGCGGTATCCTACGTGCGCACGCGCGCCAAGCAGCTCGGGCTCACGCGCGACTTCTACTCGAAGGTCGACATCCACATCCACGTGCCCGAGGGCGCCACGCCGAAGGACGGCCCGTCCGCCGGCATCACGATCGCCACGGCGATCGCCTCGGCGCTGACGCGCCTGCCGGTGC
>Ga0137457_1000302_pt1 | contig 12923 bp, 10 predicted proteins | sample EasRivERMGT630_2_FD_102321 | JGI IMG/M metagenome (GOLD analysis project Ga0137457, IMG submission 102321) | Soil microbial communities from meander-bound floodplain in the East River, Colorado, USA - East River MetaG ERMGT630_2 | ecosystem: Environmental > Terrestrial > Soil > Floodplain ...
AGATCGCCGCCCGTGTCCCCGGATTCCTCGTGGGCGGATGCCTCGCCGGACGACTCGCCACCCCGACCGCAGGCCGCGACGGCGCATGCGAGCAGTGCAGGAGAGAGCCGCGTGCTCACGGAGAGTCTTCCTGGAATGGCTCGGGCGCCCCAGCGGGGAAGGGACTCTGCAGCGCGTCCTCGAGCCGGACCAGCGCCCGCGCCGCATCGGCCTCGGCCGCGGCGCGCTCCCTCGAACGCGCGAGTCGAGCGAGCTGGGTCTCCACGAGGACCAGCCGATTGACCGCGCCCGCGCCGAGCGCCTGCGCGATGCGTCCTTCCTCGGCCCGGGCCAGCTCCTCGGAGTGCGCGCGGCTCTGGCGCCGCTCGAGAGCGTCGGCGTAGGCGACGCGCGCGCTCTCAACCGCTCCGAGTGCGGACGCCTGCAAGGCCTCGAAGCGCGCCGCCGCCGCCGTCCGGCGCGCTTCTGCTTCTGCGATCGGGCCCTCGTTGCGCTCGAAGAACGGCAGCTCGATCGACAGTCCGAGGGAGAGCTTGTGGTCGCCCTGGTCGTAGCTCCAGCCGGGCGCCACGCGCACGTCCGGGTACTGGCGCGCGATCTCGAGCCGCAGCCCGGCCTCGGTGGCGGCGTACTCGGCCAGGCTGGCGCGCAGGTCCAGCCGGTTCGCCAGCGCGAGCTCGCGCGCGCTTCCGTCGTCGGGCGGCGCCGGCAGACTCCAGGCTTCTGCTTCGATGATCGCCGTCTCGAGCGCGACGCGCGGCAGGCCGAGCGCTTCGGCCAGGGCGGAGAGCGCGCCGGATTCGCGGGTCCGAGCGTCGGCTTGCTGCGCTTCCGCGAGCGCCATGCCCTGCTCGGCGTGCCCGAGCAGGAGGCGGTCGATCTCGCCGGCCGCGAAGCGCGTGCGCTGGAGCGCGAGGCGCTGCTCCTCGAGCGCGCGGCGTTGCTCGAGGTCCGTGATCTCCGCGCGCGCGGCGGCGAGCTCGGTCAGCGCGCGGTGCACGTCCACGCGGATGCTCCAGGCCGCGAGCGGCAGGCGGAACTGCTCCGCGCCCAGGTTCTCCTCGGCCGCGCGCACGCGCAGATCGCGCTGACCGCCGAGCTCGAGGGGGATGTTGAGCACCCAGCCGAGGATCCACGGCTCGGCCGCACCCGGAACGATCTCGGGATCGACGATCAGGGTCGGATTCGGGCGCGCGCCGGCGCTCACGATCGCGGCGCGGGCTTGCTCGATCTGGGCTCGCGCGAGGGCCAGCTCCGGCCTCGACGCCAGGGCCACGCGGGTCAGGGCGACGGAGTCCCAGTGGAGCGTCGTGGAGGTCCCTCCGGCGCTCGGGGCGGGCCGAGCGAAGGGGGCGAGGTCCGGATCCTCCAGCCGTCGTGCGGCGAAGGTGCTCGCCAGCTCGCGCGCCTCGATCGGGCGAGCCTCGTAGCGCTGCGACGTGCAGGCCGCGAACCCGAGGGCGGCTCCCAGGTAGAAACGTGCCGATGTCATTCGTGCCGGGAGCATCGACCGCGGAAGGGGATTCCCTTCATGACACGGCCTTCATGGCCATCGCGATCTCCGCGGGTTCGGACGGGATCTCCATGCGGAAGCGCGCGCCGCCGGCGGGGGAGTCCGTCACCAGGACGCGACCCTCGTGCAGCTCCGCGACCGTGCGGACGAGCGCCAGGCCGAGGCCGTAGCCGATCCGGCCCTTCGGCTGCTGGGAGCCGCGCTCGAACGGCCGGAAGATGCGCTCGCGATCGGCGAGCGGGACGCCGGGGCCCTGGTCGTCGACCTCGATCAGTTGGATCCCGTCGGCGGTCCGCAGGCGCACGTCCACGCGCCCTCCGACCGGGGACCAGTCGATCGCGTTCGCGAGCACGTTGCGCAGCGCCAATAGCAGCGTCTCGCGGTCGCCGCGCACGGGCAGCGTCGCGGGGAAGTCGAGCTCGACGCGCACGCTCTCGCGCGCGGCGCGATCCAGCTCCGGGGCCAGGCGCATGCGTGCTTCGGCGGCGAGGTCGAAGGTCTCTCCGTGGCGAGCCCGGAGCGCCTCGGGCGGAGCGCACAGCGTGACCAGGTTGTCCACGGCGCGGATCAGCTCCTGGAGGTCCGCGAGCTGGCGCGCGAGGGCGGCACCGTACTCCGCCGGGCTGCGCTGGCGCAGCAGCGCGACCTCGACCTGCATCAAGAGGTTCTGGAGCGGCGAGCGCAGCTCGTGCGCCAGTCCGGAGGCGAGCAGGCGCGCCTTGTCGGACTCCTCGCGGACGCGCGCCATGGATTCGCGCAGAGCCGCGACCACGTCCTCGATCTCCTCCGGGAGGTTGCCGAGGTCACCGCTCAGATCGCTGGCGTGGACTGCCGAGCGCGTCTCGGTCGCGATCTGACGCAGGGCCCCGCCCACGCGCCGCCCGAGGAAGCGTCCGGCGAGGAAGGAGACTCCTGCGGCCGCGACCACGGTCGAGGTGGCCACCAGGAAGAACAGGCGTTCGCCCGCGACCTCGCGCCCGCCGTCGAGCAGGAGACCCAGCTCGAGCTCCGCGTTCAATTCGTCCCGTTGCCAGCGCTGGAAGTACCCGAGGCCCGGCTCGAGCCCGACTGCCACCGGGATCAGCGCCACGAGATCCGCCCGGCCGAACGAGCCCCATCGACTGCCGTCCGCGCGGCGCCAGACGCGCCACGCCATGCCGTTGTCGGGATGCGAGAGCTGCAGGGTCTCGCTCGCGCTCGCGAAGTCCTCGGGGCGACCCTGGGACGCGGCGAAGGCGCTGACCATCTCCTCGAGCTCTTCTTCGGCGATCGCATCGAGCTCGCGCGCGGTCTCGATGTGCACGAGGATGCAGCCGAGGATCGCCAGCAGCCCGGCGAAGCCCGTGCCCACTGCCACGCACCAGCGCGTGATGCGCGCGGAGAGGCGCCAGGGGGACGAGGTCTTCACGCTTCAGCCCCTCTCGGCACCGAGCTCGATGCGGTAGCCCTGGCCGTGCTCGGCCACGATCTTCACCTCGCGCGAGACCTGCAGCCGGCGCCGCAGGCGGCTCACCGTCACGTCGAGCACGTTCGTTTCCGGGTCGAAATCGATGCCCCACACGCTCTGCAGGAGCTGCTTGCGCGGGACGACCTTGCCCGGCTGGCGCGCGAGCTGGTCGAGCAGCGCGAACTCGCGCGGGCTGAGCTCGAAGCGCAACTTCCCGCAGGTCACGTGGCGCTCGCGGATGTCGATCTCGAGGTCTCCGCAGGTGAGGACGCTCTGCGTGCGCCGACCGACCGCCTCGATGCGGGCGAGCAGCTCGCTCCACGCGAAGGGCTTGATGAGGTAATCGTCGGCTCCGAGGTTGAGACCCTGGACGCGCTCGGCCAGCTCCTGGCGCGCGGTCAGCATGACGACCGGGGTCGTGCTCCGTCCCTCGCGCAGGCGCTCGAGGGTCTGCCAGCCGTCGAGCTCCGGCATCATCACGTCCAGCAGCACGAGGTCGTAGCGCGGCGTGCCGCCCGCGAGGATGGTCAGGGCCTCCAGGCCGTTCGCGGCCTGACCCGGCTCGTGTCCGGACTCCTCCAGCCCCTTGGTGAGCAGTGCGCGCGTGCGCGGGTCGTCGTCCACCACCAGGATGCGCATGGAGAGCACAGGCTAGCAGTCCGTTGAAAAAGTCCCTACTGCGGCTTCGCGCGCTTCGACGATGCGTCGTCACGCTCGTCGAGCCGTGCTCGGCGGCCAGGAAGGCCGCCTGCGCCGTCTGTCTGTCGCGTTCCAGCCTCGTCGAAGCGCGCTTTGCCTCGCGACGGGACTTGTTCAATGGTCTGCTAGCGGGATCCGGTCGAGAGAGAAGAGGCGCGTGGGTTCACGTGCCCGCCGAGGCACGCTCGGGGTACTCGCGCGAACCTCGCGCCGCGCGATGGTGAGGCCGGCGACTCGAGATCACTACCATCACGTGCGTGACAAGCCCGGGCACCACCGGAAGCTCCGAGATCATCCCCTGGCCGGAGGCGCTACGCACTTTCGCGCACATCGGCCTGAACAGCTTCGGAGGACCGGCCGGGCAGATCGCGGTGATGCACCGCGTGCTGGTCGAGGAGAAGAAGTGGCTCAGCGAGAGCCGCTTCCTGCACGCGCTCAACTACTGCATGTTGCTGCCCGGGCCCGAGGCCATGCAGCTCGTCACGTACGTGGGCTGGCTCGGGCACCGCACGCTCGGCGGGCTCGTGGCGGGCGCGCTCTTCGTGCTGCCGGGGTTCGTCTCGATCCTCGCGCTCTCGATCCTGTACGCGGAGCTCCAGGACACGTCGTTCGTCCAGGGGCTCTTCTTCGGGATCAAGCCCGCGGTGCTGGTCCTCGTGATCGAGGCCGTGCTGCGCATCGGCAAGAAGGCGCTCAAGAACGGCACGATGGTCGCGATCGCGCTCGCGGCGTTCGTCGCGATCTTCTTCTTCGAGGCGCCCTTCCCGCTGATCGTGCTGGCGGCGGGCGCGATCGGGCTCGCGGGCGGACGCCTGCGGCCCGAGCGCTTCGTCGTCATCCGCGGCAAGGAAGCCGGCGACGAGGGCGCAGAGGCCGTGCTCGACGGGGCGCTGGCGCGGGGCGAGCTCGAGCACACGCGACCCGACGGCGCGCGGACCGTGCGCACACTCGCGCTCTGGCTCGTGCTCTGGATCGGTCCGATCGCGCTGCTGTGGGCGATGCTCGGGCGCGAGAACGTCTTCGTGCAGCAGGCCGTGTTCTTCAGCAAGGCGGCCGTGGTCACCTTCGGCGGCGCGTACTCGGTGCTGTCCTACATCGCCCAGCGCGCGGTGGAGGTCTACGGCTGGCTGCGGCCGGGCGAGATGCTCGACGGCCTCGGCATGTGCGAGTCGACGCCCGGGCCGCTGATCCAGGTCGTGCAGTTCGTCGGGTTCCTCGGCGCGCATCGCGAGCCGGGAGCGCTGTCGCCGCTCGGCGCGGCGTTCCTGGCCTCGCTGCTGGTCACCTGGGTGACCTACGTGCCGTGCTTCCTCTGGATCTTCGTGGGCGCGCCCTACATCGAGGTGCTGCGCAAGAAGCCCGCGCTCTCGGCCGCGCTCTCGACCATCACGGCCGCGGTGGTCGGAGTCGTGCTCAACCTCGGGATCTGGTTCGCCCTGCACACGCTCTTCGCCGACCCGGGCGAGCGCCACCTCGGTCGCCTGCGCGTCTACGTGCCGGATCTCGGAACCGCGAACCTGGCGGGCCTCGCGATCGCGCTGGTCGCGGCCGCGCTGCTCCTGCGCTTCCATGTCGGCATGCTGAAGTCGCTCGGGATCTGCGCGCTCCTGGGAATGGTCCTCTTCTGGTCCGGGCTCGGGTAGTCTGCTCCTCCACTCGGCGTAGGACTTCTCGATCGTGGCCATCGTCCTCTCACTCCTGGCGGCCGTGTGTGCGCTGCCGATCCGCGGCGCATCTCGGCAGGAGAGCGCCGCGCCCAGCGAACCGACGGCCCCCCTCGTCCTGGCCGCGGCGATCGAGCTCCCCAGCGTCGAAGGCCGCATCGACCACCTGGCGGTGGACCTCGCACGCGAACGCCTGTTCGTGGCTGCGCTCGGCAACGACAGCGTGGAGGTCCTCGACCTGGCGGCCGAGAAGCACCTGCGCAGCCAGCGCGGCGTGGGCGAACCCCAGGGCATCCTGTATCTCGCCGACCGCGACCGGATCGTCGTGGCCAGCGGCCGGGCCGGGACGTGCGAGGTCTACGACGGCGAGACGCTCGAGAAGGTCGCGAGCGTCGAGGTTGGCGGCGACGCCGACAACCTGCGCTACGACCCGCGGACGAAGCGCGTCTATGTCGCCTATGGAGAGGGCGCGCTCGGGATCGTCGACGCCGAGGCCTGGAAGCTCGAGGGCGCGATCGAGCTCCCCGGTCACCCCGAGTCCTTCCAGCTCGACTCGCGCGGCAAGCGCGCCTTCGTCAACGTGCCCGACGTGCGCGGGGTCGTTCTCCTCGACCTCGATGCGAGGAAGAAGCTCGCCACGTGGAGGCTCGACGAGGCGCAGTCGAACTTCCCGATGGCGATCGCTCCGAGCGCCCGCGCCGGCGCGGTCGACGATCACCTGCTCGTCGGCTGCCGTGCTCCGGCTTCGCTGGTCGTGCGCTCGTGCGCGGGCGGCCAGCCCTTGCAGGTCCTGGATCTCTCCGGCGACACGGACGACATCTTCGTCGACGTACAACGCCGGCGCGTCTACGTCGCCTGCGGTGAGGGTTTCGTCGACGTCTTCGCGCACGAGGAGTCCGGACTCCGCCCGCTCACGAAGATCGCGACCGCTCCCGGCGCGCGCACGTGCCTGTTCGTCCCCGAGCGCAACCAGCTCCTCGTCGCCGTCCCGCATCGCGTGACCCAGCGCGCGGAAGTGCGCGTCTTCGAGGCCGTTGACTGACGACCTGCGTCAGCGCGGACTCTCTGCCAGGGCGACGGACACCGGCGGGAGCGTCAGGCAGGGCGACTCGAAGCTGCCGTCCGGACGCGGGTCGAGCTCCAGCTCGGAGCGCGCGCCGCTCGCGTGCTCGATCGTGAGCGTCACGGGACGCGCGGCGAGGTGCTCGAACAGGAAGGTGCCCTCCGCGGTCGTGGTGACGCGCAGCTCGCGGCCTTGCACGCGGGCCGGGACGTCGAGCGTGCCGGGGCGGAGCGCGGGGAGCGGAGCCGGCTCGACGCGCAGCACGACCTCGACGCCGGCGAGCGGCAGGCCGTCGGCATCGATCGCGGCGCCGGCGAGCACGGTCTCGCGCGAGAGGCGGAGCGGACCGAGCTCGAGCTCCCGTGCGTCGCCCGGGAGCTCGAGCAGCTCGTGCGCGAAGCCCACCGCCTCGATCAGGAGCGAGTGCCCGATGTCCGAGCGCAGGCCGGCGAGCTCGAAGTGTCCTGCCCCGTCGCTCGTCACGGCCGCGAGGTCGCGCGCGGCCACCGAGGGCAGCACCTGGTAGAAGCCCTCGACCGAGATGCGTGAATCGACGAGCGGCCGGCCCTCCTCGTCGACGACGCTCCCGCGCACGCGCAGCTCGGGCACGAGCACGAGCTCGACCCAGGGCGTGCCCGTGCCCTTCACGCTCTGCTCGCCCGGCGTCGAGGCCGGCAGCTTCCAGCTCCCGTCCTCGGCGATCCGCAGGTAGCGCGCGGCCGCGCCGTAGCCAGGCGCGCGCGCCGCGATCTGCTGCGACGGCGCGCGGGCGGGGAAGCGCGGGTGGCGGAAGGTCCCGTCCGCGTCCGTCGTGACCGTGTCGCGCTCGGCGAAGGTCCACAGCGCGACCGTGGCGCCCGCGATCGGGGCGCCGGTGGCGGCGTCGAGCACGCGTCCCGCCACCGGGTACGACGGCTCGAGCTCGAGCTCGAGGCGCGCCGGCACGAGCGCGTCGAGCGTCGCGCTGGCGGGCAGGGCGCAGGCGTCCGCGCTCCAGGCGACGGCGCGAACCTTCCCGGGCGCGAGCTCGAGGCGCAGAACGCCGCGCTCGTCGCTCACGTGCAGGAGCGGATGCGGCGTCGCGCTCCCATCCGTGCCGCGCGGCTCGTGCACGAGCTCGACCGCGGCTCCGGGCTCGCTGCGCCCTGCGCGCGTCACGCGGACCTCGAGCACGGCGAGGTCCGGCGCGTGGTTGACGGACGCCGGGCGTGGAGCGAATGGCTCGTGCCCGGCGTCCCCGGCTCTCCGAGCCGGATCCTTCGCGCTCGAGTCGCACGCGGACGGCGTGGTGCCGTCCGCGCGCGGCGGCCGTGGAGCGACGAGCGGCGAAGGTGGTGGCTCGTGCTCGGCTCTCGTGTCGGTCGCGCCCGGCGGCTCGGCCGCGCTCCGCGAGCGGGGTGAGACCAGGCCGATGGCGAGGTCGAGCGTGAGCATGGCCGCCGCGGCCAGGACCAGTGTCCAGGCCGCGCGATCGCGACATTCTCTTCGTCGTGCGCTCACCACGGGCTCGCGCACTCGGGCTACTTGCCCTTGCCCTTGGCCTTCACCTTGACCCAGCCGTCGTCCGCGCTGACGACCCAGCCAGCTTCGGTGCTGACCATGTCGCCCTTGCGGAAGACGACGTCTTGCAGCTCGCCGTCCTCGGTGATCTGCGCAGAGCAGCCGGCGTCGTCGCCGCACTGGTAGTCCTCCGCATTCGCCGGGAATCCGAGGGCCAGGACGAGCAAGGCCGTCGGAACGGATCGAGCCATCGCGTTTCTCATGTCGAAACCTCCCTTTCCTCTTGGCGGGAGCTTCGCACGCGTGGGTAGGCGCCGGGCGCGGCAGGTTGGCCCGCTCGTCGAGCGGGCGCGAGTCGTGGGGGCGCCTCCTAGAGGCGCACGGAACTCGCTGTCAAGGAACCGGTGGCCGGACGGGGGGTCCGGCCGTGGCTCCCTTATCTGCTCTTCTGGCCGCCGGGCTTGAGGGGCGAATGCGTACCTGGAAGGACGCGGGCTTGCCGTCGAGGCCTCGGGGCGGAGACTGAAGCTCCTCGCGATGAAGCCCGTGGTCCGGAACGTGCTCTTTTTTCTCACCCCGTTCCTGGCGTCGTGCTCGGCGGAAGGGCCCGAGGCTCCGCGATGGATCCGCCTGGCCACGCTGGAGAGCTCGCTCTCTCCGCTCGAGGAGCAGCACGTCCCGGTGGGGAAGGACCGCGAGGTCACGGTCACGACGGACGAGAGCGGGGCACGGGTCACCTTCGAGTTCCGGAGCCAGGACTGGAGGCGCGGACAGGACGGGTCCTGGGGAGCGGCGCTCCCGGTCTGGACTCTCTCCTTGCGCGGTCGCACGGCTCCCGTTGCGCGCGCGCCGGACCGGAGCGACGAGGCGGAGCAGTCCAGCGCCGAGCGCGTGCCGTATCGCCTGCGCGACGAGCAGGGCGAGTACGAGTTCTGGCTCGCGGAAGACCCGACGGTGCCACCCGAGCTCCCGCCGCGTTCCTTCACCCTCGTCGGCGCACGGATCTTCGTGAAACCCGCGAGCGACGAGCCGCCCGATCGACTCGTGCTGGAGGTCCGCGAGGAGCGCGGGCCGGTCGAGGAGGGTTCGCGGCGCTTCCTGGGCAACCGCTTCTCGGGCGAGGGGCTCGTCGTCTGGCCCGGGGAAGGCCTCGACACGCGCCTCGAGCTGCCGCCCCGGAGCGTCCTCACGTTCGGCCTGATCGCGGAGCCGAGGCTGCACCAGGCGCTCGAGCACGGGGGCGAGCTCGTGTTCCGGATCGAGCTCGACGGCGCCGAGATCTTCGAGGAGCGCGTCACCAGCGCCGATCCTGACGTTCGCTGGCGCTCGGTGCCGCTCCCGGACGCGGGCGGACCGGCGCGGCTCTCCTTTTCCCTGGAGGGCTCCTTCGCCCACACGGCCTTCCTCGCGCCCACCGTCGGCCCGCGCGACAAGGGCGCACCGGGGGCGCGACCCTGGAGCAGCGCGCCGCGCGACGTGATCGTGTTCCTCGCGGACACGTTCCGCGCGGACAACCTGGCCGCCTACGGCGGCAAGAGCGAGCTGGCGCCCTTCTTGAACGAGCTCGCGGCGCGGAGCCTCGTCTTCACGCACGCCTGGTCCACGGCGCCGTACACCCTGCCCGCCCACGCCTCGCTCTTCACCGGGTTCTTCCCGCGCCAGGCCGGTATCGTCCATCAGGGCAGCGCGATCCCGCGTGAGCTCTTCACCCTGGCCGAGTTCTTCGCTGGCCTCGGCTATCGGACCGGCGCCGTCACCGACCAGGGCTTCGTGTCCCGCACCTTCGGCATGGACCAGGGGTTCCAGTACTTCGACGAGGTGCAGGGCAAGCTCGCGGAGACGGCCGAGCGCGTGCGCGCGTTCCTCGAGGCCGACGACGGGCGACCCGTGTTCCTGTTCGTGCAGACCTACCGGACCCACGGGACCTACAGTGTGAGCAAGGAGGCGTGCGCGGCCCTGGGGCTCGAGGGCCTCGCCCCGGCGAAGCTCAGGCCCCTCGACGAGGAGTACGAGCGGATCGCGGCTCGGGCCGAGCTCACGCCCGAGGACCGCCTGCGCATGGCGGAGATCGCGCGAACGCTCGAGCGCCACTACCGCGCGACCGTGTGGGATCTCGACCGGGGCTTCGAGCGGACCTTCCGCGAGCTCGAGGCGCACGGGCACCTCCGGAACGGCTGTCTGGTCTTCACCAGCGACCACGGTGAGGCCTTCGGCGAGCACGGCCAGATCTTCCACGGCACCAACGTCAACGAAGAGGAGCTGCGCATCCCGCTCTTCCTGCACGGACCCGGCCTGCGCCCGGGCAGCGTCGCTCGACCCGCATCGCTCCTGGACCTGCCGCGGACCCTGGCCGAGCTGGCCGGAGCCGAGCCGCGCGCAGACTGGCTGGGCAGCTCGCTCCTCGATCTCGCCGAGGATCGTCCGATCTATTGCTTCCAGAGCAGCCGCAAGGCCGGCAGTGCTTCGGCGCTCTGCGTGATCGAGCAGGGCCGCAAGGTGCTCGGCCTCGAGGACGCGACCCGGCTGCGAGCCGAGGGTCCGAGCTCCGCCTTCGATCTCGCACGCGATCCCGGCGAGCTCCAGGACCTCGCGGGCGAACCCTGGCCGGGCGAGCTGTTCGAGCGCCACCGATCCGCGCTCGAGGCGGCGCTCAGGCCGCTGGTCGCGCCGACCTCCGCGGCGCCGTCGGCCGAGCAGCTCGAGAGCCTGAGCGCCATGGGCTACGCCGGCGGCGACGAGTAGCGGAGCGCCACGCTCCAGCGTGGCTCCGGGAGTCTCAGACACAATCCCACCTCCACCACCCAACCATCCGAGGAAGTGAGAATCGGCCCCGAGAGCCATGCACGCCGAGATCATTGAGACTTCGGGCGCGGGTCCGCCGCTCGTCTACGTGCCGGGCATCGACGGCAGCGGCGAGATGCTGCTCGGGCTCGCCGCGCGCCTGGCGCGGCGCTTTCGCCTGACGCTCCTTCGTTACGCGGGCGACGTCTCGGGGGACTACGCGGCGCTCGCGGCCAGCGTGGCGCGCTGCATCGCGAGCACGGGCGCCGAGCGCGCGCTCGTCCTGGCCGAGTCCTTCGGAGTGGCCGTGTCGCTGCAGACGGCGCTCGATCACCCCGGGCGCGTGGCCGGCCTCGCGCTCGTCAACGGCTTCGCCTGCTTCCACGACCGGCTGGGCCTGGCCATCACGCGCGGGGCCTTCGCCCTCGCGCCCCAGGCGTGGATCCGGGCCGCACGCGCGCGCTTCGCGCAGCGCGGCCTGTTCGCGCCGCGCCATGACGACGCGGCCCTGCGCGCGCTGCTCGCGCTGCGCGGCGGCTGGTTCGACGAGCGCTACCGCGCGCGTCTGGTCCTGATCCGGCACCTCGACCTGCGCCCGCGCCTCCCCGAGGTGCGCTGCCCGGTCGCGATCTTCGCCGCCACCCACGACCGCGTGGTCGCTTCCGTCCACGCGGCGCGCGAGATGCAGGCCGGGCTCGGCGACTGCGAGCTCACCGTGATCCAGGACGCGGGCCACGTCGTGCTGCCGCTCGCCGAGGAGCCGTGGGAAGAGCGCCTCGAGCGCCTGGCGCGCCACTGCGGGCTCCTCGCCTGACCCGCGCGAGTCAGGTCGGATCACGGCGATCGCGTCAGCGAGCGCGAGAGGACGAACCGGCTCTCTTCAAGCCGCCCCGCGCTCGTCCGGGAGCTCGTACAGCATGATCGGGCAGAAGTCCGCCTCGTTGGGCCAGACGATCGTGCCCAGCTCGCGATCCACGTGGACCCGCCGGAAGTAGGCCGGATCCAGGAGGGGCTTGAACACGGGTCCCCGCAGGAAGCGTCGCAGGTTGACCTGCTTCTTGACGCCGTCGTCGAACGTCAAGAGCAACGTGTACGGCCCACGGACCTTGGCCGAAACGACGTGGGGGATCCTGTCCTTGTCCATCGGCTCCGAGCCTATTCCAGCGGCGGAATCCGATCGACCCCTGTTCTTCTCCGCTCGGGCGGCCCGCGGCCACGCTCTGGCCGTAGAATTCCTCGGAAACCGCGTGGGCAGGAGGCAAAAAGGAGGATCAGTCCTGCGGGCCGATTTCTCGTCTCGCCCGCACCGGACGAGGGAGCCGCACGCATGAACCTGGATCGCATCCCGGGCCGCCTGGGCCTCGCCGGCGCCGGCCTCTTCCTTTCTGGCTGTGGAGCCGGCGTCGCGGGCGTCGTGGCCAGTGCGGGGGGCAACGGCGGGGGGAGCGCGCCTCCGACGCTGAGCGCCTTCGAGGTGGTGACGCCCAAGGTCTCGCCGACCCAGCTCGCGCTGATCGCCACCGGTCCGGAGGGAAGCACGCTGCGCGCCGAGCTCCTGTTCGCGCGGGGCAGCGCGGACCCGCAGCCGATGGCGCAGCTCTCCGGGCCGGGCGTGACCGGCAACGAGGTCCAGCTCCCGGCCTCGCTCGCCGGCACGCGCACAGCGCTCACCTGGGACTTCGCGGCCGAGCTCGGCAGCGCGAGCTTCCTCCCCGACGTGCGCCTGGTCGCGCGCCTCGCGAACGGCGTCATCCCCGAGACCGGCGACCTCTCCCTCGGCATGGGCAACGACCCGCCCGAGGTCCTCGAGGCCAACGTGCCGCTCGTGGAATCCTCCGGCAACGTCCCGATCGACCTCTCCGTGCGCGACACCTCGCCCGACGAGGTGGTCACGATCACGGCCGAGTGGCGCCGCGCGAGCGATCCCCCCGGCGCCTGGCGGCCCGCCACCGCCGCCGGCATCTTCCCGCAGGGCATCGAGACGAGCCCGAGCGGCGTCGAGCTCACCTTCTTCTGGAACACCGACGCCGATCTCGCGGACGAGGAGGACGACGCCGTGCTGCGTTTCACGCCCGACGATCGCACGTTCGACGCGGACGAGAACCCGATCGGCGTTGGCGAGGCGAAGGAGACGGGGACGCTGCACGTCGACAACAACGCGCCGCCCATCCTGCAGCTCCAGAACGACCTGGTGGTCACGAACCCCGACCAGCGCCGCGGCATCCCGGTGCCGTTCAAGGTGTTCGACGAGGAGAG
>Ga0137457_1000312_pt1 | contig 12764 bp, 7 predicted proteins | sample EasRivERMGT630_2_FD_102321 | JGI IMG/M metagenome (GOLD analysis project Ga0137457, IMG submission 102321) | Soil microbial communities from meander-bound floodplain in the East River, Colorado, USA - East River MetaG ERMGT630_2 | ecosystem: Environmental > Terrestrial > Soil > Floodplain ...
GGCCGGCTCGTCGTGCACGCGCGCTGGCCCGACGGCACGCCCGCGGCCGGCGAGCTCGTTCTCGCCACGCCGCCGAGCGCGCGGCACGAGGAGACGCTCGTCTGCACGACGGACGGGGACGGCACGGCGCGCTACGCGGACCTCGAGACGGGCCCGTGGACCGTGCGCCTCCTGCGCGGCCGCGAGGACTCGGCGCGCGTGCGGGCCGGCCGCGAGACCGAGCTCACGCTCCAGATCCTCGACGGAGTCACGGTCGAGGGCCTGGTCGTCGATCGGCGCGGCGAGCCCGTCGCCGGGGCCGAGGTGTGGCTGTCCGAGCGCTACCGCAACAACGCCGGACACGTCGTGGGCCACAGCGACGGGCGCGGCGCCTTCGAGCTCGGCTGCGTCGGCCCCGATCACTGGATCGGCGCCCGCAAGCGCGGCTTCGCGCCGAGCGGGCTTCGCGGCGTGCGCGGGGCGAGCGGCGAGCGCCTGGCCGTCGAGCTGCGCCTCGAGCAGGATGGCGCGTCCGTGAGCGGGCGCGTGCTCGACCCGCGTGGCGCGCCGATCCAGGGCGCCACCCTGCTGCTCGGCGAGGAGCAGCCGGCCTCGGTGCGCGTCGAGGACGGCTCGTTCGTGCCGGCGGCCCCGCCGCAGCGCGCGCGCACGGACGCCGACGGGCGCTTCGAGCTCCCGGCGGTCGCGCTCGGACTCCAGCCGGTGCAGGCGCGTGCGCGCGGCTTCGCGCCCTTCGCGGGCAGCACCGAGGTGCGCGCGGGCGCTCCGAACGAGATGATCGTGACGCTGGAGCCCGAGGCGCGCGTCGTCGGGCGCGTGCGCGCTCCGGGCGGCCGGCCGCTCGCCGGCGCGTGGATCCACACGGACGCTCCCGAGCGCTTCGACAGCGCCTCCGACTTCTCCCGGCTCGACGGCAGCTTCGAGCTCGCCGGCCTCGGCGGCCGCGTGCTCCTCGTGGCCGAGCACGAGGCACACGGCCGGGCCGTGCGCGAGCTCGACCTGCGCCCGGGCGAGACCCGCGAATGGCAGGTCGAGCTGCGCCCGGGCCTGGGCATCGAAGGCCGCTTGCTCGACGCGCGCGGCCAGCCGCTGGCCGGCGCGGTCGTCATCGCGCTGCTGCCCGACGACCACGAGCAGCGCCTGCGCTCCAACGTCACCGGCAGCGAGGGGAGCTTCGCCATCACCGATCTCGACCAGCGCCCCTACCTCGTGTGGGTGCAGCCCGCGCAAGGCTGGCGCGAGTTCCCGCTGCTCGAGATGGAGAACGTCATGCCGGGCGGGGCGCCGCTGCACCTCGAGGTCCCGGACGCCGACGAACGCGCCCGGATCACGGCCGAGATCGTCGCGAGCGACGGGACGCCGGTGGCCGGCGCCGAGCTGCAGGTGTGGCACGAGGAACGGCGCATGTGGCGCAGCTTCGTGAGCAGCGGCGAGCGCGGCACCGTCCAGGCCGAGGGTGTGCCCCCGGGCACGGTGGATCTCGAGCTGCGCCACCCGGCCCACCCCTGGAAGCACCTCGGCGCGCGCACGCTCGAGGCCGGCGCGACGCTCGATCTCGGGGTGCTCGCCTTCGATCCCTCCGGCCGGCTGCGCGTGCGCCTCTCGGGCCTGGGCGAAGAGCGCATCGCCGCGCTCTCGGCAATGCTGGTCGACGCCTCCAACCGCGAGGGCGGCGTCGCGCGCCTGGCCGCGAGCGAGCTCACGGCCGGGACGCTCGCGCCCGGCGAGCACGTGCTCGTGCTGGGCGGCGACGGCGTGCGCCAGGTGCGACGTCCGTTCCGGATCCAGCCCGGCGCGGAGACCGGCTTCGAGCTCGTGCTCGAGCCCTGCGGCACACGCGCGGTCGTCTTCGAGCTGCCCGACGGCGCACCGAAGCCGAAATGGATCGGTTGCTCGTTGTTCGACGCCCAAGGCGCGCTGACCTGGGGCGGCCACGCCGACTGCGGGCTCGACGTCCCGCTCGCGCGCATCTCGGCTCCGCCGGGCCGCTACCGGCTGGTCGTCGGCACCCAGGTCGGGTTTCGTGGCGAGGCCGAGCTCGTGATGGGCGTGCCCGGAGCCGTCATGCCGCCGCTCAGCGTGCCTCTGCGCAGGGAGCCCTGACCGCGGTCACGAGCCCGAGCAACGCGAACAAGCGCTTCTCGAGCGCGACCAGCGCGTCTCCGGCGGGTGTCCCGGGCGCCGGCGGCTCCGGTTCCAGGAGGTCCACCAGCTCGCGCGGGTCCTCGGCCAGGTCGAACAGGTACAGCGCGCGCCGGTCGCTCCAGTCGTAGATCAGCTTGAAGCGCTGGTCGCGGATGGCGGCGCGGTGATCGACGTAGGGCGGCGCGGCCTGGTTGCGCACGAACTTCTCGGCCAGGAGGGTGCTGCGTCCCGTGGGACGCGGCGGGTCCTGGAGCAGCGGGCCGAGGTCGAAGGAGTCCTGGGCCACGTCGGGCGGAAGCTCCACCACGCCGGCGAGACCGGCGACCGTGCGATACACGTCGGTGATCGAGACCAGCGCGCTCGCCACCTTGCCGCGCCGCCCGGGCGCCACGGCCCGGCCCGCGACCACGAGGGGCACGCGGATGCCGCCCTCGAAGAAGGTCGTCTTGACGTGGCCCGAGGGCCAGTAGCGGTTGACCGAGTTGGGCGTGCCGTTGTCGGCCGCGAAGATCACGGTGAGGCGCTCGAACCAGTCGGGGCCGAGCCGCGCGAGGAGCTCGCCCAGCTTGGTGTCGAGGGCCTGGATGGCGGCGTCGTAGCAGGCGCGCGTGCCGGTCGGACACTCCGCGCACTGGGGCCCGGTGCGGATCGACTGCAGCTCGACCGGCGGGTTGTGCAGCATGTCGTAGGGAAGCTGCGGCGCCAGCGTGCAGAACCACGGCCCCTGCCGCGAGTCGATCCAGGCCGCGGCCATGTCGAACACGCGCGCCGGCATGTACTGGCTGCAGGGCTGGCTGCGGCCCGTGGCGCCGTCGCACAGGCGCTCGTTCCAGGCGCAGTATTCGGGGGCGGTCGGCACGTAGAAGAGCGTGCCCTCGAAGTGCTGGAACCCGTGCACGGCGGTGGACGCGCAGAGCCTGCCCGAGCCCAGGCGCTCGAGGTGCCACTTGCCGAAGAAGCCGGTCGCGTACGGGAGCGGCGCGAACTCGGCCAGCATCTCGGGCAGGGTGAGCTCCTCCTCCGGCAGGCTGAAGGCGCTGCTCTCGATCACGTTGCCGATGCCCGTGCGAAAGGCGGCGCGCCCGGTGAGCAGCGCGGCGCGCGCGGGAGAGCACTTGGGCGCGGCCCAGGCGTTCTCGAAGCGCAGGCCGTAGGAGGCCAAGAGCTCCAGATTCGGCGTGAGGTCGGGGCGGACGAGCGGATCGAGGCCGTACATCGCCAATGCATCGATGCCGAGGTCGTCCGCCAGGACGATCAGGACGCTGCCCTCGTCCGTGGTCGGCCGTGCCCATCCCCCGCCGCCGCGCTGGATCTGGGGGATCAGGCCCAGGATGGGCAGAGCGAGGGCCAGACCGGGCGCAAGGAGCACAGACTCGCATTTTATGCGAAGGCGCCAGGGCCACAAGCCGTGCCGGCGTCTGCTGCTCCTCGTCGAGGCCGCGCTCGCGCCGCGCTCCGGTCAGCGTACGTCGCCGCCGATGCGAAAAGATTTCTCTGCGACGACCCGGTAGCTCGCCTCGTCCTCGGTGATCTCGAGGTGGACGTCCACCGGGAGGTCGTGGAACTCCTGGCGGCGGCCGGTGGTGGGCCAGGAGATCAGCAGTCGATCGACCTTGGTCGCGCGCCCGAGCCCGAGGTGCTGCGTGAGCGGGTTGGCGCCGAAGCTGCTGCCGCTCGTGACCTGACGATGGACCGAGCGCACGGCCTCGCCCTCGTGGAACTCCGCCACGATGTCCGCACCGATCGCGCAGCGCACGGAGGTCACCCCCACCAGGGTCACGCGCATCCAGTGGTTGCCGAAACCCGGGTTCGCGAAGAGCAGGTTGCGGAAACCGTCGCCGGGATAGGCGCCGCCCATCTCCTCGAACACGTCCTGGTCGCCGTCGTAGTCGAGGTCGGCGAACGCGACGCCATGGCCCTTCTGCAGGCTGCCGAAGCCGCCCGCCGTGGTCACGTCGTCGAAGCGCTTCCCGCCCCGGTTCCAGAACATCACGTTCGGGAAGATCCCGTCGTAGCCCGGATAGCCGGTGCCCAGGTAGAAGTCGAGGAAGCCGTCGTTGTCGAGGTCGCCGAAGTTCGAGCCCATCGGCAGGTACACGCCGCCGAGCCCGACCTCCGCGGCGACGTTGCGGAACCCGCCGCGTCCGTCGCCCTTGTACAGCGCGGCGGACTCGGTCCCGGGCGGGAGCCCGAGGACGCTCGCGACCACAGGCGCGAGCCGGTAGGTCATGCTCTGGTAGTAGCTGGTCACGTACAGGTCGAGCGCGCCGTCGTTGTCGTAGTCCCAGAACCAGCAGGCGAAGCTGTCGGTCGGGCCCGTGACCCCGGCGGTTCCGGCCGCGTGGGCGAAGGTCCCGTCGCGCTTGTTGTGGTAGAGCCGGTTGCGCGTCCCGAGGTTCGACACGTAGAGGTCGGGATAGCGGTCGCCGTCGTAGTCGCCCCAGGCCGCGCCCTTGGCGAAGCGCTTGTTGTCCACGCCCGCCGCCACGGCGACGTCGACGAAGGTGCCGCCGTCGTTCCGGAAGAGCTGGCTCGGCGCGTCGATGCGCTGGTCGGACTCGTTGCCCACGTAGAGATCCAGGTCGCCGTCCAGGTCGTAGTCGGCGAAGCTGCCCGCCTGCGTCGGAAGGCCCGGTTCGGCGAGCCCCGTCAGGTAGGTCACGTCGACGAAGCGCGCGCCGCCGAGGTTGCGCAGGAGCGATTTCGGATGGCATCCGAACGATCCCCACCAGGCGCCCCGCAGGATCAGGGCGTCCATCCAGCCGTCGTCGTCGTAGTCGGCCTGCACCATGTCGAGGCCGCCGCCGATGCCCTCGAGCCCGCTGCCCTCGGTGGCGTCCGCGAACGTGCCATCGCCCCGGCTGTGGAAGAAGTGTGCCTGGCTGCGCGGATCCCAGTCGGAGAGAAGGAGATCCAGCAACCCGTCGCCGTCGAAGTCCTCCGCGATCGCGCCCCCGGCCAGGTTGAAGCCGCTCACCCCGGCGGCCTCGGCCACGTCCGGAAAGCGCGGGAAGGCCGCGCTCGTCTCGAGGGCCTTGGGGTCGATGCGCTCCGCGGGCGAGAGGCCCTCCGGCCAGGTCCCGAGCGTCATGTGCGCGATGTTGAGCAGCCAGCGCGACGCGAGCCAGGCCGGCGATTTCTCGGGTGCCCGGGCGAAGGCCTCGCGCAGGTAGCGCACGGCCTTCTCGGAGCCCTCCTTGTCCACGTGCAGGCCGCCGCCGCGGATCGGGAACACGCAGCTCTCGCTCGTGTGCCGCGCGATGCAGTTGCGGTTCTCCGCCAGGCGCAGCGAAGCCACGCCGAGCTCGAAGGAGAGGTCGGTCGTGATGGCGGGTCGCTCCTCCGGCTTCAAGCGCTCGATCACCGCCCGCGCGGCCTCGAGCGAGGCGACGGCTTCGTCCGCGCGCCCGAGGCGCAGGTAGTTCACACCGAGCTGGAAGAGCACCTCGGCCGCGTGCCCGGAGTCGTTCGTCATGCGCGCGCGCTCCTCCTCGAGGATCGGGATGGCGCTCGAGCCCAGCCAGGGATTCTCCGCGTCGGTCCGCGTGGCGATGTCCTTCAGGCGCGCGAGCATGCGCTCGTGCGAGGCTTTCTCGGCCGCGCTGGGTTCGGCTCGCGCGCGCAGCGCGCCGTGACCGACCGCCGTCGCGCCCTGGCTCCACGCGGCTCCGGCCGTGCAGGCGAGCGCCATGGAAACGAGCTGGCGTCTCATCGTGCGGGCGCGCTCCTCTCGAGGGTCCAGTAGCGGTCGCCGGCCAGCGCTCCGAAGGATTCCTGCTCGCCACCCGGCCAGCGCACGCGCACCTCGTCGGCTGCGCGCGCCTCGCCGAGGCCGAAGTGCACGCGCAGGTCGTTGGCCGCGCAGTAGGAGTAGGCGCTGCGCACGCCGCGGGTCCACGTGCGCTTCCCGGCGCGCACCTCGACCGTCGCACCGATGGCGTCGCGGCCGCGCTCCAGGACGCGCAGCCCGAGCCAGTGCCCGCGCTTCGCGGCCTCGTTGACGAGCAGGTACGTCGGCCCGTCCTTGTTCACCACCAGGATGTCGACGTCGCCGTCGTTGTCCACGTCGCCGAAGGCCGCCCCGCGGCTGGTGTGGGCCTCGGTGGGGCTCGTCCCGCCGCGCGGCTCGACCTCGGCGAAGCGCCCCGCACCGAGCCCGCGGAAGAGCATGTTGGGCTCGGCGAACGGGTCGGGCCCGTAGGACTTGTAGCTGTGCAGGATGTTCCCGTTGGCCACGTACAGGTCGAAGAGGCCGTCCTGGTCGAAGTCGTGGAAGCCGACGCCGAAGCGCGTCATCGGGCGCGTGATCGGCTTGACGCCGCTCGCGGCCGTGCGATCGACGAAGTACGAGCCCTCGTTGCGGAAGAAGGAGTCGGGCTCGTTCTGCATGTTGACGACGAACAGGTCCTCGTCGCCGTCCTCGTCCACGTCCGCGACTCCCACCCCCATCCCGGCCTTGACCATCCCGTCCTGGTCGGCGGCGCAGCCCACCAGCGAGGCGCGGTCGACGAAGGTGCCGTCGTGCTGGTTCACGAAGAGGTGGTTGGGCGAGGCGTCGTTGGCCACGAACACGTCGGTCCAGCCGTCGAGGTCGGCATCCAGGCAGGCGATGCCGAGCCCGTTGCCCAGCACCTCCGCCAGGCCCGCCGCGCGAGTCACGTCCGTGAACACGAGGTCACCGTCGTTGCGCAGGAGCGTATCCGGCGTCGGCCGGTCGTAGGCTTTGGGTCCACAGTAGGTCTCGCCGTGGGGGGGCGCGTAGCACGTGCGCTCGAAGGCTTCGCTCCAGTAGATGTAGTTAACGACAAAGAGGTCCAGATCCCCGTCGAGATCGTGGTCCAGGAAGCCCGCCGAGCTGCTCCAGAGGTTCACGGCCGTGCCGGAGCTCGCCGTGACGTCCGAAAAGCGACCGCCCCCCTCGTTCCGGAGGAGCGCATTCCCGTCCAGGTTGGTGACGTACAGCTCGAGATCCCCGTCGCCGTCGGCGTCGCCCGTGGCGGCCCCCATGCCGAAGCCGTGCCCCTCCGTGCCGCTCCCGGAGGTCACGTCGGTGAAACGAGCCCCGCCGCCGTTCTGGTAGAGCCTGTTCGAGGCGCGCTCGGCGCGCGCCTTGGTGGCGCCGTCGGACTGGACCAGGTAGGCGTCTAGGTCTCCGTCCTCGTCCATGTCGAAGAGCGCCCCGCCCCCGCACACGATCTCGGGGAAGAGGTAGCGCGACGCGTGGCCGGTCGTGTGCCGAAAGGCGATCCCGCGCGCGGTGGCCTCGTTCACGAACCACGCCTCTCCCGCCGCCGCCGCGGGCGCCGTGGGCTCCGTGGTCGAGCCCGCATCGCACGCGGCCAGGGCCGTCGCGGCCAGGCAAGCCAATACCGTCCTCATCGCGGCTCGCCCTTCGCGCGCGCGAGCAGCGACTGCTCGTCCGGCGTCAGCGAGCCCGCGCCCTCGAGGAGCTCGCGCGCCTCGCGCGCTCGTCCCGTCTCCACGTAGGCGCGCGCCAGGGCCGCCCGCACTCCCGCGGCTCGTGCCCCGTCCCGCAGCGCCCGCTCCAGAGTGGGCCGGCTCTCTTCCCAGCGCCGGAGCGCGTCCTGAGCCAGACCGAGGGCGGCCCAGACCTCCGGATCGCGGCCGTCGAGCGCCAGCGCCTCCGCCAGCGCGCGCACCGCTTCCTCCGGTCGCGCGAGCTTCGTGAGGAGGCGTCCGCGCTGGGCCTGGATCGCGCCGTTGCTCGGATCGGCGCCGAGGATGCGCTCGCACGTCGCGAGGGCCTGCTCCGTTTCCGCGCTCGACTCCTGGATCTTGGCCAGCATGGCGAGGGCCAGCGCGTTGTCCGCGTCGAGCGCGAGAGCCGCGGCGAGCGTGGCGCGCGCGTCCTGCGCCCGGCCGAGCAGGAAGTACCCCCACGCCAGGTACGCGGACGCGTTCGGATCCACCGAGCCTCCGGCGAGCCATTCCTCCAGCAAGCGCACGCCCTCCTGGGGCGCTCCGCCCTCGAGCTTCTCGCGCGCTCGCACCATCAGCGGCTTGCCCTGGTAGCGCCAGAACTCCGCCTGCCACGGATCCTTGCCCGGCGGCGACATCGCGCTCGCCGGCGGCCGCATCCGTCCGGCCTCCTCGCCGCGTCCCGCCTCCACCAGCGCCGTGCGCATCAGGTTCGCGAGGTGCGCGTGCTCCGGGAAGCGCGCCCGCGCGCGCTCCAGGAGCGCCAATGCCTCGGCCGGCCGTCCCTGGGCGAGCTCGACTCGCGCCAGACCCGCCCAAGCGCCGGCGAACTGCGGGTCGAGATCGCTCGAGCGCTGGAAGGCCTGCCGCGCGCCGTCGAAGTCGCCCTGATCGAAGAGGTATCCGCCCAGGCGCCAGTAGCTCGGCGCATAGTCGGGCACGAGCTCGATCGCGCGCCGGATCGAGCGCACGGCATCCTCGAGGGCGCCGAGCTTCCCCTCCACGACCGAGCGCCGGTACCAACCCTGCGGAGTCTCCAGGGCGGCGAGCGCGCTTCCGTAGCAATCCCGGGCCTGCGCCAGGAGGTCGTTCCCCTCGAACGTCATCCCCGCCGCCATCCACGCCGGTCCGCTGCGCGGCTCCTTCTCCACCGCCGCGCGCGCAGCCGCGACCGAGGCCTCGATCTCGGCATCGAGCGGACCGGTCGCCGGGAAGACGGGTCCGGACTCCTGCCCGCACCCGGAAGCCGACGCCAGCAACGCAGCCAGGGAAAGAAGGCGGGGCGTGGGCATGTCGTCGCTCGCGAGAGCTCGAGCGCCGTGAGGATAGCAGGCCGCACGCGACCGGTGTCCCCGGAGCCCCGGCCGTGGACGGCCGCTCGCGCCGCCCTCGATCCTCAGACGACCGGCAGCACGTACGGCTCGCGGTGGCTGCCGGCGAGCAGCGCGTTGGCGGCGGCGTTGTCTCGCACGCACTGGCGCGCCGGATCGAGCACGAGACATGGACCGAGGGCGACCTCGTGCTTCGCGAGGTCGACGCCGTTCGCGTCGAGGTGCTCGAGCAGGAGCTGGCAGGCCGGCGTGAGCGTGCTCGAGCTCGCGAGCTCGGTCAGGAGCTCCTTCTTCGGCAGCGCGCGCGCCGTGCGCTGCGAGGCGTTGCCGAGGTGCACCAGCGCGCTCGAGCGCACGCCGACCTCGAGCTCCGCGCAGAGATCCTCGGCTTTGCGGCTCTGACAGGCCGCGATCCAGCTCGCGAACGGATCGCCGCGCTCCTCCCAGCGCCGGATCTCCTTGCCCGCCTCGTCGCAGGCCACGGCGCCCGAGTCGCCGGTGATGCGCAGCGTCCCGCCCGCGCAGTGCACCACCACGCCGACCTTCACGCCCAGGAACTGGTCCATGCCGGCCCTCCAGTCGCCCCTCTGCGCGGCCGTGTTGCGCGGCAGCCCGCGCACCTCGAAGAGCAGCGGCACGGGCTCGAAGGCGTAGAACAGGAGCTGCGCGTTGGGCGTCTCGCCGTCGTCCTCGTAGCCGAGGCGCGCGCCCAGGCTGGTCACGCTCGCGGGCAGCGCCTCCGCGCCGAGCACCCAGCACGCCACGTCGAGCTGGTGCACGCCCTGGTTGCCGAGCTCGCCGTCGCCGGTCGCGTAGCTCCAGTGCCAGTCGCCGTGCAGGTGCGCGCGGCGCAACGGCTGGAGCGGCGCCGGGCCGCACCACTGGTCGTAGTCGATGGTCTCGGGGATCTTCTGGTAGCCCTTGACCTTGCCGATCGAGGGCCGCGGCTCGTAGACGAGGCCGCGCACGAGTCCGACCTCGCCCAGGTTCCCGACTTGCAGCCACTCGAGCGCCGCGCGGATGGCCGGGCTGGCGCGCGCTTGCAGCCCGCTCTGCACGAGCCGGCCGTGCTTCCGCGCGGCCGCGAGCACGCGCTCGCCCTCGCCGAAGGAATGCGTGACGGGCTTCTCCACGTACACGTCCTTGCCGGCCTGGCAGGCCCAGATCGTCTGCAGCGCGTGCCAGTGGTTCGGGGTGGCGAGCGTGACCGCGTCGACGTCCCGGCGCTCCAGCACTTCGCGGAAGTCGGTGTGCAGGCCGGGGCGCTGGTCGCCCTCGCGCAGCTTCTTCGACGCGTGCAGCAGCACCGTGTCGTCGACGTCGCACAGGGCCACGATGCGCACGCCCGGGAGCGCGCGCAGGGCCTCGACGTGCTCGGCCCCGCGGCCGTTCAGCCCGACCACCGCCACGCGCCATTCGTCGCTCGGGCGGGCGAGGCGCGGGAGGCGCGTGCTCGCCAGCGCACCGAGCGTGCCCCGCACGAGGCTCCGGCGGGTGAGCATGGAGCTGGGCGGGTTCGTCGGATCAGAAGCCCACGCCGACGAAGGCCGTGAGCTGGTAGCCGTCCACGTCCGTCTCGATCGTGTCGAGGTCCACGTCCGAGCCGAACACCGCGCGGCCGTCCAGGCCGATGCGGAAGAAGCTGATGGTGAAGGCCGCCCCCAGGCGCAGGTAGTAGGCCAGGACCTCGTCCGAGTCGTCCGTGGCTCCCGCATCGAGCTCGCTGTCCACCCAGGTCACTCCGATCGAGCCGTAGGGCTCGAGCAGGATCTTCCAGGGCGTCACGCGCACGCCGACGAAGTACTCGTCCACCCCGAGCTCCGCGTCCGTCACGGCCCCCACGTCGCCCTCCTCGTTGTCGGTGTGGAACCACCCGCCCTCGATGTTGACCCAGGGGAGGTTGACCTTGAGCACGCCGTCCAGCCCGTACACGACCGGGTTGTCGAGGTCGTCCCAGTCGTCGGCCTCGAGGAAGCGCGTGCCGCCGTAGGCGTTGATCGAGTGCCCGGCTCCGACGCAGGCGGTCGAGGCGAAGGCGAGCGCGAGGACGGCGGCGGATGCGAGGTGACGCGCGGCGATCATGGAGGTTCCTCCGGTAGGGGCCGGCATCAGTCGAGCGCGCCCCGGAAGCGGTGTCAACTGGCGAGAGAGCGGAGTGCCGGAGACGGGTGCGGGGCGATCAGGCCTTGATCTTCCGGGCGCTCCGCCGCCCCGCGAAGGCCTCGATGTCGCCCGGAGTGCGCAGCATCTTGTCGACCTCGCCCAGGTGCTGCTCCTCCTCCGCGATCATCTTGCGCGCGTACTCCTCGAGCAGCACCGACTCGCCCGCCACGTTCTTCAGCAGCTTCTTGTAGAGCTCGAGGCTGGCCTGCTCGTGCTCCATCGACTCGCGCAGGATCGCGCCGATCTCGTGCTCGTGCGTCTCCAGGAGCGGCCCGATCCCGAGCGACGGATGGGCGCCGAGCTGCGTCACCAGCTCACCCGCCACGGTCGCGTGCTGCATCGAGGTCTGCGCCTCGCCGCGCAGCCAGCTCACGATCGGGATGCGGTTGTAGCCGTAGACCATGAGCGAGTAGTGCGTGTAGCGCACCACCCCGGCGAGCTCCATCTCCATGATCTTGTTGAGCAGGTCGACGGCGGCTTGGTCGTTCATGGCAGGGCTCCCGGGGAACGGGATCCTACTTGCCCGGCATCGCCGGCCTCAATGCGCGAATCTTGCTCGGCGAGAAACCGCCGGCGCACGAGGGATCAGCGCGCGTTCGTCGGGATCCAGCGCGCGAGCTCGTCCAGGAAGTCGCGCCGGATCCGGCCCGTGGCCGGATCCTCGAGCCAGTGCCCGCTGCCCGGGTACACCTTCCAGGCCAGGTTCGCGCGGGCGAGCAGGCGCAGGCGCGCCACCCCCTGGGCCACGAGCACGCTGTCGTTCTCGTCCTCCGCGCCGAGGGCGAAGAAGGTCGGGATGCCGAGCTCCCTCCACAATGGCAGGGGATCGAAGTCGATCACGCGCCGGTACCAGCTCCAGCGCCAGTCGTCGCGCTTGGCCGGGAGGATCTCCGCCAGCACGGGCGGTGCGGCCGCGACGCCGCTCGAGTAGCGCTCCCAGCCCGCGCCGGTCTTCCCGTACTCGAAGGCCATGTTCATCAGCCCGAGCACGGTGCCGACCGCGGCCTCGCCGCCGACTTGACGGCTGGACAAGGCGAGCTCGTGCAGCATCTGCTCGCGCGCGACGACGGGTGCACAGCCCACGGACACGGCGTAGGCCACGCGCGCGTCGCGGCGCGCCGCGAGCGGCGCGATCTCGCCGCCCTGGCTCAGGCCGACGACCCCGACCCGCTTGGGGTCGACCTCCGCGCGCGCGGCGAGCAGCGCGAGCCCGGCGATCGCGTCCTCGGCCAGCTCCTCGAACCCGACCGCCCTCCAGGAGCCTTGCGACTGCCCGCAGCCGCGCTTGTCCGGCAGGAGCACCGCGATGCCGGAGAGCGCGAGGTGGTTCGCGATCGAGAAGGCCCAGGCGTTGTCGCGGTCGCTGTCGTCCGAGCCCTGGATGACGACCGCCCCGGGGAGCTTCCCGCCGCCGCGTGGCAGCATCAGGAGCGCGCACAGCTCGACCTCGCCGCTCCGGAAGCGCGCCTCGGCCTGCGCGTAGCCGAACGCCTCGTCGCGCCGCACCTGGCCGCGCTGGCCGGCCACCGTCGACCAGCCGTATCCCGAGACGCGTCCTGCCTGGTCGCGCACGAACTCGATGCGCGCCTCGCCCGCGTCGTTCTGCCTCTTCCAATCGAAGCCCCTCGCGCCCGGCACGAGCACGTCGAACGTGAGCTGATCGAAGTCGAAGAGCCGCATCCCCCC
>Ga0137457_1000314_pt1 | contig 12754 bp, 17 predicted proteins | sample EasRivERMGT630_2_FD_102321 | JGI IMG/M metagenome (GOLD analysis project Ga0137457, IMG submission 102321) | Soil microbial communities from meander-bound floodplain in the East River, Colorado, USA - East River MetaG ERMGT630_2 | ecosystem: Environmental > Terrestrial > Soil > Floodplain ...
AAAGTTCAGTTTGATAACTGCATGGGAAGTTCTTGAACATATTAAAACAGAAGATTTACATCAAGTATTCAGAAATATTATACGGCATCTCTCTATAAACGGATACTTTATTGCTTCTACTGCTCAGGGTTCTTCTGTTGTAGATGGAGTAGAACTTCATCAAACTAGATGGTCTAATGCAGAATGGAGAAAATTTATTGAAGACAATTTTCCAGAATTAACTCCTGTTGATCTTGGTCTTACTCCTTCATCTTTAGTAAGATATGATTTCAATGATCCGTCAATACTAACATACCAACACAAATAATATGCCAACATTACAAATGGCTCCTGAAGAACAGGAGATTGATCCAAATAAAATACGACCGATGCGAAACATGATTCTGGTTAAATATGAAAAACCAGACTGTGAACTCCATTCAGGCATAGTCATACCTGAATTAGCACATCTTGAATTAGGTCCAAGAAATGCAACAGTAGTAGCTGTTGGACCTAATATGAAAGATCTTAAAAAAGGTGACAAGGTTTTAGTTAAACCATATGGAACTCAAAAGAGATTTGGAGATACACATGCATTATATCTACCTGATGAAGTTTACGGTATCCGACAATAAAGTCAGTTAACCGCCAGAGATAGACTAACTTCATAATTAGAGTTAGTCTATCTTATTTCTGGCACTCTTTCTGCTATAAGACACTTGCCACTGAGCGAAGTGTGGGCAGCTTCAAAAATTCCACCACTTATTAATTGGTTTGGGTGGGCCAAGTAACCTAAACATAGATTAACTTAATAAGTATATGCCTGTAACGACAATGCCAGCGATTGATGCAGACATTTGCTCAGGTTGGAACCAACAGCAAATTGATCTGTATAATGTATTGCCGTTTTACTTTGCTAAAATGCAAGTAGAACGACGTAAACATTGGACCATCTATAATAAGTTTTGTGGAAAACGTAGATGGCAAGCGAATCAAGGTGATATTATGCGCCTTGTTCGTAAAGAACCTTCTCCACATATTCGGCAATTCGCAATGCCTAAAACTCTTGTTGGAACTCCAAAAAGAGATATTATGGACGTTCGCGAAGTTAAAGCGGATGTGCAACTTTACAGACACCGATTTGAATCTCCTGTCTTGAACTTTGTTCCTGACTTTCGAGATTTCATGACGGATCACGTAGATGCACATGGTAATGATATCATGGAGAAAATTGAACGATTTGAAGATATTTATATTCGTTCAAATATCTATCATCAATCTCCGTATATTCTTATCTGCAAACCGAATGATGTTGAACTTGTTGTAGCTCCTCAATGGGCTGGAACAGGAACATTCACTGATGGTGTAGATGGTAAGAATACACCGTTCATGATTACACAACTTGCAAATGTTAATGGTAATCTTAGTCTTCTTGCTCTTAATAAGGCTATTACTATTATGGAAAACGATCTTCGTGTTCCTCCTTTCAAGGGAAGTTCTCTTCCTACTGAAAATGCAGGATTGCAAGATAAGTATGCACTTGTGAATGAGAGCGAAAGTTACAATCAGTTTACTTTCGATCCTTATTTGCAGGCCAACAAGAATTGTAATCTTGATGTTGTTCATTCAACATTCAAGGGTGATTTGTTTGGTCGTTTAACTTGCAAACTTGAAGATTTGCCTCTTCGTTGCACTTCTGAAGCTGTATTTCATGAACCTGAACTTCGAGTTGGAGCAGGTCTGAATATTGGTGAAACAGTTGGTAACGATTTGTATAATCTACCACAAAATTCGCCTTATGGTATCGGAATTTTGTTTGGTGCTCAAGGTTATGATGCTGTTGATGTTGGCCCTCCGCCAGCTAAATTTGCATCAGATAATCCGCCAGATAATTTCGCTGCAATGAAATGGAATGCGGAAGTTCGCCTTACCAAGAAATTCCTTCTGGAATGTGTTGGTGATGATGGTATTGTTCGCTACGAAATGAACACTTATGGTGAAAACCTTAAGTATATTTCGCAAGCTGCCTTTGGTGTTGCTGGTAAACAACGCAGAAATGCTACTCCAATTATTTGGCTGCGCAAACGTGGCGTTGGTCCATAAGCAATATCAAATTAACATTATAAACCAATACTAATAATATGAAGAAAAAGAACAAAAAAATTAAATCATATCTGTTTCCAATCATGGCATTTCTGATGCTATCTTTTGGAATCACTCAAGGAGCAGTAGTTACGGGCACTTATGTAGGTGCCCCAACAACTAATGCTCTTGTTCGAACAGGTTACGCAATTGTTTCAACAGTAGTATTGTCTACTACAAATGCACTTGGTTCTATGGTGCATTTTATTGACAATACGAATACAACTACTGTTATTACAAATGCGGCATTTACTAATCGCATTGTTTACACATCGAATCTAGTGAATAATTATGTAACAACCACAGGTGTTACTAATTTCTTTACTAATCGTGTGCAAATTTCGCAAGTAGTAGTTGCTCCTGCTGCAACAAACAATCTACCGCACGTAGCGGTATATTTTGTTCCCGGTCCAAATCTACCACAAATATATACTTTGGACGCAATTTTTGCAAAGGGAATAGTTATCTCGAACAGCACTCCGGGAGTAACTATAGCGGCTACATACCGCGGTCCTTGAGCAAATAAAACTGGGAGAGCTGCTTCTTTTAGTTGAATGTTAGTGTTGGCATTTAACTTGTCGTAGAGAAGTAGCTCTCCCTAAATTAAAAATAATATGAGAAATTTACTAATTTTATTAACCGTTGGTGTGATTCTTTACTTTTGTGTTGGCGCTACTACACAAGTCAATACTGCATCTCCTACTTTAGTTACTAATGTAGTAACAAATCTTTCTGTTACCAGAACTAATTCTACTAATTTTCTTGCGGCTTTCGTTCTTCTCGAAACTAATATAATTGTTGCATCTGGCACTATAGATTTTCCTAGCACCGCAGCAGGGACAGCAAATGAATCAAATATAACAGCTACAGGAGCTTTACCGGGAGATTGTGTATTTCTTGGTGTTAATCCTTCTGCTATGAATTTTGCTGCAAGTGCTCCAGATCAAGAGCCATACCATTATTTTGCTTATGCAAGCAATAATATAGTAATTATAAAATTTGTAAATGCCCATGTTGTAAATAATCATAATCCTCCATCAGCAACGTTTAAAGCAATTGTATTTAAACCATAATGATACCAGCAGATGACATGAAAGAAAGTGTTGTAGAATTATTTTGCAAACTTGGTGGAATGTTAGTAGGTGGTGGCGGAATAATTGCAGTAATTCAAATTTCTGAAGTAAAAGATTGGGTGTCCATTGTGCTTGGTTGTGTAACTGGATTTTGTTTACTAACAACAACTTTTCATTCATTATTCTGGAAAAATAGAAAACGAAAAAGAAAAGAATAGTATGTCTGAAGAAGTTAAATTAGAATCAAATGGAAATTCTAAAATGTTTGGAGTTTCTATCAGAGCTTGGATTACTGTTTGGTTTGATTTTATAGTTCTGGGTGTTTGGGCAGCGAATCAAATTTTTGCATCTATTGGTTGGACAATTCCAGATACAAAAATAGATGAACCTCTTTATACTATTTTTGTAGCAGTTAATACTTATTACTTTAGCACTATAAAACAAGGTAAATGAGCCAGCAAAGAATAACTAAGTCTAAATCTGTTGCTTTCGGTGGGAGAGCAAGAGTTAAGTCAGTTATCGCTCCGCCCGATAGCTCTCTTTACTCTTCTCCCACTGAACACCCTAAACGGGATGCAGAATTTATTGACAAGATAAATTATTATCTTGCTCTGCCTACTTTTAGTTTTGATAATTTTACAGTTGATGTTACAGCAGAACCGGTAGCATTATTTCGCTACACTCTTCCAGAATCAATTTCGATAATTGAAATTCCAGAAAGAGATGCTGATGTAAATTACAATTTGGTAATTGTAATTGATGGAGTTCGTTATAAAGTCTGGAATGAAAATGAATTTGCATTTCCAATAACCCTTTATACTGGACAAAGACTTGGTCTTGAGTTTGATATTGAAATTTGGGCAACTAACTCTGATCCTGTAATTTCGAATGAAGAGATTAGAATGAGAACTTCTACTCTTCTCGATCCAGATCAATGTGAACTTTCTTGTGTAGACACTTCTGATATACAAGAAGCTTATTCAATTTTGATTCCATTTCAATATGCCAGTTTTGCAGAAAACATTACATTTGCACTAAGTTTCAGTGGTGGATATTTTGAACTTGAATTAGAAGAATTTATGGACTCTGGAACTTTTAGTGCTGCTTTGACTGGAACTGAATATGCTCCAACATTTGATTCAACTCTATTTACATTTGATTCCAGCATACTAACTTTTGATACAATTGCAACCTAATTATGGCTAAACAAACAATAGGTCTTGGTGCAGCTCCTGATGACAATACAGGAGATAATTTACGTCTTGCTGGAGACAAAATTAATGATAATTTTGATGAACTTTATGCTCTACTTCAAAAAGCATCATTAGGTATTAATACTGTTGATCGTTCAGTTCATGCGCATCAAGGTGGATTTACTACAATTGGTGATGGTTGGCAAACTACATTAACTGCACAACCAGGTTTTGTTGGTGATGATAATATGCCTCAGGGCAGAGAAATAGAAACTTCTACTACTCTTGACACTGATGCATTTTTTGAGACAAGTCAGGGTGGAACTGCACCATTTCAATTTCGTTCAATAACAACTCAAGCTTTATTTATTGGACGACCTAAACAAATAACTGGAAATCGTGTATGGCTTGGCTTTACAGATTTAACTGGAGTAAATCATTTCAATGGTGGTGATGTTCCAGTAGCAAATATTGCAGCGTTTAGATCGACAGGTGGTGAAACTTGGAAAGCAGTAGTTAGTAATGGTGTTAGCACAACTACAGTTGATACTGCTATAGCTGTTTCAACAACTACTGCTCAAGTTCTAAGAATTGAGTGGGAATCTGGTGGTGCAGAAGTTAGATTTTATATTAATGCAACATTAGTTGCAACTATTACTACTAATCTTCCCACTCAAGGAACTAACATGCGATATGTTGCAGGTGTTAGTAATACTGTTGGTGGAGCGGGAACAGCGAGATCACTGATTGTTCTTGGTATAAAAACCAGAGAAACTATCTTTACTGCTATATGAGAAAAATGATTTTTAAACAATTTCGTGGAATTTTTCTTTCAAATATTTATATTCCAGTATCTAATCTTTGCCTTGAAGGTAAAGTTCAATGCTCAGTAATTGATGGAAAAACAAAAAAGATTATCCGCGAATATCCCGAACAAAAGAATCTAATCCTTAATCAAGGGATGGATAATTTTGCGTCTAACGATTTAGCCGACTTGTATCTTTATGCAGTAGCTGGAACTGGAACAACTCCAACGTCTGATGATAGCGGAGCTACAACTGCTTCTCAAACTTTGACTACAGTTACATTAGCTGGTGGAGCTTTTACTCTTACTGATACTGCAACTGATGCAGGAAAGATGATTAAATGGGATTCTGGCCAAGAAGCTAGAATTGTAACTGTTTCTAGTTCTACTGTTGCTGTTGTTACTCCAAGTCAAAGTGTAGGTTCTGGTGAATTTACAGTCTATCGCACTAACCAGACAGGTTTAACTACAGAAGTCAAACGTTCAAACACATATTTTACAGGTGCTGGAAATTGTGGTGTAACTTATGATGATTCAACTGGAAGAATTTCTGGATTTCGCACTTACGATTTTAGCACTGAAGTTGGTTCTGTAACTTACAATGAAATTGGATTTTCAGTCGTTGCAACTGTTGCGTCCAATCTGAATATAAGAATCAAATTAACTAGTGGCATTGCTCTTACTGTTGGTCAACAACTAAGAGTTAAATATACACTTAGTATAACTCAGTCTCCAGCAGTTTCTGCTGCAACAATAGCTGTTTCTCCAATTACTGGATGGTTAACTGCGACTGGAACAACTAAAATTCAACATCATGGACTTTCATTTCCAGATGAATCCACCGGTGCAACTACTTATGATGTAGTGCAATCACAGAATTCTTTTGGTGGAGAACCTAGCAGAATAGTTAGCATTAAAATCAGCAGTTATGCTAATGGTCATGCTCCTTGGAGGGATCAAGGTGGAATAAGTGGTGATATTTATTCTGAAAATTGTGCTCTTTCAAGCTATACATCACTTGATTTCTACAGAGAAAAACAAGTCGGTCTTGGACTTCTTGAAGGTAATTCTGCCAGTGTCAATTCGTTGTATATTTCAACTAATGCTAACACTACTCCATTCTTTCGTTACCTTTTAACCAATACTCAAACAAAAGACGATAATCATATTCTCCAGCTTAATTTCCGTATAACTTGGGGAAGAACATTAGCCTAATATGCCATTAGATTTCATTTTAACTAAAGTTGCTTCAGATTATGGAGCAAGTAATTTGGATGGAAATCCAGATATCAAAGCTCTATTAATAGATACAATCAACGAAGCTGCTGAAGAAGTGTGGGAAGAAAAAGATCTTCCCGGTTGTCTCCGTGAGGTTTACATTAGAACTCAAACTGACACTGAGTTAGCACTACCTTACTTTGTTGGTGAACTTAGAGCAATGCGTGAATCAGAAAATAGAGCTGTTTGGAACTTAACTGATTTGCGTCCAAGATATCACCAATATAATTGGAAACATGAATGGAAGAGCTGGAGACTTAAAGGAACTTCTCCTCTGCAATTAGGAATTACTGTTGCAACACCTCCGATACTAAAGATTCCAGTTTCTGATGATGATTTAACAGTAACAATAGTAGGAAGCACTGCTAATGCAGCTAGAGTTACTGAAGATACAGTAATGGATAATACAACAATTGAGTTAGATACTGCGTTTACAGAAATTCATTCAATCACTAAAAATATTCTTGGTGATCACAATGTAACTGTTGAAGATTCAGATGAGAATGTTTTAGCAGAAATTACTAACGATGTTCTTGAATCTCGTTATGTGATTGTTGATATATCTAAATATCCTTGGACTGGAAGTGAAACAAATTGTTGGGTAATGGAAGTTCTCTATAAGATGAAACTTAAGAGAATGGAAGCTTTAGATGATGTGTTTCCAGTCGAAGGCTTTGACAAAGTAATTGCTTTAAAAGCTCTTCAAATTCTGACAGAAGGTCAAGAAGGAAAAGAAGATCGAGCATTGCTTATGGATACCAGAGCAACTCGTATGATTAATCGTAAGATTGAACATAAGGAAGGAACTACCACTAAACATATTAAATTTGGTAGAAACAAGTTACTTGGACTTTACAGCAAAACACGTTTTCGTAGAATATGAGTGTTCCATTTATTCAAACTGATTTCAGTGGTGGAATAAATCTTTTTGACGAAGATTCATCTCTTGCTGAAAATGAGTATCGGTTAGGATTTAATATCCGAAACCGAAATGGAGATATTTCTTTAATTAAAGAGTCAGAGATTTTAGCTAATGCCCCAGCAGGACTTAAGCAAGGACTTTATGGATTTGGTGAATTTCTTGTTTTGTTTAACTCTGGATTAGCTTACTATTCTACGGATGATGGAGATAGCTGGACACAAATTGCAGATTTTGTAATGTCATCTACAGCTCCAAGACTTTATGCTCAAGCTGTTCCAGCAAGCACTTTGAATTTTAGCAGACAACTTCAAGCTGCATACGTAGCTAATGGTTCTGGCTCTGACACTAGAGTTGACACACTTAGTAATATAGTTATCAGTGGAAATGAATCTGGATTGATTGTTCAAGATGGAATAAACCAACCTTGGGCTATTAGATCAGATGGAACAGCATTTGAAACTCAAACATATGCTGAATGGACACAAGCTGGAGATAGAAGTTATGTTCCAATTGGTTTGAACATGGCTTTTATCAACGGAATATTATTTGTAATTTCTCCAACTAGAAAGAAACTTTATCGTTCAGTTAGTGGTCGTCCGATTGATTTTGTAGTTAATGTAACTGTTACTGGCGATAAAGGTGGTGATGCAGATACAACTGCTTATACTCCTACTTTCAATGATATTAATTCAATAACTGCTCTTAAAACTGGACAGTTATTGATTGGGACTAAAGATGGATGCTTTCCTCTTATTCTAAACTATGATAGAACTCTTTTTCAAGAGCCTACTTTCTTGAATCCAACAACTTATTTGATTGGAATTGTAAATCAATTTGCGATTGTTGAAACTCTTGAAGATTACTATCTTATTGATTTTGATGGAATTCGTTCTCTGAATGCACTTTTAGCAGAGGAGAACGAAGGTCGTAATACAGATTTTACGAGAAAAATTTCTTCGTTATTTGACGATGTTCGTCAAACTGATAGTTGTGCTGCTTTCAAATTTGACAACTTTTCTATCTTTGGATGTGGCACTATTTATGGAAATGTAGCTCTGGTATATGATACAAAGAAATCTTCATGGAGTTCAGTAGATTTCTTAACTATTGGTGCAATTAAGCAGTTTGCTTCAGTAAGAGAAGCAGATGATCCAAAACTGTTTTGTATTGATGCTGAAAACGTATACAAACTTTATGATGGCGAAGAATATGCTCAAGGAGTTGTATCAACAAGAACTGTAAAATCAGGTGATGCTAAAATTGAACTTAAACTTAGTTCAGTTAGACCTATTTTCGATCGAAGTGATTCTATTTCTGAATTACGTGTAACTGAATATGTAAATGGACGTAGAGGCAAAGGTGTAGCAGTCATTTTACCTGAAAATTTAGGTGGTGTTGAATATCCAGCAGAATATCCAGTTGCATTTGATAGTGCAAATTTCATAGATAACTTGAATGTTCCATTTGATAAAATTTCAAATCAGGGATACAAAGTTGGTTGTTCTTTAACATGGAATAATGGAGCAAGATTGACTCATTTACAGTTTGATTGCGATTCCTTAACTGCTCAGACAGCATTGAAACAACGCTCAAAAACAAGGGCTAATCCATAACTTTATGTCAGTAAACGCTATACCTCCAGATTTAACTTCTGAAACAGTTTTGTTTGCTAACAGAGCTGCTGCTGAAGCATTTTTCGCTGCTTTTGAAATACCAGACGCTACTGAAACTACATTTGGTGTAGTTAAAAAGGCTGAAGCTGTTAGTTACACTTTTACTCCACTTGCAAATAGTGATTCAGCGATGATTAATGTTGATGGAACTCCTGTAGCAGAAGTTCCTACCAAAGCTTCATTTGACGAACTAAAAGATAGTTATGAAACTTTGGTTGCAGCATTCGAAGATTTGAAACAAAAACTAGAGGATGCTGAAATTATAGCTACATGATTAGGATTAGAGATTTTCTTGACTTTATACTTAATCATAAAGAAACAAGTCTCTTATCTGATTGGAATGAAAGTGAAATTTTAAATGCGATACGGAAAGCACTACATGAAAAGACACTATTTTATCATAAAAATGAAAAAGATGAAATTACAAGTGTCTGTATTGTCAAAATTGATGACAAAATCTTTCATGTTATCGCATTATTGACTCTGTATAAAAGTCAATTAAGAGAATATTTTGAATATTTTAATAAACATTATAAAGATTACGAACTCAGGGGATTTCGTAGGAAAAAGTTAGTAACATTTAAAGGACAAAAACGTTATGGCTGACCCAAAACCACGATCAGGAACACATGTAGCAGGCAGAACTGTTCAAGGTGTTACAGAACAGCTCCCAAATTATAGTCGATCTGTTCAAAACCAGAGTAATAGACTAGCTAATACATACAAAGCTTCTGATAAGATTCTAAATCCACAGTTTGGTGCATTAAGAAATCAGTCTGGAAACAAACTAGGTCAACTTCTCGGAAGTATTAACCTTAATAATGCTAATCCAGAAGCTGAGAGACTAGTTTCTCAAGAAGCGGCTCGCACTGGAAATTTAGGAGTTCCTGAAAATGCAACTAACACTGTAGCTAACGCACTTTCATTTGGTAAAGAGATGGAAGGTAGACGGCAAAGTTTAGCTAATGCATTGGGAACTGCAACAGGATTCTTGCCTGCTACTAGAACTAATTTTAATCCTTTACAACTTAGTGCTAACATGGGTCAAGATTTACTAGGAGCTTCATCTGCTGCTCAATTACAACAAGGTCAACTGAATTCTCAACGTAGAGATGTTATTGATCGTGGAAATGAGACAATAAGTGCAGTTGGTTCTATTTGCTAATGACTGACAGTCAATTAAATCAAGAAGATATTCAGGAAGCTTTCGAGCTGTTTAAAGAAAGACCTGATATTCAGGAATTTTTGTTTAAATTCTCTAAATATTGTCATTTAATTGATGATGTAATTGATGTAGAAGAATACAAGAATGATCCGCAGAATTTACTTAAGATTTGTTACATGGCTCTCGATATTTATAGTTCTCAGTTTTATCGAGATAACATTGCTATGTTACATCCAGTAATTTTGATGACTCATAACACTTATGCTGATTCTGTTGAGTGGGAGAAGTCAAAGATTAAGTGGAAAGCTGATCAAGCTGATACATTTAGATGCTGCGGCAACGAAATATTGTTAATATTAATTGAGAGACTATTTGGTTACGATAAAATGAGAGAGTTCTCTCTAAAGATACGTGAAGGCGCTTATAAACGCCACCATACAGAAGATGCTAAACCGATATGAAAGAGCAAGAGGAATTACACTCCTTAAGTCAGGGACTTTCCAATTGGAAATTTGGTTTGTTCCTTCTGGTTATCGCATTCCTGACCACTATCACGCTGACTTTGATAGTAAGCTCTTGCTTCTTTTTGCTCACAATATTCTTTTCAGAAGGAATAAAGAGACTTTGCTTATAAAATGGTGGAAACACATTGGCAAAGTATTTGCTATAAAAGCAATGGACATACACAATTTTGAAGCATCCAGCTATCCACTAATTTTTGTTAATATTGAAATTTGGAATAAACAACCAACTTCTGCGTCATTAGATTTTAAGAAAGTATAAATTATGGCATCACGATCAAGAGCTAAACAATATGGTGGTGGCGGTGGTGGAGGATTTCTCCGATCTTATTTTGGAAATATAGGCAGTCAAGTAGTTCCAGAAGAGGAAGAAGGTGCAGAGACAGATAAATCAGCACCAGCTAAAACTAGTGTTAAATTTAAACCTAAAAGTGGTTTTATGAATTTCTTGTCTGCTGGACAAGGAACTGCTAAAGCTAGTGCTCTTAATAACGAACAACTTTTAGATCAACTTCAGCGTGAACGTGATTTTGTTGATACTAAACGTAAAGCTGAATTTGAAGATCCAAGAGAAATTCTCAAAAGAGAAGGAATTATTCCTGACGAGGAATCTGCTGTTAAGTTTAAAGAAGCTACAACTACTCCTAGAATTTCTGCTGCACGCGAACGTTCTTTGTTGGAAGGTGAAACATCAGCTAATGAAAGAGGTAATATAGAGTTAGCTGCACGTAAACGTCACATGACTGCTGAGAATCAAATTACTCAAGCTGCAATGGAATCTGCACGTGGAGCAGAACTATCAAAAGCTGCTTTAGAAGCAACTCCTCTTGATATCATTAATGCTAAAATGCAGAAATCTGCTACTCCAGCAATACTAAATGCAGAGAGAAATAAAGCTGCTCTAATGCCAGTTAGTGAAGGAACATCTTTATATGATGTTAATCAAGGACGTGTAGTTTCTAAGAGTCCTAAATCTGTAGGTCAAGAAGCTTTACGTGAATCTCTTGGAATAACTCCAAAAGCACCACAGACTAAACCAATTGTCCCTAAAGATCAAATTGAATGGGATATTGTTATGGTTAATGGTAAGCCAGTTAAAGTTCTTAAGAAGAAAGCTGCACCAGCAGTCACTAAAAATTATTAGTTATGCCAGCTACTCTTACACAAGAAGATAGAGCTGTTCTAGCTTCAATGGGATATAATCCTGATGAAGCTCAGGATGCTTCTTATGATGAATTTTACGGGCAAAATCAACCAAGCTTAAGTAACGAAGTTCAACCGGGACCAGTTAGAGCTAAACCTTCTGCTGGTGGAGTTTTAGCAAGACAAGCTGGAACTTCTGTAGCTCCAACTGCTGCTGCTTTTGCTGTTGGTGGAAAAGTAACTGCTGCAACAGCTCCTTTGATTGGTCCTTGGTCAGTAATTCCCGGTTTAATTGCTGGTATTGGAACTGGTATAACTACTTCTTATTTACAAAAGAAAGCTATTGAAAAAGTAGCTCCTGAATTTGCTGCACAATTAGAACAAGATGTCCAAGAAAGACCTGTCGTTTCTGCACTTGGTAGTTTACTTGGTAGTGGAGTAGTAGTTAAACCTGATCCAAAAGCAATAGTAGGAGCTGCTAAAGCTATAAGAGCTGTTACTACTGGTTCAAAACCAGTTCAAGCTGATTTAGGAAATTTAGTTAATGTAGGTGTTGGTGCTGGTATTCCTGCTACTCAAGAAGCTTATCAAGCTATAAGAGGTAAAGATGTTAATCCAACCGCAGCAGCTATTAATATTATCGGTGGAGCGCTATTAAATAATCCAAATGTTATTGGAAGAAAACTTGGTGGAACTCCAAACACTTACTCTGCTGCTGATATAGCTGTTCCTTCTGACATTCGTTCAAGAGGTCCACTTGTAGAAAATACTCCTTTACCAGAAAGAGGTATCGAAGATGTAGCTCTTAATGATTTTTATGAGAAAGCTTTAGCATCTGGCTATAATCCAGACATTTTAGC
>Ga0137457_1000315_pt1 | contig 12700 bp, 11 predicted proteins | sample EasRivERMGT630_2_FD_102321 | JGI IMG/M metagenome (GOLD analysis project Ga0137457, IMG submission 102321) | Soil microbial communities from meander-bound floodplain in the East River, Colorado, USA - East River MetaG ERMGT630_2 | ecosystem: Environmental > Terrestrial > Soil > Floodplain ...
ACGCGATGCAGATCTGGGCGCTCGCCAACCAGAAAGGCGGTACGGGCAAGACCACGACCGCCATCAACCTGGCCGCCTCGCTCGCGGCGCTGGGGAAGCGCGTGTGCCTGATCGATCTCGATCCGCAGGCCCACGCCACCCTCGGCCTCTCGTGCCACGCGGAGGAAGACGGCTCGGTCGCGCGCGTGTTCCTGGACGGCGCGCCGCTCTCGACCTTGGTCCGGACCGTGCCGGGCGGCTTCCACCTGATACCGTCGACCCTGGGTCTCGCCGAGTTCGAGCAGGTGGCCGAGCGCACGCTGGCTCCCGAGCGCATCCTCACGCAGGCCCTGCGGGAGCTCGACGGCCGCCACGATTGGGTCCTGCTCGACTGCCCGCCGCGGGCGGACGGTGTCCTGTGTGCGAACGCCGTGCGGGCCGCCACGACCACCCTGCTCGTGGTCGAGACCGGCGCCTTCGCCTTGCAGGGATCGCTGCAGGCGCGGCGCCTCTTCGAGGCCCTGGCGGCGGACCTCGGGCGTCCGTTCGACCTGCGGTACCTGGCGACGCGCTTCGACCGCCGCGCGGCGCTGGCGCGCGAGCTCCTGGTCGCGATGCAGGCGCGCTTCGGACGGGAGATGCTCGACAGCGTGATCCGGCGCGACACGGCCCTGCGCGATGCTGCTGCCTACGGCGTTCCGGCGCGCAAGCTCGATCCCGCCTCGCGCGGGGCGCTCGATCACGATGCTCTCGCGCGCGAGCTCCTGGAGCTCACGCGCGCCGCGGCCCTTCCGCGCCCGTCCGTGCGAGGCGAGCCGCGCAAGCCCCAGCCCCAGCTCGCGCGCGCCGCCTTCGCCGGCTCCGCTCCGGGGGTGCGGGCCCCGCATCCTCACGCGCGCAGCCCCGTCCTTCCGGTCGACTGAGAGGAAGCTCACCAATGGATACCCTGGCCCTCCTGTGCAACCTGCACGCCGATGGACCCGCGACTCTCCAGCGCTTGCGGCGGGCGGGGTGCGAGTCCTTGGCCGCGCTGCGCCGTCTCGATTCCGCCGGCCTGGCGCAGCGCCTCGAATGGAACGAGCGCACCGCCGAGCGCTTCCTGCGCGAGGCCGCCCTGCTCAGCCAGCGCGCCGAGCACAGCGAGTCCGAGGGGCCCGAGCAACCCGAGTTCGAGCTGGAATCGACGCTGGTGGAAGAGCTCGACCTCGAGGGCGGAGAATCCGAGAGCGCGGAGGCCGAGGACGGGCCCGAGTCGGAGCCGGAGGACGAGGAGTCGGGTTACGCTCCGCCCGCGGAGCGCGTGGCCGCCGTCCTCGGCACCTGGCGCCAGCTCGACAGCGTCGCTCCGCCCGATGCTCCCGGCGAGTTCGTGATCCCGCGGCCCGCGCCCGCGGCGGACGGACGCCTCGACGCGACCAGGATGGAAGGCTTCTCCAGGCCGCTGGTGGAGCGCCTCGCCGAGCTGAATGTCTGCACGCTGCGCGAGCTGGTCGGTGCTTCAGGACTGGAGCTGGCGCGCGCGATCCCGCTGGGGTTCACGCGCCTCAAGCACGCGCAGTTCCTGGCCGAGCGCGAGCTCGAGCGCCTCGCGGCGACCGAGCCCGCCGTCGCTCGCTCCTCCGTCCAGGGCTTCGAACCCTACACTCCGCCGGCGGCCGAGCCCTTCGAGACGGCTGGACCGTTCGCCTGAGAGGCGACGGCGCTCAGCGCGCCCCCTGGAACTCCGCCAGGCGCTCGCGCCACTCCGGATTCTGGGGGTCGAGCTCGATGCAGCGTTTGACCTCCAGGAGCGCAGCCTCACGCTTGCCCACGGCGAACAGGCAGCAGGCCAGCGTGTCGACGACCGCGGGTACCTCCGGGGCGGCCGCCACGGCCTTCACGGCCACGCTCAGCGCGAACTCCAGGTCCGAACGCGTGGCACGGGCGCGGTTCTCGTAGAAACTCCAGGCGATGTTGTTGCCGAGGTAGCCGTGCTGATCCTCCGGGACCAGCGGCCACAGGGCCCGCGCGGCCGCGAAGAAGCGCAGCTCGTGCAGGCGCACGCGCTCGGGGTCCTCGGCCGCGCGCAGGGCCTGGCCCTCGAGCTTCCAGATCGCCCACCAACCCTCGTAGAGCAGCGCCGGCTCCTTCTCGGCCTCGACGAACTGGTACAGGGGCTCGAGCTCCAGCTTGCTCTCGGCCTCCGTGCGCAGCACCAGGAGGCGCATGCGCCGCGAAGCCAACGAGCGACCATCGGGATCGCGTTCGCGGAGCTCGGACACCTGGTCCTCGTAGCCGAGCAGGTCACCGATGGAGCGCAGCTTGCAGGCCAGTTCCCAGCGCGCGTCCAGGTCGTTCTCGTCCTTCCCGATCCGAGCGCGCAGATCCGAGAACGTGCCCTTGTTGGCCTTGATGCGGCGCAGCTCCAGCAGGAACGGATCGGGCGCGAGATAGCCGCTGATCTGGTCGCGCAGCGTGCCGTCCGGATCCAGGAAGACCAGCGCGGGCGGGCTCTGTACCTGGAAGCTCTTGCGCAGAGGCTTCGACTCCTTGCCGTCTGCGTCGATGGAGAAGCACAGCACGTCCACGAGCTCGGCCAGGACGCGGGGGTCGGTATAGGTGCTCTTCTCGAGCTTCTTGCTGTAGGCGTTCGAGCGCGAGAAGAAGTCGAGGAAGACGATGCACTTCTTGGACTTGGCCTGAGCGAGGAGCTCCGCGTAGCTGCCCGCGAACCAGACGATCTTGCCGCGGGGATCCTGGACCGGGGTCACCGATCTGGGCTCGATGCCCTGGGCGACGCGGGGTTCTCTCGCCGTTGAAACGAGGGCAGCACCGCTCAGCAGGAAGACGAGCAACATCGGCTCGGGGGCAGGACGCGCGGGGGGGGCGCGACTCCCAATCTAGACCCTCGGTCGACGCGTGTCAGGCGCGAGCTGACGGGCCGGAACCCTCTTGCAGGACCCGAACAGTGGCAAGCCTGCGTTTCTTCTCGCGCGCGCTTCCGTACCATGCTCCGCCGCTTGAGCGTGAGCGCCACCGACCCCTTCGCCCGCCGCTTGATCGAGGGGCGCGGCGATCAGCGCGGAGACGATCCGATCTTCGCGCTCAACGCCGAGGCCGTGCGCCGGCGCGAAGCCGGCGAGGACATCGTCAACTCCACGTTGGGGACGCTCCTCGACGACGAGGGACGTCTGGCGACGATCCCCGCCGTGGCCGAGGCCTACCGGCGCGTCCCGATCGAGCGCGGAGCGGGCTACGCTCCGATCGCCGGACCGCGGGTCTTCCTCGAGGCCGTCATCGAGGACCTCTTCGGCCGCTCCGAGCTCGCCCGCTCGGCCGCCGCCGTCGCGACCCCGGGCGGGACGGGTGCGCTCGCGCTGGCCGTGAACTGCTTCCTCGAGGCCGGCCAGAGCCTGCTCACGAGCTCCTACTTCTGGTCGCCCTACCAGACCATCGCCGAGCAGTCCGGACGCGGGCTCGAGACCTTCGCGATGTTCACGCGTGGCGGCCGCTTCGACGTCGACGCCCTGGGGAGCGCCCTCGAGCGCGCCGGGCGGAGCCAGGGACGATCGCTCCTGTTCCTCAACACGCCCTGCCACAATCCCACCGGCTACTCCCTCGACGAGCACGACTGGCGCGCGCTCTCCGGCGTGCTCGGGGCCGTTGCCGAGCGCCAGCGCCTCACCGTGCTGGTGGACCTGGCCTACGCACGCTACTGCGCGGGGGATCCGCGCGCGTGGGCGCGGCATCTCGAGCCGCTGATCGGGCAGGCCACGCTGCTCGCGGCCTGGTCGGCCTCGAAGGCCTTCACGCAGTACGGCGCGCGCGTGGGAGCCTGTGTGGCGCTGGAGGCCGAGGCGGATGAGCGCGAGCGCGTTCGTGCGGCCATGGGCGCGTACTGCCGTGGCTCCTGGTCCAACTGCAACCACCTGGGCATGCTGGCCGTGAGCGAGTGCCTGCGCGACTCCGAGCTCGCTCTCCGCGTCGAGCGCGAGCGCGCCGAGCTGCGCGGCCTGCTCGCGGACCGCGCGCTCTCCTTCACCCGTCTCGCCGCCCTGGCGGGCCTCGTGCACCCGCGCTACGAGGGCGGCTTCTTCGTGACCGTCTTCGCCGCCGATTCGGGGCGCGCGGCGGAGCACATGCGCGCGCGCGGCGTGTTCGTCGTGCCCGTTCCGGGCGCGGTGCGCGTGGCCATCTGCTCGACGCCGGCCCGCTCGCTTCCACGACTGGTCGAGGCGCTGCGCGACGCCTTGCGCGCGACCGGAGGCTGAGCGGTGCTTGCACGCTCGCCCGCGCTCGCCCTCCTGCCCGGCCTCGTGCTGGCCTGCAGCTTCCGGCGCCAGCCGCCGACGGGAGCGTCCGGAGACGTGATCTATCGCCTCCAGAACTGCGCCAACTGCCACGGTGAAGAACGCGAGGGCACCCACCTCGGACCTCCGCTGGCAGGCCTCGGCGAGCGCTGGAGCGTCGAGCTGCTGGCCGAGTACCTGGCCGATCCGTCCGTCATGGTTGCGCGGGACGCGCGCCTCGCCGCGCTCGACGTGCAGTACGGCGCGAGCGACATGGGGCGCTACGACAACCTGGACCTCGCGCAGCGCAGGACGCTGGCCGCCTGGCTCCTGTCCTCGGGAGGAGTTCCGTGAGAGCGAGACTCGCCAACCCCGTCGCAACGTCCGTGCGCTCCTCCGGCGACTCGTCGCGCGGCCAGCGCGCGGCGTCGCCGCGTCGCTTGCACCCGCGCCTGCGCCTGGACCTCGGCTGGAAGGACCTCTTCTTCGCGGCCGCTGCCTCGCTGGCGGTCGCGGAACGCGCGCGAAGGGCTGCGCGGATCGAGACGAGCTTCTCCGAGCGCGGCGACGCGTTCGCTGCCCTCTCGGCGCGCTCGGGCTTCGATTCATATCTGAGCGCGCTCGCGCTCCCGGCCGGGAGCGAGGTGCTCGTCTCGGGCCTCACCATCCCGCACATGGTCCAGCTGCTCGAGCTCCACGGCCTGCGGGTGGTGCCCTTCGCGCTGGATCCGGCGGCTCTCCGGCCCGCGCCGGGCGAGCTCGAGCGCCGTGCCACGCCGCGCACGCGCGCCGTGCTGTTCGCGCACCTCTTCGGACAACGCGCCGACCTCGGGCCGCTGGTCGCGCTCGTCCGGCGCGAGGGCTGGCTCCTGTGGGAGGACTGCGCGCAAGCCTTCACGGGCGACGCGTGGCGCGGAGAGCCGGAGGCCGACTTGGCGCTCTTCAGCTTCGGCCTGATCAAGACCGCGACCGCCATCCAGGGCGGGATCCTGTGCGTGCGCGACGCGAGGATCCGCGAACGCATGCGCGCCCTTCAGGACGCGTGGCCGGTGCAGGAGCGCGCCGACTTCCTGCGGCGCGTCGGCAAGGCGGCGATGCTGCACGCGCTCGAGCACCCAAGGCTGTTCGCTTGCTTCGCACGGTTGTGCGAGCGTTCCGGGCGCGAGCTCGACGAGCTCCTCCACGCCGCCACGCGTGGCTTCCCTGGACCGGGCTTCGTGCAGCGCCTCCGGCGCCAGCCCTCGCTGCCCTTGCTGGCCTTGCTCGATCGGCGCTTGCGCCGGCCCCACGCCTCGCTGGCCGCGCAGCGCCGGAGCTGGGGCGAGACCCTGCTCGGGGAGATCGGCGAGCGCCCCGAGGTGTTCGGCCGCCGCGCGCGCGAGCGCCATCACTGGGTCTTCGCCGTGGGCACGAGCGAGCCGGCCCAGCTCGTGCGCGTCCTGCGCGCCGCGGGCTTCGACGCGACCGCGCGCTCGAGCCTCGTTCCGGTCCAGCCCTCCGAGGGCGGTGCAGCGCCCGAGGAGAGCCGCGCCTTGCTCCAGCGCCTGGTCTACGTCCCGGTCGCTCCGCGCGCCTCGGCCAGCGAGCGCGCCGAGCTCGTGCGCCTCCTGCGCGCCAGCGGGGCGTACGAGCTCCAGCCGTTCGGCGCGTTCGCGCCCGCCGCTCACCGGCCGGGCGGATAGACGAGCGGTCCGCCGGGTCCGAGCGGGATCCCGAGGGCCGCCCAGGCGAGCAGGAGCGGGATCCAGGTGAGAGCGAAGGCCAGCGCGAAGGGCGCGAGCAGGGAGATCAGCGTGCCGAGACCGCTCTTCTCGTCTTGACGGCGCAGGAAGGCCAGCACGATCACGAGGTACGGGTTCAGCGGGCTGACCGGGTTGGCCAGGGAATCGCCCACGCGGTAGGCCGCCTGCGTCAGCTCGGGCGCGATCCCGAGACCCATGAAGAGCGGCACGAAGATCGGCGCGAGCAGGGCCCACTTGGCCGACATCGAGACCACGAAGAGATCGAGCGAGATCGAGAGGAACACGAACGCCACCAGGAGCACCCAGGTCGGCAAGCCGAGCCCCGCGAGCTCATCGCCGCCCTTCACGGCCAGCAGGATCCCGAGGTTCGAGCGCTCGAAGGCCGCCACCATGAGGGACGCGAAGAAGGCCAGCACGACGTAGGCCGCCAGCACCCCGAAGTAATCCGCCAGCATGCGCGCCACGTCGCGGTCGGAGCGGATCGAGCCCGCCGTGATCCCGTAGGCCAGCCCGGGCGCGAAGAAGATCGCGACGATCAGCGCCACGATCGAGCGGATCCAGACCGGTGCGGCCAGCGGGGAGCCGGGTTGCGGCGGCGGGTCGTGCAGGAAGCCCCACTCGGCGCGCTGGCACAGCACGAAGAGGGCCAGCAGGACGGCCATCGTTCCGAGGCCGAAGAAGAGTCCGCGGCGCTCGGCCGGCGCGAGCAGACCGCCGAGCTGCTCCTTCTCGGAGGCTCCCGGCCCCGCGAGCTTGGGCGCGACGATGCGCTCGGACACGAACCACCCGACCAGCATCAGGACCAGGGTCGAGACGATCTTGAACCACCAGTTGCAGGCCGGATTCACCGAATAGGACGGATCCAGGATGTTCGCCGCCTGCGTGCTCATGCCGGCGAGCAGCGGGTCCTGGCTGGTGAGGAACAGGTTCGCGTTGAAGCCGCCCGCGATCCCGGCCGTGACCGTGGCGATGCCGAGCGCGGCCGAGCGTCCGACCGAACGATAGACCGCCGCCGCGAGCGGCGGCAGCACGACGAAGCCGGCGTCGGCCGCCATGGTCGAGCAGATGCCCACGAGCAGGGTCGCCGGCGTCAGGACCACGCGCGGCACGTACACGAGGGCCGCTCGCATGGCGCTCGAGAGAAAGCCCGACTTCTCTGCCACGGCCACGCCGATCGAAGCGGTCAGGACCAGTCCCAGCGGCGGGAAGCGCACGAAGATCGACACGAGGTCGGTTGCGAGCCAGCGAAAGCCCTCGGCCGAGAGCAGGTTGCGCGCCGCCTCGACGCGCTGCGCGCCGCTCGCCGCGGGCACGTTGCAGGACCAGCCCGCGCGCGCCGCGAACCACGACGCGAGGAACACCGCCGCCGTCCCGAGCGCGAACAGCGTGATCGGGTCCGGCAGGGCGTTGCCCAGGCGCTCGATGCGCTCGATCCAGCCGCTGGCCGGCTCGCGTGCACCGGCCGAGCGCGCTCGCACGCTCACTCGAGCGCCTCCGTCACCAGCGCGCACACGTCCTCGGCGCACGGCCACGAAAGCGTGACGCCACAGCCGCCGTGGCCATAGTCGTGCACCAGCGGCCAACCGTCCACGAGCTCGCGCTCGAGCCGGATCGCCGTGCGTCCGGGGCGCAGTCCGACCGCCACGCTCAGGATCTCGTCCGTGAGGCGCGGCTCGAGGGCGCGACAGCGCTCGACGATCGAGCGCGTGGTCGCGTCGTCGACCGCGATCGAATCGACGCCTCGCTCCGCGGTCCCGCCCAGCACGCAATCGCGCGAGCGCGGGACGACGTAGCCAAAGCTCCCGTCGTCCTCTCGGAAGTACAGCCCGCGCTCGACCCCACCGCGCCCGACGCGCACGATCTGTCCGCGGATCGGGAAGCACTCCTCGTCCCGGAAGAGCTCGCGCGCTCCCAGGCCGGTGCAGTTCACGAGCGCGTCGAATCCTCGCGTCTCGGCGAGCTCCGTGACCGTGCGCCGCTCCAGGACCCCGCCCATCGCGCGCACGCGCGCCGCGAGCCACGGCAGGTAGAGCGGCGTCTCGATCACCGGCACGCGCGCCTCCCAGCCGGCCGCGAAGCCCGCGAGGCGCGCTCCCGCCAGCGGCCGATGCCCCTCGAGCGCCGCGACCCAGGCCGGTCGTTCCAGGTTCGGCGAGTGCAGGTCGACGAGCGTCTCGAGGCGCACTCCGGGGGTCTCGCTGCGCGCCAGGGATCCGAAGCGCGCGTAGGAGCGCGCGGCCCAGCCCGCGACCCGGTCCGGCGGTCCGGCCTCGAAGGGATACCACACCGCGGCCGCGATGGCGGAGGTCGTGGCCAGGGGCTCGTCGCGCGCCCAGAGCGTGACGGCGTGCCCGCGCGCGAGCAGCTCGTGGGCCGAGCTCAGGCCGGACACGCCTGCGCCGAGGACCAGGATGCGCGCGGGTCTCGCCACGGATGCCTCAGGCAAGGCCGCGCCCTGGGCCGCGGAAGAACCAGCCGCAGTGGTCGATCTCGGCCCCGAAGGAAGGATGCGCGCGCAGCTCGCCGCGTCCGGCTTCCTCGCCCGGGGCGCGGCGGCGCAGCCAGGAGAAGCAGTCGTTCGCGACCGGCGAGCCCCACTGCACGAGCTCCTGGGCGTCGAGCTCGAGCCCGGCCTCGCCAGCGAAGCGCCGCAGGTGCTCCGCCGTCATGCGCTCGTCGCGCCAGTGCGGGTTGGGGTGCGGGCTCCGTCCGGAGGGATCCGTGAACGCTCCCAGGTTGGAGTGGTGCAGGAACGCCCGCCCTCCGGGCGCGAGCTTGCGCGCCAGCGCGTGGACGTAGGCCTCGAGCGCCTCCGGATCGGCGTGCACGAGCGAGTCCCAGCTCACCGCCGCGTCCACCGAGCCGTCCTCCACGGCCTCCAGCGACGCGCCGTCGTTCAGCACGAAGCGCGCCTCGGCCCGCCCCGCGAAGCGCTTGCGGCAGGCCTCGACGCAGCGCTCCGTGACGTCCACGCCCGTGTAGCGCCGGCAGTGCTCGAGCAGGAACGCGGTCACGCGCCCGTACCCCGGCGCGATCTCGAGGAGGTGCCTGGCGGGCAGCAGGAAGTGGATCCTCGGCAGGATCGTCCCGAACCACAGCACCCGGCTCGAGCCCCATCCGAACGACCAGTCGTCCCCGCCCTGGCTCCAGTCGTAGTCCGTCCACCTGGCGCGGTTCTCTTCCGACGTCGGCATCGCGGCGAATCGTAGCGTCAGGAGGCCCCTTCCCCCCGGTCGACGCCTTGCCCGCATGCGGCGCTCGAAAAAAGACCGGGCGCGTGATACCGCCACCGAGCCGCCCCGGTCCTCGGTCGATTGGAAGACGATCGACGAACCTCGGGCCGCACGGGCAGCGCATTCCGCGCGGCCGTTTCGCTCCTGCTCGCCGTGCCGGTCCTGGCCGGCGGGGCCGGGTTCCGTCTCGACGACGGCACGGAGGGCATCGACGGGCTGCGCACGAAGCTGCGCTCCTCCGACAAGTGGCGGCGCGCGGAGGCGGTCGAGGCGCTGGCACGCCTCGGCACGGAGGAGGCCTGGGAGCTCGTGGTGGGCGCCCTGGCCGATCCGAAGGGCGAGGTGGCGGACACGGCCCAGCTCGCCCTCGCGGCCCTGGACGAGCCGGACGTGCTGGAGCTGCTCGGCAAGGAGGGCGGGCTGCGGGCCGAGGACGCGCTCGTGCGCGCGCGCGCGACGGAGCTCCTCGGGCGGCGCGCGACGGCTCCGCCCGTCAAGTGGCTCGAGCGTGCCATGAGCGACGACGACCCGGAAGTGCGGCGCATGGCGGCCTGGTCGCTCGAGCGCCTGGGCCGGGCCGGGAAGCTCGACGAGAGGGCGCGCGAGGCGGCGGGCGAGCGGCTGGCGACGCGCGTGCGCTCGGAGCGGGATCCCCTCGCCCGCGCACGGGAGCTGTCCGCGCTGTGCGCCATCGCGCCGCCCGCCGCGGCGCCGGCCACGCTCGAGGAGGCCCGCCGCAACCGCGAGCCGCTCGTGCGCGGGGCGAGTGCAGCACTCATCGCGCACGTCTTCCCAGCGGCCGAAGCCTTCGAGCGACTGGCACCGCTCGCGGCCGACCCGGTCGTCTCCGTCCGGCTCGTGGCGTGCGAAGCCCTGGCCACGCTGCGCTCCCGCGCGGCGGCGGCACGCCTGGTGGAGCGTCTCACCGTCGAGAAGCAGGAGCGCCTGATCGTGCGTCTGGTCGAGCTCCTGCAGGGGCTCTCCGGCCTCAAGCACCGCCGCGACCCGCGTCCGTGGAACCTGTGGCTGGAGACGCTGCCCCAGGACTGGAACGGCAGGCCCGCGAGTCCCGTCGCGACGAGCGAGGAAGCCGCTGCTCACACGCAGGCCGTCCTGGCCGGGCTGCCGGTCCTGTCGCGGCGTGTGGCCATCCTGATCGACCTCTCGGGCTCGATCTGGAACGTCCGGCCCGACGGCAAGACGCGCAAGCAGGTCGTGGACGCCAAGCTGCGCGAGGCGCTCGAGGCGCTGCCCGAGGACGCGCGCTTCAACCTGATCCCGTACACGGGCAAGCCCCATCCGTGGAAGGCGGAGCTCGTCGAGGCCACGCCCTCGCGCGTGCGCGAGGCCGCGCGCTGGTTCGAGGAGTGCAAGGAAACCGGCTCCGGAAACTTCTGGGACGCGGCCATGCTCGCGCTCGCCGACCCGGAGGTGGACACCCTGATCGTGATCTTCGACGGTGCTCCGACCGGAGGCACCCGCCACCGGTTCGAGCTGATCGCGCCGCTCTTCCAGGAGCGCAACTTCGCGCGCCGCGTGGCGCTCGACCTGGTCCTGGTGGACGCCGACAAGCACAACGAACGCGCGTGGAGCGAGCTCGCGCGCAGCACCGGAGGGCAGGTGGTCAGCGTGTCGTTCTGAGGAAGGGCTTGACCCTCGCGTGCTCGCGCGCAGGATCGGTGGCCGTGAGCGAGCTCGTCCTCTCCCGTGCCGCCGTGCGCGAGCTCGATCGGCGCGCGATCGATGAGTACGGCATCCCTTCCATCGTCCTGATGGAGAACGCCGGCCGGGCCTGCGCCGAGGAAGCCCAGGGCATGCTCGCCGGCGCGCGCGGACCCGTGCTCGTCCTGTGCGGGCCCGGGAACAACGGGGGCGACGGGCTCGTGATCGCGCGCACGCTCTGGAACCGCGGCGTGGAGGCGGAGGCCGTGCTCGTGGGGCCGGGCCCCTGGCTCGAGCAGGGCTCGGCCGACTTCGCGACGAATCTGCGCCTGTGGAAGGGGCTGGACCGGACGCTGGATGGGGTGGCGAGTCCCCGCGAGGTTGCAGGGCTGGCTCCGCGGCTCGCGCGCGCCGCGCTGGTCGTGGACGCGCTCTTCGGTACCGGGCTCGCGCGCGAGGTCGGCGAGCCCTGGCGTGGCGTCATCCGGCTCGTGAACGAGGCTCGGCGGCCCGTCCTGGCGGTCGACCTGCCGAGCGGTCTCGACGCCGACACGGGGGCCGTGCTCGGCGAGGCCGTGCGCGCGACGCTCACGGTCACCCTCGTGGCGCGGAAGCCCGGTCTCCTCCGCGCTAGGGGCCCGGAGCTCTGCGGCCGGATCGTGGTGGCCGAGATCGGGATCCCGCGCTCGTTCGTGGCGGCCGCGGCGCGCGAATGAGCCTGGCTACGCCACGGCGGCGGGCCACATCCAGGCGAACGTGGCGCCGGTGACGAACGCGTAGACGAAGCCGTCGAGGAAGAACTTGGCCGTGACGCTCCACGACAGGCCCTTCCAGATCGAGTCGGTCGCGTGCGAGACGGCGTAGCCGAGCAGCGCCACCGTGCTCGTCATGCGCAGGACGAGCGTCGCATTGCTGCCGGCCGGCACCGCGATCCCGGTGACGTACCCCGCGCAGGCGCTGATGAAGAGCGACAGGACGAACCACTGCACGAGCGAGGCGCCCATCGAGAACGTCCCGCTCGGGCGCACGATCATGTTCCCGACCGGCCCCTGCTTCAGCTTGGCGAGCATCTCGGGCGAGCCCATCTCCTTCATCGAGCCGGCGCATGGGAACATGTACTGCCCCGGCGGGATCCCGTGGGCGCGCAGCGCGGCCAGCACCTGCTCCTCGTTCGGCAGCTTCTGGAAGTCCTTCTTGTGGAGCGGCAGCGCCATGTGGACCACCGAGCTGACCACGAACACGAGCACCGCCGAGACCAGGATCGGCAGCCAGAGCTGGAGCATGGGAACCATCGAGACCTCCTTGGGATGGTGGGGCGGCCTGCTCGGCCGCGCGCGCGGAGCCTACAGCTTCGGGTGGCGCCGGTGGTAGTCGGTCGAACGCTGCCAGGCCATCGCGAGCGCGAGCACGTCGCCGTCGCCGAAGAGCTTCCCGGTGAATGAGATGCTGTAGGGCGTGCCGTCCTGACCGAAGCCGCAGGGGGCCACGAAGGTCGGCTCTCCCGTCAGGTTCGTGGCGCCGAGGAGCGAGCCCTGGAAGCTCGGGTAGACGATGGCCCGGACGCCGCCCAGGACCTTCTCGTAGTCGCGGATCAGCAGCGTGCGCAGCCGGTTCGCCCGGATGTAGTCGACGGCCGGGATGAGCGCGGCCTGGCGGAACGTGTTCGGCCAGGCGTCGCGCGTCTGGCGCACCATGAGGTCGTCCTGCTCGCCGCGCGAGAAGTCGTCGAAGGCCGCGCCGGCCTCGGCCGTGAGCACGATCAGCATCTCGTCCACGGGGTACTTGGGCACGTCGAGGTCGACGAGCTCGACGCCGA
>Ga0137457_1000316_pt1 | contig 12690 bp, 9 predicted proteins | sample EasRivERMGT630_2_FD_102321 | JGI IMG/M metagenome (GOLD analysis project Ga0137457, IMG submission 102321) | Soil microbial communities from meander-bound floodplain in the East River, Colorado, USA - East River MetaG ERMGT630_2 | ecosystem: Environmental > Terrestrial > Soil > Floodplain ...
CGGACCCTCGACTCCGACGTCCTGCGCAACGATCGGAGAAACGACCACCGCGAAGACGGAGACGTGAATCAGGCACGCAAGGAGCCTTGCCCCGAGACCATGTGCTTCCAATGAACGAATCCCCGTCTTCATGACCCAGACCCCTTGACGCTTCGTGGTTTCGGCGGTGGCGAAATGCCCCGCCGCGCGCGTGGCGCGGTCCACACGATACACCGGGGGTCCAAAAAGCAAAATACATCAAACCGAGCATCTGCCCAGCGTGTTCAGAGCCAAAGAATGGCAATTCCCGTACCAATGGCCAAGTGCGATCTCGAATATGAACGACACTTCACCAAAATGAACGATACTTCACCGAGCGACAGCGCCGAGCCCGGGAGGCGCTACCGGGAGGTCATCCGCCTGCGATCAGGAAGCGCGCCAAGAACGTGCTGCCGCCGCCGGCGAAGCTGATCACCGCCTTCGCCTTCTCGTACTTCCTGAACCCGGACCCGCCGTGGGTGAAATACCGGGTGCCCGTTCGCAGCCGCGCGCAGGTCTCGGCCACATCGAAGCCGGTGCCCTCGTCGGAGACCTCGACGCACACGCCCGCGCGAGTGACGACCACGCCCACGGTGATCCACTTGCCGGGGTCGCGCAGGTTGCCGCGCTTGTGAGCGTTGCCGACGGCCTTCTTGATGGGTGCCAGGAGGTTCCGCTGCAGTCGCTCGGGCGTGACTTCGGGGAACCGGGCGGACAGGACGGCATCGAGGCTCGGCAGGATCTCCTCCGGTGCGTGCACCCGGACGAGGAGCCGGGCCTGGTCCAGCGCGACGAAGCGAGCTCGTGCCTCTGGATCGGACAGGTCGCCGAGGAGGGGAGCCTCCAGCGCGGCCCCGATGTCGCGCAGCATGCGCTCCTTCGAATAGCCCAAGTCGATCACGGCACCCGCATCAGCGTCTGGGGATCGTGGTCGACTCGGGCTAGGCCTGCACGCGGCCAGCGGCGATGTCCAGGCGCTGCCGCGCGGCCTCGATCTGGCCGCCGGCCCAGGCGAGCCAGCTCGCCTGGTGGCTCTGCTTGCGGAAGTTGCGCAGCACGTAGGCCGCGAAGTCGAGCGCCTCGTACACCGCCAGGCGCTCGGAGCTCACCTCGGGCGCGAGCGCCAGGTACTTGCCGCGCATGTCCTTCCACAGGCGGGTCACGGTCGGCATGCGCTTGGGGTGCCGCAGGCCGAAGGACCACAGGTGCGTGAGGAAGTAGGCGATGTCGAAGGCCGGCTCGGCCGCGCCCGACTTGTCGAAGTCGATGATGCCCACGGTCTCGCCGTCGATCAGCACGTTGCCGTGCGCGAAGTCGCCGTGGCAGAAGACCAGGTCGGCGGGCTGCGTGTCGCGCTCGACGCGCACGAGCTCCTCGCGCAGCGCGCCGATCTCGGCCGCGAGATGCGGCTCGGTGCGGCCCAGGTAGAGCAGGTTCTTGGCTTGCTCGTCGAACAGCCGCTGGAAGCTCTTGACCGGCCCCCCGTCCAGGGGAGCGCGCTGCAGCGAGCGCACGGCGGCGACGATGTTGCCGAGGTGGCGGCGCACGAGCGCGAGCTGCGCCGGCGTGATCTCGTCGGGCGTGAGCTCGGCGAACACGTAGCGGAAGTCGCGCCCCGGCACGGCCTCCTGCAGCAAGAGGTGCCACTCGGGCAGGTAGGTCACCGGCCGCGCCGCGCGCCAGGTGCCGCTCGCCTGGGCGGCCTCCCAGGCTGCCTGCAGCACGGCGTGGTTGCGCTCGCCGCGGTCGTCGCGTGCCACCTTGCCGTAGACGCGCGCGCGGCCCGTCGCGGCTCCGTTCCCTAGGCCGAGGTCGATGTCGTACTGGACGATGCACGAGCGGCGCGGCTTGTAGTGCAGGATCTCGTGCTCGAAGCCGCGCGGCTCCTTGCCGACGCGACGGCAGGCCTCCAGGTGGTGTGCGAAGAGCGGCAGCATGTCCTGCTCGTCGATGGCGTGCGCCAGCCCGGGCAGCAGCGGGTCGACGGGGAAGGCGCGCACGATCATGGCCGGGTCCTCGAGCCGCACCACCGGGCGCTCGAAGCCCTGCGCGGCCAGCAGGCGGCGCGTGGACTCGGAGAGCGGGTTCAGCTCGTCCTCGGCGTACTTCAGGCGGCAGGCATCGGCGCTGGGGAAGACCGTGCACGAGAAGCGGTGCGGCGGCGTGGCGCCCGAGGGCCCGGGCTCGAAGCGCACGTGCGCCACCAGGTTGATGTCCCGGTTGGGCTTGATCTTGCAGTACTCGATGTCGTACCGGGCGACGCGCGCCGCCGACGGCGCCATGCGAGCCAGGGCCGTGGCGAGCACCGGCTTGACCCACGCCTCGTCGCGCAGCTGCTCGAGGCGCCGAGAGAGGACGCCGGTCAGGTCGAGCTGGCCCTCGTCGTCGTCGGGAGACTCGTCGTCGTCTTGCGCGCGCGGGAGGTTCATCGGATGGAGCTCTTTTTCTCTTCGGGAAGATGGGGCTCGATGGTGAGGACCGGAAGGGCGTCGCCCAGCTCGCCGCCGTTCATGGCAGCCGCCGAGCGCAGCTGGGCATAGATTCCGCCCTTCCTGAGCAGCTCGGCGCTCGTGCCGGACTCGACGATCCGGCCGCCGTCCAGCACCAGGATGAGATCGGCGCGGTCGATCAGGCTGAGCTTGTGGCTGACGAGCAGCGTGGTCTTGGCCTCCATCAGGCGGTTCAGGCCCTGCATCACGACCTGCTCGCTTCTCGCGTCCAGGCCGGTGGTGGGCTCGTCCAAGAGCAGGATGGGCGCGCCGCGCACGATGGAGCGCGCGATGGCCACGCGCTGGCGCTCGCCACCGGAGAGCATCGCTCCGCGCGCGCCCACGACCGTGTCGTAGCCCTCGGGAAGGCGCTGGACGAGCTGTTCCACGCCCGCGGCCTCGGCCGCCGCCATGACCTGCTCGCGCGTGGCGCCGGCACGGCCGTAGAGGATGTTCTCGTAGATACTGGTCTGCAGCAGCACCGACTCCTGCATGACCACGCTGATCTGGTCGCGCAGGGACTCGATCGTGTAGTCGCGGATGTCGGTGCCGTCCACGAGCACGCGGCCCGCGGTCGGGTCGTAGAGGCGCGTGATCAGGCTCAGGATCGTGGTCTTGCCCGCGCCGCTGTGGCCGATCAGCGCCACCACCTGGCCGGGCTCGGCGCGGAAGCTGACGTTCTCGAGCACACGCCGCTCCGACCCGTAGCCGTAGACGAAGCCGACGTCCTCGAAGGCGATGCGGCCCTTCAGCTCGGGTGCCGGGCGGGCGTCGGGCGAGTCCGTGACCGAGGGCTTCTGGTCGAGGATCTCGATCACGCGCTCCAGTCCGACCTTGGCCTTGGAGATCTTGGAGCTCTGCTTGGCGACGTCGCGCAGCGGCCCGTAGAGGTTCTTGATGTAGAACAGGAAGAGCGTGAGGTCGCCGGTGGTCAGATGCCCCGCCAGCACCCGTGGCACGCCGAACCAGATGACGCCACACAGCACGGACGCGACGATCATGTCCACCGTGCGCACGTAGGCGGCCTCGAGCCGGGCCACCTCCAGGCCGATCTCGGCGCTCTTCGAGCTCTGCTTCCCGAACTGCTTCTCCTGCTTCTGCTCGCGGCCCAGGGTCTTGACGAGCCGGATCGAGCTCATCGTCTCCTGCGCCACGGAGGTCAGCTCGCCCTCGCGCTTGCGGCGCTTCTTGGAGGCCTTCTCGATCCTGCGCCGGAAGTACCACACCGCGGGCCCGAGCATCGGGATCACGAGGTAGCCGACCAGCGCGAGCTTCCAGTCCTTCCAGGCCATGAACGCGAGATAGCTCGCGATCTCCAGGCTCGACTTGGAGATCTGGAGCACGGAGCCCGTGACCCCGTCGCGGATGGAGCGCGTGTCCTCGGTGATCCGCGTGATCGTGTCGCCCATGCGCGTCGAGTCGTGGAACCCGAGGCCGAGGCGCTGCACGTGCCCGAAGAGCTTCATGCGCAGCTCGAAGGCCAGCTCCTCGCCCAGGCGGTTCAGCATGAACTCGCGCATGTAGGCCGCCAGCGCCGACATCCCGGCCGACCCGAGGACCAGCAGGCACACGACGATGATCATCCACGTGCGCTCGTCGAGCCCCTGGATGCCGGCCCAGGCGGGCAGGAACGCCTTGCCGGGAATCACGTAGTCGATGACGAACTTCACCGGCCAGGGCTTGAGGAAGTCGAAGCCCACCGCGGCGGCCAGCGCGATCGCGGCCACGAACAGCATGAACCAGCGCGGCGCGAGGATCGGCGCCAGGTGGGGGATGGCGCGCGCGTACACCGAACGCCGGGTGCGCGGGTCCTCTGCGAGAGTTCCGGCCGGAGCCGTCACGGCGCGCTCCGTCCGTGCGCGTTCACCGCGCCACGCCGCGCGAGCGCGCGTCGGGCCAGGCCCTCGACGACGTCGGCGTTGCGCTGCCAGGTGTGCTCGCCCAGGACGCGTGTCCGCCCCGCCGCACCGGCCGCGCGTCGGGCATCGGGATCCCGCTCGAGCCGGCGCACGGTGTCCGCGAGCGCTCCCGGCCGGTCGGCGTCGTAAAGCCAGCCCGTTCGACCGTGCGCGATCAGCTCCTCGGTCTGCCCCAGGCGCGCGCACACGACCGGCAGGCCCATGGCCATGTACTCGAACAGCTTGACCGGCGAGAAGTAGGCCGGAGCTCCGGCCGCATAGGGCGCGACCGCGATGTCGACCGCCGCCAGCCACTCGGGGATCTCGTGGTGCGGAACGCTGCCCGTGAAGTGCACGGCGCTCTCGAGGCCGAGCGTCTGCACGCGCGCACGCGTCGCGGCGAGCTCGGGTCCGTCGCCCACCAGGAGCAGGCGGAACCCGGAGCGCGGCGCATCGAGCTCCGCCAGCGCGGTGACGAGCGTGTCCACGCCGTGCCAGGGCTTCATCGCGCCCACGAAGCCGAGGACCGTGCACCCTTCCCAGCCGAGGCGGCTGCGCCGCGCGCTCGGCTCGTGGCGCGGGCGGAACAGATCGGGGTCGGCCGCATTGGGCACCACTGTGACCCGCTCGCGCGCGGCGCCGTGAGCAGAAGCGTATTCCTGCAGCCAGCGCGAGACGACCACGAGCTCGTCGGCCCGGGAGAAGATCCAGCGCTGCGCCTCTTCGGCCACGCGCGGCAGGGAGAGGCCGCGCTGCTCACGCTGCTCTTCCACCAGCGGCGCGTTCACCTCCAGGACGAGCGGCACGTCGAGGCGCCGCGCGAGCTCCACGCCGGAGGTATTGAACAGCGTGTAACGCTCGTAGACGAAGTCGGGCGCGAAGGCGGCCAGGCGCTCGCCGGCGCGGCTCTCGAGCACGAGCGAGTAGAAGAGGTTGCGCAGGTCCTTCGCGAGCCGGTTGCCGGCCGCGATCACCTCCTGCCCGAGCAGGCCGTGGAGCTCTGCCGAGGCTCCGTCGAATGGGATCTCCACCAGCTCCGCGGGCAGGGTTTCGTCCGCGCCCGCACCGCGATTCGGCGTCAGCACGAGCAGCTCGTGGCCGCGTTCGGCCAGCGCGCTCACGAGCCGGCGCACGTGCACCGAAGCGCCCTTGCTTCCGAGCACGGGTACGCCGAAGTCGCTCGTCAGGTAGGCGATCCGCATTTTCCGGCTCGGTCCGCCCGCGAAGTCCGCCGTGGGCGGTTCCTCTGCGGACCAGGCGATTCTGAACGGGAATGCCCGAGCTGACAACCCCAGAAGACCGCGAAGTCTGGCTCGACGGAACATTCCGCGGAGAGCGCAGTGCTCGTCCGCCGCTCTCCGAGGATCACCGCACGCGCAGGAGCCAAGTCTCGTGCTGCTTCCCCGGCCACTGGCTCGATCCGCCGTAGATCAGGGTGGCCCCGACCTCGGGTACGAACAGGCCCTGGTGGTCGTACATCGGCCGCGGATAGGGCGTGCGGTTCGACCAGAGACCGGCGCCGAGATCCAGGACCCACACCTGGTTCACCGTGAACTCGTCGTCACCTCCGTCGTGCTGGACGAGGACCTCGCCGCCGAACACCGTGAGGAGGTCCTCCTCCGCGTCGTAGCCCAGCGCGGTCTGGCGCATCGGCTCGGGGCGCTCGCCGCTCGTCTCGAGCTCGTGCCAGCGCAGGGGCTCGAGCTCGAGGATCCAGAGGTCCGCCAGGAAGCTCGCCTTCGAGCGCCCCCGCCCGCCGAACACGATCAGCCGCCCGCGAACGGGGTCGTACACCCCGCGGTGCTCGCGACGCGGGCTCGGCCTCGGCCCGGCGATCTCGAGCCTCGTCCACTGGCCGCATCGGGGCGAGGCGCGATCGAGGTCCATGGCCCAGGTCGTGTTGTCCAGGACCTTGTCGTCCTTGTGCGCCTTTTCCTCGCTCATCCCGCCGAAGACGAGCATGCGCCGGCCGTCCGGATCGTAGGCGGCCACGTGGCCCTCCAGCGCCGGCGCCGAGGCGTCCGTGGAATCGCGCCAGCGATTCGCCGCCAGGTCGTAGATCCAGGTCGAGTTCGTGGTCGAACCGTTCTCGCCGCCGAACAGGACCAGCGCGTCGTTTCCCTGGTCGAGGACCAGCGTGTGGTCTTCCCGCGGCGGCGGCAGCACGCCCTCGGGCCGGATCTGCGTCCAGCCCTTCGTGGCGAGGTCGAACTCCCACAGCTCGTTGTGGCTCTTGTCGCCGTCGTCCTTGCCGCCGTAGAGGAGCACGCGATGGCGCGCGGCATCCAGGACGGCGGCCGTGTCCTCGCCCGCCGGCGGAGCATCCTGCCCGAGGTTGATCTCCTCCCAGCCGCCCTGGCCGATGGCGCGCGGGACGGGAACGTCCGAGCGTTTCGCCTCGTGCAACGCGGACGCCGCGTGGCCACAGGCATTCACGGCGAAGGACAGGGCCGCGGCCAGCGCGACGATGCGCCGGGAGCGCTGGCTCCTGGGCCTACTCGGGGGCCGCCAAGTTGTCATGCAGCTCGCCCTCGTACAGCGTCCCGACCACGATCTTGGAGCCCGCTTTCGGCGCCTGGAAGCCGCTCGGGAAGGGCTCGCCGTCCAGCGTCGAGTACACGAGCTTGCCCTTGCCCGCGAGGTCGACGCTCAGGTCGCCCACGTGGACTCCGTCGATCCGCACCGGGTGAACCGACTTCGCCGCGGCTTGAACCACCTTGACCTGGAACTCTGTCATGGTCGTGTCGCCGATGCGCTCGACCTTGTAGCTGACCTTGCCCGAGAGCTTCCCCGGGCCGGAGATGGCGACCTCCAGGTCGGTCAGCTTGTGCACGGTCTGGAGCCGGATCTCGGCCAGCTCGCCGACCTTGACCAGTGAACCCTCCTCGGGCTCCTTGAAGCCCTCGGGGAAGTAGTCGTCGCCGGCCGCGGTGAGCTCGTACTCCGCCTTGCCCTTGGAGCTGGTGAGCAGCTTGGCGAGCGGGAAGCCGTCGAGGCTCAGGGCGTGCGTGACGCCGGGCGGCGCGTGCTCGATGTCGACCGAGAGCGTCTTCGAGATCTTGCCCGCTTCGCGCTTGCTCTTGTAGCTCGCCTCGAGCAACAGCTCGCCGGGCGTCCCGTGTCGGCCTTCGAGATGGACGAGAGTCCCATCGCGCGATTCGCCGGCTGCCGGGGCGGCCGAGCTCGTAGCGCTCGCCGGCTGGGCCGCGTGCGGTGATTCCTCGTGAGCGCAGCTCGAGGAGAACAAGGCGAGCGCCAAGAGACCCCGGGAAAAGGAACGATGCATGCCCTCTTGCGACTCCTGCTGAGACGGACCCACGAATGATCATATTCCGCCGAGGAAAAACCGTCAAGACGCCCCGTCGGCTTCGCGAGGAAAGCGCGCCGGAAGAAGCTCGGAGATGCTGCGAGCTTTTGCCCGCTTCAGCATTGCCGCGATGAGATGCTGCGAGCTTTCGTCCGCTTCAGGATTGCCGCACGGTGATCGCGCGATCACGAAAGGTGCCATCGCCCTTCCTCGTCGACGCGCGATCGGTTCGGGTTCCGCAAGCCTCGCGCTCTCCCGGCGCGCATGAAGCCGGAGCGGGCTGGCGAGAGCCGGACCGGACCGTTCCAATGGCGCGCATGCACGCGCTCCTCGCCCTCTCGATCCTGGCCCTCGCTTCCCCGATCACGAGTGCCCAGGAGTGGCCGCGCTTCCGTGGACCGAACGGAGCCGGGACGTCAGCCAGCACGGGGCTGCCGGAAGCCTTCGGTCCGGAGAAGAACCTGCGCTGGCGCGCCCCGCTCGTGGCGGGGCACTCCTCGCCGGTCCTGGGCGCGGGCACCGTGTTCCTCACGGGCGCCGACGAGCGCGGTCTCGTCGTCCTGTGCCTCGCGCGCGACACCGGGGCCGTGCGCTGGGAGCGCCGGCTCGAGCGCGCGCGCAAGCAAGACGTCTACCCGGCCAACGGCTCGGCCACCCCCAGCCCGGCGACCGACGGCCAGAACGTCTACGCCTTCTTCCCCGAGCTCGGGCTCGTCTCCTTCGATGCCCAGGGCACGGAGCGCTGGCGGCTCCCGATCGGCCCGTTCGTCAACTTCTACGGCATGGCGAGCTCGCCCATCCTCGCCGGGAACGCGCTGGTGCTCGCCTGCGACCAGCAGCAGGGCTCGTTCCTGCTCGCCGTCGACGCCGCGACGGGCAAGCAACGCTGGCGCACGGAGCGCAAGGGCCTGATCGAGAGCTGGACCACGCCGGTGCTCTACCCCTCGGCCGCGCCCGAGAGCGTGGTCGTCTTCGGGACGTTCTTCGTGTGCGCGTACTCGCTCGCGAATGGGGCGGAGCTGTGGCGCGCCGGCAGCGTCGGCTACACGCCCGTGTGCTCGCCCGTCCTGTGGGAGCGGACGGAGGGGGCCCTGCTCTTCGCCAGCGCTCCCTTCCACGCCGAGGGTGGAGCGATGCCGAGCTTCGAGTCGATGACGGGGGAGTCCGACAAGGACAAGGACGGCAAGCTCGCGCGGGCCGAGCTCGCAGGCTCGGACATGGGCCAGCACTTCGGCTGGGCGGACGCGAACCGCGACGAGTTCATCGACGCCGCCGAGTGGAAGTTCATCTGCGACGGCATGTCCTCGAAGGACTACGGCCTGGTCGCGTTCCAGCTCGGTCCGAAGGAAGCGAAGGAGCTCTGGCGTGCGAAGCGCGGGCTGCCCTCGATCGCCTCGCCGCTCCTCGCGGACGGGATCCTCTACCTCGTGAAGAGTGGCGGCATGCTGACGACCATCGACGCGCTGAGCGGCAAGGAGCTCGGCTTCCAGCGCCTCGAAGAGGCCGGGGGCGAGTACGACGCCTCGCCCGTGGCGGCCGACGACAAGCTCTTCCTCGCCAGCCAGGAAGGGCGCGTCACGGTGCTCGCCACCGGCCCGGAGCCGAAGGTCCTCGCCAGCTGCGACCTCCGCGAGACCATCCACGCGACGCCCGCAATCGGCGGCGGCGCGCTCTTCGTGCGCACGGATGCCGCGCTCTACTGCTTCGCGAGCAAGTAGAAGCGGTCCGCGGCGGGCATGACCGTCACCTCGGGCTCGACCCTCGGCTCCTACGCGATCCTGACCGCTCGGCGCGGGAGCGATGGGCGAGGTCTGGCGCGCGCGCGACGTGCGTCTCGGCAGGGAGGTGGCGCCTCAAGGTGCTGCCGGACGAGTTCGCGGGCGACGAGGAACGCCTGAAGCGCTTCGAGCGCGAGGCCAAGACGCTGGCCTCGCTCAACCACCCGAACGTGGCGCAGGTCTTCGGCGTGGACCAGGCCGAAGTCGAGCACCTTGGCCTTGCCCTCGGGCGTGACGCAGATGTTCGCCGGCTTCTGGTCGCGGTGGATCACGCCGAGGCCGGCCGCCTGCTCGGCACGCCGACCTACATGGCCCCCGAGCCGGCGCGCGGCAAGGCGATCGACGCGCGCGTCGACATCTGGGCGCTCGTGGCGTGCTCTACGAGTGCCTCCGCGTCAGCTGCGGACTCCGAGGAGCTCGAGGCCAGGCTCTCCAGGCGTGGCTCTGATCAGTCACGTCCGCGCGCCCGCGCGGCTCATCCTCCGAGTTGCGCGGGAGGACTGACCCTGCCCTGCAACTCGCGCGCGAGCTGGCTCGCTTCCTCCACGGTGTCGATGTCCTCGGCCAGGGTGAGGACGTCGACGATCGGCAGGCGGATGCCGCCCTCGTGGGGCACGTGGGCGCGGAGGAAGATGCGCCCGACGAGGCGCTCCAGCTCCGGCAGGCGGATGGGGCCGCGGCGCACGGCGCGGGCGAGTTGCAGGCCGCTGCTCACGATGGTCACCGTGCGGCTCGGGAGGCGCAGACCGGCGAGGAGCTTCACGTCCTGCGCCACGAGGGACAGGAGCACCGTGCGCAGGAGGACCGCTCGGCGGTGCGCGAGCGAGCGGTTGCGCGCCCGGTAGGAGGCGTCGAGCAGCCGGTACAAGAGGGGCAGGCGCAGCGCGCCTGGATCGAAGACAGCCAGATGCCCCGGCAGGATGCGCACGGCCTCGCCGCCGTCCCCGGGGACGACGCGGTACACGGGCTTCCACGCGAAGGCGCCCAGCGCGTTCGGGTCCTCGGGCACGCGCACGAAGGGGAACCAGAGCGCGCAGGGAGGGGCTTCCTCGAAACGCGTGCGCAGCTCGAGCAGCTCGGCGGACGTGGGGAGCACGTCGCAGGCCATGACGGCCATCACGCCCGCGCTCGAGGCCTCGTGCGCCTCGATGGCGGCGCGCAAGTTCGTGGCCACGCTCCCGTCGGTGTCGACCATCCGCGCCTCGAGCCCGAGCGGCGCGAACACGCGCGCCGGTCCGGCGACGACGATCGGTCCGAAGCCCGCGATGGCTGCGAGGCGCTCCACGAGCAGCGCGAGGAGCGGGCGCCCCTCGATCTCGATCGCGACGCCCTTGTAGCAGGAGAGCGGATGCATGCCCGCGCCGCTCTCGGGCAGCGCGCCGGGCTTGCGATCGCTCCCTGCCAGGATGGTCACGGGGATGGAACGCATCGAGAGCGCGGGGTCGCGACATCGAGTATGAGCCGCGGGGCGATCTCCCCCAACCGCTACCCTCCCGGAGCGCGCCGGAAGAACGGCGGCAACCCCGGGGCGTGGGAGCGCTCTAACGTCCTGCGCCGGCGGCGCGAAGCGGAGGAAGCCCTCGGCTCGTAGCGCGTCAACCAGGACCCTTCGCGGCCTGCGCGGCCTCCTTCATGTGGCCGTGCGCGTGGTGGAGGGCCTGGCCGAGGTGGAACCCGCCGTACAGCGCTCGATCCCGCAGCGCGGCGCGGGCGCGGGGTGTGCCGATGTTCGCCAGCGCGGTAGCGCCCAGCTCGAAGCCGTACCCGTCGTGCCCCGCACGGCGGTCGATCTCGCTCGTGATTGCCTCCACGGCACGATCGCTGCGCATCCGGCCGAGGGCGACGATGGCGAGCTCCTTCCACCAGGGATGGGTCGCGTCGTTCTGCACCAGGAACACGAGGTAGTCCTCGGCGATCGGCCCGCCGATCCAGCCCAGGGCGTCGACCGCGCGGTGGTTCTCGCGCGCACCCCACGTGCTCGCGTACTCGACGACGGCTCGTGCGGCATCCGGGCTCGCGATCTTCCCCAGCGCGACGACCGCTCGCCAGCGATTGTCGGCGTCGCGCTGACCCGCGTCCCGCACACACTCGATCAGGGCCGAGATCGCGCGCGCATCCTGCTTGCGCAGCTCGCCGAGCTCGAAGATGGCGCTTCCAAGCTCGCGATCGGCATGGTTTCCGAGCAGTCGCACGAGGGTAGGCAACGCTCCTTCACCGTCCAGCGCCACCAGGGCTTTGGGGGCTTCGTGGCGAAAGGCGTATCCCGGGTCATCCAGGCAGGCGAGGATGCGCGCGCGCGCCTCGTCGCGGCTCGGCCACGAGCCGAACCTGCTCAGGGCGTGGAACCGAGCGCTGCTGCGAGCATTCCTCTCGTACTCCTCGTCGTAGCGCGGCGCGCGCAGGTCCAGGACGGGGAAACGCTGGAGCTCGAGCGCCTTCGCCTGCCGTGCGAGCGCGGCGGTCCGCCCTGGATCGAGGGGGATCGCGAGCTCCTTCACGAGCTCGGCCGCGAGCCACAGGTCGTCGCAGAAGGGGTTGTAGTAGTCGCCGGAGTCGAGGTGCTCCTCGAGGCGCTTCAGCGCGGTGTCGTCGGTCCGCCAGGGCGGGTCCCAGTCGTCCTCCAACTGCCGCTTGCGCTCGCGCTCGAGGAGGAGATCGCGGTAGGCGGCGTGACACTCGAGCAGGAGCTCGACCAGCTCCTGCTGGCCCTCCGCTGGCAGGAGCCGCGCGGTCGCGGCCAGCACGCTCCGGCGGTCGGGTCGGACGGCGCGCCAGGAGCGCCGCGCCGGCAGATCCCAGAACTCGAGATCCTCCTGGAACGTCCAGACCGCATCGAACGCCTCGCGCAGGCTCAGAGCTCCCGCACGGATCTCTGCAGCGGCGTGCGCGGGATCCTCGTGGAGGTTCCGTTCGAGCTCGCGAGCCATGCTGGGTCACGCGCCAACGCGCGATCGAGCCGAGTATACGCCGGCCTCGAGCCCGCCCTGCCGGCGTGAGGCGTGCCGGCGAGTAGCATGTGCCGCCCATGACCGCGTCCCTGCTCCCTTCGCGCTGGGACGAAGCGCGCGCCACGAAGCTCGACGAGGCGCAGCAGCTCCTGCAGCGCTCCAACCTGCTCGGCTCCGATCCGGCGATCACGAACTACGCCGGCGGCAACACCTCGGCCAAGATCCGCTGCCCGGATCCGCTGACGGGGGAGC
>Ga0137457_1000317_pt1 | contig 12671 bp, 23 predicted proteins | sample EasRivERMGT630_2_FD_102321 | JGI IMG/M metagenome (GOLD analysis project Ga0137457, IMG submission 102321) | Soil microbial communities from meander-bound floodplain in the East River, Colorado, USA - East River MetaG ERMGT630_2 | ecosystem: Environmental > Terrestrial > Soil > Floodplain ...
CGATCAGTGTTCCGATCCAAAAATACGGACGCGGGAATTTGTTCGGGTTGCCGATATATTCGTTCATGGACGACAGAATTTTCGTCGATGATTCGCGCACACCGATCGCAAAGTCGGCGATGTTGTAAAGCGCGTTCGACGTCGTGGTGTCGATCGACACCGGGTACATGCCGCCGCCTTCGACGAATTGCGGATTCGGCTCGAATTCCGGGATACTGTCGGTTTTTAGATATGGCACGCGTACCAGAATATCGTAGACCCCGTGCAACGTAGACCAGCGCCCGGGCCGTTGCCCACACGTTCCCGAACAACGGTAAACGCCCGGCGACCCGACGCCGAACGAATACCCCGACGGTCCCGGCCCGCCGTTGTCGGGACACGCGACGTTTTGTGCGGCGGTGATCGCAAGCGGTGACTGAAGCCACACGTTACCGCTACTGCTGTTGATGTACGCCGCGCCACAAGTGTATTGCACCGGTTGATCGGACAAACACCCGTTCGGATCTTCCGACCGCGCGTTCGGTGCCAGCATCGCGGCCACGATCACGACGACCGCTAACGCCCCGAAAACCCTAGACCGCATGCCGTTTCCTTCCGTTGTTCGAACGCCGCCGCGGTGTTGTCCGCGGCGGCGCCCGGTTGTCAGACCCGGATCGCGTTCCCGGCCTCGTCGATTCCACCGGTCGGCGTCGTCGGCAGGACCGACGCAAACGCGCGCGCGGCGCCCGGCGTGGGCGACGTGCCGACCGGGTGGTAGTCCGCGGCGATCGTTCCGGCGGCGACGCCGAACACCTCGCCGGTCGCGACGTCGGTCGCGATGTAGTCGCCCGCCTGCCCGCTGTAGGACGTCGCTGTCTCGTTGTTCGTGAACGTGAACGGGAACGGCACCGGCACGGCGTCAATCAATGCGTGCGCGGGCGGCGTCTGATTCAGTTCGAATCGCATCTCTTTTCCTCTTTCGTTCGCGGTGTTTGTAGTACGACCGGACGGCAATTCCGCCGATCACGGCAAAGCTCGATTTCAGAACGGCGCCGTCGATGCCGTGCGACAGCGCCATATACTCTATGGCGACGATCGCGAGAATTGCCAGCGCGGCGATCAGGACAACGCCCCACGCAGAGCGGCGTCCAGAGTGAACGCCACGGCCGCCGTCGTCATGGACGATCTCCACGACGTTCCCGGGTCCATAACGCGGATTACGATGGCCCCAACCAAAACCGAAACCACTAGCTGTTTCATGGTGTTTCGACACCGCCAGACCCCTTCGGTCCGAACAGTGAATGCGCCGCCCGCGCCCAGACGCGGTAGTGCGACAACAGCAACGCCGTTGACAACACGACCGCGACGACCGCTAGAAACCCCACACGACGCGTCATAACGCCGACTCGATTCCGTTGTCGTGAAGATACTGTCGAATCCTCGACCGTACCCAATCCCAGAATTCCGACACGCCGAACAACCCGATCGACTCGAACGTCGTCCAGCGGTCCAGCGCCCCGTATCCAAACGGGTTGTTTCCCAGGAACGACACGACCAGTGCCGCGATTACTGTCGCGCGCAGAGTCATACGCGCAGCGCCCGAATGAACGCGTCGATTTCCGCGTCTTTCTCTGACGTCGCGCGCAGGCGTTCGAGACAGTCTACCACTTGTTCGACGTGCAACAGCGCCGCCTTGCGGTCCATGACGACTTTGATACGACTGCCGTTCGCGGTCTGAAACGACACCATGACTTCCCCGACGGGCGTGATCGTCGCCGCCATTATCCCGATACCCCCGCGCTACCGCGGCCGTTGCCGCTTGTGGAACCGCCGCCGCCGCCGCCACCGCCGCCGTCGATCGTCGGGCCGCGGCCTACGCCGCCCGGGCGTGCCGCATAAACCCCGCCGTACTGCAGGCGATCGTAATAGTCGAGCGTCGCCGGGTCGGTGTCCTGTTCCGGCCCGGCCAGAACGACACGCGTCGCCTTGCGTCGCGACAGAACGAACAGCGCCAACAGCAACAGCGGGATCATAGGCGCTCGCTCCAATTCACGAACCCCCACAGATTGTTTCCCGCGACTTGCGCCGCGATCGCCGTTCGAATGCACAACCCTTCGCCGGGCGCGAGTTCCAGGCCCGGCCATTTACGTTTGTAGTCGGTCGCGTCCAGGATCAGGTGCGCGGGCGCGATCGCCCCCGGCCGGATCGCCGCGAATGCCGTCTCGAACGTCACGCCCGCGACCGTCAACCCCGTGTCCAGGAATCGCGCGTCGGTGATCCCGGACGCCCAACCGCCGGTGACGACTTGCAGAGAGTATCGTTTGATCGGCACGATTGCCGTTCCGCCCGTCGGCGTCGCGGCTGAAAAACGACACAACACCATAGACCCGGTTCCGGGCGTCGCGCCTTGGTCGTTCATAGACCCCAGGATGATCTGGCGCACCGAAACTGTTTTCGTGGACGATGTGTTGCGCATGGACCAAATCGTAATGTCCGCCGCCGTCGCGCCCGCATGCCGCAGCGACACCGGTAGATAGTATCCGTGATCGTCAGTTCCGAAAAACACTTCGAACCCCCTACCAGAGAACGGCGCCCGTCAGTTTCGTCTGGATTTGCGACTGGAACGACGTCGTGCGGTTTTCGGTGTACTCGAACGCGATCGTCGGAGACTCCGCCTGCCACGGCGACAACAGCGACGCGAGCGGTATCTTAAGGAACGGGAACGACACGGTGTACGCGCCCATGCCCGCGACGCTAAACAGATCCTCGCGTTCCGACGCGCCGCCGTTCGCCTGCCGAAAACAGGTTATTTCCGTCGTGCCGTCGGCAAGCGCGTAGTGCGGGTTCGCTTGCGACGGGTTACCCGACTCGCGTTTGCAGACCGACACCGACGCGAGATAGAACGCGCGCGGCAGGCGACCGTTGATCGTCCATTCGGCTCCGAACGGATGATCGGATTGCACAATGTCCAGTTGTGTGACGCCGGTGTCCTCGAAGAAATAATAGGTGTGCGACGGCAGGTCGCGCGGGTCGATCGGCAACAGTTCCAGATCGTCGGCGAGCGAAACCGATTCGATCGACACCATACCGTAGCGTCCGACGGCCAGCGCGTACGTCGAACCCCAGTCGGTCCTATGTTTGATCGTGAATTCTTTCACCGGACGGCGCAGGACGAACGATCCGATCGCGCCGGGGTTTGGTTGAAACGATTCCGAATCGCGCGACCGGACACTGATCGGCACGCCGTCGGCGAGAATATCGACCGGGAAGTCGCAACGAATTCGGTGCACGTCACCGTCAACGCGCGCGCGTACGCCGATCCCATTCGCGACGAACGCGCGCAACAGGTCGCCGGACGAAAACGAATAGACCGCCGCCATTACGAAACCCCCATGTGTTCGCCCGGCGCCGTGTCGCCCGTGAATTGCACCTCGAGCGCGCCCGACAACAGCGACGCCCCGACACCCTGATAGGCGCACAGTTCGCCCGCGTTCAAGTGCAGATCCACCGTCCACACCGCCGACACGCCGACGACGCCCGCCGATAGGGTCGCGTCCTCTTGCGGATACCCGAACGACGCCGGGTCGCCGACCATCGTCGTCGCCCAGTAGGACGTGAAACACCGGTCGAACCCGCCGTCGCGGTAGACCTCGAACCGAATCCCGGTGTTCGACGCGTTCGGGCTTATCAGGAACCGGTAGTTTCCGGTTTGCGCCGCGAATGTTTCGAAGTGCGTCGCCGCCGACAGAACGATCGTCGGGCCCGACACCGGCACCACGACGCCGCCGCCACGGCGCTGCGGAATCGCGGAGTTCGCCGGGCGCGGCGTGCGCGCGGTCGCGGGGATCAGTTCGGCGATTTGTAGGGTCGCGCGTTTCATGCGATCACCGGCCCGAACGCCCGCGCCGCCGACAACACCCAGTCGGCGTAATCCGCCGATAGGTTCGGGTTGTTCCGCGCACCGAACACACCGGCGTTGTACGCGCGCAGACCTTCACGTTCTGATCCCATTTCGGCGATCGCGTTCGACAGATACCACGACCCGACGCGCACGTTGTGTTCATGCGAACGCGCGTCGTCGAACGTCGGAATGTCGGCGTCGTTCGTGGCGCGGTAGTAATCCAGGTAGGCCGCTTCGGTGACTTGCATGATTCCGACTTCACCCGCCGACCCGTCGCGCACCATACCGTCGCCGCCCGACTCGCGGGCGATCACGCCCAGAACCAGCGCGATCGAGAGCCGCGGCCACGACCCTTCGCGATCGACGATCGCGCGGAATTCTTCACACCGCAGGCGCACCATTTCGTGCAGCATTCCCGCCCCCGATCCAGAACCGGGCCCGGGCGGCGTCGTGTTCGTCGCGGGCCGCGCTACGAACCAGACGGCCGCCAACAGGCCCAAAACCAGCAGGCCGATCACGACCGGCCCCGGACCAGCATGAAAATCAGACCGCCCGCGAGCGCCAGGGCGAGCCACGGCGAAACCCCGGCCAACGCGCCGCCGCCCGGCCCCGCAGGAGTACCCGGCCTAGGGCTTCCGGCGCCCGTACCGCCCCGACCGGCGGCGTTGCCACCCCAACACACGCCCAGGAAGTCAAACGTGCCAGGGGGGCAGTTCGATCCTGCCGACCCGCGGCCGCCGGGGCCAGAGTTCGACCCCCCGCCGGGCTGACCAATCGGGTCCGTACCGCCCGTGGACCCGCCGCCGGGCGGGTGGAATTCGATCGGCACACGGCCCGATTTCAGGTCGGCGACCAGCTGATCGTAGATCGCGTTCCGCCACGCGTTCGCTTCCGCCGAATCCGGATGTTGATCGAACGGCTGTCCTTCGATCGCGCGGCAATACGGCACGACCACACCGACGTAGAATTCGTCCTGTTCGCCTTGCGTGAATTGGGCGTTCACCTCCTGATCCGACATGCCGAACGCGCGGCCCAACACGCCGCGCGATACGCCCCGCATCCAAGGCGCGGGCGTTGCGCCCGGCGACACCGTGCCACACCGCGACCGCTTCGGTTTTTCGCCGCCGCCGAACAGGCCGCCGACCCATCGCCCGACGGCGCAAGTCGTTTGGTGTTGATCGCAGAACCCGCCGTTGCCGCCGGACGGTGTGCCGCCTGGATTTCCCATGGAACCGCCGTTGCCGCCCCACGGCGAACCGCCGCCATAACTAGGCATGTGCCAACCCCTTTACGGTTCGAACCACGCGCGGCACCAGCAGAATGACGACGCCCGCGCCGATCGCCCATTGAACCGGCCCGATTTCGACGACACGCCGCACCTCGCGGATCGCGTTAGCCAAGGCGTCGATCAGTTGCGCCGCGACCCAGGTTCCTAGAATCACGGCCAAACCGCGAACGATCGTCGCGATTGCCAGGTCGTCGATTCCGAACGCTTCGACGCCGGGCGTTTGTGAAACCGCGTCGCCGGAGTAGTTCACACGAACCAGCATCGTCAACGTACCGGTCGCGTTCGAGTATTGCGTCCGCAGATGCTGGACGATATGCCGCCCGGCGCGCAGCGTCACACCGCGGTCGTTGTCGAAGTCGGGTAGCGCCCACGTCGGCACCTTGAAGTCGAGTTCGTACAACCCCGGACCGGGGAGTTTAAATTCCGACGCGGGACCGTTCCCCGGGCGTAGGCGTCCGATCGTGACCAGCAAATCACACCTCGATCAAGAACAGCGCCGCGACGACGGCCAACCACACCATCGGCGACCGCAGAACAGCAGACGTCGGAGGAACCGGCGTGATTTGCGGCGTCCCCGGCCCGACGCGGCCGTCGCGCGGTCCGGCGGCGTTGATCACGTTCCCGCGGTTCGGCTCGATTCGAATATCTTGGGCGTGTGCGCCGTAGAACGACGTGCCGAAATCGCGCGCATCGTTCCGCATTTCCACGATCGACAGGTCGAGATTGCCGCGGCGATTGCGAAACGACGGCATGTGTTCCTTCCAGTGCAAGGCGGGCGGTTGTCGGTCCCGCCCGCCCGCGTCAGAGTGTCAGGCTTCCTCGCGCAAGGTCTGAATCGGGCGCGTGCGGCCCAGTTCGTTCTTACGCGCGATCTTGCGTTGAATCACGGTCGAGGAATCCAACCGCGACTGACGCGCCTTCGTCGGCGCGAAGTCCGCGGATGCCACGACGATTTTGAGCGGCGACGCGAACGACCCTTCGGTGGACAGATCAATCGACACCGAATCCGACAGGAATTCGCCGACGTGTCCCGGGTCCGCGAGCTGGACCAGCGACATACGGGCGTTGCCGTTCGCGATGCCTTCCGACGTCGCGGCGGCGAGCGAATCCGTCTGATTGAACAAGTCCGACATGTCGTTCAAGTCCTCGAACCGAACGACGGTCGCGGCCAGTTCGCCGTCCTGCCGAATCGTCACGTTGCCGATTTCCGACGCCGTACCCGACGCGACGTCGCGCAGGAAGTAGATCCCACACACGTTCTCGTCGGACAACGGAATCGTCGCGACTTGCGACGCCGACAGCGAAATGTCCTGTTGAACCAGGCGGTAGTTGTAGCGCATGACGCCGGTCTGACGTCGCAGGCCGTAGACCTTCCAGTTCGCGGTCGTCACACGCGCCGCCCAGTTCCCGACGAACGACAGCGCCAGTTGCACGCGATCGGACGGTAGGATTTGGTGCACGTTGTTGTCGAAGTACCCGCGCGGAATCGCGCAGATCCAATCGGTGACACCGGCCGCGAAGTTTTGGCGCGCGTTGCCGCCGTGAATGGAATTGATCCGGCGCAGGTTCTGGCCTTCGACCGACACGAAATCGCGGCCCTGTTCCGTCATGCGGAACCGCCCAAAATCGGTTTCGGCAAGCGCCGACGAATTCGTGCCGTTCAGTTGCAGAACGAACGCCTCGTATTTGCCTGGACCGATGTCCGACAGCATGGACGTTGCAGCGCCGATCGACTGCGAATCGAGAAGAACGGGAGACAGTGCCACGATTGAAAACTCCCGGCCCGCGCAAAGGAAACACCCGGCCCGCGCGCGACGATTTCGCCGCGCCTTACTTGATCTTGGACACGATCCAGGCGGCGACGAACGTCGCGATTGCCACCTTGACGATCACTGGAAACCTCCCCGGGTTTCACCGACGGACACGATCAGGAACGCGACCGCCCGCCCCGAATCAGGGCAGGCGGTTGCCGAATTGATTCCAGGCCAACAGACCGAGAGCGGCGCCCACGACCAGCGGGATCAACGCCTTTGCAGAACCGACGGACAGCGACATAAACACCCCCAGGCGTTCGGGTGACACTTTGCACGGTAAAGGTTCCACGGGCCCGGCCCGGTGTCAACCTGTTTGATCGCGTTCCGATCGCGACTTCGGCGGCGCCGACGACCGGTCGCCGCGAACCGAACGCAACACGTCAGGCGTTGCCTGTCCCGCGCGTGACAGCGCCCCTAGGGCGGCCGCGCGGGCGTTTTCCGCGTTCAATCCCTTCGCCTGTAGATTCAGTTCCAACAGATCCAGGATTTTCGACGGCCGTTGTTCGTCCGTCGGGATCAGGCGCAGGATTTCCGACAGGATCGACAACGCTCGCGTCGTCCAGAGTTCCAGCTTTTCCAGCGTCCACCGGTGGTTGATTATCCAACGCCGGAGTTTCAACAGCAGGTTCACCCGTTGCCCCCGTTTCGTGTGACAGTGAATCTAACGCGGCCTCGATTTCAGGATGTGCGCGGACGATATACGTCCATTCGTGATCGCCCAACGCCGCGACACGTTCGGCGCATTCGGCGCCGCCGACGGCCCGAATCCACTCCAGATCGCGCGGTTCGTGTTGACGGAACGTCACGATCACGTCGGCTTGTGCGGTCGCGATCCGTCCCAGTTCCGACGGACGGCGCGCGACGCATAGAACCGAAATCGCGTGGTGTCGCCCGTACTGGAAAAACCAGTTCAATTGCGGCGACCCTTGCGTCGGCCCCATGTATTTCGACGCCTCCTCGACGGCGAGCCACATGTTGCGGCATGCCTGTAGCATCTTGAACAGGTCGCCCGGTTCGGTGCCGCCATCGTCGCCTGTTTCGCGATACGCGATTCGGAACGGCAGATCGGTGCCGCGCGCGTTCAAGTAATCGGCGACGGCGAACGGATCGTTCACGACCAGACCGCCGTATTCCGACTGCGAATCAATCGCGAGCGAGCGCGTCCGCGAGGCTAGAAACTGCCGGGTCAATTGCGTTTTCCCCGACCCTTTGTGTCCTAGGACGATCAGAATTCCCTGCCGCATCGTTCACCGTCCCGGCGTTCAGATTGACGACGTCGCCCAACGGCACCGACGTCGGCGCCGCGGCGTTTGCTTCGACCAGTTTCGCGACGCGGCGTTGTTTCATGGCGGACACCGCCATCAATAGCGTTCCGGCAAGCATCAGTTCGGGAACGAATTTCCCGCCGAAATTGTACTTGTTCGCGACCATGCACAGCGGCCCGTTGACCAGCGCGATTTCCTCGTCGGTCGGCGCGTCGGCGCGTGCCGCCATGCCGATGCCGCGCAGCACCATCGCCGCGAGAATGATCGTGTCCTTCGGATCGAGCGCGGGCGCGGGTGGTGCCTGTTCGGCGCGTGGACGTGCGGCGCGTTCGGCGTTCGACGGGCGGCCGCGTTTCTTGGGCGCGGTACCCGGCGGCGGCGTGATCGTCGGTTGAACGATTTCCCCGTCGATCACGGGCGGATCTAGGACGGCGTTCATTTTTCGTGCGACCGGCATGTGTCACTCCCCGAACAGATGTTCGAACAGGGTTTTCTTAGCGCGCGGTGTTTCCGCGGGCGTTTCTTCGATCGGCGCGGGCCGTTCGTCGGGCGTGATCGTTTCGCCGGGCGGCACGTCGTCGCCAGGCGGTTCGTCCGCGGGCGCGTCCGGGATCGTCGCGATTTCCTCATCTTGGATTTCCGCGCGACACGACGGACACGCGACCGGGTGTTCGTGTTTGCATTCGGGACACCGCATTTCAAACCCCTTTGATTCGCAAAGTCGCGAGCCGAAAAACCGGCCGGGCGTGCGGCGCGGGGGGTAGAACCCGCTTGAATGCCGCACAACCCGGCCGGGTGGTGTTACTCGCCCGCGACCCCCACGTCGTACGTGAACGGCGAGCCCTTGCGGCCTTCGCCGCCGGTCAGGCGGAAACACACCAGCGTCCCGACCGGGTAATCGAGCAGAACGCGCAGGTCCGCGTGCGACGGGACGAAAAACAGGCCGTCGTCGGTTTTGATCGTGCGGTAGGACGGCTTTTCCCGGTCCTTCGACGCGATCACGGCGCCCAGGGTCCCGATCACGTCGTCACCGACGGCCAGCTTCAATTCCTTCGGCCGGGTGTCGATCTTGACGAACCCCTCGGGCATTTGCGCGGCGGCCTTGCTTTTCGATGCCATTTTCTACCCCTATCGGTTTTGGATTTACGCGACCTGTCTCTCTGAGCGAACGAAAAGGGTCACGTTTTCTTTTCGTCCACAACACGGCCTGACCTGGGATTTCGCGATATGTGAACGGCGAATCCCATTCGACGACAGTTTCGCCGCCTTTTAATAGCCTGTCAATCGTTTCTACGGCCATCCTTTTCGGAATTCCCTTCACATGCCCGGAATTCCCGGCCGCGGAAAATGTCGCGTACATTTTCGGCCCCAGAACCACCGCCCGGTCGAATTCCGTTTCGAGTTCCCACCGGCCGAATAGTTCGATTCCCTCGCGGTCGGGCGTAAATCGTTTTGCCACAAGGGAATCCGTATCCGAGTAGCACGGCAGGACGGCCGTTTTCCAGGCCCGCCGGAGCCGCGCCCGCTGGCGGGACGTGATTAACGCCGCCCAGGCCGACCGCGTGCCCGGCAAGGCGTCCACGGTCGCGCCGCCGGTGACGATCCCGTTCCGGGTAAATGCCGACATTGTGCGGGCGCCCATGATGCCGGAGAGAGAATTCGCGACCCGTTTCGCGAGATACGCGCCCGCCTTGTCGTCGGCCTCGCGGTATTTGTTGCGCGTTTCCATCATGTGTTCGCAGAACGACACGAACGGACGGCGCCACGCGCCCGCGGGGCATTTCAGGCGGCGAATTACGCGCGCGCCAGCGGCCTCGCATTCTTCGGGAACACCCCACACCAGAACGTCGCGGTCGGGATCGCGATACTGGACCAACACGTCGCGCCCGGATTTCGAGCCGATTCGCGACAAGTCGGGGAATTCGCCCGACCACATTTGCCACGGGTAAGCCGATTTTATGTCGTATTTCACGCCGTTTTTCAACGTGCCTTCGGTCCACTTGACCAACCCACCTCTGACGACGCCCTTCGGCATCTGTTTCGCCTTGAACAGCGCCCGGTCGTCGCAATAATCGACCGTCCACGGTTCGAGCCGCGCCCATATCATCCGCGCCCAGGACCCCGGCCCCGTGCCGGTCCGCGTCAATCCGTTGTCATCAGAAAAGGCGTGAATCGCTCGCACGCCCGCCGCCGTCGCGCGGCAATCCTGGATGCAATATTCCGCGAGTTCGTCGGTCGCGTAGTCGAGAGATTCCGCGCCGTCGCCCGCCTTGTGAACGCCGGTGAGGCCGCCCAATTCCGACAACGGCATCTCGAAAAACGACAGCGTGTCCAGGAACAACACGCCCGCATGCCGTGCCGACCGGAACCGGCCCCGCATCGTGCGAATGCCGATCGAGCCGCGCCACAACACACCCAGGTCGTACGAAATATTGTGCCCCCACACGACCCGTTCGCGGTCCAGGACCCACGACCGCATTTCGTCGGCGTTTTGCGTCACACGCACGCGATCGTCGTCGTCCAGCACCACGCCCAGGCGGAACCGGCCGTCGTGGTCGGTTTCGGTGTCGATCACCGACCACATTGGATTCCGAACGAACACGCCGCACAGTAGTGCCGCGGTTCGCCGTCCGTCGGCGTCGTCCACAACGCGACCTCGGATCGCACGGCGCGGTCGCATATCTGGACCCACACCCAACGCCGCGCGTCCTCGACCGCGACCGGAACGACGCGATGCGCCGTCAATCCGTCCGTCCCGTACACCCAGAAAAACACCGGCATGTTTCTACCCCAGGATTTCGACGCGCAGCGACAACCGCGGAACCCCGCGGCGATCCAACACGCCTTGACGATCACGAAACGACAACCCCGCGTCCACCTCGAACGCCTCGGCCGCCGCACCACCGGACGGCCCCGCGAATAGACGCGCCTTTTCCGCGTCGGTGAACCCCAACACACTCGCGATTTTCGGCACGATTTCGTCCCGCATCGCGCGCGCGATCGTGGTCGATTCCGATATGACGGTGCCGTCGGGCGCATGCCGTTCCACGACCACACGCGCCGTCACCATTTGATTTTTTCTCAAGCCCGGGGGCAGCAGGCGGTCGCCGCCCGATTTCCCGCGGAACGTGTCGCCCTGCAACGGACCCAACAATTGTTTGAACGTCACGTTCGGGATCGACGTCGATTTTAAGACCCGGCCGCGGACCTGCCGGATTACCGCGTCGAACTCGCGTCGTTGTGCGTACGGTCCCAGGTTCGGCATCAACACGCGCGCCGCCTGTTCGCGCGTCCTGACCGTCACGTCGCGTTTCCCGGGCCGTTTCACCGTGATTTTAGCGGGCCGTTTCGACGTGAAACGCCCGCGGGCGTCGCGTAGAACCACGCGGTAGGCGTCCCCGCCCGACGGTGGTTTCTTGCGCGACGCCCGGCGGGCCGTCACAGGATTTCGCCCGTCTTGACGTCGATCACGTCATAGATCGGGCCGCGTTTCCCTGCGCCCGTGCAAACGATCAGGATTCCGAACGGCGACAGCATCGCGTTCGCGTCGGCCACCATGCCGGGCCGCTTGTCGGGCGGTTCCGTCACGATCAGACCCACGACCGCCGCATGTACGGCCCGCGCCTGCCATGCGACGGCCGTTCGCGTCAATTGTGCGGCGCGTGGTTTCGACTGCGCGACGAACGCGATCTCGCGTTCCAGCGTCGTGCGGTGTTGCGCGTGTTTGACGGTTTCGGAGACGTCGAACAGCGTCGGCGCGGTCATGCGGGACCCCCAGGACATGGGAACGTGCGGTAAGAACGGCCCGCTCGATCGACGTACACCGTGCGAACGACGGGCGCGCCCTCGCGGCCCTCGCGCACGGTCTTTTCGAGAATGCGTGTGCGCGCCGTGCCGCACAGTTCGCAGACGTTGCCGTGCCGCGGCCAGCGGTGGCGGCCCGACACACGCGGAGCAGCGGGCGCCGCGTGTTCGATCGCGTCCAACACCGACGCCGCGTCGCGCGTCAGGTTCGCGCGCACGTCGCGGCCCGACGTCGCGTAAACCACCTTCTCGGGTTCCTTCGACAACAACACCGCGCGGAGAATGTCCGCGAGGCGTGTCGCTTCGGCGTTCGTGATCGTTAGAGTTTTCATCGGCCGTCGTCCGGGGAACAGCCCGCGCATTCGGGCGGACAACACGCGACGTCGCAGGCGAGAATCACGTGCGCGTCCTCGATCGCGGCGACCTTTGCGAGTTTGTTTTCGAGCGCGTCAATACGACGCGACAACACATCGCAAGTGTAGGTCAGTTTCTCGACCGCTTGCGTCAGCAGGTCGGTGCGTTCGTACAACATCGCGCGTGTTTGGATCTCGAACAGCAGAGTCGAGTTTGACATTTTTCTACCCTTCGAATCGTCACGGCACCACACCGCGACACTGTAA
>Ga0137457_1000318_pt1 | contig 12654 bp, 12 predicted proteins | sample EasRivERMGT630_2_FD_102321 | JGI IMG/M metagenome (GOLD analysis project Ga0137457, IMG submission 102321) | Soil microbial communities from meander-bound floodplain in the East River, Colorado, USA - East River MetaG ERMGT630_2 | ecosystem: Environmental > Terrestrial > Soil > Floodplain ...
CAGCTTCGGCATCAGCCCGCTCGAGCTGCACATCGGCCTGGGCTCGGCCACGCGCATCGAGCGGCTCGAGGTCTTCTGGCCCGTGACCGGCGCGACGCAGACCTTCCTCGACCTGCCGGCAGACCGTCGCGTGCGGATCGTCGAGGGCGAGGCCGAGCCCGTGATCGAGCCGGTGCGCGCGGTCCCGTTCCGGCGCTGAGCTAGCTCGCGGCTCTGGCCAACGCTCCAGCGGGGCGGCGTCGCAATGTAGAGTTGGAGCCGGGCCCGGGCCCGACGCTCCTGGATGGCGAACGTTGTGATCGCGCGCGTTGTCCTGGTGCCGTTCCTGTGCGGCTGCGCGGCCTCCGCCGTCGCGAGCGCTCCCTCCCCGGCCGAGAAGTTCCGCCTCGCCACGGCCGATGGCCAGAACGAGCTCGAGCTCGGCGCGCTCGTGCAGGTGCTCGGGCGGCTGGACGACGAGGCGCGTGATCCGCGGGCGGACTTCGACCTGAAGCGCGTGCGCCCGGAGATCTCGGGCCGGCTCGCGGGCGGCCTGGCCTTCAACCTCGAGCCGAACTTCTCGGAGGACGAGGTCGAGCTGGAGGAGGCCTGGATCGGGCACGGGCACGGGCACGGGCACGGGCACGGGCACGGAGGAGAAGAACGCGAGATCAGCTCATCCCGCCGTCGATGCCGAGCACCTGCGCGGTGATGTACCCGGCCTCTTCCGAGAACAGGAACCCGACCAGCGCCGCGACCTCCTCGGGACGTCCGAGGCGCCGCATGGGGATCGTTTCCGCGAGCTCCTCGGCCGGGAGCCCCGCGAGCATGTCGGTCTGGATGAACCCGGGCGCGACGCAGTTCACCGTGATGGCGCGCTTCGCGAGCTCGCGCGCGAGCGCTCGGGTCGCGCCCATCAGCCCGGCCTTCGAAGCCGAGTAGTTGACCTGGCCGCGGTTGCCGAGCACGCCCGAGACCGAGCCGATCGTGACGATGCGCCCGCCGTCGCGCAGGCGCACCATCGGCATGACCAGCGGCTGCAGGACGTTGTAGAAACCGTCGAGGTTCGTGCGCAGGACCGCGCTCCATTCCTCCGGCTTCATCGTGGCGAGCGGTGCATCGGCCGTGATCCCCGCGTTCAGGACGACACCCCAGAAGGCGCCGTTCGCCTGGACGTCGGCCTCGAGCGCTGCGCGCGCCGCGGCGGCATCGGCCACGTCGAAGGGCAGGAGACGAGCTCGGCCCTTCGCGTTCTCGACCCGCGCCACGACTTCCGCCGCCGCGCTCTCGTTGGAGCGATAGTTGAGGCAGAGCTCGAAGCCGCGCCGCGCGAGCTCCAGGGCGACGGCGCGCCCAATGCCGCGGCTGGCTCCGGTGACGAGGGCTCGCTTCAGGGCTTCAGGGTTCCCGGGCGGAAGGCGAAGCGCGTCTTCTCGAGCGAGCCCTCGAAGGCCATCGGCCCATCGAGGCCGGGGATCAGGATGCGCAGCGGATGATCGGCGTCGAGCTCACAGCCCAGGCGCTCGAGCTCCTTGAGCGCGGTGCGCAGCTCGCGCTTGTGCGTGGCGAGCTCCGCGATCATCTGGGCCCCGTCCGCATCGCGCACCGGGTTCGAGGGACCGTACTTGGAGAGCTTCTGCTCGAGCTCGTCGATGGCCCGGATCCGGTTCTTCACCTCGCGACCGATCGAGACCAGCAAGGGCAAGAGCTTCTCGGCCTGGGGCTCGGGGTAGACGTGCTTCTTCATGGCGCTTCTCCGCAGGACTGGATCGGGACGGTCGCGGGAGGGAATGAACCTCCGCGGGGGGAAAGTCTAGCAGCTCGCCCGTCCGGCAGGGTTTCCGGGGTGCTGCGGCAGGCAGGGGCCGAGCTCGCGCGGCGTCTCGTGGGCTCCTACGGCGCCAGCGGCTCCAGCGAGTAGAACAGGCTCGGCAGGTACTCCGACACGGTCGGATGGACGTGCATCGCGCGCGTGACGACCGTGTAGGGCGCCCGGGCGTACATGAGATCGAGCAGGGTGTGCATCACCTCGTCGCCCTCGATCCCGAGCAGCGCGGCGCCGAGGATCTGCTTCGTGCTCGCATCCACCAGGACCTTCATGAAGCCCTCGGTCTCGCCGCGCTCGTAGGCGCGGCCCACGTCCTCCATGGAGTACTTGCCCACGAGCACCTCGCGACCGGACTCGCGCGCGTCGCGCTCGGTCATGCCGCAGCGCCCGAGGGGCGGGTCGGTGTACAGCGCGTACGCCTGGATGCGGTCGGAGAGCTTGCGCCCGCCGCCGTCGAACAGGTTGGCCTCGACGATCTCGTAGTCGTTGTACGAGGTGTGCGTGAAGCCGCCGCGGCCGTTGCAGTCCCCCAGGGCCCAGATGCCCGGCACGCTCGTGCGCAGCTCCTCGTCGACCACGATCATGCCGCGCGCGTCCGTCTTCACGCCGGCCTCCTCGAGCCCGAGGTCGTCCGTGTTGGGTACGCGCCCGGTCGCGAAGAGGAGGTGCGTGCCGACGACCTCGGGCGCGCCCGCGTCGCAGCTCACCCGCGCGACGATGTCGCTGCCACGCAGGCTGACGGAGGTGCACTCGGCGTCCACGCGCACGCTGATGCCCTCCTTCTCCAGGAGAGCGCGCAGGGCCTGCGAGACGTCCTCGTCCTCGCGCGGGACGAGGCGCGGGCCGCGCTGCAGGATGGTGACCTCGCTGCCGAAGCGCCGGTACATCTGGCCGAACTCGAGGCCGATGTAGCTGCCGCCCACGACGACGAGGTGCGCGGGCAGCTCGTCCAGCTCGAGGAAGCTGGAGTTGTCCAGGCTCGGGACCTGTCCCGCGCCGGGCATGTCCGGCCTGGCCGCTCGCGCTCCGACGTTGACGAAGATCTTCTTCGCGCGCAGCACGTCTCCGCCGACGGCGACGGAGTCTGGTCCGAGGAACCGCCCGTGGCCGCGCACGAAGGTGATGTTCTCGCTCTGCTCGAGGCTGCGCGCCACGGCCTGGCGCGACTTGCCGGAGACCGCGCGCATGCGCTCCTTGACGCGTCGCATGTCCACGCGGACCGGGCCGCCGAGCTCGACGCCGTACTCCGCCGCGCGCCGCGCCATCGCCGCGACCTTGGCGCTCGCCACCAGCGTCTTGGTGGGAATGCACCCCGTGTTGACGCACGTACCGCCCGGCTTGTCGCGCTCGAGCACGGCCACCCTCCAGCCCTCACCGGCCATGCGCCGGGCGAGCGCGGGGCCCGACTGGCCCGTCCCGATCACGATCGCATCGAAGTCGCGCGGCATGGATGCCTCCGTTTCGTTCTCCGTCTCAGCCCAGTCTGGGCCTAGTCGATGTGCGTGATCACGTCGCGCGCCTCGAAGCGCACCTTGGCGCGAGCCGCGTACTTGTCGTCGCGCGCGCGAGTCCCGGCCGTGGCCACGCACACCGCGGCGCATCCCTTGGCCGGGAGGTCGAGGATCGCGTCGTACCGAGCGGGATCGATGCCTTCCATCGGGCACGCATCCACGCCCAGCATGGCAGCGCTCGTCAGGAAGATCCCGAGCGCGAGGTACAACTGGCGACGCGACCACTCGTCGATGTCGAAGGGTTTCGGGCGCTGGACGTGGTCCGTGAGTACCTTCTCGTAGCCGGCCAGCGACGCGCGCGGCACGGCTTGCACCGCGGCGACACGGTCGACGTAGCGCGCGACGTCGGCCACGTTCAGCCCCTTCTTGATGGCGAACACGACGAGGTGCGAGCACTCGGTGATCTGGGGCTGGTCGCGCGAGGCGGAGCGCAGCCTCTCCTTCATCGCGGCGTCGGTGACGACCACGAAGTGCCAGGGCTGCAAGCCGAAGGAAGACGGCGCGAGCCGCAGGCTCTCCTCCAGGGCCTTCCAGGTCGCGGGCTCGATGCGCGCCGCCGGATCGAAGCGCTTGGTGGCGTAGCGCCAGCGCAGCCGCTCCAGGAGCTCGTCCGGGCTCGTGCGCGTGGCGTGAGGAGCGCTCGTCATGCCGTGGATTGTCGCCGGCTGCTCGGTCGAGGGGAAGTTCGGGCGGGAGGGCGACCTCGACCTCGAGCCCGACGGGGCCCACACGCCTCTCACCGCCGTACAATGATCGCGTCCGACCCCGGGAGCGTTCCCATGCACCTCGAACAGATCTACCTCGGCTGCCTCTCGCAGGCCTCCTACCTGATCGTCGACGAGAAGACCAAGACCGCGGCCGTGGTCGACCCGCGCCGCGACGTCGGCGTGTACCTCGAGAAGGCCGCCAAGCTCGGCGCGACGATCCGGCACGTGCTCCTGACGCACTTCCACGCCGACTTCCTGGCCGGGCACCTCGAGCTGCGCGAGCGCTGCGGCGCCACGATCCACCTCGGCGCGCGCGGCAAGGCGGAGTATCCCGTGCAGGCGATGAGGGACGGCGGCGCGCTCGAGCTCGGCGACGTGCGCCTCGAGTTCCTGGAGACGCCCGGACACACGCCGGAGTCGGTGAGCATCGTCGTGTACGACGAGAAGAAGGACTCGAAGAAGCCCGTGGCGGTGCTGACGGGCGACACGCTCTTCATCGGCGACGTCGGGCGGCCCGACCTGATGGTCGCGGCCGGGATGAAGGCCGAGGACCTGGCCGGGATGATGTACGACTCGCTGAAGAAGATCCTGAAGCTGCCGGACGAGACGATCGTCTATCCCGGGCACGGGGCGGGCTCGTCGTGCGGCAAGAACCTCTCCAGCGAGACGAGCTCGACGCTGGGCGTGCAGCGAAGGGCCAACTACGCGCTGCAACCCATGAGCAAGACCGAGTTCGTGCGCCTCGTGACGGCCGAGCAGCCCGCGGCACCGGCCTACTTCGGCTACGACGCGGGCCTCAACCGCGCCGAGCGGGTGACGCTCGAGCGCGTGCTCGCGACGGCCCTGAAGCCGCTCGAGCTCGACGAGGTCTTGCGACTCGCGAAGAGCGGCGCGCGCCTGCTCGACACGCGCGACGCCGAGGCCTTCGCCGCCGAGCACCTGCGTGGCTCGATCAACATCGGCCTCTCCGGCCGCTACGCGAGCTGGGTCGGGACCTTGCTCGATCCGGCCCAGCCGATCGTGCTCGTCGCCGCGTCCGGCAAGGAGGAGGAGTCTGCCACGCGCCTCGGCCGCATCGGCTTCGACGGCATCGCCGGCTACCTGCGCGGTGGCCTCGCGGCCGCCCAGGCTCGGCCGGCCGAGCTCGTACGCGGCGCGCGGGTCGCGCGCGAAGCCCTGGCCCGGCGCCTCGCCGCTCCGAACCCGCCGCAGGTCGTCGACGTGCGCACGAACGCCGAGTGGAACGCAGGCCACATCGAGGGAGCGCTGCACCTCGTGCTCGACGACCTGACCAAGGACCTCGCGCGCGTGCCGAAGAACCGCGAGCTCGTGGTGGTGTGCAAGTCCGGTTATCGCTCGTCGATCGGCGCGAGCCTGCTGCAGGCCGCCGGCTTCGAACGCGTGACCGACCTGGCCGGCGGCATGGACGCCTGGAGCGCTGCGCCCAGCGGAGCAGGCACGCGCCAGGGCTGAGAAGCGCGGGCGCGAGCGCCTTCCGCCTCCTGCAGCGGCTACGGCACCGCGACCGGCCCGAGCAGCGCATCCGCCAGGCTGGTGAGATCGGCGAACACCGTTCCCGGATCCACGTCCTCCGGCACGGGCTCGCCACGGCGGTTGATCCAGGCAGTCTCGAAGCCGAGCGCGCGTGCGGGGCGGACGTCGTGGAACAGGCTGCCGGCAACGTGCAGCACCTGGTCGGGTGGACGGTGCAGGCGCTTCAGCGCGGCCTCCCAGTGCTTCGGCGCCGGCTTGTAGCTGTGGATGTCCTCGGCCGTGATCAGCGCGACGAAGTGCGCGCCGATCTTCTTGATGGATGTCTCCAGCACCTTGGTCTCGACGTTCGAGAGGATCGCCAGCGGATAGCTCACCGCCAGGCGCAGGATGGCCCTGCCCGTGTCGGGGAACGGCGGCCAGCGGTTCATCGTGTTGACGAAGCCCAGGATCTCGCCGTAGGCGAGCGTGCGTCCCTGCGCCCCGGCCGCCGTGCGCAGGCTGTCGCCCAGGATGCCGCTGTACATCCGGTACTGCCCGGCGAGGAGCTCGTGCTCGGCCTGCTCGCGGTCCCTCAGCAGCCGCTCCACGTCGCAGCCGGCGAGCCCCTTGACCTCGCTCACCGCCGCGCGCATGCCCTTCTCCCAGTCGATCAGCGTCCCGTAGCAATCGAAGGTCAGCGCGCGAAACCGTCTACCCTCGAGGACCATGCGCGCGAGGATAGCGACTCGCCGCCGTGATTCCTCCCCCCGGGAGGGCCGGGCTCCAGCCCGGCTCTTCTCTCGTTCCTCTTCTCTTTCTCGGGAGGAGCCGGGCAGGGACGGAGCCAGGCTGGAGCCTGGCGCTCCCGGGGGGAACGTTTGCTAGAACCCGTGCGTGCCGCGGACGTTCCAGGACTTCAACGTCTTCTTACGCACGGTCGTCGGGCTGGGGTTCGTGCTGCTCGCCTGCTGGTGGACGATGTTCCTGAAGAGCAAGCTGGCCGCGAACGAGCACCTGCTCGAGGAGCGCCAGGCCGAGCTCGAGACCGTCAAGGCCGAATTCGAGAAGCGCGGGGTCGAGATCGAGGAGCTCGATGCCGCGCTGAAGGAGCGCGCCGCCGAGGTCGCCCGTCTCGAGCAGGTCAAGGTCGACCTCGAGAAGACCGTGGCCGAGAAGGAGCGCGCGATCCAGGCGCTCGAGTTCGCGAAGTCCCTGCTCGAGGTCTCGCACCGCGTGGCGCGCATCGAGGTCCTGGCGCAGCAAGCTCCGCCGGAGTCCCTCGAGCGCGTGCGCACGACCGTGCGCTTCACCGAGCTCGGCCAGGACGGCGCGCCGCTCGCGCCCGGCCAGGAGCTCACCATCGAGGGCAAGACGCTCTACGTCGAGTCGCTCGTGATCCAGTTCGAGGACCGCTACGTCGAGCAGGGCGACGCCCTGCGCGGCACGTCGCTGTGCTTCTTCAAGCGCCTCTTCGGCGAGAACCAGAGCCCGAGCGAGGGCCCGACCCTCGACACCGCCGGCCAGCAGCCGCTCGCCTACGGCGGCGACACGACGCTCGATCCCGTCCACCGGGCGCTGTGGCAGCGCTTCTGGGACTACGCCAACGACCCCGCGCTCGCCAGGGAGGTCGGCGTGCGCGCCATGCAGGGCGAGGCACCGTTCATCGAAGCGCGCCCGGGCAAGACCTACCGCCTCGAGCTGCGCGCCTCGGGCGGCCTCGTGATCCAGTCGGAGTAGCGTGGAGCGCGCCCCCGTCTTCGGGACGAAGGTCCCTGGCCTCGCCTATCGCCCGCGCCCGGGCGCCTACGCGCTCGTCTTCGACGCCGCAGGCCGTGTCGCCATCGTGCATGAGGAAAGCGACTGGTACCTCCCCGGCGGCGGCCTCGAGCCCGGCGAGACCCTCGAGCAGGCGCTCGCTCGCGAGATCCGCGAGGAGTGCGCCTGCGGCATCGAGATCGCCGCCCCGCTCGGCGAGGCCATCGAATACCTGGTGAACCGCTCCGGCCAACCGTTCGAGGTCCGCGCCCACTACTTCCGCGCGCGCTTCGTCGGCTCCTCTACCGCGACCTGGCTCGCCCCCGCGGACGCCTGCGCCCGCGTGCGCCGCGCGAGCGACGCCTGGGCGATCGCGGCGGCTCGCGACGGAGCCACCGCGCGGTAGTCGCTCTCATTCGCCCATCTCGGCCGCCCAGCGTGCCAGGCGCGCGTCGAGGGCGTCCGGCCCGAGGCCGAGCTCCTGCTCGAGGATCGCGCCCACGTCCGGCGCTCCTTCGCCGGCCGCGTCGTGCCCGATCGCGTCCAGCACCCGGGCCAGCTTCCCTGGCTGGGCCTCGATCAGATAACAAGCGAACGCGTAGGAGAGGAGGACGTCCTCGCGCGTGAGGTCCTGAGTTCGCACGCCGAAGAGTCGTGCGAGCCGCGGGTGAGGCTCGGCGGCGAGCAGCGCGCGCGCTTCGCGCCACGGGCTCGCGCCCTTCTTCCCGCCTGCATCGATCGGAGTGCCTGTGTTGCGCGCGAGCTCCGTGCTCCCCGTGAGCAGCTCTCCCAGGCGCAGCGAGAACCCTTCCAGCGCCCAGGCCGCGTCGATCCCGATGCCGTAGCTGTCCCGGAGCATGCGCTGGACGAGCTGTCGCACGGCGTGATCGCGCCGGATCTCTGCCGACGCCCCGCACAGGACGAGCGTCGAGCTCCGCGGGAGCCACAGGCTGTCGTGCGCCTCCGCCAGGCTGCGAACCAGCGCGTCACCGCGCCTGGCGAGAAACTCGCGCCGCGTGCTCGGGGCATCGAGCACGTAGACCGTCAGATCCTCCGGCAGGATCGGCGCCTCGTCGAACACCTCGCGGAAGAGCCCGGCCGCTCCCTGGGCGAGCGCGAGGATGCCCAGGGCTTCGGCGTTCAAGTCCGCCGCGACGACGCGCGCGACCGGCAGCCGGACCTCGCGCCACCCGGCGAGCGCGTCGACTGCCTGACGTGAGCCCCCGAACGCGGGCTGGAGTCCGCGCAGCTCGGCCGCGCGGTCTTGGAGGTGCGCCCGACGAGCGCGACCGGCGGAGGTCTCCTCGAGGATCCAGCCCTCCTCGGCCTGGACCTCCCTCCTCCGGCTGCGAGCTTGCGCGTTGTCGGGCGCAAGGATCAAGAGATCGTCGTAGAGCCACGCGCCGCGTTCGCCGCCCTGCGCCGCGTAGCGTTCTGCGAGGCCGTTCAGCGCCGCGCACCACTCGTTCTCGAGCGCCGCGCGCCGGGCACCGTACTCGGCCAGGAACTCGGTCGCCCGATCCTGCGGCGGGGAGTACTTCTGCTGCTCCCAGCCGGCCCTGGTCCTGCGATAGCGCAAGAACCTGCGAGCCTCCGCGTGTTCGGGCTCGAGCGCGAGCAGGGCCGCGTAGAGGAGGTCGCGCTGCAGGTAGAGCCGGTGCTCCTGCGCCCATCCGGCCAGCTCCTCGACCTCGCCACCGAAGCGGCTCCGCAGCGCCCGGCGCTCGGTCTCGAGGTCCTGCGCCGCGAGCGGAGTCCGCCCCGACAGCAGAGCCACTGCCACCATCCCCAGCCAGGCTGCGCGAGTACCCATGTCGTCGTGTCTCCTTTCCAGGAGGGCCTGAACACCGATGGCACGGACTTTCCGGCCGTTCGGAGTGGCCCGAGGGAACAAGCGGCTACGGATCGAGGTTGCTGACGGAAAGAGGGATCGGCATCCCGGATGCGGGACGCCGAGCTCCCACGCTCGAGGCATCACCGCAAGGTCAGGGCAACAAGGAGATTGCTGCGTCCGTCCAAGGTGCGGATGATCGCCTGTCGTGCTTCCATGACGGGGGAAGCTGCATGCGACGCCTAATCGATCTCTCCCACACGATCCACGACGGCCTCGTCACCTACCCCGGCCTGCCCGCGCCGAAGGTCAGCGAGTACCTCGACCGCGCGACCTCGCGCGATCGCTACGCGAGCGGGACGGAGTTCTCGATCGGGAGGATCGAGCTCGTGGCCAACACGGGGACGTATCTCGACGCGCCGTCCCATCGCTACGAGGACGGGCACGACCTGGCGGAGCTGCCACTCGAGACGCTGGCGGATCTGCCGGGGGTCGTGGTGCGCGCGCCGCGCGGAGTGCGGGCGCTCGGGGCGGAGCTGTTCGAGGAGAAAGAGCTCGGTGGCCGCGCGGTGCTGGTCGACACGGGCTGGGCGCGGCACTTCGGGACGCCGGCGTATGGATCGGGGCATCCGTTCCTGACGCGCGAGGCGGCCGAGCTGCTGGTCGAACGCGGGGCTGTGCTGGTCGGGATCGACTCGCTCAACATCGACGACACCTCGACCGGCGAGCGTCCGGTCCACAGCCTCTTGCTCGAGCGCGACGTGCGCATCGTCGAGCACCTGGTGAGCCTCGAGCGACTGCCCGACTCGGGCTTCCGCTTCTTCGCGGTCCCGGTCAAGGTGCGCGGCATGGGCTCGTTCCCCGTGCGCGCGTTCGCGATGCTCGAGAAGTGATTCGGCCTCCTCCGAGGTCGGGAGGACGGCCGCTGGCAAACGCGAGGGGGTGCGCACCGTCCGGGAAGGGCTCCACTCCATTCCCGGGAGAAATCTCGGGCGCCGCGAGGTCCGCTTGCGTTCTCCGAGGTGCCAGGGTGTTCCGACACCGCGGCTATACTCGACCTCGATGGGTTTCTGCGCGGCTCTGCTCCTCGGGCTCCTCGTCCGGCAGGAACCGGCTTCCGCCCCGCCGCGCGCCAAGTACCCGCCTCCGACGGCGGACCAGCTCGCGGGGCACAAGCAGATGCTGGCGCTGCTCGAGGACGTGCTCAAGAAGACGCCGCGCAACAACGCCTACCTCGGCGACGCGGCGTTGAAGAAGCTCGAGGAGTCCAAAGCGGAGCTCGACGAGGCGACGACGCACCCGAAGACGCTCGCCAAGCTGGACTACGAGATCGGGATGAACCTGCTGCGACTCGGGCGCAACAACGAGGCCATGACGAGCCTCCGCAAGAGCTACGAGCGGCTCACGCCGTTCGCGCGCGCGGACTGGCCGCCCTTCGCGGAGCGCCTCGTCTACGACCTCGGGGTCGCGGCCATGCGCAAGGGCGAGAACGACAACTGCGTGGCGCGGCACACGGCCCAGAGCTGCCTCCTGCCGATCGAGGGCAGCGGCGTGCACTCGAACCAGGCCGGGTCGCGCGAGGCCATGCGCTGGCTGCGCGAGGCGATCGCGACCTCGCCGGACGAGGTCGTGAAGCTGTGCGCGCGCTGGCTGCTCAACATCGCGGCCATGACGGTGGGCGAGTACCCGGGCGGGTTGAGCGAGGGCGAGCTCATCGACCCGAAGGTCTACGCCAGCGAGGCCGAGTTCCCGCGCTTCCCCGACATCGCGCCGGCGCTCGGCCTGAACCGCTTCGACCTCTCGGGCGGCGCGATCATCGAGGACTTCGACGAGGACGGGCTGCTCGACATCCTCACCTCCACCTGGAACACGAGCGAGGCCCTGCACTACAACCACAACAAGGGCGACGGGACGTTCGAGGACCGGAGCCACCAGGCCAACCTCGACGGGCTCTACGGCGGCCTCAACATGGTCCAGGCGGACTACGATTCCGACGGCTGGATCGACGTGCTCGTCCTGCGCGGCGCGTGGCTGTTCGGACCGCGCGGGCAGATCCCGAAGTCGCTCCTGCAGAACCGCGGCGACGGGACGTTCCTCGACGTGACGATCCACGCCGGGCTGAACGAGGCGTTCTATCCCTCGCAGGCCGCGGGCTTCGCCGACTACGACCTCGACGGCGATCTGGACCTCTACATCGGCTCGGAAGCGAACATCGAGAACACGTTCCCGGGTCAGCTCTTCCAGAACCAGGGCGACGGCACCTTCGAGGACGTGGCCGAGGAGGCGGGCGTCGAGAACGTGCGCTTCTGCAAGGGCGTCTCGTGGGGCGACTACGACAACGACCGCTATCCCGACCTCTACGCCTCGAACCTCGGCGGGAAGGAGCGCCTCTACCACAACCGCCGCGACGGCACCTTCGAGGACGTGGCCGAGAAGCTCGGCGTCACGGGGCCGACCAACAGCTTCCCGACCTGGTTCTGGGACTTCGACAACGACGGCGCGCTCGACATCTTCGTCTCGACCTATGAGCTCGTGGACCTCCAGGCTTCGCTGCGCCTCGGCCCGGTCGCCGCGAGCTATCTCGGCCTGCCGTTCGAGGGCGAGCTCGCGTGCCTCTACAAGGGCGACGGCAAGGGTGGTTTTCGCGACGTGGCTGTGGAGCGCAACATCAAGCGCCTGACGCTGCCGATGGGCTCGAACTACGGCGACCTCGACAACGACGGGTTCCTCGACTTCTACCTCGGCACCGGCTACCCGGCCTATGACGGGCTGATCCCGAACGTGCTCTACTGGAACCGGGGCGGCGAGAAGTTCCTCGACGTCTCGGCCGCGGCCGGCGTGGGGCACCTGCAGAAGGGCCACGGCGTCGGGTTCGGCGACCTCGACCGCGACGGCGACCTCGACCTCTTCGAGCAGATGGGCGGCGCGTATCCCGGCGACGGTTTCGGCGACGCGCTGTACGAGAACCCGGGCTTCGGCAATCACTGGCTCGCGGTCGAGCTCACCGGCGTCGCGAGCATTCGCTCCGCGATCGGCACGCGCATCCATGCCGAGTTCGAGGAGAAGGGCTCGCGCCGACACGTGTGGCGCTGGGTCTGCACCGGCAGCAGCTTCGGCGCCAACCCGCTCGAGCAGCACCTCGGCCTCGGCCGGGCGAAGATCGTGGCGCGCCTCGAGATCTACTGGCCGAAGAGCGACACGACGCAGGTCTTCGAGAACGTGCCCGCGGACACGCGCCTCGAGATCGTCGAGGGCGCAAAGGAATACCGCGTGACCCCGACGCGGGCCTTCGCCCTCGGCAAGAAGCCGTAGCGCTACTCGCCCTTCGCCGCCGGACCGAAGAGGCGCTCGATGTCCTGGCGCACCTGTTCGAAGGCGGGGTTGCGCTCCTGGGCCTCCTGCAAGACCGCGCGGGCCTCGTCGGGCTTCGCTTGCTCGATGAGGAGCTCCGCCAGCGCGATGCGCGCCTGGTAGTAGTCGGGGTTGCTCTTCAGCGCGAGGCGGTACTGCTCGGCGGCCTCGGCAGGCTTCTTCTGGCGTTCGAGCTGCTTCCCCGCCTTGGTGCGCATG
>Ga0137457_1000319_pt1 | contig 12650 bp, 10 predicted proteins | sample EasRivERMGT630_2_FD_102321 | JGI IMG/M metagenome (GOLD analysis project Ga0137457, IMG submission 102321) | Soil microbial communities from meander-bound floodplain in the East River, Colorado, USA - East River MetaG ERMGT630_2 | ecosystem: Environmental > Terrestrial > Soil > Floodplain ...
AAAACCCTCGCTCTTCCCGAGCGCGACCACCACCCAGGCCACGACCCAGCACGCGACCGAGGCCGCGATGAGCTGCCCGAACTGCTGATAGGCCGGCGTCGCGCCCACGAGCTGGCCGGTCTTCAGGTCCTGCGAGATGTCGCCGGCCTTCGAGGCCGCCACGCACACGACCGTGCCGACGGTGAGCACGGCCGCGCGCGCGTCGAGCTCCTTCCAGCCCAGCAGCGCGAAGATCCCGGCCGTGCCCGCGAGCGTCAGCAGCGCCATGGCGCTGGTCGGGTTGGACGAGACACCGATCACGCCGACCAGGCGCGAGCTCACGGGCACGAACAGGAACGCGAACAGCGACGCGCCCAATCCAGCGAGCAGTCGTCGTTCGAGGCCGAGCTCGCCTGCCAGCACCCCAGGTACGAAGGCGAGGAGCAGCACGACCGTCGCGATGCCCGCCATCAAGATCCAGCCGGGAAGATCGCGATCGGTACGCTCGGTGCTCACCTGGCCGGCACGGCGGCGCACGCCCGTGACCACGGCCGCCAGCGAGCGCGCCATCGTCGGCCCCGTTCGCGCGATCGTCAGCAATCCCGCCGCTCCCACCGCGCCCGCGCCGACGTAGGTCAAGAAGCGGCTCTTGACCGCGCTGGCCGCGAGCGCCGGCGCGGCCGGCAGCGTGCCGAAGTACGACTCCAGCGCGTGGCGCACGTCGCCGACCGCGAGCCAATCCGCGGCGCCGCTCGCGTAGGCCTTGGTCACGAGCGGATAGAGCACGAGCGAGGTGATGAATCCGCCCACCACCATCACCGCCGAAGCGCGGAACCCGATGATGAAGCCGACCGCGAGCAGCGCCGGCGAGATGCGCAGCGCGAGGCTCGCGTTCTGGCCGAGCTTCCAGGTGATCTCCTCGGGCAGGAGGTGGAGCTGCGTGAGCACGAGCTTGAGCGCCGCACCGAGCGCCAGGCCGATGAAGATCCACTTGCCGCCGGTGCCTTCCTTCTCGGTCGCGCGCAGCACCTCGGCGCAGGCGCGGCCCTCGGGGTAGGGCAGCTCGGCCTCGGCCTGCACGATCAGGAGCCGCCGCAGCGGCACCATGGCGAGGATCCCGAGCAGCCCGCCGCACAGGGCCAGGATCGCGACCTGCTGCACGGGCGGCACGACGCCCCACATGAAGAGCGCCGGGATCGTGAAGATCGTGCCCGAGGCGAGCGACGAGCTCGCGCTCCCGACCGTCTGCGCCAGGTTGGCCTCGAGCACGGTCCCGCCGCGCGAGAGCACGCGGAAGACCGCGACCGACAGCACGGCGATCGGGATCGAGGTCGAGACCGTCAACCCCGCCTTCAACCCGAGGTACGCGTTCGCGGCGCCGAACAGGGCGCCGAACACGAGGCCGCAGGTGAGCGCCCGGAGCGTGAACTCCGCGACTCCGGAAGGATTCCGGCCACCTTCTCCCGAGCTCATCGCCGGGCAGTGAACGTCCGGGACGACCGGGGCGCAAGCTCAGCCGGGAACGCCAGGCTCCAGCCTGGCTCTCTCTTCTCGGCTCGTTCCGTTACCTGGAGAGGAGGAAGAAGCTGAAGACGGAGCCAGGCTGGAGCCTGGCGTTCCCGGCTGAGGGGATAGAATCCACGAGCAGTGGCCGGCACTGACTCAGCCATCGTCGTGGAGCGAGAGTTCCACGCCGGACCCGACGAGCTCTACCGCGCCTGGATCGATCCGGAGCGCCTGCGGACCTGGTTCCAGCCCGTGGAGGGCGTCGAAGCCGAGCAGGTCCGGCTCGATCCGCGCCCCGGCGGAGCGCTGGAGGTCGGCTTCAAGCTGCCGCAGGGAGGCCGAGGACGCGTGGACGGAAGGTTCCGCGAGCTCGGGCCGAGCCGGCTCGTCCTCGACCTCCGCTCGCGCTTCGCGGCGGACGTGCCGGGGGCCGAGACGCTCGTGACCGTCACGCTGCAGCCGCGGCTCGGGACCACGACGCTCGTCCTCCGGCAGGAGGGCGTGCCCGAGAAGGACCGCGCCGACTTCGAGCACGCCTGGCAGCACTGCCTCTCGCGGATCGCGGGCGTGTGCCAGGACTCGCTCGACCGCTTCTACGCGCGCATCGACCAGCAGCCGCGCTACCGCTCCCGCTTCGGAGGCCTGTGGCCGGACCTGTCGAACGCGCAGGAGCTGATCGCGGGCAAGGAGTCACTCGGGATCCTGGGCGCCGAGGATGCCGAGCGCTTCCGGCGCTGGGTGCGCGACGGCTACGTGGTGCTCGAGGGCGCCGTCGCTCCCGAGCTCATCGACCACTTCCGTAGCGAGATCGATGCGTCGTGGGAGAAGGGCGATCCGCGCGTGCGGGTCGAGGTCAACGAAGGCGGCCAGCGCACCTTCCCGCGCCTCGGGCCGCACCATCGCGAGCGCCCGCACAAGGTGCTCGACTACCACGCCGTCTCGGCGACCGCCCGCGAGGTCCAGTTCGCGCCGGCGATCCGGCGCTTCCTCGGCTTCCTGTTCGAGCGCCCGCCGCTCGCCTTCCAGAGCCTGCTCTTCCGCTGGGGAACCGAGCAGGAGATGCACCAGGACTCGGCCTACGTCGTCCTGCGCTCGCCGATGGAGCTCGTCGGCTGCTGGATCGCGCTCGAGGACGTGCAGCCCGGCTCGGGCGAGCTGCAGTACTACGTCGGCAGCCATCGCATCCCCGAGTTCCTGTGGCTCGGGCGCGCGCGCTCGCGGCCCTACGAGTTCGACGACCTCGGCCAGTTCCTGAGGCACGTGTGCGTGGAGTCCGAGCGCCTCGGCTGCCCGCTCCAGCGTTTCCGTCCACGGAAGGGTGACGCGCTGATCTGGCACGCCGATCTCGTGCACGGCGGGTCCAAGCGCGAGAGGCAGGGCGTGACGCGCAAGAGCCTGGTGACGCACTTCTGCCCGGTCGACGTCGATCCGGAGTGGCTCGGCCAGATCCCGAGCAGCCCGAAGCTCGAGCACGCGCCCGGTTGCTACTACTGTCACCCGCTCGCGTAGCTCTGCGGACTCACCGGATCGCGAGCGGGGTCGCTCCGGGGATACAATCCGTGATGTAGTGACCGGCTCTGACTCAGTCCTCGTGGTGGAGCGAGAGTTCCACGCCGAGCCCGAGGAGCTCTACCGGGCCTGGGTCGATCCCGAGCTCCTGCGGAGCTGGTTCCAGCCCTTCGACGGACTGGCGGCGGAAGAGGTGCGCCTCGAGCCGCGGCCGGGCGGCGCGCTGGTGCTCGGGTTCAGGCTGCCGCAGGGAGGGCAACTCCGGGTCGAGGGGAAGTTCCGCGAGTTCGGGGCCGGTCGGATCGTCTTCGATTTCTGGCCGCAACTCGGCCCGGACTCCCCCAGGACGGCGACGCTGGTGACCGTCACGCTCGAGCCGCGCGGCGGGAAGACGGCGCTCGTCCTGCGGCAGGAGGGCGTGCCCGCGGAGAGCCGCGCCGATTTCGAGAGCGGCTGGCAGCACTGTCTCGGTCGCATGGCGGGCGCGTGCCAGGGGTTGCTCGACCGCTTCTACGCGCGCCTCGATCGCCAGCCGCGCTACTGGTCTCGCTTCGGTGGACTCTGGCCGGACCTCTCGAATGCGGAGGAGCTCATCGACGGCAAGCAGGCGCTCGGGAGCCTCTCGGCGAGTGATGCCGAGCTCTTCCGCCGCTGGGTGCGCGACGGCTACGTCGTGCTCGAGCGCGCGGTCGCGCCCGAGCTCGTCGACCGCTTCCGGAATGAGGTCGACGCAGCCTGGGAGAAGGGTGATCCGCGCGTGCGGGTCGAGATCGGCGAGGGCGGCCGGCACGTCTATCCGCGCATGGCGCCGAGCCATCGCGACCAGCCGCACAAGGTGCTCGATTTCCATTCCGTCTCCGCGGCCGCGCGCGAGGTCCAGTTCGCGCCGGCGATCCTGCGCTTCCTCGGCCAGCTCTTCGAGCGACCGCCGCTCGCCTTCCAGAGCCTGCTCTTCTGCTGGGGCAGCGAGCAGGACATGCACCAGGACGCCGCCTACGTCGTCCTGCGCTCGCCGATGGAGCTGGTCGGCTGCTGGGTCGCGCTCGAGGACATCCAGCCCGGTTCGGGCGAGCTGCAGTACTACGCCGGAAGCCATCGCATCCCCGAGTACCTGTGGTTCGGCCGCGCGCGCTCGCGGCCACCCGAGTTCGAGGGCCTGGGCGAGTTCCTGAGGCACGTGCGCGTGGAGTCCGAGCGCCTCGGCTGCAAGCTCGAGCGCTTCCATCCGAGGAAGGGCGACGCGCTCGTCTGGCACGCCGACCTCGTGCACGGCGGAGCCAAGCGCGTGAGGACGGAAGTGACGCGCAAGAGCTTCGTGACGCACTACTGCCCGGTCGACGTCGATCCGGAGTGGCTCGGCCGGATCCCGAGCAGCCCGAAGCTCGAGCACGCGCCGGGCTGCTACTACTGCTACCCGTTGGTGTGAAGGAGCGCCGCGCTCAGCAGTAGGCGCCACGAGGTTCCCCTCACGGAGCCACGCGCAGGAAACTCGACAGGATCTCGTACGTCAGGCCCCACACGACGCGCTCTCCGTCGCGCCATGCCGGCAGGACGCGTTCCTCGTCGCCGCGCATGTAGCGATGGGTCCAGGCGAGCTCGCCCGAGCGCGCGCGGGCGAGCGGGAACCAGAAGGTCTCCACGGCCTCGGGGCCGGGCCGCGGCTCGAGCTCCGCGGTGGAACAGAACACGAAGGGTCTGATCCACATCTGGTACAGCTGGCCCCGGGCCTTGGCTTGGACCGGCTGGAGCTTCCCGACCAGGCGCGCACCGCGGGCGAGGTCGAGCCCGACCTCCTCGCTCACCTCGCGCAGCGCCGTGGCGAGGAGATCCGCGTCCCCCGCGTCGGCATGGCCGCCGGGAAGGCTGATCTGACCCGACCAGCGATCGCCGTCGCGCTCGGCGCGGCGCATGAGCAAGACCTCGGGCGAGCCTGCCCGAGCGCGCAACAGGATCGCGACCGCGGCCCGGCACGCCCCTTGCGCCACTCCGTCCGGCTCGTCCGACAGCGAGCGCAGGCGTCTGGCCAGCTCGTCCGGGTCCATGCGGACCCGAGTGTGGTGTCGGAGAGCGAAAAGAGAAACCCCCGCCGCTGCCGTTCATCCAAGGGAGCGAGAACCATGTCCTCCGACCCCGCCAAGCCCCGCGAATGCGATGACAGCGGCCTCCCGGCGCTGGTGCAGCGCTCGGCCGAGCCCGTCGTGGTCGAGAGCTACCACGCCGGCTGGACGAAACCCTGGCGCGGGCTCTCGGCCCAGGCCTGGAGCGAGCTCCTGCGCGAGTTCGGGGAGCGCGTCAACGGCGCGACGGTCGAGACGAGCAAGAACCGCGAGCTCGCCGTGCGCTACGGGCTCGAGGTCATCCCGGCCGTGCTGGTCTTCGTGGGCGGCGAGGTGGTCGCGCGTTTCACGGGCAGCGTGCGCGTCGAGGACGTGATCGAAGCCGTCCGCTCGGCGCTGCGCCGGGCCAGCACGCTCGAGTCGGCCAGGCAGGAGCTCGAGGCGGCCAGCGCGTCGAGGAACGCGCTCTCGCCCGTGCGTTCGATCCTGCGTCGCCGCGCGAGCGACGGTTCCGAGCATGCGATGGCCCGCGCTGGTTGAATTCACCCGGGAGCGCCGGGCTCCAGCCCGGCTCCGCATTTTCGTTGGTTCGAGGAAGAGCAACGGCGGCAAGAGGAAGAGCCGGGCTGGAGCCCGGCGCTCCCGGTTAACCTTGCGGCACGATGCGTTCTTCGGAGATGAAGCGCGAGCACGGCGCCTGGAGCGACTGGCACGAGGGCGCCGGCCCCATCCGGCTCGGCGTCTCGACGTGCCTCCTCGGCGAGAACGTCCGCTACGACGGCGGTCACAAGCGCGACGCGTTCCTGGTCGACGAGCTCGGGCCCTACGTCGAGTGGGTCAGCGTCTGCCCCGAGGTCGAGCTCGGCATGGGCGTGCCGCGTCCGAGCGTGCGCCTCGTCGAGGTCGGGCGCGAGCTGCGCATGCTCTCGCCCGACACGGGCGAGGACTTCACCGAGCGCATGCGCGCCTTCGCCGCGGCGCGCGTCGAGGAGCTGCGGAGGGTCGAGCTCGACGGCTACGTGCTCAAGAAGAACTCGCCCTCGTGCGGCATGGCGCGCGTGAAGGTCTGGGGCTTCAGCGGCCCGAAGCGCCGCGACGGCGTCGGGCTCTTCGCGCAGGCCTTGCTCGCGGCCTGGCCGCACCTCCCGGTCGAGGAAGAGGGCCGGCTCACGGATCCGGCGCTGCGCGAGAACTTCGTGGAGCGCATCTTTTGCCGCAACCGCTGGCGCGCGTTCCAGCGCGCCGGGCCGACGCGCGGTCGCCTGGTCGAGTTCTGGACCGCCCACAAGCTGCTCGTCCGCGCGCACGACGAGCCGGGCTACCAGCGCCTGGGCAAGCTCGTCGGCTCCGCGAAGAAGCAGGGCGACGCGGCGCTGGTCGCGCGCTTCGAGGCCGAGTTCTTCGACGCCCTCGCCAGGCACGCGACGACCCGCAAGCACACCAACGTCCTCCAGCACGCCATGGGCCACCTGCGCGAGCACCTCGACGCCGGCGAGCGCGCCCAGCTCGCCGCCACCATCGAGGATTACCGCCGCGGGCTCGTCCCGCTGGTCGTGCCTGTCACGCTCCTGCGCTTCCAGATCCAGAAGCACTCGATCGCCTACCTCCTGGGCCAGCTCTACTTCGATCCGCACCCGAAGGAGCTGATGCTGCGCAACCACGTGTAGAGCCGCCATGCGCGTCGAGGACTATCTCGCCCGTCTGGACTGCGCCTCGCGGAGCGAGCCGAGCGCGGAGAACCTGCGCGTTCTCCAGCGCGCGCACCTCGAGCGCGTCCCGTTCGAGAACCTGGACATCCACCTCGGGCGGCCGATCGTGCTCGACCTGCCTTCGCTCCACGACAAGATCGTCCGGCGGCGGCGTGGCGGCTTCTGCTACGAGCTCAACGGCCTGTTCGCGTGGCTGCTCGGAGAGCTGGGCTACTCGGTCACGCTGCTCTCGGGCAGGGTCTCCGACGGCGAGCGGCTCGGGCCCGAGTTCGATCACATGGCACTCCTGGTCGAGTGCGAGGGCCGCTGGCTGGTGGACGTGGGCTTCGGCGATTCGTTCCTGGAGCCGCTCTTGCTCGAGCCCGCGCGCGAGGTGGGGCAGCCCTGGAGCAGGTACTGGCTCGAGGAGCGCGCCGGCGTCTGGCGCGTTGTACGCCTACGCGACGGAGTGAGCAGCTCCCAGTACGAGTTCACGCTCGCCCCGCGTCGCCTGGAGGACTTCGCGGCCATGTGCCGCCACCACCAGACCTCGCCCGACTCGCACTTCACGCGCCAGGTGACCTGCTCGCGCGCGATGCTGCCGCACGGACGACTGACCTACTCCGGTGGTCGCCTCATCCTCACCGTGCACGCGCGGCGCTACGAGCTGCCGATCACCCGGTGGGCCGATCTCGAGCACGTGCTGCGGAATCGCTTCGGCATCGAGCTCGGCTCGGCCGAAGCCGTGAAGCGCTTGCTGGCGAAAGGCTGACACCTCAGCCGGGCACGCCAGGCTCCAGCCTGGCTCTTCCTCTCCTTTGCTCCTCATGGCTTTCCCATGCCCGGATGCACCCACGCACTACTCCACTCCCACTCCACCGCGTGCGTCACCAATCCGGCCATCACCGGATTCTCGTGTATGTACCGCTTGGCATCCAAGAAGTGTCCGGCATCGCGGACGAACCGGTCCCAGTACTCGCGGTGCCACACCCGCTCCCCTTCCAACCGGATGGGCGGAAACGATGCCGCCAGTCGCCTGCCCGTGAAGGATTTCCACGACGACACGATCTTCGACACTGTCCATCCTTCGATGCACTGGAAGAGCGCGTGAACATGGTTCGGCATCACAACCCAAGCGAGGAGTCGATACCTCTCGGCATCGAAGTGCAGCAGGGAATCTTGCACCAAGCGCGCTGCCTCGGGTTCGCGGAGCAGGCAGCAGCCATGACCCGCGTCGATCCAGTCTTCGATTCTTCTACGTCGTTCGGCATCACGCCAGGCAGCCGGAGCGGCTCGAAGGGACTCTTCCATGCGGGCCAGGACTGTGGCCGGCAGGCTGTCGGCAAGGTGGAACGTGACGTGTTGGATGCGGTCGGGCGAATCGAAGTGCGGCATGTAGCCGCGCGAGTGCCACAGGGGAGGAAAGGAGGAAGAGCCAGGCTGGAGCCTGGCGTTCCCGGCTGAGGAGGAATCCATGCGACAGGGACTCCGCCGACCCGGCTCGGTTTCAGCCGGGCACGCCAGGCTCCAGCCTGGCTCCTCTTCTCTTCCTTCTTCTTGATGCCCGTGCACCCCGCTGGTGGTTTCAGCGGGATCGTTGCCAAGCCAGGCTAGAGCCTGGCGCTCCCGGCTGATCGCGCCGAGATCAGGGCATCGAGCTCGCGCCTCAACTGCCCGAGGATCTCGTCGTAGGGGTACGCCCCGAGCTCCGCGCTACCGCGCTTCAGGTTCACGTGCGTCGGTCCGCACCAGAGCCCGAGGTCGGCGTCGTCGGTCTCGCCAGGCCCGTTCACGCGGCAGCCCATCACGGCGATCGTGAGGTCGTGCTCGGACGCGTAGCGCGTCAGCTCCTTCACCTCCTGGGCGAGCTCGATGAACTTCTCGTTCTCGACGCGCGAGCACGACGGGCAGGCGATGATGTTGAGGCCGTGGAAGAAGTTCGGCGGCACCGAGCGGAAACGCCCGGCCTCGACGTCGGCCAGGATCGCTCGCCCGACCTCGATCTCCATGCCCTTGTCGTCGAACGGGACGGTGAGCGAGACGCGCAGCGTGTCGCCGATGCCGCGCGCGAGGAGCTGCTCGAAGGCGATGCGCGTCTTGATCACGCCGTCCGGCGGCAAGCCGGCCTCGGTCACGCCGAGGTGCAGCGGCACGTCGGGGCGCAGCTCTGCGAAGCGCACGTTCGTCTCGACCACGTGGCGCGGGTCGGAATCCTTGATCGAGACGCAGTAGTCGGTGAAGCCGAGCGCGTCGACCATCGCGCAGTGGTCGGCGGCAGAGCGTACGAGCGCCTCGAGCGGGTCGGGGTAGCGCTCCGCCCAGGCCGGCGCGATCGAGCCCGCGTTGACTCCGATGCGCATTGCGAGCCCGTGCTCGCGCGCCACGCCGACGAGGTAGGCGACCTTGTCCTCGACCGGTTTCGTCTTCTCGTGGTGGTGCAGGTGCCCCGGGTTGTAGCGCAGCTTGTCGACGAAGGGCGCGACGAGCTCCGCCAGCCGATAGTTCTCCTGCAGGTCGACCGAGAGCAGCGCCCTCGTGCGACTCCGGACCGTCTTCAGCGCCTCGACGTCGGCTTTGCTGTCGACCGCGATGCGCACGAGGTCGGCCCCGGCGCGCTCGAGCAGCTCCACCTGCCGGACCGTCGCCTCGACGTCCTGCGTGCGCGTCGCGGCCATGCTCTGCACCGCGATCGGAGCGCGGCCGCCGATCTCGAGCTGGCGCACGCGGATCGTGCGCGATTGGCGCGGCGGGATCATGCTCTCGAGCCGGATACTGTACCGCTCGGAGACGGCGCGAGGCGTGCTCGAGTTGCGGCGCCGCGCCGCATGCGGGGACGGGCTCCCATCGGCCTCGCTGGATGCATACTGCAACGAGGTCGCGGAGCGGTCCGCAGAGTTCCTAGGATCACCCGATGCGCATCGCGATCCTCGGAGCCGGCGCGGTCGGGAGCTACTTCGGCGGGAGGCTCGCGCAGTCCGGCGAGGACGTCGTGTGGTTCGCGCGCGGCGCGACGCTCGAGGTCCTGCGCTCGCGCGGCCTCGAGGTGAAGAGCCTGAAGGGGGACTTCGTCTTGCCTCCGCAGCGAGCGACCGATCGACCGGAGGACGTCGGACGAGTCGACGCCGTCATCCTCGGGGTCAAGGCCTGGCAGGTGCCCGAGGCGGCGCGCGACCTGGCTGGCTGGCTCGGGCCCGAAAGCCTGGTCCTCCCGCTGCAGAACGGCGTCGACGCCGTCGACCAGTTGCGCCGGACGCTCGGTCCCGAGCCGGTGGTCGGCGGAGTGTGCAAGATCGTGTGCGAGGTAGTCGAGCCCGGTCACGTGCGGCACTTCGGCGCCGAGCCGCGCGTGGAGCTCGGGCCGTGGCGCGACCCCGGGGAGGAGGCGGCGCGGTGCGAACGCCAGCGGGAGCGCTGCCAGCGACTGCAGCTCGCCTTCTCGCGCGCCGGCGTGGCCGCGCGGGTCCACGACGACGTCCGCGTGGCGGCATGGGAGAAGTTCCTCTTCATCGCGTCGCTGAGCGCCGTCGGCGCGGTCACGGGCCTCACGGTGGGCGCGCTGCGCTCGCGGCCCGAGACTCGCGAGCTCCTGCGGCGCGCGATGGCGGAGGTGGAGACCCTCGCCCGCTCGTGCGGCGTCCCGCTCGCGCCCGACGTCGTCGCGCGCAGCCTCGGGTTCGCCGACGGCCTGGCGGCGGAGAGCACGTCCTCGATGCAGCGCGACATCGCCGCGGGCCGGCCCTCGGAGCTCGACTCCCTGTGCGGGGCCGTCGTGTGCCTGGCGCGGGAGCGCGGGCTCGAGGCGCCCGTGCACGCCGAGCTCCACCTCAGCCTGCGCGCGCGAGCGCGGCGCGCTCCTACTTCGGGGCCTCCAGCTCCAGGGTGAACTCCCGCCAGGCTTCCTCGATCTCGCGCATGTCCACGTCGCGGAAGGCGGCCGAGGCGGCTTCGTCACGGGACTCGGCATTCGCCTTCCCGACGGCTTCCCCGTCCTCGGTCAGCCCCGCAGCCTCGAGGCGCGCTCGCGCGCGGGCATGGGCGGCCTTGAGGGTCTCGAAGTAGGTGGGGAGGATCTTCGCCCAGGCGGGGCGCTTCTTGACCTCCTTCGCCTTGTTGAGGAAGTAGATCACCGACCAGCCCATCGCGTAGTTGATCGGTCGCTTCGGACCGTAGTAGTCCTTCTTCGCCATCCAGCCGAGCTCGCTCCAGGAGGGGTGCTCCTTCTTCCAGATCGCCTGCTGGATCCAGCGGATGCGCCAGGGGTTGACGTGGATCCGGCTCACGTCGCCGTGCACGTCGAACTCGGCGCCCGAGAAGTAGTCGCCGTAGCCCTCGTTGAACCAGGAGTGCGGGTCGAGCTCGCCCACCGCGTAGTGGATGTACTGGTGGAAGGCCTCGTGGAAGAGGACCGAGCGCGAGTCCTCCTTGCCCGCCTGCCCGTTGTCGAAATCGAAGAGGACGAGCTCCTCGGTCACGTGATTCCAGTACCCGGCCGAGCCGGGCGGGCCGCCATAGTGGTCGTACTCGTCCTTGTCCTTGCAGATGCGAACGGTCGAGACGGCCGTGATCTCCTGCGCGGGAGGGAAGAGCTCGACGTAAGCGCGGCGGATGGCCTCGAGGCGCTTCTCGAGGTGCTTTACGAGGCTCTCGTTCTTCGTGCTGTACACGATGAGGTAGTTCGCCGTGTCCTCGGCTTCCCAGCCGTGAACCAGTCTCGTGCGGATCCGGACTCGCAGCTCGGCGTTCCGGAACCCGGGATTCTTCGCGTAGAACCTGGCCCACCTGGATGCCTCCGCCGGCTGCACGGGCTCGGAGAACTCCAGGCTCTCGGCGCAGCGCCGCCAGGCGCGGATCTCCTTTTCCGCCTCCACGCGCTCGCAGGACCCCAGCACGACCCAGGTGCGCTCCGCGTTCCGGAGCTCGCACGCCCACTGGGTCACGCTCGTGAGCAAGGCCTCGGCCATGGCCTCCGCCGATCCGGCGAGTCGCGGCCGGAGCTCGTACTCCTTGCACGTCCAGCCTTCGCGCTCCGGTCCGTCGCTCTCGCGCTCGATGGCCCAGGCCCCGAGTCGTTGATCGAGGTAGCGTCGGAAGTTGGTGATCGGAGGAGGGTTCGGCAGCGGCTCGGGATCCTCGCGCCAGTCGATCCGGATGATCTGGAGGCCTGGCCGGACGGGGCCGGACGACAGGGGAGCCTTCGTCGTGTCACGCTTCTTCTCGCCGACGTAGCGCAGCACGATCCACTGCTCCGTCGGCTGGACGGGAAGCGGCGAGTACCTGGACGGCACGGAGAGGGCGAGGCCGAGCTCCGGATGCTTCTCCTCGCCCGGACGAGCCGCCGCGATCGTAGCGAGACCGAAGAGAGAGCATGCGAGCAGCGACGACCCGATGGTTCACCTCCCGGGGACGACCCGCCTGTTCGGCCGGCGGGCCGGACAGTCTATGCCATGTCCGCCGGGATGGGGAACGAGACCGCCCGCGTGTCCAACCGAGTCGCGCCAGAGATCACGGCCAGCGCTCGACGACCTCGCCGGCCTCGTCCAGGAGCTCGATCCCACCGGTACCGTCCCCCTCGACGGAGATCCGGATGCGGACGCGGCCGAGCGCATCGGCGAGCCGGATCTGTGCGCTGCCCGCCTCGTTCGAGACGCCGATGCGCTCCGGACCGCTCGTGCCGACCTTGGCGATGTCCGCGTCGAGCGGCATGCGCTCGACGATGCTCAGTCCTGCGCCGTAGTGCCCTTCCTTCGTCTCGAGCATCCCGATCCCGATGGCCTCGGAGTTCGAGTAGTCGAGGATGAGCATGTTCTTGCGCGCGCCTCCGACCTCGGCCATGGCGAGGCCGCCGCACTCGTCGCCGTCGGCCTTGTAGAAGACCATGCCCGCGGGCGCGATCGAGCGCGGCCACTCCTTG
>Ga0137457_1000321_pt1 | contig 12641 bp, 13 predicted proteins | sample EasRivERMGT630_2_FD_102321 | JGI IMG/M metagenome (GOLD analysis project Ga0137457, IMG submission 102321) | Soil microbial communities from meander-bound floodplain in the East River, Colorado, USA - East River MetaG ERMGT630_2 | ecosystem: Environmental > Terrestrial > Soil > Floodplain ...
CGCCAACAATATAAGCCATGGCCTATGAACAGGTGCTGGTGGCGCTGGCCGACCCGACGCGCCGCGGGCTGTACGAGCGCCTGGTGCGCCGCCCGCACCGGGTCGGCGAGCTGGCGCGCCTGGCGCGCCTGTCCCAGCCCTCGGTCTCGCAGCACCTGCGCGTGCTCAGCGAGGCCGCGCTCGTGACGCACGAGCGCGAGGGCACGCGCCGCCACTACCGCGCCAGCCGCGCCGGGCTGGACGAGCTGCGCCGCTACCTCGAATCGATGTGGGACGACGTGCTGGCCGCCTACGCGGCCGGCGATCCCGCGCCGCCCAGGAAGACCCGATCCACCCGGACTCCGCGATGAAGACCGACCTCCCTCCGATCGTGCGCAGTGTCAGCGTCTCCTGGAACCCCGAGGCCGCCTTCCAGCGCTTCACCGCCGACTTCGCGCGCTGGTGGCCCTGGCACACGCACTCGATCGGCGGCGTCGAGCGCGTGGACCGCATCGTGTTCGAGTGCCGCGCCGGCGGCCTGATCTTCGAGCAGCACAAGGACGGACGGCGCTTCCAGTGGGGGAAGGTGATCGAGTGGGAGCCGCCGCGGCGCGTGAAGTTCACCTGGCATCCCTCGCGGGATGCCGCGACGGCGCAGGACGTCGAGCTCGTGTTCCATCCCGAGGGGAGCGGCACGCGCCTCGAGCTCACGTCCTCGAACTGGGAGAACTGGGGCGCGGGTGCCAAGGGCGCGCGCCGCGGCTACGACCTCGGCTGGTGGCAGGTGCTCAACGTGTGGGCCGGTCGGCGCACGCTCGGGATGAGCGTGCTCGGCGGCGTGATGAGGTTCATGGCGCTCGTGCAGAAGGCGCGCGGCGGCACGGCGGCCGCCGTCGCCAAGGCCGGCGGCGAGATCCGCTCGGCCGGGTCCGGCTGAAGCCACGGTTCCCTTGCCCGCTCCGCTCGCGCGCGGATAGGTTCCTGCCCGATGACCCCTGCGCGCGCCCGGCTCTCGGCCATGATGTTCCTGGAGTTCTTCATCTGGGGCGCGTGGCTGCCGCTGATCTTCGGGTACTTGCCCAGCCTCGGCTTCGAGCCCTGGCAGATCTCGCTGGTATTGAATGCCTTCCCGATCGGCTCCCTGGCGGCGATGTTCTTCAGCACGCAGTTCGCCGACCGCAACTTCGCCGCCGAGAAGTTCGTGGCCTTCAGCCACCTCGTGGGCGGCCTCGCGATCCTGTCGCTCGCCTGGACGAAGAGCTTCTGGCCGTTCTTCGTGCTGATGCTCGTGCACTGTCTCCTGTACGTGCCGACCATCTCGATCACGAACTCGATCGCCTTCACGCACCTGAAGGACGCACAGAAGGAGTTCGGCCGCGTGCGCCTGTGGGGCACGATCGGTTGGATCGCGGCGAGCTGGCCGTTCGTGTTCATCCTGGTCGACTGGACCAAGGTCCCCGCGTTCGGGAGCGTCGGCTTCGGAGAGTGGCTCGGGACGGCCTTCGGCTCGGGCAAGGAAGGCGCGGCATTGCTGGAGGGCACGCGCTACACGTTCATGGCCGCGGGCGTCGCCTCGCTGCTGCTCGCCGCGCTCTCGACCACCCTGCCCCACACGCCTCCCAAGGCGGCCGGCGCCGGAGACAGCTTCGCGTGGCTCGAAGCGATGCGCCTCCTGCGCGTCCCGTTCGTGCTGGTGCTGTTCGTGGTGACCTTCTTCGATGCGGCCGTGCACCAGGGGTACTTCCTGTTCACCAACGACTTCCTCAAGCACGTGGGCATCCCCGGCAACTGGGTGATGCCCGTGATGAGCATCGGCCAGATCGCCGAGATCGGCACGATGGCCGCGCTGGGCGTGGTACTGAAGAAACTCGGCTGGCGCACGACCATGGTCCTCGGGATCCTCGGCCACGCGGTGCGCTTCTCGGTCTTCGCGCTCATGCCGGATCCGGTCTCGGCCGTGCTGGTGATCCTGCTCCACGGCGTGTGCTACGCCTTCTTCTTCGCCACGGTCTACATCTTCGTGGACGAGTTCTTTCCGAAGGACGCGCGCTCGAGCGCCCAGGGACTCTTCAACTTCCTCATCCTTGGCTTCGGGCCGTTCGTGGCCAACGAGGTCTGGCCGCGGCTCGCGGCGCACTACACCAGCGACGGGGTGCTGGACTTCCGCAGGCTGTTCCTCGTTCCCGCCGGAACGGCCTTCGCGGCGGCCTGGTTCCTGTTCCTGTTCTTCCACCCACCGGCTCGCGCGACGGCTGCGCCGCAGCCCGCGCATTGACGGAGGTCCCCATGCACGGCTCGATCTGCCTCGCCTCGCTGACCCTGATGCTCACCGCCTGCCTCGGCCACGGAGGAGGGCCTTCTCTCTTCGACGGCAAGACCACGACCGGCTGGCGCGCCTACAAGGGCACGGCTTGCCCGGCCGGCTGGCAGGTGATCGAGGGCGCGCTGACGCGCGTGGCCGAGGCGGGCGACATCGTCACGGTCGAGGAGTACCAGGACTTCCTCTTCGAGTTCGAGTGGAAGGTCGCGCCGGGCGGGAACTCGGGCGTGATGTTCCACGTCACCGAGGACCACGACTATCCGTGGGAGACCGGGCCCGAGTACCAGATCCTCGACAACGAGGCCCACAAGGACGGCCTCGACCCGCGCACCTCGGCCGGCTCGAACTACGCGATGCACGCGCCCGCTTCCGACGTGACGCGCCCGGCGGGGGAGTGGAACGAGGCGCGCATCCTCGTGCGCGGTCCGCACGTCGAGCACTGGCTCAACGGCGAGAAGGTCGTCGAGTACGAGCTCTGGAGCGCCGACTGGGAAGGGCGCGTCGCGCAGTGCAAGTGGAAGGACCGCCCCGACTACGGCCGCCGCGCGAGCGGACGCATCGCCCTGCAAGACCACGGCGACCAGGTGGCGTTCCGGAACCTGAGGATCCAGCGCCTCGCACGCTGAAGGCACCCCCGTGCTGTCCGTCCTCCTCGCGCTGTTTCTGGTGCCCTCCTTCGTTTCCCAGGAGCAGCGCGTCGTGGAGCGGCGCTTCACCTCCGAGCTGGAGCTCGCCACCGACTCCTTCGAGATCGAAGCCGCGGAGGAGGGCAAGAGCGTCTCCCAGCAGGGGCCGCGCCTCCAGCGCGAGGAGGCCTTCGAGGCCGAGATCGCCGACACGCTCTTCGACGACCAGCGGCCGCCCGCGAAGTTCACGCGCTTCTACCGCACGGTGATGAGCTCGCTGAGCCTCTCGGGCGACGGGGTACCGCGGGAGAAGACCGCCAGCGCCGGCCTGGAGGGGAAGCGCGTCACCTTCGAGCGCAGCGAGGGCCGCTACGCGCGGAGCTGCGAGGACGCCGAGGTGCCCGCGTTCCAGCTGAACCGCCTGCGCGCCGACCTGTCGCTCGCGCGCTTCCTGCCGCCCGAGGACCAGGACGAGGGGAGCGCGAGCTACACGGTTCCTTTCGCGGACTTCTTCCGACTCCTGGCGCCGCTTGAGGAACGACCGCGGCGCCCCCATGCCAAGACCCCCTCGGCCCCCGGGGGCCTGAACCTCGCACCCACCGCGTTGACCGAGCCGATCGCCGTGCTCCTCTGGGGCGCCGATGGCGAGCTCACCGTCACGCCGCGTGCGCGTGCCGAGGGCGACGATCTGCCGCGCAACGCGGAGCTCGCCTTCCGCTTCGAGGGCGCCTTCGACGGCTCCGCGACCCTGCTCGCGGCCGGTCCCGGCGAGGCCGAGGACGAGGTCGAGTTCGTCTATTCCGGCACGGGCCATCTCGCCTGGGATCCAGAGGACGGGCGCATCGCGCTCCACTGCGAGGGCGAAGTGCGCCTGGACGAGAGCTTCAAGGTGAGCGTGGAGGCCAATGGCAAGGAAGGCCACGCACGTGGACGCCTGGGCATGACGGGAACGCTGGAGCTCGAGGCGAGCGAGGAGCACGGGGAGTAATCCGGAGCGCAGGCTCCAGCCAGGTTCCTCTGTCAGTCTCTCCTTTCTGTGCCCGTGCCCGTGCCCGTGCCCGCGTCGGGCACGGCCACCGATCAGGACGCAGCCGTACCCGGCGCCCCCGGCCGCGTGCGGGCCGGGCCAACCCGTCGCAGCGCGGCTTCATCCGCGAGGACCACGAAGCGCGGATGGCCCGTGAGCAGCGTCGCCGGTCGTTCGCGCGATGCCTTGCCGGCGAGCACGTGCCCCAGCATCTCGGCCTTCGAGGCACCGGTCACGAGCATGACGATGCGCGCACCGGCCGCGATCTCCGCGAGGCCCAGGGTCAGCCCGCGGCGTGGGCAATCGTCCGGGAACTGGTGCGCGAGCCCTGCCAGGGTGGTCGCACCCAGCGTCACCACGCGCGCCGCATCCGCGAGCAACGATCCAGGCTCGTTGAAGGCCACGTGACCGTTCTGGCCGAGGCCCAGCAGGACGAGGTCGGCCGGGCCGCACTCCGCCAGCGCGAGCCGGTGGCGCTCGATCTCCGCGGCCGGATCGCGCGCGCTCCCATCGATCCCGCGGAAGCGCGCCGCGAGCCCCAGCGGTTGCACGAGGTGCTGCCGGAAGAACGCCTGGAATCCGCGCGCGTCGGCGGGCGCGATCCCGAGCAGCTCGTCGAGCTGGAACAAGTTTGCGCGCGCGAGGTCCAGCGCCCCGGCGCGCGCGCGGCGCACGAGCTCGGCGTAGAAGAGGACCGGCGTGCGGCCGGCCGGCAGGAGGAGCACCGCCTCCGGCTTCGCGCGCACGGTCTCGGCCACGAGATCGGCGGCCCGCGCGGCGACCGCCTGGGCGTCGGGAAGGCGCTCGAGCTGCATCGGAGGAGCGGAAGGATACGCATCCCCGTCTCCCCCTCCAGGTCCTCTCCCGGGGTTGTCGAAGGACGGGCGACGATCAGGGGATTTCGTCGACCGTCATCGGGCGCGGAGGGCGCCCAAACCGGACTCAGCCCATGCTGCTCACTTCTTTCGCTGCCGTTGCCCTGTCCCTGCCGGCTGGCCCCGTCGCGCTCGTCCCCCAGGAGAACGACGCGGCCTGGCTCGTACCGGCCGACGCGACCGTGCTCGTGCGCCTCGAGTCGACGCAGGCCTGGAACGAGCTCGTGCGGGCCTTCGCTCCGCTGGCCGGCGAGGAGGCCGCGCAGCACGATCTGCAGGCCCTGCTGGACGGTCTGGCCCCGGCGGTGCAAGGCGTCAAGGGCGTGACGCCGCGCGTCGACCCCGCGCGGCCGCTGTACCTGGCGGTCACGCTCGATCCCTCCTCCGGTCAGTTCGTGACGCTGATCGCGCCGGTCACGAACGGCCAGCCATTCCGCTTCCAGCCCACGGTCGGACCGACGACGAACGTGGTCCGCGGTGGCTACACGGGCGCCTCGAACCGTCCGGGCTACGCCGCGAACGCGGCTCCGAACGCGCTCTTGGGAGAGCTGCGAGCGGGGCTCGTGTCCGTTCACCTCGACCTGGAAACGCTCATCGCGGCCTACCGCCCGCTGATCGACATGGGGCTCGGACAGTTCGAGACGATGCTGGATCAGAACCCGTCCGACGACGAGATGCCCTTCGACGTGCAGCCGCTGATGGGCGCGTACCTCGCCGCCGCGCGGGCGCTGGTGAACGGGGCGGACGCGCTGGATCTCTCGCTCGAGCGCCGCGGGGACGAGCTCGACCTGCGCTTCGACTACCGCGAGCGCGAGGAGCGCGCCGGGGTCGCGGCGGTCGCGGACGTGACCCCGCTGCTCGGCTACGTCGATCCGGCGAGCCCGATCAAGATGGCTCTCAACGGGAAGCTGACGGACTATCTCGCCTTGTTCGAGAGCTTCAGCGAGTCGGTGCTCGCGATCTATCCCGAGCCCTTGCAGACGGACATGCGCAAGCTGCTCGAGCTCCAGGACGCGCTGGATCCGCTGCTCTTGCCCGGCCTGGTCGTGGGCTTCGACCTCGGCGCGCCGGGCATGCACGGCTCCTACGTCGTGCGCTCGCCTCAGCCCGCGGCGCTCCAGGCCAAGATCGAGGAGCTCTTGCGCGGGCTCGACCACGAGGGCGGCCTGCTGCGCGTCGGCGCGGCCGAAGCCCTGGTGGTCGAGGGCCTGGAGGCGCGCGTCCTGCCGCTCGAGATCCAGCACGAGGCGCTTTCCAACGCCGTGGCCCGGATGAGCCAGTCCTCCGGCGGCTTGCCGCCCCAGTCCGAGCAGGAGTTTCGCGCCACGATGGAAACGCTCTACGGCCGCGACCTCCGGCTCGCCATGGTGCCGAGAGGCGAGCTCGTCGCCCTCGTCCTCGCCGGTGACGAGGCGGATCTGCGCGCGGACGTCGCGCTCCTGAAGGCCCCGGCCCCGGCGGATCCGAAGCTCGTCGGGCTGCTCGGGCACGTCGACAGCGGCACGCTCGGCCTGGCCTACCAGCTCGACTTCGGCCGCTGGATGGGCCAGATGTTCGGCGCGCTGCAGGGCGTGATGCCCGGTCCGGTCGGCACGTTCCCCGACTGCGAGGCGTCGGTCGGCTTCTGGGGCTCGGCCGGCGGACGCACCTGGTCGGGCGGGATGGTGATGCGCCTTGCCGAGCTGATCGGTTTCGTGCAGGCGATGCAGGGCCTCGAGAGCAGGTAGCCGCGGGAACGCGCAGCTGGCGGAGAGAAGCTGCAAGGCGGAACGGACGGCCGTACCTTCGGGGCGTGCGCGCGCTCTCCGTTCTCCACCAGGGGGATCGTCTGCTGGTCGTGGACAAGCCCGCCGGCCTGGCGAGCGTGCCCGACCCACGCGCGCCGGGAGGCTCGGTGCCCGAGTGGCTCGCCGCCCAGGGGCTGGAGGTCTTTCCCGTGCACCGCCTCGATCGCGAGGTCTCGGGCGTGCTCCTGCTCGCCCTGGACGGAGAGGCGCTGCAAGCGCTGCAGGATCTCTTCCGAGCGCGCGCCGTGGACAAGGTCTACTGGGGGATGGCGGCGGGACACCTCGAGCCGCGCGCGGGCGAGCTCTCGTTCCCGATCGTGGAGGAGCCCGGTGGCGCGCGCGTCTCGGCCCGCGGCAAGCCCGCCCGCACGCGCTACCGCACGCTGGAGCGCCACGCCAAGGCGAGCGAGCTCGAGCTCGCGCTCCTGACCGGGCGCAAGAACCAGATCCGGGTGCACCTCGCCCATGCCGGCCATCCCCTGGTCGGCGAGCGCAAGTACGGACGCGGGAGGGACGCGGTCCTGCCGTTCCGGAGCCGCCGCGTGGCTCTGCACGCCTGGCGCCTCGCCTTCGCCGAGCCGTGGAGCGGAAAGAAGCTCGCGATCGAGGCGCCGTTGCCGGCCGACCTGTGCGAGCTGCGAGAGCGCGCCCGGTCGGGCTGAGAGCTGAGCAGAAATGCCGCTTGCGGCAGTTCTCCTCAGCCGCGAGGGATTGGCAAGGGCGCGCGATCCTCGCGCGCTTCTTGGCTCGCACTGAGCTCGTCCCTCCGCGTTTTTCCCTCACGGCCTCCACCGCGACTTTCCTGGCGGACGATGAGGGGCGCGGAACATCTCGATCCCAAGGAGCAGGGCCCGAGGTGAGCCACTTCAGGGGTCATCTCGTTTGCACACCATGCGCTCCAAGGACCTCCGTCGTCCCCAGAAGCCGCCCGCGCGCGCACGCGCGGGCTTGACGATCGTCGAGGTCATCGTCGCCCTGAGCGTGCTGGTGGTCGCCGCCACCATCTTCTGCCAGACGCTGCTCTCGACCGCGCGCGTGCGCCAGCTCAACCGCGACAACGCGCTGGCCGCCGACGCGGCGCGGGTCGTGCTCGAGCGCATGCGCAATCGGACCTTCCTCGAGATCTACAAGGCCTACAACGAGGACCCCAAGGACGATCCGGGCGGCAACGGCAAGGGGCCGGGGCACCTGTTCGACGTGGCCGGGCTCCAACCGCTCGACGACGCGCCGCAGGGCAAGGTCGGGCGCGTCACGTTCCCCTCGCTGGCCGTGCAGGTCACCGTGGGGGGCGGGGGCGGCAGCGGCGGCAAGATGTCCCTGGGCGGAGGAGCGGGCGCAGGGACGGTGGTCACCGAGTGGCATCTGCGCGAGGACGCCACGGACGAGGGTCTGGGCATGCCGCGCGACCTCAACGGGAACAACCTGGTCGACACGGCCAATCACTCGAGCGACTACCTCGTGCTGCCCGTGCGCGTGCGCATCGAGTGGAAGAACGGCGCGGGCGCGCGCCGGTTCGAGATCGTCACGCAGCTCGGCGACTTCCGCGTGGATGAAGGGGTCGTGCCGTGAGCGCCAGGGCCGGCTTCACCGTGGTCGAGGTGGTGATCGCCATGGCGCTGGTCGGGCTCGTGCTCACCAAGCTGACGCTCGTGATGGACGAGGCGCGCCGCGCGCACCAGGAGGAGAGCATCTCGATGGCACTGGACGACCAGGCCATGGAGCTCCTGGACAAGATCGCCTTCGCGATCGTGGGCTCTTCGGCCGAGAGCCTGGATCCCACTCCGATGGCGCCGTTCTACAGCGGGACGATCCACTACCAGATCAGCCTCGGCGTCGAGGACGGGAAGCCCGTGTGGAGCGAACCCGAGGTCATCGGCCTGTCCGAGGACTCCGGTCAGGTGTACTGGGGCCAGAACGTGGGCCAGGCCGGCGAGCGCATCGTCGTGTGGGCCAACACCGTCAGCGAGATGCTCGAGGACGAGCTCCTGAACGGGGTCGACGACAACGGCAACGACCTGGCCGACGAGCTCGGCCTGGCGTTCGTCCTGGACGAGAAGGCCGTGACGATCCGGCTGTCGCTGGAGCGCGAGCGCGACGACGGGCACAAGATCCAGGTGACGAAGGAGACGACCGTCACCTGCCGCAATTGAGGGGGAACCGATGAAGATCCGGGAGAGACACGCGAGTCTGGTTCGAGCGCGATCACGACGGGGCAGCGCACTGGTGCTGTCCCTGGTCGCGGTCGCCACGGTGGTCGTGCTCGCGGCGAGCTTCTCGCAGTTCGCCTCGGCGGTGGCGAACCGCCAGGCGCAGGCCGTGCACAGGAAGCGCGCCTTCTACCTGGCCGAGGCCGGTCTGGCCGAGGCCTTCGCCGGGTTCACCTGCGGCAAGTCCGGCAACGTCGGAACCAAGGCAGAGCCGGCCCGGCTCGGCGACGGTCTGTTCTGGGTCGAGGCCGTCGAGCTCGACGGCGGTCTGGTACGCCTCGACTCGACCGGCATGATCGGCACCGGGAACGCCGAGCTCTCCCTGGTCGTGGGCCGGGGCGAGGAGAGCGTGGCGGCGCTGGGCGTCTTCTCGAACGGGTACGTGACGCTCGGCCCTGGTTCGCTGCTCGACGCCTACGACTCGAGCGAGGGTGCATACTCGACCCAGTCCGACAAGAGCGGCGCTGCGCTGGGCTCGAACGAGGGCGTCGTCATCACCGGGACCCTGCTGCAGCCCACCACCATCAAGGGCGACGTCACGCCCGGAGTGGAGGAGATCGTCTACTCCAAGGGATCCGTGACCATCACCGGCTCGACCTCGTGCGCGTTCGCAGCCACGGAGTTGCCCGCGATCGAGGTGCCCGACCTCGAGCTCTCGGCACCGGTGGTGCACGCTTCGCCCTATCCGCTGGTGATCCCGGCCGGGTCGTCCGGCTACCAGTCGCTGACCGTGCAGGCGGGAGCACAGGTGATCATCCAGGGACCAGCCCAGGTCGAGCTCGGCTCCCTGACGCTCGCGACGACCGCACAGCTCTCCTTCGACACCACCGAAGGCCCGATCGAGCTGTACATCAGCGACTCCGTCGACCTCGCGAACGATTCCCTGCTCTCGAGCAGCAGCACGCATCCTGCGGAGATCCTGATCCAGGTGCCCGGGCCCACTGCGCAGCCGGTCGCGCTGCGCGCCAGCGGAGCCTTCCACGGCGTGATCTACGCGCCGGAGGCGCCGGTGGTCGTGGGTGCGAAGTTCGAGCTCTTCGGGGCCCTCGTGGCCCATGGCCTGACCTTCGAGGGCGCGGCAAAGCTGCACTTCGACAAGCACCTCGCCGAGCTCGCCGCCGAAGAGGCCCTGCCGGTCGTGCTGTCCTGGCGCCTGGTCGGGCTCGCGAGCACTTCGAGCGACCTCTCCGCGGACCCGTTCGACTTCCTTGGGCTGGACAAGAACCTTCTTCCGGATCCCGCCGGCGCGCACAAGGACCAGACCCTGTCGATCGACTACTACGACTTCTCGGACGTCTATCACCGCTACACGGGGGCCGAGAGCCAGTTCGACTGGAACGTCGTGAAGACCGTGATCGTCGCCACGCGCGATGGCACGGCGGTGCGCTTCCCGCACTCGATCTCGGGCAAAGCGGGGACGATGAAGAGTCCGGGTGTAGCTCCGGTGGTGGACGGACCGATGATCTAGGCTGTCATGGGGGTCCTTCGGGGGAAGGGATGCCCGGGCGGCGAGCGATCGGCCGTCCTGGCGCTCGGGCTGGGCTTGGTCCTGGCCGGCTGGACCAGTGCCCAGCGCGGGCCGCGCAGCCCCGAGGACCCCTCCGGCCTGGTCGAGCGCGCCCTCCTCGGCCAGCGCACGCCCGCAGAGCTCCGCCGGCGCCTGAGCAGCGTGGAAGCCAGCGAGATCCCGCGCCTCTTCCAGCTCGCGGCCGAGGGCCATCTCCCCGGCGGCGATCCGGGCGCGCTCATCGTGCTCGACGACGCCGAGCGCCAGGCGGTGCGCGAAGCGCTGTGCGCCCGGCCGCGACGCGAGCTCGTGCCCTTCCTCGAGGACCTCGCCGGCTGGCCGATCGACCCGGCACTCCGCGCCGAGGCGCAACGCCTGCTCGGGTGCATGGGCGCCGCCGACCATCTCAAGTTGCTCGCGCGCTTGACCCAGCCCGCGGGCGAGCGCGGTTCCGTTGCTCCCGAGCTGCGAGCGGGCTTCAGCGCGGCCATGGGCAACATCCTCGCGCGCGACGCCGCCGCGCTCGCGCAGGTGCGGGCACTCGTCTCCGAGAGCCCACCCGGCCTCGCGGGCCCGATCGTCGAAGCCCTGGCCAGCCAGGGCTCCGGCGCAGCGACGCGCATCCTGGCAGACCTGCTCGGCCGCTCGCCCGGGCTGGATCCCCTGCTGCTCGCGCGCCTGGCCGAGCGCGGGCGGCTGCGGGAGAGCGGGGCCGAGAGCGTGTTCGAGAGCGTGCGCCGCTACCTGAAGAAGAGTGATCCGATGCTGGTCTACGCCGCGGTCCTGGCCTGCGGGCACCTGGGCGACGACGGCGCGGTCGAGACCTTGATCGATCTCCTCGCTCACGCCGACGAGCGCCTGCGCCGCGGCGTCTTCGTGGCCTTGCGGAGGATCAGCGGCCTGGCGCTCGGCCAGGATGCCGCGCGCTGGACGAGCTGGTACCGGACCGAGACGCGCTGGTGGGAGGGGGAAGCAGAGGGGCTGCTCTTGCGCATCGAACGCGGTCGTGGACTCGAGTTCGTCCGTGCCGCCCGCGAGGCGCTCGAACATCGCCTCTTCCGCGACCGCATCGCCGAGGCCTTCGCGCAGACGCTGCAGCGCGGCGGCGACGAGGAGGTGCTCCTCGCCTGTCGCGCGCTGGAGCAGCTGCGCTCTCGGCTGGCAGTTCCTGGCCTGATCGAGTGTCTGGAGCGCGACGACCCGCTCGTGCGGCGAGCGGCCTGGAAGGCCCTGCGCGCCATCACCGGCGTGGAGCTACCACCGGAAGTGGATTCCTGGTCGGCGCTCGCCGGCTAGAGGTTTCCTTCCTCTCCTTTCTTTCCGTGCCCGTGCCCCTTCCGTTCTCCGTCTCCGAAATCACGGACGACTGAGCAGAACAAGGCAACGGGCAGGGGCACGGGCACGGGTACGGGAAGAGGCAATCCACGCGCTTCCTCAAGCGCCGCCCCGGAGCGAGGCGAAAAACCTTCGAAACCCTTCCGCCACCGGAGAGCCCATGAACCCTCAGCCCCAAGTCCCGTACCGTCGGCGCATCAAGCTCATCAAGCCGAAGCTGCAGATGAAGCTGGTGGGCGTGTTCGTGGGCCTCTCGGCGCTCGGCTTCCTGCTGCAGTCGCTGCACGTCGGGCTGCGGCTCTCCGAGCTCGCGGCCAACGTGCCCGAGGGCGGCGCCTACTTGATGGCGGTGATGCCCGAGCTCCCGCTCGAGATCCTGCTGGTCTCCTTCGGCATGCTGCTGCCGCTGACCATCGCGGTCGGGATCCTGGTCACGTTCCGCATCGCCGGTCCCATCTATCGCTTCGAGAAGTACCTCGAAGCCGTCGTGCGCGGGGAAGAGGTCGGCCCGTGCCGCATCCGCAAGGGCGACGAGTTCCAGGAGCTGTGCGAGCTCATCAACCAGGCCACGGCCGTCCTGCGCGAGCAGGCGTCGCGCGGCGGCAAGCCCACCGAGTTGGTCGAGACCGAGCGCAAGGAACTGCGCAAAGCCGGCTGACCACGAGCGCGTCCCCACCGCCGCGCATGTCCCTGCGTTCCAAGATCGTCCTCATCCTCGTCACGGTGGTCGTGCTCTACGCCTCGGTCGAGAGTGTGACCTCGCGCCTGCTGGCCAGCCGCTTCTTCAGCCGCTGGGAGCGCCAGGAGGCCGCCAAGGACCTGCACGACGTGCGCGCGCGTCTGGACGGCGTCTTGACCGAGCTCAGCGGCAAGGCGCGCGTCTGGGCCGGCCTGGACAGGCTCGGACGCTTCGTCGCGGGTGAGGATCCCACCTTCGTCCAGGAGGACCTCGGTTCCCGGGCCCTGGAGGACGCCGGC
>Ga0137457_1000322_pt1 | contig 12638 bp, 4 predicted proteins | sample EasRivERMGT630_2_FD_102321 | JGI IMG/M metagenome (GOLD analysis project Ga0137457, IMG submission 102321) | Soil microbial communities from meander-bound floodplain in the East River, Colorado, USA - East River MetaG ERMGT630_2 | ecosystem: Environmental > Terrestrial > Soil > Floodplain ...
GCGCGGAGGCGAGTACCGCGGGATCGCCATCGTGCGTCCCCACTGGACGGGTCCGCCGATCCTGGCGGTCCAGGAGTGGTTCGTCGATCCGCACGCCCCGGAGGTGACGGGCGCGCTGCTCGCGCACGTCACGAGATTCGCGCGCGCGACGGGACAGCACAGGATCGAGCTCTGGGTGCCCGAGGCGCACCCTCAGTTCAGGGCCGTGCGCGACAACGGCTTCGGGGTCGAACCGTCGCTCTTCAACCTGTGCATCAAGATCTACGAGCCCACGCTCGACGTCGAGTGGGTCAAGGCCAACTGGTACTGGACCATCGGCGATTCGGACGTGTTCTGACGCGCTCCGGCGCGCAGCCGGCCAAGACACCATCCCACCCACCAAGCGGCGAGGGCCGCGGAGCCCGTGCTCGGCGGCCCTCGCGCGCGACGGAAGTCGCTTACTTGACCTTGAAGTCCATGTCGAGGCGCACGCGAATCGGATCGTCCTCGGCCTCGTCCGCGTTCGAGGTCAGGACCCACAGCTTGAAGGCGATGGTGTCGCGCCAGAAGTACTGACCACCGAGGACGACGCCGTTCATGCCGTCGCCGTTGCCGTTGACGAGGTTCAGGCCCGTGCCCGAGACGGGCGTGTCGTCCTGGGCCACGGGGCTGTAGACCGCGTTCGCGTCCAGGTCGTAGAAGAGGAGGAAGGCGTTGTAGTTGCCGCGCTGCCATTTGTTCGAGCCGAGCTGTCCGCCGAGCACGATGCCCTGCTCGCCCTTCTCCAGGTTGGCCATGAACTCGACGTAGCCCGTCATCTCGTCCAGCGGTCCGCCGGGCAGCGTGGCCGAGGCGAAGGTGTCCCAGACCAGGAAGTCCGTGTCGTTGTTGCCCTGGTTGGTGGCCGCGACCGCGCCACCGATGGAGTTGACGTTCGTCCAGTCGTAGATCGCGGTGGAGAGCTGGACCTTGGCCTCGTCCATCGGGACGAAGACGTTGCCCTGCGCGCCGATCATCTTCGCGTCGTGATCGGCCGCGTTCTCGGCCGCGATGTAGGCGGCCGCGCGCGCGTCGAAGGAGGTGTCCTTGCTCGCCTTGGGCTTCCAGATCGCGGAGAAGCCCGCGGGCGAGATGTCCCCGTCCCACAGGAATTCGCCGTAGATCGGCGGCGAGGTGAAGGCGTGCGGCTGCTTGCCGGCCACGACGTGGAGCTCCTCGCTCGCCGTCCAGTCGATGTAGTAGCGATCCATGACGACGCCGCTGCCGCTGAAGCCGTCACCGTCGCCGAAGTCCCAGTGCGGGTTGTTGGCGTCGGTCTCGTTCCCGCCCGTTGCATCCGACGCGGTCGAGAGCCTCGCGCCGAGCAGCAGACTCTCCTCCAGCTGATACTTGGCGCCGAAGCGGAAGCGCATCCGGCCGCGGTAGCGATCATCGACGCTGTCGCCAGTACTCGGGTCGACGTTCTCGATGGTCGCCTCGGCGCGCATCCGGCCTTCGGCCTCGAGCTTCAACTTGTCCCAGATGCCTCCTTGAGGGGACGGACTGCCTTGGAGCGGGACGAGGGCGAACAAGCCGAGGGCGGCAAAGATCATGTGAGTCCTTGATCAGGGGTCCTGGTGCTCTGCCGCGCGCAGAGCGAGACGACTGGACGTCGCTCGACGAGTGCTCGGGCGCGGGGATGGAGCGCGGGAGTGTAGCGACTGGTCACGCGAGTGCGAGCCTGGACGACCGTGCGCGTCCTCATCCCTTTCTCGGAAAGATTTGAGGTTTCCTTTAGCGCTCCAGCACGTCCAGGCGCAGCTCGGCGCCGTTCGCGTGGATCTCGGGAACGTACATGGCGTGCGCCAGAGTCGGGAGCGCGTGGAAGCGGCCGGGAGTCTCGGCGCGCAGCTCGTAGCGCAGCTCCCACAGGCCTTGCGGCAGCTTCTCGAGGAAGAAGGCCACCTGGCGATCGCGCAGCTCCTGGTGCGCGGAACGCGAGCGGCCGGTGTAGCCGGTGCCGACCTGGGACTCGACGTGGATGTCGCGACCCGTGCCGCGGCGGCGTTGGTCCTGGAGGGCGGCGTCCTCGGGCGCACCGAAGCGCGCGGTGCCCTCGCTCTTCTTCAGCTCCTGGGCCGCGATCGGCTCGCCGCTCCTCACCTGCACGGCCTCGAGGCCGGCGGCCTTCAGGTCCTCGAACACCATGTACTCGAGCTCGTTCTTGGCCTCGATGGTGAGCACGACTTCGACGCGGTCGCCGCTCGTCACGCTCTCGCCGTCCAGGAGCGGCGTGCGCTCGTAGACGGTGCCGGCGAGCAGGGTCTTGCGCGCGGCCAGGCGATAGCAGTCGCGGTGCACGAAGACCTCGTTCCCGCGCGGCGGAACCGGCTCCTCCTGCGAGAAGAAGCGCGCCCGCGCCGCGAAGTAGAGCGGGCCGGCGCCGGACTTCTTGCCGATCCGGATCGCGTTCGGGCCGTCGCGCAGCAGCGCCGGATCGACCTCGAAGGTGCTCGGCGCCGAGAGGAGCTGCTCCTTCTCGATGCGCTTCGTCGCCACGCCCTTGCCGTTGACCGCGAGCTCGAACTCCACCGCCGAACCGAGCTCCCCGCTCGCGCGCAGGTAGTCGTTCAGCGCCAGCACGGAGATCGCCGTGTCGCGCGTGTTCGACCACTGCGCGCCGCGGCGGTTCTTGACCAGCCAGTTCATCACCGGCGTGACGAGCTCGTCCTTCGGGTCGATCGCGACCAGCGCGCGCAGCACGAAGGCCGTGGCCTCGACCCCGCCCTCCGACCAGCGCTGGAAGATGCCGTCCTGGCCCCAGTGCGCGGTGGGGAGCGTGTACGGCTGGTGCGTGCCGGCCTGGAGGATCGAGGTGTCGGGCGAACGGTCGAGGATCGCGCCGTTGCGCAGGTTCTGGACCAGGGTGCGCGCCTCGGACTCCTTGCCCATCGCCTTCGCGGCCAGCGCGAGCAGCGCGCGGCCGTAGGCGTTCAGCCCGTCGCGCTCCTTCCACAGGTTCTCGAAGGCCTTGCCCTGGAACGTCCTCGCGTCGGCCGTCCCGCCCGCGCCCCCGTGGACCGCGAGCGCGTGCAGCATCCAGGCCTGGAGGTCGGGCTGGCGCTCCTCCTCCACCAGCTCGGCGGCGAGGTACCGCGCCGCGTTGTCGAGCACGCTCGCGCGCACGTCGAGCCCGGCGTCGCGCGCGAGCGCGAGGCCCCACAGCACGTAGGCGGTCATGAAGTGGTTGCTCTCGCCGTCCTTCCACCACGCCCAGCCGCCGTCGGCGTGCTGGAAGTCGTAGAGGCGCTCCAGCCCGGCCGAGGTCATCTCATCGAGCTTGGCCAGCGCCTGCTTGCCCTTCGGATGGGTCTTCGCGGCCGAGTCGAGCTCGACGCCGCCGAAGACCTTCGTCATCGCGTCCTCGGCCGAGAGGCCGTTCGCGCGCAGCGTCCTGGCCACGATCACGGCCGGCAGGAAGCGCGAGAGCGTCTGCTCGGTGCAGCCGTAGGGATAGTCGATCAGGTACGGCAGCGCGTCGAGCATGGTCACCGCGATGCTCGGCGCGATCGTCACGGCGAGACGCGTCGAGCCGGCACCGCGCTCCTTCGGCAGGACGAGCGCGAGCTCGAGCGCGCCCTCGTCCATCTTGCCCGCGAGATCGACGAAGGCCTCGATGCCGTGCGGATAGACGGGCAGCGTGCGCTCGACCGCATCGCCGTACTCGTCGGCGAGCGCCGCCAGCTTCAGCGTCGCCATGCCGGGCTCGCGCACGGCCACGCGCCAGTCGACGCGCGCCTGACCGTTGGCGGGGATCGTCACCGGACCGGCCTCGCCCTTCACGACCTGGCCGTCCACGACCAGGCCGATCACGTCGAGCCCCTTGATGGTGAGCGCGGTCCCGACCGCGAGCGGCGTATCCAGGTTGTTGTTCAGGTTGCCCGAGATCGTCAGCTCGTCCCCCACCACGAAGAAGCGCGGCGCCTGCAGGCGCACGATCAGCGGCAGGCGCGTGCGCACGCTCGTCGAACCCTCGCCCACGCGCGTCGCGCCGTCGCAGGCGCGCGCGGTCGCCTTCCAGCGCGTGGTCGAGTCGGGGAAGGACACCTTCGCCGAGGCGCGGCCGGACGCGTCCGTCGTCACGTCGGGGAGCCAGAGGGCGGTCGAGCGGAAGTCGGAGCGCACGCGGACGGTGGGACCCACCGGCGCCCCGCCGCCTCCCGCCATCGCTCCCGCTGCTCGGCCCTCGACAGCGTCCATGGCCAGCTCGGCCACGGGCGCAGCCGCGGGCGCGTCCGCGCGCTTGGCGGCGAGGCCCATCTTCCGCTCCTGGGGCACCCCTCCCCGGCCAAGGTAGTAGCCACTCTCCATGTCGCGCTCCTTCTCGGAGGCGTCCTCGCCCAGCGCATAGCGCCGGTCGCGCACCTCGTTCTTCTCGTCCTTGGCGAGGTCGCTGAACGTGCCGTGCTGGAAGCTGCCGCCCGTCTGCACGAGGTGCGCCCGCTTCTCGCCGTAGAAGAAGCGCCGCGGGTCGATGGCGTAGTCGCCCTGGATGTAGGCCACGGCCTCGTCCACGACCGCGAGCGAGAGCGCGGCCGAGACCGGCGCGCCGCTCTTGTCCTTGACGGTCACGGTGAGGTTGCCCTCGCTGCCCGGCTCGTAGTCAGGCTTGTCGCTCGCGAGCTCGACCGACAGGAACTGCTTCACGGGCGGGACGATCAGCTCCTCCACGTCCTGCCAGGCCTGACCGGACCAGACCGAGATCGCGCCGAGGAACACGTTCGGGACGTGGGCCTCGGTGATCGGGATCTTGACGAGCTTCACCTGCCCGCTGAGCTGCAGGACCTCGTGGTGGTAGAGCTCCTCGCCCTCGAGCGTGAAGAGCACGTAGCGCCCGCTCTGCGGCGTCACCACCAGCACGGTCGCTTCCTTGCCGACCTCGAGCGTGTCCTGGTCCACCAGGATCTCGACGCCGCCGGGGAGATAACCGAGTTGCGTCGTGCGCTCGTCGGCCACGAACACGTTCGTCTCGCCGCGGATCTCGGCGTCGCGATCGTCCTTGCTCGTCCAGACGATGCGGTAGGTGCCCTCCTTCGCGGGCGTGAAGTCGAACTTGGCCTTGCCGTCCTTGCCCGTTCGCAGGTCGAGCGTCGCGACGACGTCGCGCTCGTAACCCTGGGACTTCATGCCCCAGCCCGGTCCGGGGAAACCAGGCTCGCTCTGCGCGCGCGCGAGCGCGTCGCCGAACACCTCGCGCCCGACCGGATCGCGCCAGATCTCGATCCAGCGCTCGCGCGTCACCACGACCTTCCCGTCGTCCTCGACGGGAAGGTCGTTGGGATCGGTCGCGCGCACCTCGACCTCGACCTTCGCCCCCGGCCGATGGATCGCGTGCGCGACGGAGAGATCGACGCGATACCCGACGTCGGCCACGGCCACCTTGCCGTGGCCGACGATCTCGCGCCGCGAGGCGTCGACCACGCGCGCCTCGAGCGTGAACTCGAACTCGCCCGGCTGGTTCCAGGGCGTCTCGAAGGCGATCGTCACCCTGCCATCCGGGCCGCTCTGGCGCGTCTCGTGCAGGATCTGCTGCCCGGGTCCGCCCCACCAGGAGATCTCGCGCGCGTCGTCGTAGAACCAGGGGAACTCGCGCACCTTCGGCACCGGCCGGTAGCGCGGGCGCTGGTGCACGAAGACCTCGACCGACGCGCCGGCCACGGGCGCGCCGTAGTAGTACGTCGACTCGATCTCGACCTCGACCCGGTCGCCGAGGCGGAAGAGCTTGGGCCGGCCGGCGGCATCGAGCGGCGTCTTCACGCTCACCTCGTACTCGGGCAGCTTGTACTCCTCGAGGCGGAAGAGCGCGGCCTCGCCGAGGTGCTCGTTCTTCTTCGCGTTGCGCCAGAACTGCACGTGGTACTCGCCGAGCGGCATCGCGCTGGTCGTCTCGAGGCTCGCCCAGGCCGCGCCGAAGGCGTTGAGCGTGCTCGTGCCCTCCTTCACGACCGAGCCCTGCGGGTCGCGGATCTCCCAGGTCACGCTCTCGTTGGCGGGCGTCTGGTACGCGGAAGCGAAGCGCGTGCGCGCCCAGAACTTCCACTGCACCTCGTCGCCGGGGCGGTAGGCCGCGCGATCGGTGTAGGCGTAGATGCGCCACTCGCGCGCGGGATCGTTGCGCCCTGGGATCCAGCTCTGGGCGAAGCCCTGGCGCGCTCCGCTCTTGAGCGCGACGAAGTAGGAACCGCCGCCCTGCTTGCCGTGGAGCTCGAACTCGGCCACGCCGTCGGTGCCGGTCTGCTCGGACTGATCGGCGCGGCGCCCCGAGCTGCCGTCGTGCCAGCGCTCCAGCAGGCGCACGTCGGCCTCGGCGATCGGCGTGCCCGTGCGCGCGTCCGTCGCCCAGGCGAGCAGCTTCGAGCCCGAGACCTTGACCGTCACGGCCGCGTCGCTGACCAGGACGAGCGCCCGGGCCTGGGCGGCGCCGGCGCTGGCGTGCAGCACGTAGGCACCGGGTCCGGGCTTCGGATCGACCAGGAGCGCCGTCTGACCGGGCTCGTGCTTCCCGGCGTCCTTGGTGTCGTGCGTCCAGCGCGCGCTCGGCGCGCCCGTCAAGGGGAGCCGCGCGAGCCAGTCGTCGTTGCCATCGGCCGCGAAGGCGACGTCGCGCGTGAGCTCGACCGGGTAGAGCGCGAGCTCGACGCGCGCCAGGTTGCGCCACGAGAGCGTGTACTGCGCCTCCGAGCCGGGCAGGAAGAAGCGCTCGACCTGGACCCCGAGCGAGGGCGCGGTGATGTTCTGGATGCGCTGCTTGCACTCGTCGAAGTAGCGCGTCTCGCCCTTCCGGAACTCCCCTGTCAGGCGCTGATAGTTCTCCAGCGCGCCCGGGTAGTCGGGCCTGGCCTGCCGGCCGCCATCGGGCGTGGTCTCCCAGCGTCCATAGCTCTCGAAGAACATGCCGAGCGCGTAGAGCGCGTCGTCGTACCACTCGGAGCGCTTCCCGAGCTCGAGCACGGCCCCGAGCTCCTTCCTGACGCGCTCGGCGGCGCGCGCGTCGTAGCCCTGGTTCGCCCACAGTCGCCCCAGCAGGAAGTGGGCGCGCGCGCGCTCCTCCTCGCTGGCGGCGATCGTGACCGCGTTGGCCAGCACCTCGATCGGCAGGTAGCTCGGGAAGTAGTTGTAGCCCCAGTACTTCTCGCGCCACTCGGGCAAGGACGCTTTCCACACGATGGCGAGGTAGCGCGCGCGCGCCTTCTCGAGGTCGCTCGAGCGCGCCCACCACTCGAGCGCCGCCTGGTAGTGCACCCAGGCGCCGCCCCAGTCCTGGCTCTGCTCGCGCCACGTACCGTCGCCCAGCGACTCGTGGATCTCGGCGTAGAGGTCGTCGCGCGTCTCGGGCCGCTCGTAGCGCGCGAGCATCGCGCGCAGGTCGTGCGCGGCGCGGTCGAGCTCGCTCGCGTCGGGATCGTTCGACTGCGTCGCCGAGCGCCAGCGCGAGTCGCTCAGTCGGAACTCGACCCAGGCGCGCTCGGCCGGCGTGAGCTCGAGCTTGGCGGCCTCCGCGTAGAGCTCGTGCGCGAGCGCGTAGCTCTTCTCGCGGTAGCGCGCCTCGGCGCGCCCCAGCAGCTCGTCCTTGCCGCGCGGCTCCTGCGCGGCGACCGCCGCGATCGGCGTTCCGCCTCCGGCGGCTCCCTCGGGCTGCGGCAGGGTGAGGCAGGCGAAGACGAGGGCGGACTGGAAGCAGAGAAAGAGCGACTTCATGGCGAAACGCTGGAAGGCTTGGACACGCGGCGCTCTTCGAGGAGAGCGCCCTGGAGCGAGCATTGAACGCCGCATGTCGGTGAACCCTTGGACCTCCAGGATGCAGATCGGCGCTCGCGGAGCACGCCTTTTGTGGTCTGCTATTCTTTTCTCGCAATGCCGGAGCTCCCGGACGTCGCGCTGTACGTCGAGGCCCTGGAGCGCCGCATCCTCGGCCGAAGGCTCGAGGGCGTGCGCCTGAAGAGCCTGTTCCTGCTGCGCAGCGCGGTCCCGCCGCTCGCCGCGGCCAGCGGGCGAACGGTGACCGGCCTCGCGCGCCTGGGGAAGCGCATCGTGCTCGAGCTCGGCCCCGGTCCGCGCGCCGGCGAGCCGGCGCGGCTCTACCTGCTGCTCCATCTCATGATCGCCGGACGCCTGCACTGGAAGGAGCGCGGCGCCGCGCTCCCGCGCCGCACCGATCTCGCGGCCTTCGACTTCGAGGACGGGACGCTCGTCCTGACCGAGGCCGGCACGAAGAAGCGCGCCTCCTTGTTCGTCGTGGCCGACGAGGCCGGCCTCGCCGCGCACGACCGCGGCGGGCTCGAGCCGCTCGTGTGCGAGTTCGCGGCCTTCGAGGAACGCCTGCGCGGCTCGCGCCACACGCTCAAGCGCGCGCTGTGCGACCCGCGCCTCTTCAGCGGCATCGGCAACGCCTACTCGGACGAGATCCTGCACCGCGCGAAGCTCTCGCCGCTCCAGCTCGCGCACAACCTCGAGCCCGCGGAGACCGCACGGCTCTTCGACGCCGTGCGCGCCACGCTGAACGACTGGATCGAGCGCCTGCGCGCGGAAACGGGCGACGGCTTCCCCGCCAAGGTCACCGCTTTTCGCCCGGGCATGGCCGTGCACGGCCGCTTCGGCCAGCCCTGCCCCGTGTGCAACGCTCCGATCCAGCGCATCGTGCGCGCCGAGAACGAGGTCAACTACTGCCCGCGCTGCCAGACCGGCGGCAAGATCCTGAAGGACCGCGCGCTCTCGGTGCTCCTGAAGGACGACTGGCCGAGCACGCTCGAGGAGCTCGAGGAGCGCTGACCAGAGCGGCGTCGGCAAGGCGCGACCGCTGCCCGTCGCGCTGCCTGGAAAACGACTTCCGCCGTCCATACCATCCGCCCTGCCACCGTCCGCACCCTGCTCGGAGCCCGCGAGCAGGCACCTCACCCTCGCCCGCGCCCATGGCGCAGATCTTCCACCCGAGCTTCAACACCCTCTCGAAGGTCTCGATCTTCGGGGCGGTGTTCTTCCTCGGTGCCGGCGCGTGGGCCTGGGACCGGTTGCTGCGCTCGCCCTACACGACGCAGGTCGACGTGGCGCGCGCACAACCGGTGCCCTTCAGCCACAAGCACCACGTCCAGGGGCTCGGCCTGGACTGCCGCTACTGCCATTCGAGCGTCGAGGAGTCGGCCTTCGCGGGCATCCCGCCCACCAAGACCTGCATGGGCTGCCACTCGCTGGTGTGGAAGGACGCGCCGGTGCTCGAGCCCGTGCGCGAGAGCTACCGAAGCGACCGCCCGATCGCGTGGACACGGGTCCACGACCTGCCCGATTTCGCCTACTTCGACCACTCGATCCACGTCGCGAAGGGCATCGGCTGCACGACCTGCCATGGCCAGGTCGACGAGATGCCGCTGACGTGGCGCACGGAGACGCTCAACATGGACTGGTGTCTCGGCTGCCACCGTGATCCGGCCGCCAGCGTGCGCCCGCGCGAGCGCGTGTTCGACGTGGACTGGGAGCCGGGCGAGCTGGGCGCCGACGAGCGCGCGGCGCTCGCGCGCGAGTACGACCTCGCCAGCATGACGAACTGCTCGGTGTGCCATCGATGAGCGACGCGCGCGGGCTGGCGACGCTGGAGCCGGGCGAGCTCGCCTCGATCCGCGCGCGCCTGGGGCGCGCCCGCGGCGAGGACTTCTGGCGCGAGCTGGAGGCGCTCGCGGCCGAGCCGGCGCTGCGCGGCCTGCTCGAGCGCGAGTTCCCCGCCCTCTTCGCGCGCAGCGGGCCGGGCCCAGCAGAAAGAGACATCGAGCGGCGCGAGTTCCTGCGCCTGATGGGAGCGTCGCTGGGCGTGATGGGCCTCGCGGCCTGCACGCGCCAGCCCGACGAGAGGATCGTGCCCTTCGCGCGCGCGCCGGAGTACGTCGTGCCCGGCCAGCCGCGCTACTTCGCGACGGCCTTCGCGCTCGGCGGCAGCGCCACCGGAGTGCTGGTCGAGAGCCACATGGGCCGTCCGACCAAGATCGAGGGCAACCCCGATCATCCCTCGAGCCTGGGCGCGACCGACACGCTCGCGCAGGCGATGATCCTGTCGCTCTACGATCCGGATCGCTCGCACTCGTGCCTGCGCGCCGGCCAGATCGGGACCTGGACCGCCTTCGTCGCCGAGCTGGCGGGCCACCTCGAGGTCAGCGCCGCGCGCGCGGGCGAGGGCCTGGGCGTGCTGCACGCGGGCGAGAACTCGCCCTTCCTCGCGGCCCAGCTCGCGCGTCTCGGCACGCGCTTCCCACAGGCGCGTCTCTACCGCTGGAACCCGCTGCACGGCGATCACGCGCGCGCCGGAGCCGAGCTCGCCTTCGGCCGCGACGTCGCGACGCGCTACCGCCTCGACAAGGCGCGCGTGGTGGTCGCGCTGGAGGCCGACTTCCTGGCCGCGGAGGCGGGCGCCGTGCGCTACGCGCGCGATTTCGCCAAGGCACGCCTGGGCCGCTCGTGGGCCGTGGGCATGAACCGCCTGTACGTGCTCGAGAGCGGCGTGAGCCTGACCGGCGCGATGGCGGACGAGCGCCTGAGCCTGAAGCCCTCGGAGCTCGAGGGCTTCGCGCGCCTGCTCGCCAAGGAGCTCGGCGTCGCGGTCGAGGCGCCGCCGCCGCGCAGCCAGGCTCGCGACGACGAGCGCATGCGGCGCTTCGCGAGCGCCGCGGCCAAGGACCTGGCGCGCAACATCGGCGCCGGGCTGGTGCTGGCCGGAAAGAGCGCCGACCCGCGCGTGCACGCGCTCGCGCACCTCTGCAACCACGCGCTGCGCAACGCCGGCTCGACGGTCGAGTACACGACACCGCTCGAGGGCGCGAGCGAGCCCGTCACGGCCTCGATCGGCCGGCTGGCCAAGGACGCAGAGGAGCGCGTGCTCGAGACGCTCGTGATCCTGGGAGGGAACCCGGTCCACGACGCGCCGGCCGAGCTCGGCTTCGGCGCCGCGCTCGCGCGCGTGCCCTTCCGCGTGCACCTCTCCCAGACCGTCGACGAGACCTCCGAGCTGTGCCACTGGCACGTGCCCGAGACGCACTTCCTCGAGAGCTGGAGCGACGCGCGCGCCCACGACGGCACGGTCTCGATCGTGCAGCCGCTGATCGCGCCGCTCTACGAGGACGGCGGCGCGAAGAGCGCGCACGAGCTCGTGGCGCTCCTGTCGGGCGAGGCCGAGCGAACTGCCTACGAGCTCCTGCGCGCGCACTGGGAAGCGGCCAGCGCCAGGAAGGGCGCCGACTTCGAGCGCTTCTGGCGCGCGGCGCTGCACGACGGCGTCGTCGCGGGCACGGGCTTCCCGGCGCTGGACCTGCGGCCGCTCCCGGAGCTCGACCTGGGCACGCCGCCCGTTCCGCTCGAGGGCTTCGAGCTCGCGCTGTGCGGCGACGCGGCCGTCTTCGATGGTCGCTTCGCCAACAACGCCTGGCTGCAGGAGATGCCGCGCCCGATCACGCGCCTGGTGTGGGACAACGCGGCGCTGTGCTCGCCGGCGACGGCCGAGGAGCTGGGCCTCGCTGCGGGAGACGTCGTCTCGCTCGCCGCCGGCCAGCGCAGCCTCGACGCGCCGGTGTGGATCGTGCCCGGGCACGCGGACGACGCGTTCACGCTCGCGCTCGGCTACGGGCGGCGCCGCGGCGGCCGGCTCGGCACCGGGGTCGGCTGCGACGCCTATGCGCTGCGAACCAGCGCCGCGCCCTGGCGCGCCGGCGGCGTGCGCGTGACGAAGACCGGCGCGCGCTACGCGCTCGCGACGGTGCAGAAGCACCCCAGCCAGGAGGGCCGCAACCTGGCGCGCGTGGCGACGTTCGAGCGCTTCAAGACGGCCGGCAAGCTGGCCTTCGAGGGCCAGCACTCCTCGCCGCACGACGTCTTGCGGCCGCCCTCGCTCTATCCCGGTTTCCCCTACGAGGGCCACGCCTGGGGCATGGTGATCGACCTCAACGCGTGCATCGGCTGCAACGCCTGCATGCTCGCCTGCCAGGCCGAGAACAACGTCCCGGTGGTCGGGAAGCACGAGGTCGCGAACGGCCGCGAGATGCACTGGATCCGCATCGACCGCTACTTCGAGGGCGGTGGATCGGGGCAGGACGGCGACGTCCCGGCGGTGCTGCACCAGCCGGTGCCGTGCATGCACTGCGAGAACGCGCCGTGCGAGACGGTGTGCCCGGTGGGCGCGACCGTGCACAGCGACGAGGGCCTGAACGAGATGGTCTACAACCGCTGCATCGGCACGCGCTACTGTTCGAACAACTGCCCCTACAAGGTGCGGCGCTTCAACTTCCTCTCCTACGGCGACAAGACCTCGGAGTCGCTCAAGCTCGGGCGCAACCCCGACGTGACGGTGCGCTCGCGCGGCGTGATGGAGAAGTGCACCTACTGCGTGCAGCGCATCAGCCAGGCGCGCATCCAGGCCAAGAAGGAGGACCGGCCGATCCGGGAGGGCGAGATCGTGACCGCCTGCCAGGCGGTGTGCCCGACGCAGGCGATCGTCTTCGGCGACATCAACGATCGCGCGAGCGCCGTCGGCAAGCTGCGCGCGGAGCCGCACCACTACGGCCTCCTGGCCGAGCTCGGCACGCGGCCGCGCACGACGTATCTCGCGGCCGTGAAGAATCCGAATCCGGCGTTGGGGAACCAGAACC
>Ga0137457_1000323_pt1 | contig 12607 bp, 22 predicted proteins | sample EasRivERMGT630_2_FD_102321 | JGI IMG/M metagenome (GOLD analysis project Ga0137457, IMG submission 102321) | Soil microbial communities from meander-bound floodplain in the East River, Colorado, USA - East River MetaG ERMGT630_2 | ecosystem: Environmental > Terrestrial > Soil > Floodplain ...
AAGGCGGCCGGCTGAACGACGAGATCGGCGAGACCAAGGTTCTCGGCACCCTCAAGATCAAGCTGAACAGTGACCTCGGCTCGAACTTCGGCCTGTAACCACCAACAAGCGGGCCGCCCAGCGCGAGCCCGCGCCACTTTAGGGGATAATAACCATGAAGATTTCAAATGAAGGCCGTCAACGCCCGATCAGCTTCGACAACGGCGCGCCGGCCAAACGTGGCAGCGCACCAATACCAGCCGCTGGTGCGCGCCGCATTCCGGCATGCCTGTCGCTGACGACCCGATCTTCCAAGGCTCGAACTAAGGACTGAACACGATGACTGACAGATTGATGCAGTTCTTCGCCTACTCACATCTCCCGCTGCATTTGCAGGAGACCAGCAAGCCTTTCGGCGATTTAGCCGAGCTTATCGTCAATACGCTTCCCACCAATCCTGAGCGAACGGTCGCCCTTCGCAAGTTGCTGGAGGCCAAGGATTGCGCCGTTCGGGCGAAGCTTTACGTCGAGCCAACGCCAGCTTTCGAAGGCGGCAACTAACCATGCTCACGGCCATCACCATCATCTCCGCCTGCCAGCTCCTCGGCATAGCAGCGGCTTGGTTCTGGTGGCCGGAGTGAAACTTACGGAGATGAAAATGATCAGAGAGCTTACCGGCCACAAGGTCAACCCGGCGAATGACGTCCTGGAAGTGACTGCGCGCGATGCGCCCGGTCCAGGCGGCGCCAGCCACGACTATCAGATCAAGCTTCCCGACGGCTCCGGCGTTCGCCTGGCCTTCCAGAATGGCCCCATCGCCGAAGCTGGCGTCAACGGCATCACCCATGAAGCACTGCTCGCCATCCTGATCGACCGGATGGAAGGCTTCCAGGCTGGGCCTTACGCCAACGACTACAACGCCGCAGCGTTGGCTCACCTGCAATCGGCGCAAGGCTGCCTTCTGGAGCGCACGCGCGAGCGCATGTCTCGGGGCGTCGAAGGCACGCATCAGCAGTAGCCGACCTGCCAGTCTTGAGGGAAGGGCGGAGGCCGGGCCTACTCCGCGACGGTGACAGCCTTCCCTCCGGTCGATGGGTTCCGGCCCAACTGGAAGACCTTACAACGCAAGGAGATAAAAATGGCAATCGCTCATTCATCGGACTGCGCCATCTGGAATCCCAACGCCTCTACTGAGAAGGCGTGTGACTGCGGGGCTCTGCTGGACCCAGTGAACCTTGCAGGCTCCGGCCATACGCAGGCGTCGTCTCCGCTCGAATCCTGGGAGGGGCGCCGCACCACCGCGCTGGAACTGGCGGTCGAGGCCTTTGCTCACATCGAAAACCCTGGCGACGCAACGTACATCGTCGACACCGCCAAGATCTTCGAGACCTATTTGAAGGGCGAATGAATGCAAAAGCCGGGTCAGGGATGCCACTCCCCGCCCGGCTTCGATACCCCGCGAATTTGCCAACAGCAATCTTTGCTTGAACGGGGACAGAAGTCAATGAACGGATTTTTTCGCGTGGTCGGCAACGGGGTCTGGGCATGTGCCTTTGGCCTGAGCATCTGGCTGGCCTTTGAGTTGCACGAGTCCAAATTCGACATCGCACTCGGCGTTGCGCTGTTGTCGTTGGTGCTGAGCGCGATCGGCCTTTTGCTGGCGCGGGTTGCCGGCAAGCAGGGCGATCGCCTTGGCATGAGGATCGGCATCGTCATCTGGATGACCGGCGCGGTGTCGTTCGGCCTTACGGAATTGGGCTTCTGGTACGGCTCCTACAAGGACCGGCACGCCGAATATGTACAGGTCAAAACCACCAAGGAGCGTCAAGCTGGTTTGAAGGATATGGCCTGGGATGCGCTGAAGACCGGCGAGGTCCGTGCCACATCCGCCGAGCTTACTGCACGCATGAAGGCCGCTCGGCAGAGCGAGTTGTGGGCATCATCGGGTGGCTGCGGAAATGCTACCACCCCGAAAAGCCGTGCCTTCTGCCAAGGTTACTTCGAATTCGAAGCCACCCTCGCCAAAGCCAGCAAGCTGGAAACCATCGAGGCCACCTTCCTGGCTGAGAAGCCGGATGCCACCCGCAAGACCGCGCATAGCATCTTTACCACTGCCGACTTCCTCGCTGAGAACACCGGCATGAGCGAGCGCACAGCCTCTGTGGTGGTGATCCTGGTCATCGCCTTGGTGCTGATGCTGTCGCGCGATCTGCTGCCGATTGTGGCCAACCCCATTGGAGGTCGCAGAGAAGCCCTCACAGCCCCGAAAGACGAGCCGGTGTCATTGGTAGGGGTAGGACGCTTCCCTGCCACGCCTGAGCCACGCGCGCCGCTACCACACCCTGCCGAGCCCTGGGCGTCTGAGGCGGAAGTGCAGAAGCTCCGCGACCTTGTGGCAGACATGAAGGCGCACGGCATTGCCCCTCCCTCTCCCCTTAGGGGAGAGGAACCCTCACCCATAGGGGGAGGGAGCGGGAGCAGGGCGCCAGAGCCTGCCACCGAGGTTGCCACGGAAGAAGCGCCTGCCACCGAGGAAATGGCACCCGATCCCAAGATCGTTCGCCCGGCCCAGTGGCACGAGGATAGCACGCCACCCGTGGCCCCCCGCACCAATGGCAGGCGCGGCAAGAAAGACCCTACCAAGCACCTGACCCGCAAGGATCAGATCGTCATCCAGTGGCTGGCAGACAGTTGCAGCATCACCGGTGACGAGGCTGACGTTGCCACGGGCGGAGCCTGCCACACCTCCTACCGCCAGTACTGCGATGGCAGGCGCGTGCCACAGAAGGACCGGGTCGCTCAGGCGCGCATGTCCGCCATCCTCTCGGGCCAGCTTGGCACGCGCGTCAACGGCCGTGGCAAGCGCAATGGCAAGGAAGCTGAGTTCCCCGGCCTTCTCATCAATCCCATCGTCGCACAGACGCAGAGAGCAAGGAAATACGGATGAACGAGGAAGAGAAAATCACCGACGTTGAGGCCCCTACGCTTCTCGACGGCAGCCCGGTGGACAAGGAGGAGGCCGCCCGCGTGCATGCTGGGCTGTCCTCTGGCGAGATCAAAATCGAGATGTGCGACGGCGTTGCGGAGGAACTGGCGGCAGCCGGGCTCGACATCGAGGACGTCAAGGCAATGCTCATCGCCGCGACCAAGAAGACCATGTCGTAAGGGTGTTGGACCGGGGTTCGCGGCCCCGGTGCCAAGCATCGATTGTGTGGTGTGTGACTTTTGTTTCGAGCGTCAGACCCGGCTGAAGACGGATTTCCAAGATCGGTTTTCAGCGAACTCAAAGCCTCAAAAAGATGGGGCCATTACCAACTCAACCTCTAGGCAAGAGGATTACTCGAAATGAGAACTACCAGTTATGCCCGTAATTCACAAGTACCAGATGTAGTTCCATCTACGGATGTGGATATCGAGCTGCTGAGCGAAGATCAGATGATCGCGCCGGTCTCGGAAGCCTGCGCATTTCAGCGCCGTCTCGACGCTCGCCTGACCTTCAGCCAGCTCCAGCAGCATGTCTGCCTCGACTACGACCTCGGCTGCGTCGACGCCAAAACCACCTTGAGGCGTCTACGGGATCTCAACCTATTGGGCAATCCTGACCAATTCATGGCCGTCTATTCGGCCGGCGTCCGCGCTCTGGCAGCTCAGAAGGGGGGTGCGTGATGCAGGGCCATGCAGAGGGAATGGGGCACAACAGCGCGGCGTTCGGCGAAGAGCTGCGCGAGGATACGGACGAGAAAATCAAACAGGCGGGAAACTGGATCGCAGTCAGTCGAGACATGCGCGATCATCCCGTTGTCGGCATGGGCCAGCCCGTCTCGCCGGCCGATCCTGACCGAGGGTCATACTCGCGCTATGAAGCGTGGCAGGACCTTCTCATGGAGGCCAAATACCGCCCCTTCGAAATCATGAATAAAGGCAAGGTCGTCACCCTGGAACGGGGGCAACTCATGGCCGCCCGCGCATGGCTGGCGAGGCGATGGAACTGGTCGGAGAAGACCGTCAGAGGCTTTCTTGCCCGTCTTGAGACCGAATTCATGGTTCGGTCAGAAACGGGCCATCGCCAGGGCCAACAGAAGGGCCAGCAAAAACAGAACACGGTTAACGTCATAACTATTTGTAATTACGACATTTATCAGACCGTCATTGAGTTAATGGGCCTTCAAAAGGGCCAGCAAAATGGCCACCACGAGGGCCAGCGAAGGGCCAGCGAAGGGCCAGAATATAACAAAGAAACAATAAATACTGACTTAGAGCGCGAGCGCGAAAGCCAGGATCGGGTCGAGGTGAACGGCGAGGCCGTGTACCTGCATTTCGGCGGGAAGTCGAAGCGCATTCCGTTCTCGACCATCGACCTCTGGGCGATCAACGCCCGGATGTATGACACCGATCGCGCCAGAAAAATCGTGCAGGGCATCATGGCCGGCTGGGTGGCGGACGGGAAATTGCCGGACAAGCCGGCCCTCGATCTCCAGCGCGCCCTGAAATACGGCCATATCGACGATGAGGTCGGCCATCAGCGGATCGCCAACGCCAAGGCGCGCGGGCAACCTCCCGTCCGAAAATCCAACCAGAGGCCGCGATCATGGGATTGATCACCTACGCGGCTCAGACCGAGCTGGCGCGGCGCGGCATCCGGATCATCGATGTCAACCGCGAGCGGCAATACGCCGATTGCCCCTTTTGCAAGGCGGAAAACGCCAAGAAGGGCAAGAAGAAACTAGGGGTTACCGCCCGCGAGGGAATGGTTTTTTGGAAGTGCTTTCGCTGTGACGAAAGGGGAGGAATTCCCAATGCTGACTTCGCAACTCAGTCAAAAACACCGGGCCGAAATCGAGGCTCGCGGCCTGGATCTGGCGCTAGCCCAGCGCTACGGGGTGCGCAGCCAAGGGGAGGCGATAGCGTTCGACTACCTGGTGGACGGATTGGTGCACAACACCAAGAACCGGATCGCGAAAGGCAACATGCCCTGGGCGAAAACCGGCGCGCCTCTCGTGTTGTGGAATGTGGACGCACTCAAGGGGGACGCCTCGGAGCGCGAGCTGATCATCACCGAGGGCGAATTTGACGCCATCGCCTGCATTCAGGCCGGATTTCTCGACACGGTCAGCGTGCCGAATGGGGCTCCGTCCGCGGCGAAGGAAGAAGGCGAGGCCCGCTACAAATATCTGTTCAAGGGTGAGCAGATCCGGCCAGAGATCGACAAGTTCCGCAAGATCATCCTCGCCGTCGATGGCGACGAAAAGGGCATGTTTCTCCGTGAGGCGCTGGCGGTTCGCCTCGGTGAGGAGCGCTGTTTCTGGATCGAGTGGCCGGCGGATTGCAAGGACGCCAACGACGTGCTGCGCATCCACGGCGCCGGCCATCTTGGTGAGTTGATCGACAATGCGCGGCGGATGTTCGTCGATGAGGTGGCGACGCTCGATGACATCCCCAACCCACCGGAGGAGCGCGCGTTTCATCTCGGCCTGGTCGGGCTTGAAAACCACCTGAAATTCCCCCGCAAGGGCTTCGTCACGGTGCTCGGCCCCTACGAAAGCGGCAAATCCACGCTGCTCCGGCAGATTGCCTACAACATGCAGTCAATCCACGGCTGGAAGACGGCGATCACCTGCTTCGAGGAAAGCGCCAAATGGCGGACGGTCAACGCTTTCCGCAAGATCGTGATTGGAAAACCCAAGGACCGCTGGGCCGACAGCGAGATCCGCATGGCCGACGACTGGATCAGGAAAAACCTGATTTTCATCCAGAAGGCCAAGCGGCAGATGATGGACGGCGTTCGCCTGATCAAGCGGCTCGAATTCGCGATCAAGGTCTACGGCCTGAACATGGTGATCATCGATCCATTCAACGAGATCGACCACAGCTGGAACCGCGGCGACAAGTCCAAGACCGACTACATCGCGGACTTCATCATGGAAATAAAGGACGTGGCCGATAGCTACGGCGTCCTGATGATCTGCTGTGTTCACCCGCCGGCAATGTCGATGCGGACGCAGAACAACAAGAAGCAGAAAATATTCACATTGTCCGATGCTGCCGACAGCGCGCACTTCGCCAACAAGAGCGACATCGGAATCTGTGTGTGGAAAGCAAATTCAGATGGATACACCCTGATAAATATTGATAAAATCAAGAATAGGGAATTGTGCGGCACGCCAACAGGCGTTGAATTGAAATTCATCAAGGATGAGGAACGGTACAAAGTCTCACGCACTGGCTGGGATGTACTGTTCGAAACTGACGAAGGAAGCGGCAATGAGTAAAGATCAGAAAGAAGTATGCATGTACTGCAAGTTCTGGAAGTGCGATGACAAGCACGCTCCGGAAGAGGTTGTGCCGATGATCTTTGGCTCGTGTCGGATCAACCCGCCCATGGTCATGCAGGCCGGTAGCCAAGTCGATTACGCTCACGCCACTTGCTGGCCAAAGACACGAGGCGGCGACTGGTGCGGCTCTTTCGAAGAGCCCCGACCTGACAAGTACGCCAGCATTCGCCCGTGGCAACACATCAGCGAGATCGCGATCAAGATCGGCGAGGAGCCTTCGTGATCACGACCACCAAGATCAAGAACTGGAGATTTGCAGAATGACAGTCATCGCATGGGACGGCCGCACCGTGGCGGCGGATAGCCTGTGCCGTTTCGGGTGCTACCGTGGCCCGATGCCGGTCGAGAAGATCGTCAAGCGCAACGGTGTGGTTTTCGGGATCACCGACTACAGCTCGTGGTTCGACGCCTGGATTGGTTGGTATTTCAACGGGCAAGATCCAAAAGAAGTTCCGGAATGCAAGTTGACGAGCGGGACCGGTAACTTTCTGGTCTTCAAGGACGGCCGCGCCTACGCCTGCACCTATGACTTGCCGTACCTCCAGGAAGTCGGTGCGCCGGATGCCTGGGGCAGCGGTTGCGAGTTTGCCATCGGGGCAATGAAAGCCGGCAAGAACGCCAAGGAAGCCGTTGAGATCGTCATTGAGTGCAATCCAGATTCCGGCGGCCCGGTTCAGGTCATCGACCTTCTTCAACTCCAGGAATGTGAGGCAACATGAGTGAAGATTTTAAATGTCAGGCTGACGATGCTGCAAAAGGTGATGCAGCATCGGACCTGCGGTCCTCTTCAACCGAACGTGGTGCGGAAGCAAGATGTCCGGTTATCCTGTGCGGAGACCACGCGGAATTCGAGGCCGAGCACGCGAACACTTCGCCGCACGACCGGCCGGACTGGCCACTGCCCTCGTTCGACGCCCAGGACTGGGCGGAAGCATTCTGCAAGACCGCGAAAGTGCACGGCCATGAGATCGACGAAGGCTGGATGATCGGCTGGTTTGCCAACGCTCTGATGCGCGGTCACGATGAAGGTTTCTCGAGAGCGCAGCGCCAGACTGGTGCCTCCTGCCCGTCCGTTCATCGTCTCGTCATCGACGGTAAACGGCATCTGATGATCGTGGGGAAGAGCGCGCACGACCGCTTCGGCACCGATCGGGTCGAGGATGAGCCTGTGAACAGATGCTACGGCGCACTCATTGCGGAAGGTAAAATCGGCGACGATGAGCTTGTCATCCTCATTGAAGAAGATCTGCTGTCTGGAATTGGATGTCAGGCTGAGGTTGCGGCAGTAGGCAGCGCCGTACCGCCTTCGGCTCCTCAGTCTAACGACAGCGCGGAAGCAGTTGGGCAGTACGGCGAGACGAAATCCGACCAAGCCTATCAGGTGATCGGCACGCTGGCATCGGTCGCGAACTGTTTCGAGGATCCAGAAGTGCAGCGCGCCCTGGATTATTTCTCTGGCGATGGTTTCGACCCGAAGTTCCTTCCATTCAAGCGTCCACGCCCAATTGATGAGGCCGGCACGGCCGATGAGCGGACAGCCGAGCAACGAGACGGGAGCCTGACATCCAATGACTGATGACATCATTTGGGACATCGGCTCAGCCGAAGATGAGACCAACGAGTTTTACCATAAATGGCTTGACGCCAAGAAGGAGCGAGATCGTCTCCGGGAGGAGAACGAGAAGTTGCGCCTCGCGCTGGAAATCATCGCCGGGCGTCGCCAGTGCATCATGATGTGCGCTAACGGGGATTGCCCGTCAGCAGAGACCTGTTACCGACATCGGGCGACGCCAGGCTATTGGCAGAGTTGGGGCGTGAACCTTGCGCCCGACGAGAGCGGCAAGTGCGGCTACTACACCTCCGCCGAAGGCTGGGGACGGTTGCGTCCCTTCCCAGTGGCACCAGACCTCACAGGAGAGCCGCACAGCCGCGGAACGGAGACCGGCAATGGCTAACGGCAAGAGGATCATCAAGGGTCTACGGTAGGTTGTCGAGTTCGCCAGTGGCGACAAGACCAAGGGCCGGCGGGTCATCGTCGATGTGAAGGGGAAGCGGCAGTTGGAAATCATCGAGGGCGGCAAGCGACCGAAGCTGGCTGAGATTTTTGGTGACGGCAGTGCCGAGTAACATTCTTTCCCACCAGATCAGCAAGCGGCTACCCCGGACCCAGGAGGACTGCGTCGCCATCGCTGTGCGGCAGAGCCTGGCAAGGTTCGGCCGGCTGGACGCCGATCTGGTCAGCGCCGCATGCTACGGCATGGTCAAGGGCCTGTTCGGACCGGCGTTCCTGCGTGCTGACCTGAAGCAGCGGCTGAAGTGGTTCCGGATGGCGAAGCGGCAGTACGCCAATCTTACCCAAGGAAGGGCATGAAATCCAGTTTCCAAGCCACTAGGGAGCGGTCCGGTCCGTTCCCTGGCAAAAAACCCCACCACCCCACAGGAAGAAGCCTATGTCTGAGACCTATCACACCCTGATTTTGCGCCCGACCGGAAAGTACCGCTCGAAAGGCGAGATTTACGAAGTGCTGTTTGAAGGCGAACTGATCGCATCGGGGACGGCACCGGAATGCGCTGCATGTCGCGAACTCAAGAGCCGAGGGCTGGAAGGCGATGCCCTGTTCTGGCGCGAAGGCAAGCGGAACTACGACCTGCGGATGTCGATCGCTTGGGCATCCGAGCGCTATGTGGCCGAGGACAAGGTTGGCCTGCGCTTCTCGAAGTGGTCTCCGTTCAAGATCGAGGACAATGACGTTGCCGACGAACTCGAAGACGTCGCCTGAACGCCAGACCAAGGAGCGCAAAGCGCGATGAGCAGCTACACCAGGGTAGCATGGAATCCGAAGGAACGGGTCGCAAGAGCGGCGATCTTTGCCGATAATTACTTTGGCCCCTATGAATACGGGGTGATGTTTTCAGGCGATCCAGTCGCCTACCGAACCCACGAGGTTGAGATCCCTATCGATCTGGAGTTGGTGCCGAGGAACTATGGCGAGTGGGAGAAGGCATGACCAAAAAGCAGGCAGTTCTAAAAGACTTCTCAGCGCTCAAGACAACGCAGCGCATCGAGCTGACTGCGTTCGGCATTTACGCAATCGTATTTCGCGGCGAGGCCGACCGGACTTGGGAGCCACGCAAGGGAACCCAGATCCACCGGGTCTGGAAAACGACCAAACTTGATGTTCGGCAGCAACGGGCCTGGAAGAAGTTCCGTCAGGATTTCGACGAAGCACACGGTAAGAGCGGCGGCGTCACGGCGTCTTACGGCGAGCAGCTCGGCAATGGTGACGGTGAGCGAATGCCACGCGCCTTCACCAACGAACAATATCGCCGCGTCCACCACATCTTCAAGACCTATCTTGGCCGGCGCGAGAAGGCATTGCTATACGACCTGTTGCAGGATGATCTAAAGAGCGGGACGGACTTGACGCTGGAATTCATCGGGTTGCTTAGGTCAGGCTATGGCGGTGAAGACGATGCACGCGTTGCGGGGACTGTTCACGTGCAGTATTTGTTGGAGCGACTGGCTGATTTCTATGGGTATTGATCTTGTCAAGAAAAAAGTTGTTGACAGGGTGATTCGTTTCGATTAAATATCGCTGCATCAGCCTGCCCTAATTGCGCCTATCGCTTCCTTTCGGCAAAGTCACACCCTCCCAAAAACCCTTGGAAACAAAGACTTTTGGCCATCGCTGAAGCTGTGGAATCGCGCGAGCAGACGGGTGCATTTTATTTGCGCTCGAATCACGAATAAGGTTTGATGATTTCATCCAACGTGCCTCTGCGGAGGCAGCTAGGGAGAATACCATGATTGAGGTAGAATACAGGGTGCGCCCTGTGGTTCGGTACATCGTCACCAAATACGTCTCGGGCAGCGATGACGGCCAACCTATTCAGGCTGGAGTCTCGACGATCGGAGAATTTCTCGGTTCGTGGCATGCAAATCAGGTTTGCACCGCCCTTGCCGCTTCAGAGGTCGGGGCCAAGGCGACACTGACTGAGCATGAAGCTGTGCCAGAGATTCAATAGGTCAACTCGCGTATCGGGACACTCGATGCGTTGAGCCTCAAGACCGCCGCTGTGTCCGAAGCATCGCCCTAAGGGGCGCGTTCTCGCAAGAGATAGGCGCTGCGGCGGCAACAGCTTATGCGGGACCGCAAGGATGAGGGAAACTGAGCACCTAGAATGACTTCAGGGGGCTTCAGGAGTACTGAAGGATCGGGGACGGGAGAGTTTTTGCCCTGAGAGGCTGCCCAAAGGGTTGATCGCCGGAGGGTCACCGTTCAAATCGGTGCGGGGCTCCGCTATTTGCGACGATAGAATGATGGATACTTTCTATCACGGCGCCAGATTGAAGAGGCGCTTTGCGCCGATGAGCGGCCCGCTCGGAAGTAACTCAGAGGCCTGACACCGAAAATGCACGAGAACTCCATGCTCTCAATCCGCTATTTTCTCCGCCCCGTCGCCAGGTGTGGGCTCGGAAGCTGCTTCATGGGCGGCGAAGGCGGCGGTTAAGAGATGAAACCATTCGAAGCCCTCGGCACTCACTATATCAAATGCTGCGCTACGTGTAAGCATTGGGACCCGTGGGGCGAGTCTCAGTATGGTCAATGCACCGACGCGGCGATTAATCAAGCCACTGACGGGACGCACGATTTCAAGTTTCTGACGACCCTCGACCTCCAGCTTTGTTCCCGCTGGGAAGAGAAGGAAGACGCTGACAGAGCAAGACCAAACTCGCCTACGAGATAATATCGAACAAGGCAATGCGCTGCTCCGCCATATGAAAAAGGCAGACGCCGAATGAGCTACGCCTACGCCATCATAGGCGGCTTCCTCGCTGCCCTCGTAACGCAAACCTGGCCCTGGCTTCCGGCTCTGGCTTTTGTGGTGGCTATCGTCGTCTGCTACGGAATTTTATTCAGGAAGCCGAAGACGCCAGCATGAGTAGGGGACTCCGGATATGATCAGCATCAGCGATCTGCGCCGCATCGGCCTTGAGGGATTAGGGCTTATCGAGAAGGGCGCGGAAATGCCGGCGCCGCAGGCTATGTACGCAATTTCGATCCCAGATTATCCTGCTCTCGTTGCGGATGCGTTGCGGCGTTTTTCTCTTGGCGAGTACACAGAGACTGAAATCGTCGGCAAGATCATGAAAGAGCGTGGCGGAAATGCAAATCCTCTAGCGCTCCGTGAAGAGATCAGGCGACAGACGCCAGCATGAGCAAGGGTGCTTCAGACCAGATCCGCGCCCTACGCGAGCGCCGCTACGAAGAAGTCCACGCCAGGGTAGATGTTATTAACGCATCTGTTAATAACGCTACTCAGAGACAAGCCAAATGGCGTGCCGCAAACATCGAACTCAACCGCCAGCGCGCCCGCGAAGGAATGCGCAAGCGCCGCGCTGAGAAGAAAGCAAATGGCTGATATCGAAGTCAGACGCGTTCACATCGACGATTTGTATCCGAAGTCGCCGGCAGAGTACGATCCAGACTGCTGCTGTGCGATGTGCCTGGATATCAGTATCGCCAATGATCGACGTGAAGAAGCCGCCATGTACCGCCAAATGAGGCGAGACGGTAAGGGCAAACTTGCACGCGAGGTTTGGAAGGCAACCAACCTCGCTGCCGCCAATATTGTGGATCGCATTTCACAGGATCTGTATTATTCCGACCCCAATCCGACTGGACCGAAGACCGGTCTGGCAGCGCTTATAGCGGACTAACCCCAAATGCCCCGTCCTAAGACATCCCCCACCAAAGGTGACGTCGACGCTGCGCGCAAGGCCAGACTTGCAAAAGCCGAGGCTAACAAAGCAAAGCATGGCGCCAAAGTGTCCAGAGAACGTGCCGACGCTGAGGCGGAGCATATCTTCGGCCAACCTGAGGGCCAGACACCCCCCACCAAACCAAAGCGCAAGACGAAGTGACACCGCGTGAAGAGAAGTTCGCTCGCCTTGTTGTCGAGGGCAAATCGCAGAGTGAAGCGTTCCGAACGGTCTACCCTCACTCCAAACGCTGGAAGCAGGAAGCGGTGCATGTTTGCGCCTCCCAGCTCGCGTCTAAGGTTCGCCTAAGGATTAACGCCATGCAGGACGAAGCCAAGGAACGTGCGCTTCTGACGCTCGAAGACCACATGGCAAAGCTCCAGGAACTGCGCGACCTTGCAGCGGCCTCCGAGACATTCGCCCCGGCCATCACGGCCGAGGTCAAGCGCGGCGAACTGATGGGCTATTACGTTGCTCGCTCTGAGAACGTCAACACCAACTTTGTAATCTCCGGGTCACCTGACGACGATGA
>Ga0137457_1000324_pt1 | contig 12600 bp, 7 predicted proteins | sample EasRivERMGT630_2_FD_102321 | JGI IMG/M metagenome (GOLD analysis project Ga0137457, IMG submission 102321) | Soil microbial communities from meander-bound floodplain in the East River, Colorado, USA - East River MetaG ERMGT630_2 | ecosystem: Environmental > Terrestrial > Soil > Floodplain ...
GCGAGCTCTTCACGCTCCAGCGCGGCCAGCCCTCGATCGACGACATCCTGCGCATCGTGACGGCCCGGTTCGGTGTCAAGCTCTCCGACCTCCAGTCGCGCCGGCGCACGAACGCGGTGGTCGTCCCGCGGCAGGTCGGCATGTATCTCGCCCGCAGGGTGACGCGCATGTCACTGGAGGAGATCGGGCACTACTTCGGCGGTCGCGACCACTCCACCGTGCTGTACGCGATCGAGAAGATCGCGCGCGTCTCGCGCGACGACGACAAGCTGCGCGCGACCGTGACCGAGCTCTTGCTCGAGCTCCAGGTCCCGGAAGGCCCCTGATCTCCACGGGCCGTGCCCCGGCCCCCTCGGCGCCGGAGCAAGCGGGAGTCCCAGGCGATTCCGGGGCATCTCGTCTGGTACGATGCACGACTTCAGTGACTCTCCATGCACGCAGCCAACTCCCTCTCCGCGACCCTCGCATCCAAGCAGGAGCGCACATCGAAGGAGCGTGGACTCGTCCCGGAGAACCCGTGGAGATCCTCCCGATCTTCAAGCTCTCTCCACGCGCGAAGAGTCGCGTCACGAATGCCCCGTGTGGAAGCGTGGAGAGCTGCGCCAGTTCTCCCACCCGTCTTCAACGCTCATCCGCAGATCAGCGGATGCACGCGAGCACACGCATCTCCTTTCGGGGCATGGAGCTGCGCGCAACGTTGCGTGCGTTCTCGACCATCGCGCCGTGCTCTTAAGAAGACGATGAAGAATCTTCTTTCATTCTCCATCCAGAAGAACAACCTCCCGCTCTCCCTCGTCCACGCATGAAGGTCCTCTGCGATCGCGAACGGCTCCGTGAAGGACTGAACGTCGTCACGAGCGTCATCCCCATGAAGAGCACACGGCCCGCCGTCGAGAACGTGTGCCTGGTCGCCAGCGACGACGTGCTCGAGCTGGTAGGCACGGACCTCGATGTGGCCGTCCGCTACCGCGTGGGCGAGGTCAAGGTCGAGGAGCCGGGAACCGTACTCGTGCCCGCACGCGTCAGTTCCGACTTCGTGCGCGACCTCTCGGGTGACACGGTGCGCCTGCGCACCAAGGGCGACGGACTCGTCATCGAAGGAGCTGCCAACGAGCGCTGCGAGCTGACGACCGTGGACCCCGACGAGTACCCCGTCGTCGCGCGCTTCGCCGAGGAAGGATACCTGCGCGTCCTGAGCGGCCAGTTCGTGAAGCTCGTCCTGCGCACGAGCTTCGCCGCGGCGCGCGAGGCCGGGCGCTATGCCATGCACGGGATCCTGACCGAGCTCGAGGGCGACGAGCTGCGCATGGTCGCCACGGATGGACGGCGGCTGGTGCTCGCCAAAGCTCCGGCCGAGGAGCACAGCGCGGCCCCCAGGCGCGCCATCGTGCCCACCAAGGGCATGCAGCTCTTCTGCAAGGTGATGGACGATCCCACCGAGGTCGTGCGGATCCAGTTCGGAGAGAACCAGTTCGGGCTGAAGACAGCCAAGGCCGAGGTCTACGCGCGCCTGATCGACGGCGAGTTCCCGCGCTATTCGGCGGTCATTCCCGCGACGGCCCAGAACAGCTTCGAGGCCGACACGCACACGCTGCACCAGAAGCTCAAGCTGGTGGCCAACGTGACGAGCTCCGACACCCGGGCGGTCAAGCTCTCGATCCAGAAGGAACGCCTGACGATCTTCGGCCGTTCCGCCGCGATGGGCGAGGCCGAGGCCCAGCTCGACGTGCGCATGGACGGCAAGCCGTGCGACATCGCCTTCAACCCTGACTACCTCATCGACGGGCTCAAGAACTGCGAGCAGGCGAGCGTGCGCTTCGAGTACAACGAGCGCAACAACCCGGGCAAGTTCACGCTCGGGGAGGACTACACCTACGTCGTGATGCCGATCACGATCGATACCTAGCCCGCGGCACTCCCGCGACGCCGGACGAAGAATGAGGGCCAGGGACACCGTCTCACGGGTGGAGCGCAAGGAGCCGAGTGGGCCCCAGCCCATCGCGGGTGCGATCCGCCGATTCCTCGCGGAGAGCGGCTTGCAACGCGCGCGGGGCGACGAGCGCGTGCTGCGGGCGTGGGTCGAGGTCGCCGGTGCGGTCTGGAAGGAGCACGCGTCTCCCGTCCGCTTCCGCGGCGGCCAGCTCACGGTGGAAGTCGGGTCCTCGGTTGCCTTGGCCGAGCTGCGCGGCTTCCACGCCGAGAGATTCCGCTCGCGCGCCAACGCGGCCCTCGGCGGGGACGTGATCCACAAGGTGATCTTCAAGCTGAAGAGTCCGTGAAGGAACGGGGAAGCATGAGCACCGACACCAGCGGCACCGGCACCCCTGCGCCCGCACGGAACGAGTACCGCGCCGACTCGATCACGGTGCTCGAGGGTCTCGAGGCCGTACGCCTGCGGCCCGCCATGTACGTGGGCGACACCGACGTACGCGGCCTGCACCACCTCATCTGGGAGGTGGTCGACAACTCGGTCGACGAAGCCCTGGCCGGATACGCCCGCAAGATCGACGTCCGCATCCACGTGGACGGCTCGGTCGAGGTCGAGGACGACGGGCGCGGGATCCCGGTCGAGAACCATCCCACCGAGGGCCTGCCCGCGGTCGAGATCGTGCTCACGCGCCTGCACGCCGGCGGCAAGTTCGACAAGAACAGCTACAAGGTCTCGGGCGGCTTGCACGGCGTCGGCCTCTCGTGCGTCAACGCCCTGGCCGAGTGGCTGGAGGTCAAGGTCCACCGCGAGGGCAAGATCCACCACATGCGCCTCGAGCGCGGCACGCCCGTCACGGCCCTCAAGGTGCTCGGGCCCACCGACCACACGGGCACGTCCGTGCGCTTCAAGCCCGACTCGCAGGTCTTCTCGACCACGGAGTTCGAGTACGAGACGGTGTGCAAGCGCCTGCGCGAGACGGCCTACCTGATGGGCTCGCGCGGCATGCAGATCACGCTCGCGGACGAGCGCACCGGGTCGCACGAGCTGTTCGCCTTCCCCGATGGGCTGCGCACCTTCGTGCAGCACGTCAACAAGAACAAGGAGCCGCTGCACCCCGACATCGTGCACTTCGTGCGCACGGTGCCCTCGACCGAGAAGCCGGGGCAGGAGTACGTCATCGAGTGCGCGATGCAGTACACCGACGCCTACCAGGAGTCGGTCTTCACCTTCGTCAACAACATCAACACGCACGGCGGCGGCACGCACCTGGCCGGGTTCAAGGCGGCGCTGACGCGCTCGCTCAACAACTACATCAAGCAGCAGAAGCTCCTGAAGGAGTCGGAGGACCTCCCGGGCGGCGACGACTACCGCGAGGGACTGACGGCGGTGCTCTCGCTGGCCGTGCCCGAGCCGCAGTTCGAGGGCCAGACGAAGGACAAGCTAGGCAACCGCGAGGCCCAAGGCCTGGTCGAGTCGGTGGTGAGCGAGTGCCTGGGGGCGTACCTCGAGGAGCACCCTGGGCCGGCGAGGACCATCGTCCAGAAGGCGATCAATGCGCAGCAAGCGCGCGAGGCGGCGCGCAAGGCGCGCGATCTCGTGCGCCGCAAGTCGGCCCTGGCGAGCGGCGCGATGCCGGGCAAGCTGGCCGACTGCCAGAGCCGCGACTTCGAGGAGTCGGAGCTGTTCCTGGTCGAGGGCGACTCGGCCGGCGGTTCCGCGAAGGAAGGCCGCGACCGGCGCTTCCAGGCGATCCTCCCGCTCAAGGGCAAGATCCTGAACGTGGAGAAGGCGCGCCTCGACAAGATGCTCGGGCACAGCGAGATCCTGACCATCATCGCGGCCCTGGGCGTCGGCATCGCCGAGGAGTTCGACCTCGAGAAGCTGCGCTACGGCAAGACGATCATCATGACCGACGCGGACGTGGACGGCTCCCACATCCGCACCCTGCTCCTGACCTTCTTCTTCCGGCACATGCGCCCATTGATCGAGGCCGGGCGCCTCTACATCGCCCAGCCGCCGCTCTACAAGGCCAAGACCAAGAAGGACGAGCGCTACCTCGCCTCCGACACCGATCTGCGCCAGTACCTGGTCGAGCACGGCCTCGGCAACCTCGAGGTGCATCAGACCGGCCTGGACGGCCCGGCAGGGACGAAGCGCTGGATCGGCGCCGAGCTGAGGCAACTGGCCGACGACCTGCGGCGCCTCGAAGCGCTGGTCGACCAGATGATGCCGAAGTGGACGGGCGTGGAGCCGGGGCGCGTGCTGCGCGGCTGGGACGGCACGGCCTTGCCCGAGCACTGGGCCTGGGTGCGCGGCCAGGACCACTTCTTCCTCTCGGCACGCGAGCTGCGCGACTTCCTCGAGCTCGAGAAGCGCTCGGTGCGCGGCGAGCTCAAGATCCACACCGGGCCCGAGAGCAGCGTGGCGCGCGACGACGCCGACGTCGTCACCAGCCACGTCGCCAAGCGCGCCGAGATCGCCGAGGCCCTGCGGGTGCTCGAGTCCCGCGGGCTGCGCTTCCGAGGCGGGGGACACTGGGAAGTGCGCTCGACCAAGGAGACCCACGTCGTGCTGGACCTCATCGACCTCGCCGCCGCCCTGCGCCGCGCGGCCCACTCCGAGGTCGAGGTGCAGCGCTACAAGGGTCTGGGCGAGATGAATCCCGACCAGCTCTGGGAGTCGACCATGGACCCCGTCCGGCGCCGCCTCTATCGCGTGCACCTCGAGGACGAATTCCTGGCCGACGAGATCTTCACCATCTTGATGAGCACCGGCGTCGAGCCGCGCCGCGAGTACATCGAGCGCCACGCCCTCGAGGCGACGAACCTGGACGTGTGAGGGCTCGCGCAGCCACGCAGCGTCGTTCCGACGCGGCGGGAATGCGCGGACCCGAGCAAGCGTGCCGCAAGGACCCCGCCTGGAGGTCCGCGTGGGTTGTCCAGGCCGCGGCGACCCCGAAGAAACTGCCGTCCGCCGGTCGACTTTCCGTGCAGTCGTCCGGGGACCCCGGCCGATAGAAACCCCGCCAGCTCCCCGCCCCCGGGGGCGGCAGGACCCACCCAGCAGGAACCGTGAAGAGCGCCAACCGTTTCGACTACGCACGCTTCGGAGAAGCGTTGATCGAGCGCGGCCTGATCGACCGCGAGGTCCTGAGCCACGTCTTGCGCCAAGTGAACGCCACGCGCGCGCTCCTGCCCGAGGTGCTGGTGCGCGAGAACCTGGTCTCCGACTGGGAGGTCGCGCGGGTCGCGTGCGAGATCTATCACCTCCCCTTCCTGACGGTCGAGCACTATCCGCCCTCGACCAATGCGCTGGAGGGCTACGACCTGGCCTACCTCCGGCACTTCGCGCTGGTGCCGCTGGATCGCTATGGCGCACTCCTGACGGTGATCATGCCCGGCCTGGTTCCTTCGGAGGTGCTCGAGGGCCTGCGCCCGGGCCAGAACGGGCGTGTCCTCCCGGTGGTGGGCTCCGTGGTGAGCAACCGCCGCTGGCTCGAGGAGCACATCGCTTCCCACGCGCCGGCGCCCGCCCCCGTCCGCCACGCAGCCGCACCGGGCAAGCCCGCGCTCGACGTGCGCGGTCCGGCGCCGGCGAGCGCACCCGCGCCCGCGCTCGCGCACAAGGATGAGCTCCAGCTCGGAGCGGAGGGGGATTGGGGCAACCTCTTCGACGCCGGCGACGAAGCCGTCCGCCTCGGACTCAACAAGAAGAAGCGTCCGTAGTCGACTCAGGGGCTGCGAAGGAATCCCGCGGCGCCGGATTCCTTCACTCTTCCTCGGTCGGCTTCTCGGCGCCGCCGGGCTCGACGCGCGGCGGGAGCGCGGCAGACGGAGCCGGAGCGGGGGCGCCCGCGGCGCTCGCGTCCGGAGGCTCCGTGCGCGGCGCGGCCTTCGGCTCCGCACGCGCCAAGCTCTCGAGCTTCTTCACCTCCCACTCGGCCTCGCGCACGCTGCGCTCGATGTTGCGGAGCTCGTGCTCGATGCCCGAGTCGCGCCGCAGGTCGTCGACGGCGTTGCGCAGCTTGCGCACCTGCAGGTAGGCCTTGCTGGCGGCCTGGGGCAGGTCCTTGCCGAAGATCAGCACGGCGATCACCGCGATCACCAGGAGCTCGGGCAGGCCGATGTTTGTGAGGAAGGCCAGCACGGTCACGATGGTATCTCGCGGATCGGGCGCGCTCACCACGGCACGTAGCCGACGCGCGGCGGGTGGAAGCTGAAGCGCGGCTTCACGCTGAAGCCGACCGAGGTGCCCTCGCCCTCGCGCACGCCGGCCTCCAGCTCGAACACGATGTCGTGCCCGTAGCGCCGGATCCCGAAGCGCGTGTCGAGGCCCTGGTCCTCGAGCAGCGAGAACGACTCGCGTGCCCCGAACTCCCACTTCTCGCTCCAGCGATAGAGCCCCGCGATGGAGGCGGCCTCGAACAACGGCTGCGAGTCGACGTCCAGTCCGCGCTGGTGCGAGAACTGCACGCCCCACTGCTCACCGAGGTGCGTTCCGAGCGAGACCAGCGAATAGACCGTGCGGTCCAGCTCGAAGTCGTAACGCCCATCGTGGAAGACCTCGAACTCGCGCCCGCCGGCCTCGAGCAGGAGGCGCGCGAAGACCTCCAGCGGCAGCCAGCCGTCGCTGCGCCCGTCGGACAGGTTGCTGCCGTAGGCGCCGACGAGGTCGACGTCGAGCAGTGCGCCCTCGGCGTCGGCCGCTACGCGCGTGCGCGCACCGAAGCGCAGGAAGTCGCCCGACAGCAGGCGATCGAGTCCGTCGTAGACCACCGGCGCCCCGTCCTCGTCCGAACGCTCGAGCTCGGTGCGGTACTCGACGAAGGGCGCGACCTGGTGCAGCTTGCCGCTGCCGCCGCGCTTCCAGAACGTGGTGCCGAGCCGCGCTCCGCCCTCGGCCAGGGTGCGCGTCGGCGAATCGCTCTCGTCGACGCCCTCGCTCCATGCGCTGGCCTGACCCGAGACGAAGGGCGTCAGCTTCCAGCCCGCGCCGAGCGGCACGGGCAGCTCGAGGGCCTGCGTCGTGTCGACGCGCAAGACCTCGCGCTCGCCGAACCCGTCGAGCCCGCCGAAGGCGTCCGGATCCACGTCCCCGAAGGACGGCGACTCCTCGAAGGGGCTGTGCGGCTCGCTGCCCGTGCGCCGGCGCAGGTACTCGGCGCGCACGTCGCCCGTGTGCAAGAGCGCCAGGTCGCCGAAGCGCATGAGCGGCCAGCGGCCACGGTACGCGCTCAGCGAGGGCAGCTCCTCGACGTCCGAGCGAAAACCGTCGACGCGCACCTTGGCCGAGCCCTGGACGAAATTCTCGTCCCGGCTGCGGCGCCACTGCAGGTAGGTCTCGGAACGCTCGTAGCGCAGGAACTGGCCCTCGAAGAACTCGGACTGGACACCGGCGTCGCTCTGATCGCTGTAGGAGAAGCTCCATGCGCTCCGGCCGCGATCGAAGTACGCCTGTGATCGCAGCCAGCGGCGCAGAGTGTCGCGCTCGTCCTCGTCGACGCGGACGAAACCCTTGTCCTCGCCGGAGTCGTAGGCGAGCCCCATGAACAGGTCGAACCAGTAATCGTCCTTGGCTTCGATCTCGAGCCCGAGGTCGAGCGACGCGCCGCGCGAGCCGAGATAGGAGCCGTCGACCTTCCAGTTCGCATCGACGTCGGAGCGCGCCTTCCTCGGCTCGCCGCCTCCCGGAGCGGGGGCCTTCGCGGATCCGCCGTCGGGACGGGCGATGCTGTCGAAGGCCTCGCCGATCTTGTCCGCCGGGCGTGTGAAGGCGAAGCCGAACAGCGTCCCGAAGCGCGCCGAGTTCGCGAGGCTCAGGGTCGGCAGGATCGGCTTCAGCTCCTCGTCCGTGGCGAACTCGATGGTCGGCAGCGGGACGCGCAACTTTCCGTAGAGTTCGACGCGGTTGTCCTCCAGGTGGAACTGGTAGTGCTCCTTGCCGGGCTCGCGCACGGGTTCGATGCGCAGATCACCGGTGACGATGCTGACGTGCGGCTCGTCGAAGGTGCAGGAGGTCAGCGTGGCACGGTCGGCGCGCAGCGAGCCGTCGCTCGAGAGCCGCAGCCACTTGGCCTTGATGATCAGCTTTTCCTGGCGCTGGCCGAGGAACTGGCCGCCCATGTTGACGGTGGCGCCCGCGAGCCAGCCGTACTGCGAGGTCGTGTCGAGGTAGATCGCGTCGGCGCGCGCCAGGAGCTCGTTCTCGGTCAGCACCTCGACCGGACCCTCGAAGTACACCTCGCGCAGGAGGCTGGAGATCTTGGCCGAGCGGAACAGGGCCAGCTTCTCGCCCGGGTCCGTGCCCTTGGGCATCGTGCGCAGGCGCTCGAAGACCTGCCGCAGGCCGTCAAAGAGCTCGGTGCGCCGATCGCTGTCCTCGAAGCCCTGGCGGTTGAGCCACAGGATGGCCCAGCTCGCGCGCAGTGCGGACTCGAACTGCGCCGTACGGAAGTACGGCTCCTGGATGACGAGGATCACGGAGTCGAGATCGATCCGCGTCGAGATCGAGAGGAAGTCGAGCACCCACCCGTCCACGGCGGCCTGCTCGCTCTGGACCTCTCGTTCGACGATGCGACCGCGCCCGGTCCCGACCAGCATCTGCAGGACCGGATCGAACTCCACCCATTCGGTCTCGAGGCGCGTGGTGCCGAGCTCGAAGGACGCAGGCGCGCCGTCGAGACGCAGGAGGCCCGTCGAGCGGCGGATGGACAGGCGCTCGCCGCGCGCCGTCAGCGTGTCGCTCAGGTGGAAGACCACGCGGCCCTGGGCGGTCAGCGCGTCGAGCTCGTCGGCCAGGTTCCGCTCGGGCGCCTCCGCATCCGGCCGCTCCGTCGGCGTGTCGTCCGCCGCGCCCTCCGGCCGGAAACGCCCCACCAGCACGACTTCCTCGGCGTCGAGCGTGAACGGGACGTTCGCATCCGTCGCGCCGCTCACGCGCACGGATCCGGACAGCATCACGCCGCTCTTCTCGTCGGCCGTGAAGTGCTCGGCGCGCGCGCGCAGGCCGAGCATGCGCAGCTCGGGGCGCAGCGCGAGCATGCGCAGGGCGTCTCGCTCGGGGAGCTCGGGGAGCTCGAAATCGACGCGCTCGGCCGTGAGCCTCAGGGGACCACGCTGACCCGGTGCCCGTCCGTACAGGAGCACGCGCCCCTCTTGACCGGCTTCGAGGCTGCCGTGGAGATCGGCGTCCAGGACGAGGACCTCGCACTCGCCGCCGAGGTCGAGGTCCCGCTTGCCCGAGCTGCCGGAGGAGTGGGCGCGGAAGCGCACGTTGCCGTTGGCCGTGAGCTGGCGGAAAACGTGCTCGACGTCGCTGGCCGTGCGCTCGATCTCGAAGCGCTCGCAATCGACGGAGAGCTCGCTCTCCTCCGACAGGGCATCGACGTGCACCTGGCCCTCGGCGATGAACAGCGAGCCGAGCTCGAGCGGCGTCGGGCTGCCCTCGACCAGACGCGCGCGGTTCTCGGCCGAGAAGCGCGCGGAGCGCACGACCAGCGTATCTCCTCCGCTGGCGACGCTGCACTGCACGTGCCCCTCCAGGAGGGCGCGCAGCGTCCGCAGGCGCTCGCCCGGCAAGAGCTCGGGGCTCTCGGAGCGGTCGAGGGTCAGATCGTCGCCCGCGAAGGTCGTGCGCACGGGCGCGCCGTCGGGCGCGCCGAACACGGCCGAGCCGCTGACCTCGCCGCGCGCGTGCAGCGTGTCGCCGGTGACTTCCACGTCGAGCGCGCTGGCCTCGCCGGGCTCGCCCTGGAAGAAGGCCTTGGACGCGCTCGTGCCGCGCAGCAAGAAGTGCGGCACCGGCGCCACGGACAGCACCTCGAGCTCCTCGCCGCCGAAGTGGCCGCTCTCGAGGTCGACCCGCACCGCTCCGCTCGCGACGAAGCGCAGGCCCTCCGGCGCCAGCTCGCCCGTGCCGGCGCGCGGCACGACGAAGTCGCGCACGCGCTCGGCCCGCGCCCGGAAGCCGCCGGGGTTGTCGAGCGAGACCTCGACGCGCGTGCTCTCGATCACGCGCCACCCCAGGGCCGTGCGCTCGATCTTCAGGCCGTCCGGCGAGGTCAGCGTGAAGGTCCGAGCGGGCATCGCACCACCGGGCGCGGCGGGCAGCTTGCCCTCCAGGCGCGCGCCGTCCGAGGCCGTGCCCGTGAGCACCGCCTCGCCGCTCGCATCGGTGCTGATCGCCACCTCGAAGCTCCCGGTCTCGAGCGAGGCCTCACCGCTCGTCACCACCACGCCGCCGCCGGCGCGGAAGCGCGCCGAGCGCTGGTCTTCCGCGAGCCACCCGTCGATGGTCGAGGCGGACTGCAGGCGGAAGTCGCGCGTGACGATGTTCGGCACGCGCGCCGGCGGGGGCCCGCCCGGCACCACGGGCGCTCGCTCCATGTGCAGCTCGTAGCCGCCGTCCTTCCATGCGATGTCGAGCGCGTCCTGGCCCTCGAGCACGACCAGACGCTGCTCCTCGGCGCCAGCGGCGGGGAGGACGCTGGGCGAGAGCGCGAACGCCAGCTCGGCACGCGGCTCGCCCTCGAGGCGCGCCCGCTCGAGCCGGCCGAGCTCGGCGAAGGCCGCGCTCAGGCGCTGGCCCTGGAAGCGCGCCTGGCCAGAGGTCCAGTCGACGTCCCCGTCGGCGTCGAGGCTGTCGATGGCGAGCGGCTCGTCCCCCGAGCCCGGACGCGCGCGCAGGACGACGTGCTGCGCCGCGAGCCGCCCGGGAGTCGAGGTACCCGGCTCGAGCACGGCGCCCTGCCAGGCTTCGAGGGTCACCGGTCCCTCCTTGCCCTCCACGCGGCGCACCTCCAGCGGCCCGTCGCCGCCGGCGGTGAAGCTGGCCGGTGCGGCCCCGGGGCGCAGGAGCTCGACGTGTCCGCCGTGGCGGATCACGAGCTGCTCTGCGTCCAGGTTCCAATCGAAACCGCTTCCTGCGAGCGTGAGTTCCGGCGAGTGCGCCTCGAAGGGCGCCTCGCTCTCCACGCGGCGCGCCTTTTCATCGCTCACGTCGATCAGCGCCGAGGCGGTCTCGAAGACGAGCGGCGCCAGCGACACGCCGGACAGGACCTCGGCCCGCACGCCCTCCAGCGGGACCCGCAGCTCCCATTCCGGTTGCAGCCCGCCGGCCGGCTCGATCCGCCGCGGGCGCGCGTGCTCGGCGTAGAGACGCAGCTGCACGACGCCCATCTTCTTCGGATCGAGGAGCTCGATCGTGACGCCCGTCAGGACGTCGACGCCGCCCTCGCTGCGCGTGTCCGCGCTCTCGAGGCGGTACACCGGCAGCTTGGTCTCCTTGTCGTAGTGCGTCACCTGCGAGCGCCCACCGGGCTGGAAGCCCTGGATCTTGCCGCTCGCCTCGGGCAATGGCGGCACGGGCTCCTGGGGTTGGCCGGGACTCCGCCCGCGCGCGCGCTGGTCGAGCCAGTAGAGCAGGTAGAGCCCGGCGCCGAGGAGCAGCAGGAAGAGGAGGAGCTTCCTCACTCCGCCGCCTCGGGAGCACCATCGGACGGGCGCCGGGGCGAGGCGGGGCCCGCCGGCCGCGATCCGCGCGCCGCCAGCATGCGCTCGGCGAGCTCGCGCACGGCACCCGCTCCACCTCCTGCGCAGGTGACGAGCCGGGCTTGCCGCGCGACCTCGGGGCGTGCGTTGGCTGGTGCGACGAACAGGGCGGCATGAGCGGCCAGCCCGAGGTCCGCGAGGTCGTCGCCCATGACGACGGTCTGCGCCGGCGCGATGTCGAGGCGCCGCTGCAGCTCGTCCAGGACGCGTGCCTTGTCCTTCACGCCCAGGTGGAGCTCGCGCACGCCGAGCTCACGGGCGCGCCGCTCGACCGCGCGCGAGCCGCGACCCGAGATCCAGGCCACGTGCACGCCTCTTTCGCGCAGCCAGATGAGCCCGAGCCCGTCGTGCACGTGGAAGGTCGCGAGCTCCTCGTCGCCGACGTAGCTCACGCGTCCGTCGGTGAGGGTGCCGTCCACGTCGAGCACGAGCAGGCGCGCCTCGGCCAGGATCCGCTCCAGCGCCTGCGCCGGCGCGTCGTGGGGAGACGACTCGCGCGGGGAGGCCATCGGGTCACCCGATGCGGGTGTCGAGCAGGTCCTGGACGTCCACCAGTCCGACCGCCTTGCCGGCTTCATCGACCACGGCGAGCTGGTCGATCTTGTGCACGCGCAGGAGGCGCTCGGCGTCGTCGACCAGCGCGTCCGGGCCGATCGTCTTCGGCGCGCGGCCCATGAAGCCGTCGACCGGCTGCTCGAGCTGCGCGATGCCGCGCTCGAGCAGGCGCCGGAGGTCGCCGTCGGTGAAGATGCCGACGAGCCGTTGCGCGCGATCCACGATCAGCGCCGCGCCCGGGCGGCCCGCGGTGCGCGACATGGTCCTGAACACGTCGACCACGCTCGTGCCGAGCGGCACGAGCGGCAGCTCGTTGCCCGTGCGCATGATCTCGCCGACCTTCAACAGCTTGCGCCCGAGCGCGCCGGCCGGGTGGTAGCGCGCGTAGTCCTCGCGGCTGAAGCCGCGCTCGGCCAGCACCACCATGGCGAGCGCGTCGCCGAGCGCCATCATGGCCGAGGTCGAGGCGGTGGGCGCGAGCCCGAGCGGGCAAGCCTCGTCCACGCGCCCGAGGTCGAGCACGCAGTCGCACAGCTTGGCGACCGCGGAGTCCGGCTCGCCGGTCAC
>Ga0137457_1000328_pt1 | contig 12502 bp, 9 predicted proteins | sample EasRivERMGT630_2_FD_102321 | JGI IMG/M metagenome (GOLD analysis project Ga0137457, IMG submission 102321) | Soil microbial communities from meander-bound floodplain in the East River, Colorado, USA - East River MetaG ERMGT630_2 | ecosystem: Environmental > Terrestrial > Soil > Floodplain ...
CGAGTGCGGCGATGGGGCTGCGTCCCGTTGCCAATTTGGGGGTGTGGCACGAGGCACAGCCGGTGGATTGGAAGAGCTCCTCCCCCTCGCGGCTTCTCCCCGACCCGCGAGGCGGCGGGGCGAGCAGGGTCATGAAGTTCTTGAACGCCTCAACGCCAGCCCCCGAATCGTTCAGCGTTGGCATGGGGTTGTGTTCGAGTGCGGCACAATTTCCTTGCGGACAGCTCTCGTTCGGGAAGATGGGATTCGTGATCCCCATCTCGTTCAGGTAGGCATCACCCGAAAAGGTCTGCAACGTGGCCACCTGCGCCTTCCACCCAAACCGCCCGACCCGCGTCTCCCCCGTCGCGAGATCCGTTACCATGTTCGCGATGCCGGGGGTGCGTGTGTTCCTCTGCGCACGGGCGAGGCCGATCAACTCGGCGTCGGGGACTGCGTCCACCAGGCCGAGACCAAAGAGCGGTGTGGTCAGCCGCGACGCCACCACATTCGCCCCGCGCGGGACTTTCTCGGCGACGTAGGTGAAGCCGCCGTCCACCGCACCGATCCCCTGGTCTTGCAACAGCGAGCCCCCAAGGTTCTCCAGCGGATCGAACCTTCCGCTGTTGCCCCTGCGCCCGAAGCGTGTTTCCAGCCGCCCCGTGGTACCTCCCACAGGGTCCGTGTGACACACAATGCAGCCCGCCTCATTGAAGACCGGGCCAAGCCCTTCGTCAACCTCTTCCTCCTCCGAGAACTCTTCGAGCCCCTCCGCGAACAGTTCTTGCTCCTCCGCGGTCAAGCGCGACAGGGGATCGCCAAAGGACGTGGAGGCGCTCGCGAGCTGCAAGTCGGGGGTCACTTCCGCGGGAAGAACCGCAACCGGTTCGTCATTGAGGTCGGCGACGTCGGATGTGGGTTGCTCTTCGCAGGCGCCGAGGAGAACGCCGGCACAGAGAAGCAGAAATACCTTCGACGACGATACCATGGAAGTACTCCAAAAATGATGGGTAGGGCGATGCGCACACGATCCTACGGGTGCGTGACAACACACGGTATGGTGCCACGGACTTGCGGGGAGATCAGTGAGGGACGTTACCCGGGCCACGGTCACAGTTCGACGGGTTACCCAAGGTCGCGGTCGCGTGGCGACGAATGACCCGGGGGTGCGGTTGCGTGCCGACGCGTGACCCAAGGCGCGGGTCGCGTGTCAGCCCGCGGCTGTGAGCCGAAAAAAAACTCGAGGGCAGGGATACCCCTGCCCCCGAGTGCCAAGTCGCCACCGTGGCGCTACTTGTGTGGGGGATCCTTCGCCAGGGCGCCCTGGAACAGCGGCAGGTACTGCCCGTACCCATCGCTCGCCAGCTGCTCGACCGGAATGAACCGCAGCGCCGCCGAGTTCATGCAGTAGCGTTGCCCGGTAGGCGCCGGCCCGTCAGGGAACACATGCCCGAGATGGGAGTTCGCATGGGCCGATCGGACCTCCGTGCGCTCCATGAAGAGTGAGCGGTCTGTCTTCTCACGGACGTTGGCCTTCTCGAGCGGCTTCGTGAAGCTCGGCCATCCCGTTCCCGACTCGTACTTGTCGAGCGAGCTGAACAACGGCTCACCCGAGACCACGTCCACGTAGATCCCCGCCCGGTGGTTGTCCCAGTAATCGTTGTGGAAGGGCTTCTCGGTACCCTCGTGCTGGGTCACCTGGTACTGCAGCGGAGTCAACGAACTCTTGAGCTCCACGTCGCTCGGCTTCTTGAACTCCATCGGGTTCCATCCTTTCGCTTTGGCATTGCTTTGGGCAGCCGCGGGCGCCGGCGCGACCGCCAGGCCCATGATGAACGCGGTGACCAAGCCTAAACCGACAATCCCCAAGGGGATACGCATGATGCAAGACTCCGCTGTGGTGTGACAGTTACGCGCACTGGCATAACGCAGCCAAGCAGTCGCGGGATCCCTACCCGAACGAGAGAACCACCTTGCCGACGTTGCGGCGCTCGTGGATATGGCGGTGAGCCGCGGCAGCCTCGGCCACAGGGAATACCCGGTCCACGCGGGGCCGGATCCGCCCCTCCCGCGCAAGCCCTAGCAGGGCCTCGATCTGGGGCCGCAGGATATGCTCGGCGTCCCACAGGTGCCCCAGGTTCACGCCGGCGACCGTGCGGTTGCGGTTCATCAGGGTCAGCGGCCCGAACCGGGGCCACCGCAACGCCTTCCAGACGAGCGAGAAGATGTTGCGGCGCATTCCCACCGAAAGCTCCGACGCGCCGAAGCATACCAACCGCCCCACGGGCGCGAGCAGGGCGTAGCCCTGGCGCCACGAGTCGCCCCCCACAGCGTCGAGCACGATGTCCACACCGTTGGGCGCGAGGCGGCGCACCGCGTCGGGCCAGCGCGGGTCGAGTCGGTCCAGGGGCTCCACCCCGTAGGTCCGCAGCACATCGTGCTTCGCGGGCGATGCGAGGCCCAGCACCCGCACGCCGTGGATCCGGGCCAGCTCGGCCACCGCGAGTCCCACGCCCCCCGCGGCCGCATGCACCAGGACCGTTTCGCCGCGCTGCGCCGCGGCCACGCGCACCAGCATGTGGTGCGCCGTGAGAAAGACGACCGGGAACGCCGCGCCCTCCGCGAAGCTCCAGGCGTCGGGCAGCGGAAAGACGTTCGGCGCGGGGACCACCACCAGCTCGCTCTGGCCGCCGAATCGGGTCGTCGCGACGACCCGGTCGCCGACCCGCGGCGCGACGACCCCGCCCGCCACGGCGTCCACGACTCCCGCGACCTCATACCCGATGACGCACGGGGGCTTCGGGGCGTCGGGGTAGAGGCCCTGGCGGGCCATGACGTCGGAGAAATTGATTCCGGCGGCCGCGACGCGGATGCGCACTGTCCCCGGAGTGACGGGGGGATCGGGCGCCTCGCGTACCGCAAGCACTTCCGGCGGACCATAGCGGGTAATCACGAGCTGTTTCATCGGTCTTGCTATATATAGCCGCGCCCCCGGTGGCGGCCACGTCGGTCGGGCCGCATACTTACCGCCGTCATGCTCGATGACTCGCTCGGCCGCCGCGCGTTCCTCGCTGCGTCCGGCACCGCAATCGCCTCAGCATGGCTCGCCGCCGATCCCGACCAGCTGCGCGCGAGCCTCGCCCATGCGCGCGACGCCCGCGCCGCCGCACTGCCGCCTCCATGGGAGTTCCTCACCCCCGAACAAGCGGCCGACATGGACGCGATCGCCGCCCAGATCATTCCGACCGATGATCTCCCGGGCGCACGCGAGGCCGGCGTCGTCCATTTCGTGGATCACTCGCTCGCCACCTGGGGCCAGGACCAGCGTGACCCGTTTGCCAGCGGGCTGGACGAGCTGAATCGCGACGCCCAGAGGCGCTGGCCGGGGACCGGCCGGTTCGCCACCCTCTCCCCGGCGCGCCAGGTCGAGCTGCTCCGCGCGGCGGAGAAAACACCGTTTTTTCAGATGATGCGCTTCGTCACGGTCGCCGGCACGTTCGCGAACCCCTCCTGGGGCGGCAATCACGACCACATCGGCTGGCGCATCCTCGGCTTCGAAGATCGGTTCGTCTGGCAGCCGCCGTTTGGCGCCTACGACGCCTCCGGCGGCGCGGCGAAGTAGGGAACCCATGCGCCGACCGAGCGCGCGGTTCCGTCCCAAGGACGTCGTGGACTTCGTCGTGGTGGGCTCCGGCGCAGCCGGGGGGATTGTCGCCAAGGAGCTCGCGACCGCCGGCCTGTCCGTGGTCGTGCTCGAGCAGGGACCGCGCCTTGACCCAGGCCAGTTCGAGCACGACGAGTTCAAGTATTTCTTCCGGAGCGGGATCGTCAACGACCCGAAGCTCCAGCCCCAGACCTTCGCCCCAACGCCGAATGAGCCGGCAAAGCAGGGCGCCGGCACCCTGCTGTATGCCCGGCTGGTCGGCGGGGGAAGCGTGCACTTCACCGCGAACTATTGGCGGTTCCACGAAATCGACTTTGTGGAAGCAAGCCGCCACGGCCGGATCAGCGGCACCGGATTCGCCGACTGGCCGATCACCTACGCCGACCTCGAGCCCTACTACACGAAGGCCGAATGGGAGCTGGGCGTGTCGGGGGTGCCGGGCCCGTTCGACGCGCCGCGCTCGCGCCCCTATCCCCTGCCGCCCCTCCCGGTGAAGTCGTCCGGCGTGCTGTTCGAGCGCGGCTGCCGCAAGCTGGGCCTGCATTCGCAGCCGACGCCGCTGGCGATCCTGTCCCAGCGGTTCCACGGCCGCGAGCCGTGCCACCATTGCGGCTTCTGTCTCGCGTTCGGGTGCGAATTCGGCGCCAAGTCGTCCACGCTCGCCACGGTTATCCCAATGGCGGAGGCAACGGGCCACTGCGAGATCCGGCCCAACAGCTACGTGCGCGGGGTCGAGATCGACGAGAAGACCGGTCGCACCGTCGGAGTGGTCTATTTCGACGACCGCAAGGTCGAGCACCTGCAGCGCGCCCGCGCGGTGGTGCTATGCGCGAACGGCGCGGAAACGCCACGCCTGCTCCTGATGTCGCAGTCCAAGCGCTTCCCGCACGGCCTCGCGAACTCGAGCGGGTTGGTCGGCAAGTACCTGATGTTCAACGGCTACTGTGAGACCGGCGCCACCTTCGAACAGCCGCTCAACGAGTGGAAGAGCGTCGCAGCCTCGCGCATGATCCACGACTTCTATGACACCGACCCGGCGCGCGGCTTCTACGGTGGCGGCGGGATTGACGCGCGGTTCATCGGGTATCCGGTCGGGTTCGCGCTCGGCGGCGTGTTCGGCGGCCTCCCGCCCACCGACCCGACCTGGGGGCCTGAGTACAAGCGCCTGCTGCGCACGTCCTACTCCCACTCGATGGTCGCGGCGGGGCACACCACGTCCCTCCCGCTCGAGTCCAACGCGGTGTCCCTCGACCGCGAGCTGAAGGACGCCTGGGGCCTGCCGGCGCTGCGATTCACCTACCAGGACCACGCCGATGACCTCGCCACGATGCGTTTCCTTCAGGCCAAGGCCCTGGAGATCCTCGAGGCGGCGGGCGCGCGGCGCGCCTGGAAAGCCCCGGTGCAGCCCTCCACCTTCGCGGTCCACCTCCTCGGCACCTGCCGCATGGGCAACGACCCGCGCACGTCGGTCGTGGACCGCCACCACCGCACTCACGACGTGCCCAATCTGTTCCTGTGCGACGGCAGCAGTTTCGTCACGTCGGGTCGCGGACAGCCCACGTGCACGATCCAGGCGTTGGCCTACCGCGCCGGGGAGCACATCGCCGGGTTTGCGCGCCGGGGGGAGATCTAGGGGTAAACTTTGCTACCTTTGTCCTTGTGATCGGCATATCATGACCGCGCGACGGCGGACCCGCCCTCCCGGCTCGGGCGACGAGCGGGCTCGCACCGCTGCCCCGCCCAGCCGGGCGGAGCAGATCCAACTCGCCACCTACCGGATCTCGGAAGCCGCCCACGCATCGTCCACGCTGGACGACCTGTTTCGCGAGATTCACCGCATCGTGGGCGAGCTGATGCCCGCCACCAACTTCTACATCGCCCTCTACGATGCGGCGACCGACATCGTCAGCTTCCCCTACTTCGTGGACGAGTTCGACGTGCCCCACCCCCCGACGCGGGGCGGGCGCGGATTGACGGAGTACGTCCTGCGGACCGGGCAGCCACTCCTGGCCGACGACGATCTCCACCGCCTGCTGACGGACCGCGGGGATGCCGAGATGGTCGGCACGCCGTCCCTGCAATGGCTGGGCGTGCCGCTGAAGATCGGGGACAAGACGATCGGCGTGTTGGCCGTGCAGAGCTACACCCCGGGCGTGCGGTATGGGGAGGCGGAGGAGCGCGTGCTGGCATTCGTGTCCACGCAGATCGCCATGACGATCGTGCGCAAGCGCGCGGAGGTCGCGTTGCGCGAAAGCGAGATGCGGCTGGCCCGCGCGCAGGAGACCGCACACCTGGGAAGCTGGGAGCTGGATCTCACAAACCTTGAGAACGTCACGCAGAATCCGCTGTGGTGGTCGGACGAGACCTACCGAATCTTCGGGTATGAGCCCCGCCAGGTTCCCGTGTCCAACGATCTGTTCTTCAAGTCGGTGCCGCCGGAGGATGTGCCTCGCATCAACGCCGCGGTAGAAGGGTCCCTGCAGAACGGCTTGCCGTACTTCATTCAGCACCGTGTGATCCGGCCCGACGGGTCGGAGCGGGTCGTCGAAGAGCGCTCCACCGTGCTGCGGGACCCGGCCGGCCGGCCGATCCGCATGGTGGGCACCGTGCTCGACGTCACCGAGCGGCAGCGGCTCGAAGAGCAGCTCCGCCAGGCGCAGAAGATGGAGGCCGTCGGCCGCCTGGCGGGGGGCGTGGCGCACGACTTCAACAACCTGCTCACCGCCATCCTCGGGTCGTCCGAGCTGCTGCTCGGGCGTCTGGGACCCGATCATCCCGAGCGGGTGGAGGCGGAGGAGATCCGCAAGGCGGCGATGTGGGCGGCCGACCTCACCCGCCAGCTGCTCGCCTTCAGCCGTCAGCAGGTGCTCGACCCGCAGCTGTTCGATCTCAGCGCCGCCGTGACCAAGATGGACAAGATGCTGCGCCGGCTGATCCGTGCGGACATCACCTTTCGCACGCACTTGGCATCGGACCTGGGCCCCGTGCGGGCCGATCCGGGACAGATCGGGCAGGTGATCATGAACCTCGTCGTCAACGCCTGCGACGCCATGCCCGACGGCGGGACGCTCACCATCGAAACAGCGAACGTCGAGGTCGGCGCCGGGCACGAGCAGGATCAAGTCCCCGCCCCGGGCGCGTACGTGGTGTTGACCGTGAGCGACACTGGCCTCGGGATGGATGCCACGACGCGGGCCCACATCTTCGAGCCGTTCTTCACCACCAAGGAGCGGGGCAAAGGGACCGGCCTGGGGCTATCGACCGTGTATGGAATCGTCCAGCAGAGCGAAGGGTACGTCTCGCTCGAAAGCGAGCCCGGACGGGGCACCACCTTCAAAGTGTACCTCCCGCGCATCGACTCCCGCGTCGAGGCAGCGGCAGCAGGCGCCGTCCGCGCCGCACCGCAGGGCGGGGCTGAGACGATCCTCGTGGTCGAGGACCAGGAGCCGGTCCGGCGGTTGACGCGCAAGATTCTGGAAACGAAGGGATATGCGGTGCTTGCGGCGGCGGACGGGCCGGAGGCGCTGCGCGTTGCGCAGCACCATGCCGGCGCCATCCATGTCCTCGTCACCGACGTCGTGATGCCGGGCATGAGCGGCCGCGAGGTGGGGCGGCGCCTGTCTGCGGAGCGACCCGGCATGCGGGTGCTCTACCTTTCGGGCCATGCCGACGATTCGATCGTGCGGCACGGCGTCCTCGAGCCGGGCTTGGCCTTCCTGCAAAAGCCGTTTACGCCCGACACCCTGGCGCGCCGTGTACGGGATCTGCTGGACGCCCCACCCGAGTCGCGGACTGGGGCATAGCGTCCGTGCGCAAGCTCAAGCGCAAGCACGTGCTGATTGCGGACGACGATCTCGTGCACACCACCATGCTCTCGGGCCTGCTCAAAGCGGGCGGATTTGAAGTCAGCGTCGCGGCCGATGCGATGCAGGCGATCATGCTGGCGGTCCGCAAACCACCCGACGCCATCCTCCTGGACATCGGCATGCCGGGCGGCGGCGGGTTTCAGGTGCTCGAGCGTCTCAAGGCCAGCACGAACCCGAAGCTGAGCAAGGTGCCCGTTATCGTCCTTACGGGCTTGACCGATCCCCTGCTCGCCGGCCGCGTCCTCGCGATAGGCGCCAGCGAGTTCTTGTCGAAGTCGGTCAGTCCGGAGAAGCTCCGGGAGACGCTGGACCGCCTGCTCGCACCGCGCGTGGACGACATGGCCGGAACATGACATCCCCCGTGCGGGACTCGTCCGCCTTCCCTCCAGACTCCGCCGTGTTGCCGGCCGGAGCGACAACCTCCGAGGAGGGAGTCCGCGCCGATCTGCGGCGCCTGCTCCAGGACCGCCTCATCCGGGAGAGCGGCATCGTCCTCTTCGGGCACCCGCTGCTGATGGGCCTCGTCGTCTATGCCACGTGGGACGAGGTGTCGCACTTCGCGGCGACGGGGTGGGCCCTCGCCGTCCTGCTGGCGACGGGCTTCCGATCCGTGTGGCTGCGCACCGCGAATCAACGCGCACTCACGGATCGGGATATCTGGCTGGGGGTCCGTCTGACCGTCGCGCTGCTCGGGGTCTGCTGGGGCGTCGGGGTGGCGATCGTCATCCAGGACCTGCCGTTCGCCCACGCGGCGCTGCTGCTCGTGGTGCTCTCCGGGATCATCGCCGCCGCGCTCACCACGCTGTCCGCCGACTCGGTGAGCTTTCTCTTGTTCACGGGCACGATCACGGTACCGGTCGCGATCGGGTTCCTCGTCAGCGGGCAGGACCGGCTGCACGTCGCCACCGCCACCGGCGTGGTCCTGTTCGGGTCCCTCATGACGTTCATCTTCCGGCGGGCCCACGCCGGAATCGTCGATCACCTGCGGGCGACCGCCCTCCTGGCCGTGAGCGAGGAGACGGCGCGGCGCGCCGAGATCGCCATGCGGGAAGCGCGCGACGCCGCGGAGCAGGCCACGCGGGCCCGCTCTTCCTTCCTCGCCAACATGAGCCACGAGATCCGCACCCCCATGAACGCCATCATGGGATTCGTGGAGCTCATCCTCGATACCGACCTCGGGAACGAGCAGCGGCGCGCGCTCGAGCTGGTGCGCGCGTCGTCGGAAGCGCTGCTCACCATCCTGAATGACATCCTAGACTACTCGAAGATCGAAGCGGAGCACCTGGACCTCGAAGCGATTTCCTTCGATCTCGCCAAGCTGGTCCACGCCACCGCGAGCCTCCTCGCGGTGCGGGCGCGCGAGCGCCACATCGAGCTCCTGGCCGACGTGCCGCGCGACCTTCCCCGGGCGCTGCGCGGCGATCCCACGCGCCTGCGGCAGATCATGACCAACCTGATCAGCAACGCGATCAAGTTCACCGAAGAGGGGGAGGTGGTGGTGTCGATCGCGGTGGCCGAGCTGGACGAGGAGCGCGCCCGCCTGAAGTTCAGCGTCCGCGATACGGGGATCGGCATTGCTCCGGAGCAGGTGGACATGATCTTCGGGGAGTTCGCGCAGGCGGACGCCTCCATGACCCGCCGCTATGGCGGCACCGGTCTCGGGCTGGCTATCTCGAAGCGGCTGGTGCGGCTCATGGGCGGCGAGCTCGCCGTCACGAGCGAAGTGGGCCGCGGGAGCGAGTTTCATTTCGAGCTGACGCTCCCGGTCGAGCCCGCCGAGATGCTGCTCGCACCCGGTCGCGGCGCCCTGGGCGGCCGCCGGGTGCTCGTGGTGGACGACAATCCGACGAACCGCCGCATTCTCCGGGAGATGCTCGCGGCCGAAGGCATGGCCGTGGACGAGGCGGCCAGCGCGGCCGGCGGGCTCGAGGCGCTGCTGCGCGAAGCCACGCAGGCGTCGCCCTACGACCTCGCGATCCTCGACGTCCAGATGCCGGACCGGGACGGCTTCGAGTTCGCGACGGCGATCCGGTCCGACCCGCGCGTGGCGGTCACGCGCCTCCTGATGCTGACATCCGCGGGCCAGCGGGGGGATGGGGAGCGATGCCGATCGCTCGGCATCGAGGCGTATCTCACCAAGCCCGCGTCCCGCGCGGACCTGATCGAAGCGCTCGGCGCCGTGTTCGCGGCCGCCCCGGCCGCGGGGGGGCCCTCGGTCATCACCCGGCACTCGATCGCCGAGTCGCGACCGACGCTGCGCATCCTTCTCGCTGAGGACAATCTGATGAACCAGCAGGTGGCAACGGCCATGCTCCAGAGCCGGGGACATCTCGTGGACGTCGTGAACAACGGCCACGAAGCCGTCGCGGCGGTGCAGCGCAGCGCGTACGACGTCATCCTGATGGACATCCAGATGCCTGAGATGGACGGCTTTGAGGCGACGCACGCCATCCGCGCCATGCCGCAGGGCCGGGACCTCCCCATCATCGCCCTCACCGCGCACGCGCTCAGCGGCGAGCGGGAGCGCTGCCTCAGCCACGGCATGACGGATTATCTCCCCAAGCCGTTCAAGGGCCACGAGCTGTTCGGGATGATCGAGGGACGCCGCGAGCCGTCGCCCGCAGCGTCGATTCCCGCCGCCGAGGCGCCCATGACCCCTGACCGGGTGGACCTGGAAGGGTTCAAGGACGCCTTGCGGGAGGCCGGCGCGGGGGGCGCGATCGGCTCGATTCTCGATGCTTTCATCAACCAAGTGCCGGGACGCCTGGCGACCCTCGAGGCCGCGGCGGAGGGCGGGAACGCCGACGCCATGAACCGCGCCGCGCACGCGTTGCGCGGCGCTGCGGCAACGATCGGCGCCCACCAGCTTGCCGCGCTGCTCGAGCACGTCGAGACGGCCGCGCAGGGGGGCAACGTCGGCAAGGCGCGCGGCGGACTCGAGCGGGTGCTGGTCGAGGCTGCCGCGGTGCTGGACCATGTGCGGCGGGACCGCGACGCCCACGCCGCCCCCGCTGCTGGGCGCCCATGAAGATTCTGCTCGTCGAAGACGATCCGGTCGCCCGGGAGACGTATCAGGCGATACTCACCGCCCAGGGCCACGAGGTCGTGACCGCGGAGAATGGGCGCGCCGCGTGGGACCGGTGGTTGCTCACGCGCTTCCGCGTCATCGTCGCCGACTGGCTCATGCCGGACATGGACGGCCTCGAGCTATGCCGGAGGATCCGCGCGAGGGCCCCGGAAGCGTACACCTACATCATCCTCGTGACCGTGCGGAGCGGCCGGGGAAATTTCCTCGAAGCGATGCGGGCCGGGGTAGACGACTTCATCAGTAAGCCGGTCGATCCGGAAGAATTCTTGGCCCGGCTGGTGGCCGCCGAGCGCATTCTGGGGGTCCGGAACGAGCTGTTCCAGCTGGAGGGCCTCCTCGCGATCTGCAGCTACTGCCGGCGGCTGCGCGACGACGGGGGAACCTGGATTTCGCTCGAGCGCTACATCGAGGTCCAATCAGGTACGCTGTTGAGCCACAGCATCTGCCCCGATTGCTACCTCAAGCACGTAGAGCCGCAGCTCGACGGCTGAAGGTCAGTCGAGCAGCGGAGCCACGATCTCGGCGAACCTGCTGCGCGCGCGATTCAGGCGGCTCTTCACCGTGCCCAGCGAGCAGCCCGCGATCTCCGCGATCTCCTGGTAGGACTTGCCCTCGATTTCGCGCAGCACGAAAACGATCCGGTGGTGCTCGGGAAGCAGACGCACTGAGCGGTCCACCATCTCCCGCAGATGGCGCTTTAGGTAGACGCTGTCCGGATGCTGGCTGCGGTCCTCGAACTCGACGGCCCGGTGGTCCTCGTCCCAGTGCCTGGTAATCGTCTGGAACAGGACCACGGGACTGCGCCGGCGATTCCGCAACTCGTTCTTCGTCAGGTTCGAGGCGATCGTGTAGATCCATGTCGAGAATTTCTTTGTCCGGTCGAACCGGTGCAAATGGCGGTAGACCCGGATGAACACCTCCTGCACCAGGTCCTCGGCCCGCGCGTGGTCCCCCAAGCTCCGATTGATGAAGTTGAGGAGCCGGACCTGATAGCGATCGACGAGCGCGCTGAATGCGCGAGGATCGCCGGCCAGGTGCCCGGTGACCCACCGCTCTTCCGCGTTCTCGCCGATGGCCTGACGTGCCAAGGTCGCTTGCAAGCGCTGCCTCCCTCCCGATCGGTCAAATTTTGCGACCGTTCACGTAGCGCGCCATCGATCCGGGGGATGAGACGCGGCTCCTACCGCGGAGCTAGCTTTTTGGGGCTGGGACGATGCTTGCGCGGCAGGATGCCGCCCGGTACGTAATCCCGTCCCGACGCTCATCGGCCCCACTACGGAGGTGCCGTACCATGCAATCCCTGCCAGATATGGGCTATCGCCGAGGATCGGTGTGACGACGCCGGCGTCGCCGTGGTCGCGGCCCGACGACGCCGTCCGGCAGGCGCGGCTCGACGTGATGAAGCGGCGGGCGACCGGACTGCTGGCCGTCGCGGCCGCGGTGTTCGCAGCCGCCACGGCATTCGAGAGCCGGTTTCCCTGGCTCGGGTACGTGCGCGCCACCGCTGAGGCGTCGCTCGTGGGCGGGCTCGCCGACTGGTTCGCCGTGACGGCGCTGTTTCGCCATCCCCTTGGTTTGCCGATCCCCCATACCGCGATCGTGGCCACCCGCAAAGAACGGATCGGGAGAATCCTGGGGACCTTCGTGGAGAACCATTTCCTCGCGCGCACGGTGATCGCCGCCAATCTCCGCGCCGTGCGCCCCGCGGAGCACGCCGCCCGCTGGCTCAGCGACCCGCACCACAGCCGCGACATCGCGCGGCAGGTGGCGAGCGGCCTGGCGAAGACGCTCGAAACGCTCCCCGACCGCGAGGTACGCGACCTGATGCACCAGGTGGTGGGCGCGCGCCTGCGCGCGATCCGCCTCGCTCCTGCGCGCGGCAAGACTCTCGCGCTCGTGCTGGCC
>Ga0137457_1000329_pt1 | contig 12476 bp, 9 predicted proteins | sample EasRivERMGT630_2_FD_102321 | JGI IMG/M metagenome (GOLD analysis project Ga0137457, IMG submission 102321) | Soil microbial communities from meander-bound floodplain in the East River, Colorado, USA - East River MetaG ERMGT630_2 | ecosystem: Environmental > Terrestrial > Soil > Floodplain ...
AAAACGCCATCTACTTCCACTGCGGCAACCTCGACCTCTACCCCGCCAGCCTACGAGCTACCCACACAACTTCCTGAAGCCCCACTCTGAGGGCTTGGCCCGTCGCGTGGGCAGATGGGGCTTGGGCCGAGCTGGCTCTGATCAGGCGCGGCTCAGCATTACATCTGTGATCCACCAAGCCGGGGAACGTGACCACCATGCGTCTCCATCGCACCCTACTCGCTCTGTCCCTCATCGCCGCACTGTCTGCTTGCACCGCCGCGCAGGACGAGAGCTCGGACGCCAAGCCGGTGCAGGAGACTGCGCCCGCCGAGGTCGCCAACCCAATGGCGAGCTTCGCGCGCATGGTGCCCGGCGAGTGGCGGATGACGACTCCGGCCGGGACGAGCACGTTCGACACCTGGCACTGGGGTCCGGGCCAGCACTCGATGCGCGTGATGACCGATGGGGCCGGTTCCGGCGCGGTCGCAGAGCCGTGGCGCGAGCTGCAGGTCTTCTACTGGAACCCGGGTCGCAAGCAGGTCTGCATGCTGGGCCTGAGCCCATTCGCTCGAGGCGTGAGCGAAGGCACGATCCAGTTCGAGGGGGAGACCGCGGATGGCGTCTTCGACCTTTACCAGACATACGGTCTCCGCAAGCTGGGCCTGCGTTGGGACTTCGACGGTCCCGACAAGTACCACGACATTCTGTTGGAAGCGACCGGCTCCGCCGGCCTCGAGCCGATGAACGAGTGGGACCACTTCCGCTCCAAGGGGCCCCCCGCGCCGCGCCCGCCCACCGTGGGCGAGGCACCGAAACTCTCGGAGCGCCTGAAGCCCCTCGAATCGCTCCTGGGCCGCACCTGGGAGGCCAAGGGCGACTGGGTCACCGGAGACGCCTTCCACATCCGGTCGACCTTCGAGTGGATCCCGTACGCCGACGGGATCTACGCACGCACGGTCGCGCTGGCCCAGGATGGCGAGCCCGTGCACCTGCTCGACGCGTACTTCTTCCACCACACCGGAACCGACGCGCTGCGCTGCCTCGCGCTGTCGAACCGGGGCGGCGTGTACGAGGGCGACATGACCGTGCTCGACGGCGGCGCCCTGCAACTCGACCTGAGGGGCTACGAGGGTGACCACGTCGTTCCACACGTCGTGCGTTTCGACTTCGAGAAGGACGGGACTCTGCGCGATCGCGTCTGGTCCCTCGAGGGCACCGACCGCAAGCTGATGCTCGACGTGCACCACAAGAAGGTCGAGCCGAAGAAGAACTGACCCGCACCTTCCGAAGCACGCACGAGCAGCTCCAGATCTCCTTTTTCGGCCCGTCAGGGCCTCGGAGTGGAAGGTGGTGCCCGGGACTGGATTCGAACCAGCATGGTGTTACCCGCTAGCACCTCAAGCTAGTGCGTCTGCCAATTCCGCCACCCGGGCACGGGAGGTGGGAGCGGAGGTGGCTCCGCTCAGCGGGGCGGGGAGTCTAGTGACGGTGTCGGGGCCTGACAAGCGCGTGCAGCCCGGTTTGAGTCGAGCCCCGGAGCGCGCTACGGTTCGCCCTTCGTCCCTCCTCCAACGAATCGGAGCAGCCATGAAGGCCCCGCGCGGCAACGCCCTGATCGGCCAGTCCGGTGGACCGACCGCCGTCATCAACCAGAGCCTGGTGGGCATCGTCGAGGCGGCCAGGGCCTCGAAGTCGATCGTGAACGTCTACGGGGCGCTGCACGGCATCAAGGGCGTGCTCGAGGGCAGGCTGATCGACCTCGGGAGGGAATCGAAGGAGACGCTCGAGGCCGTGGCGCGGACCCCCTGCGCTGCGCTGCGCTCGGTGCGCAAGAAGCCGACGCGCGAGGAGTGCGAGCAGGCGCTGGCAGCCTTCAAGCAGCACGACATCCGCTACTTCTTCTACATCGGGGGCAACGACTCGGCCGAGACCGCCCACGTCCTGAACGAGATCGCCGTCGCCGAGGGCTACGAGGTGCGCCTCTTCCACGTGCCGAAGACGATCGACAACGACCTGCGCGTGAACGACCACTGCCCGGGCTTCGGCTCGGCCGCGCGCTTCGTGGCCCAGGCGGTGATGGGGGACAACCTCGACAACCGCAGTCTGCCCGGCATCAAGCTCGACGTCGTGATGGGGCGCAACGCGGGCTGGCTCACGGCCGCGAGCGTGCTCGCGCGCGTGCACCCGGACGACGGACCGCACCTCGTGTACGTGCCCGAGAAGGTCTTCACGCTGGAGAAGTTCATCGCCGACGTCGATCGCGTCTACAAGCAGCACGGCCGCTGCCTGGTCGCGCTCTCGGAGGGCGTGCACGGCGCCGACGGCAAGACCCTGGTCGAGAGCAAGGAGAAGGACTCGCACGGCAACGTGCAGCTCTCGGGCTCGGGCGCGCTGGGCGACCTCCTGGCGGAGGAGATCAAGCAGAAGCTCGGCGCCAAGCTGCGCGTGCGCGCCGACACCTTCGGCTACCTGCAGCGCTCGTTCCCGGGCGTGATCTCGCCGGTCGACGCCAGGGAAGCACGCGCCGTCGGTCGCACGGCCGTCCTCCTTGCCACCGGCGCGAAGCACGCGCACGGCTCGGTCGCGATCCTGCGAGCGAAGGAGGGACCGTACAAGGTGACCTTCGAGCACACCGAGCTGAGGAACGTCGCCAAGGACACCCGCCCGATGGAGGCCGGGCTCCTGAAGGGCGACAACGACGTCGATCCGAGCTTCCTTGACTACGTCCGCCCGCTGGTGGGCGAGCTGCCGAAGCCCGCGCGCCTGTCGGACTATCCGATCAGGTGACGCGGGCCCCGGCGCCAGCTTCCTCAAGGCGTCCAGCAATAGCTGCCCTTCGAGCCCAGCTGGGGGACTCCCAGTGGCAGCTCCTTGATATCGATCAAAGTCACCGTGGACCCCGTCGTGATGCCGAGATGGCCGATCGACTTGCCGGCCTTCAGGAATTCCACATGGACCTCGCCGGCCTTGGCCGGGGTGGTCGGTGTGGCGGGGGTGGGCGGGCCCACCACCTTGATCATGATTCGGCCCGGGCCCGTGTTGTCGATGGCCAGGGCGCCCGAGGCGCCTCCAGTCGGGACGACGAATGTGGACGTCGCGGCCACCGTGCTCGCTGCCAACGTCCAGGGGGTGGCAATAGGAGGGCTCGCCTTCGCGACCAGGGCCGTGCCCGCGAGGAAGAGGACAGTCGTCAGGACCTTCGAGAGCTTCATTGGTCTTCTCCGTTTTCGTCGAAAGTGGATCTGATGTGCGCCACTTGGCGGCAGCTGATCAAGGAACGAATGGAGCTCGGAGGAGGAACACCTCCTCGTGATTCTCGGGGCTCTCTCCCGGCGCCGTCCTGTGCGAGCCATGGGAGCGGAGGCTCTGGCCGGCGAGCTGCTCGCCGAGTCCTTCGAGCGGGTCGAGCAGCTCGACTTCGAGGTCTCTTCTGCGACGTGCCCAAGGCCTGCCTGGCAGGCCCTCGCTGGCTGTGCCACGCTTCCTGGCCCGCGGTATCCTGAGGCACGATGGGAGTCGAGGGCGGAGTCGGCGATCTGCTCGCGGAGTTCCTCGAGCGGCGCGAGCGCGGCGAGGCGGTGGACCTCGAGGACCTCTGCGCCGCACATCCGACGCAGGCCGAACACCTGCGGAGCCTGGCCCGAGCCGTAGAGCGAGTCGATGCCGGCCTGGCGCGAGGGGGTGCGCGCGGCTCGCTCCACGAGCGGCTCGCGAGCTTCTACGGTGCGGGGGCCGACCCAGGCATCGAGCTGGAACCGCCCGCCCTGCCTGAGGAGTCCGGTGCGAACATGCTCTCGCGCCTGGTGAACCGTGCGGAAGGCTCCGGCCGCTATCGGCTCCAGGACGAGGTGGCGCGCGGCGGGCAGGGGGCGGTGCTCCGTGTCTGGGACGAGGACCTGCGCCGCAACCTGGCCATGAAGGTCATGCTCGAGCGCTCGCCCGCCGTGAAGCCCGGCTCGCCAGCGACCGATTCACGCTCTCTCGGGCGTTTCCTCGAGGAAGCCCAGATCACTGGCCAGCTCGACCACCCGGGGATCGTGCCGGTCCACGAGCTCGGCCTCGACGCCGAGGGGCGCCTCTATTTCGTGATGAAGCTCGTCAAGGGCCGGGACCTCAGGGCCATCCTCGGCCTGGTGCGCGCCGGCCAGGAAGGCTGGACGCGGACGCGCGCCTTGGGCGTGATCCTGAAGGTGTGCGAGGCGATGGCCTACGCCCACTCCAAGGGCGTCGTGCATCGCGACCTCAAGCCGGGCAACGTGATGGTCGGCCGCTTCGGCGAGGTGTACGTGATGGACTGGGGCCTCGCACACGTCGTCGGTCGAGCAGATCGGAGAGACCTGAGCATCAAGGAGGGCTCGGAGGAGATCCGCACGTCGGTGCGGGAGCAGGGGGAGAGCGACCAGGACGCCCCGCTCAAGACGCGCGACGGGGACGTGATCGGCACGCCGGCCTACATGTCGCCCGAGCAGGCGTGCGGCGACCTGACCGCGATCGGACCGCACTCCGACGTCTACGCGGCGGGCGCCATGCTCTACGAGCTCCTGGCGGGTCACGCTCCGTACATCGAGCCGGGGATGCGGCTCAACAACTTGGCCGTCTGGGCGCGGGTGCAGAGCGGCCCGCCCAAGCCGTTGTCCGCCGTCGCGGCGGACGTTCCCGAGGAGCTCGTGGCCATCTGCGAGAAGGCCATGTCGCGCGCTCCTTCCGCGCGCTACCGCGACATGTCCGAGCTGGGCGAAGACCTGCGCGCCTACCTCGAGCACCGGGTGGTGCGCGCCTACGAGGCCGGCGCCGTGGCCGAGCTGCGCAAGTGGGTCGGACGCAACCGCGGTCTGGCGACGGCCATCGGAGCGGCCGTGATCTTGGCGATGGGCGGGCTGGCGGCCACGGGCTGGGTCGAAGCCCGCGGACGGGAGAAAGCGGAGCGGAGCGAGCAGCGGGCGAAGCAGAGCGCCGAGGAGGCTCGCATCCAGGAGCTCGCGGCCAAGACCGAGCGCGCCAACGTCCTACGCCTGTCCGCCTTCCAGAGGCTCGCCGACCTGGTGAGCCAGGCCGACCGGCTCTGGCCTGCGGTACCGGACAACGTCCAGGAGTACGAGGAATGGCTGCAGGACGCGGGCGTGCTGGTCGCCGGGCTCGATCCGCACGGAGAGGATCCGGGACACCGCGCCCAGCTCGCAAGGCTGCGCGAACGCGCGGTCCACCTGACGGAGGCAGAGCGCGAGGCGAAGCGGCGCTCTCACCCGCGCTTCGGGGAGCTGGTCATGCTCGAGAAGGAGACTGCAGCGCTGCGGGTGGCACAGGACGTACGCGCGGGAAAGGCGCACCCCGCCGTGCCTTCGCTCGACCCCGCCTCGCTTCCGGCGGATGCGAACGAGCTGGGCGCTCTGGCACGGCCGCTCGTAGCGCCGGAGCGCACGGAGTTCGGGCGCGAAGCGGAAGGGCTGGCGCTGGCGCGACTCGCCATCCAGCGGGTCGAGGACGACGAGGGCGCCGCGCGTTGCGGGAACATCCTGGCGTGGGCGCTGCTCGCCAACGGGCTCGACGAGGAGGCGCTCCACGAGAGCGCGGCGGCGCTCGCGGCGGCGCCGGAGAGCGAGAGGATTCACTACGAGATCTGGACGAAGGATCTGCGCGAGGCAGTGGAAGCCGCCGAGGGCGGCGCGTGGCTCGCGGAGGCCGAATCCGAGCTGCAGGCGCTCGACACGGAGATCTCCGCTCAAACCCAACGATTCGCGGACGAGCAGGACACCTGGTGGCACAGCCAACTCGAGAAGCTCATCCGGGAGATCGAGGCCTTCGCGCACCCCGAGACCGGTTTGATCGAGGGGGTCTCGCCCGAGCACGGCTGGGGCGTTCGACTCCGATTGGCTCTGGCCAGGACGATTGCCGAGCGCTCGGTCGGCAGCCCAGCAGCGGCGGCTCTCTGGGCCAGAGCGATCGCCTCGATCGGGGACCGGGAGGAATGCCCGTCCTACGGAGGCCTCCGGATCGCTCCGCAGCTCGGTCTCCTGCCGATCGGCCGTGATCCGCATTCCGGTCTGTGGGAGTTCGCGCACATCCAGAGCGGAGAGCCCGCCGAGCGCGGGGCGGACGGGAGACTGCTCCTGGAAGAGGAGACGGGGCTCGTCCTCGTGCTGCTACCTGGCGGGTCGTTCCGATCGGGCGCGCAGGCGCGCAATCCAAACGGTCCGAACTACGACCCGCTGGCCGAGGACGACGAGTCGCCGGTCCACGAGGCCACGCTCTCGCCCTTCTTCCTCTCGAAGTACGAGATGAATCAGGCTCAGTGGCAGCGCATCTCCAGCGAGAACCCGAGCTACTACGGTCCCGATAGCGTCTACGGAGGCAACCAGACGACACTCCTGCACCCGGTCACGCAGGTGAGCTGGGTTCGTTGCGCACAGGCGCTGGACCGGCTGGCCCTGACTCTCCCGACCGAAGCGCAGTGGGAGTACTCGGCCAGAGCCGGCACATCGACGCCCTGGTGGACGGGCGCGGACGCGCGCACCCTGGATGGTGCGACGAACCTGGCGGACTCGTACACCAAGCGGAACGGAGGGCCCGTGAGCTGGACCTACGAGGACTGGCTGGACGACGGATTCTGCGTCCATGCTCCGGTGGGGAGCTACGCCGCGAACTCCTTCGGCTTGCACGACGTGCACGGCAACGTCTGGGAATGGTGCCGGGACTCGTGGGAAGAGCACGTGGCCGGGAACAGGATGCGTCCGGGCGATGGAGAGTGGCAGGTGACGGGCTCCTCGGCCCGCACGTTCCGGGGCGGCAGCTTCTCCTGTCCCACGGCCAGTGCGCGCGTGACGAATCGAGACCACGATCTTCCCACGACCTCGTTCAACAACCTCGGGCTGCGCCCGGCCCGGACGCTCACGCCATGAGACACGATGCTCTCACTCGTCTCGTCGTCAAGGATGGCCAGGAACGCGACGAACAGCTCTCGTTCAACGGCTCGTTCTTCGGAGGGGACAACGTCGGCTCACGGCCGACGCCGGGCGTATGCGTCTTTCGACGCCCGGGCGCGGCATTCGGCTCGAGAGGGGTCACCCTTCCACGATCTCGCGCCAGGCTCCCAGCTTCTCCGCCAGGCGTACCCGGGCGCGCACGAGGCGCGTGTTGGCGACGTCGCGCGCCAGGCCGAGCGCTTCGCCCGCTGCCTCGATCGTGAGCCCGCGGAAGTAGACCAGGCGCAGGATCTCCTGGTCGGCGGGGCGCATCAGGTTCAGCGTGAGCTCGAGCGCGGTCTCGAGATCGGCTTCCTCGACGCCGCCCAGGTTCCCGGAGGCCGATCGATCCACACGGATGCTGCGGGTCTCGTCGTGGCCGACCTCCAGCACGCTCTTGCGGTTCCGGCGCAAGCGGTCCACGACGAGATTGCGCGCTGCCGTCCAGAGGTACGAGCGCATGGCCGCCGGCGAGGGAAAGCGCGGTTGTGCCCGAAGGAGGCGCAGCACGGCCTCCTGCGCGACGTCGCTCACGCTCGCCGACGACACCGGAAGGTCGCCGTGGTGGATGCGCTGCTTCAGCTCGGCGACCTCGAGGAGCAGGAGCTTCTCGAGGGCTTCGCGATCGTCGTGCCCGCTCCAGCGCGCGAGCAGCTCGCTCCGTTCGGAGGATTCCATCGCCGGTCCAACTTCTCCAGGAACATACAGGCTCGTGCGGGCATGCGATACTCCTCGCCGTTGCAGGCGCGAAGGGCTGTCATCGGCGCGGCTGGCTCGGATATCCTCGACTGCAACCGTGACCGAGATCGAAGTCCGCGACCCCGACCCGACCGAGCCGGGCGCTCTCGTGGGAACCTCCGCGCCGGCTGCGGCGGAGCCCGGCCCGGAGAGCCCGTACAAGAACCTGCTCGTGCCGCTGGTGGTCGTGCCGGCTCTGATCGTGATGGTGCTCGTGCTCGTGTTCGTGCTCTTCGGAGCGATCGCCGGGAAGGAGGACTCGCCGCGCGAGAACCTGGACCGGTTGCTGCACGGCGGCTTCAACGAGCGCAAGCAGGCGGCCTTCAACCTGGTGCGGCAGGTGCTCGAGTTCCGGCGCGCGAGCGCGCAGGGCACGCCGCCCGAGTGGGAGATCGACGCCTCGTTCCTGCCCGAGCTGCGCGCGGCGCGCGGCGAGGTCGACGAGCCACGCTCTCCCAAGGACGTGCCCATCCCGCTGGTGCTCTCGAGCCTGCTGGCGCAGCTCGGCGAGCCCGAAGGCGTGGAGCAGCTCGCCGCACTGACGACCCTCGCGGACGAGCTCGACCCCGAGCGTGAGTACCGCATGTATGCCGCCATGACCCTGGGGGCGATCGGGCCCGAGCTGGACGGACCCACGCGCGAGCTGGCCGCGCGCGCGCTGATCCGCTTGCTCGACAGTCCCGACGGCGCGCTGGTGCTGGTGGCCATCGCAGGACTGCAGACCCTGCCGTCGCCGGACACGATCCCGGCCCTGCAGCGCATGCTCACCAGCCGCGCGCTCGAGCAGCGCGCGAGCTCGGCGCTCTCGCTGGCCGTGCTCGGGGATCCCGCGGCGCGAGCGGTGCTGATGGAGATGCTCGAGCGCGAGCCCTACGAGGAGGAACGCGCGACCGACCCGCACAAGTGGTCGCCCCAGCGGGTCTCGGAGAGCCGCTGCAAGGCGCTGGCCGCGCTGCGCGCGCTGGATGCCCTCGACCCCGGAGAGCTCCGGCGCCTCGCCGAGGACGACGACCCGAACGTGCGCCGGGCCGCGCTGAGCCCGGACGGCAGCGAGCCGAACCAGTGAGCCCCGGGAGCCCGCACGAGCGGCCGGATTGATCGCCGCGGGCTTGCAGAAGGGCTCGCGCGCCACCATCCTGATGGCCCCTTTCGACCGCCGTCCGCGCGCCGATCCGATCCTCCGCACCCCGAACCGTGGCCGAGACTGCAGACGTCAAGGAAGAGAAGCACGACGCCGAGGGCGTGGGCGGCCGCGGTCCGGAACTGGTGCGCTCGCCGCTGCGGGGCGAGGTCTCGCGCCGGAGCCTCTTCTCGGCCCTTGGCATCGGCTGGGCCGTGTTCACCGGCGCCTCGGTCGGGCTGCTCGGCGCGATGGGACGCTTCATGTTCCCGAACGTGCTCTTCGAGCCGCCCCAGGAGTTCAAGGCCGGCTTCCCCGAGGACTTCGCGGTCGACGCGGTCGACGAGCGCTTCAAGGCTTCCTACGGGACGTGGATCGTGCGCGAGCCGGGAGGCTTCTACGCGCTCTCGACCACCTGCACGCACCTCGGCTGCACGCCCAACTGGCTGGCGGCGGAGGAGAAGTTCAAGTGCCCGTGCCACGGCTCGGGCTTCGTGAAGAGCGGGATCAACATCGAGGGCCCGGCGCCGCGCCCGCTCGAGCGCTACAAGATCCTGCTGGCCGAGGACGGGCAGATCCTGATCGACAAGAACACGAAGTACCAGCAAGAGAAGGGCCAGTGGGAGCTCGACGGCGCGTACCTGAAGACCTAGCCCAAGCGCGCCCGTAACCACGCGATGCAGAAGCTCCTCCAGGCCGTCCGCGACACGCAGCTCTGGCGCTCGGTCTTCCGGCACGGCTACCCGGACACGCCGCGCAACCGCACGCTGGCGGTGCTCTCGAACACCTTCCTGCACCTGCACCCGGTCAAGGTGCGCCGCAGCGGGATCCGGCTCTCCTACACCTGGTGCATGGGAGGGCTGACGTTCTTCCTGTTCCTGGTGGAGACCATCACCGGCCTCCTGCTGATGTTCTATTACCGGCCGACGGCCGAGGCCGCGTACCAGGACATCATCGGGATCCGCGAGCACGTCGCGCTGGGCGTGATGCGCGAGATGCACCGCTGGGCGGCGCACATGATGGTGATCACCGTGTGGCTGCACATGTACCGCGTCTTCCTGACGGGCTCGTACAAGCCACCGCGCGAGTTCAACTGGAACGTGGGCGTGATCCTGCTCGTGCTCACGCTCTTGCTCTCGTTCACGGGCTACCTCCTGCCCTGGGACCAGCTCGCGGTGTGGGCCATCACCGTTGGCTCGAACATGGCGCGCGCCACGCCGTTCCTCGGACACGAGGGGCCGGGTGCGTCGCTGCTCTCCTTCGGCGGGCTGAACTTCGTGCACGCCGGCGACGACGCGCGCTTCGGCCTCCTGGCCGGGCGCTTCGTGGGCGAGGGCGCGCTCCTGCGCTTCTACGTGCTGCACTGCGTCGGCCTGCCGCTGGCCGCGGCCACGCTGATGGCGATCCACTTCTGGCGCGTGCGCAAGGACGGCGGCATCTCGGGCCCGCTGTGACACGAGCGTGAGCGACTTCCTCAAGAGCGTGATCGACTGGCTGTTCGAGCCGACGCGCTACTTCCTCGGCAGCGTGCTCATGCTCGCGGCCGTGTTCTACTTCCGCCGCGTCGTCAGCCGGCCGATCGTGATCCTGGCGTTCTTCGCGCTCGGCACCGCCTTCATGGTGTGGGCCGTGCGCGACCCGAACTTCCACAAGATCATCACCAAGGGCGACAACATCCCGATCGTCATCCTGCTGGCCTCGGTGATCTTCTTCTCGTGGCTCGCGCTGCGCCAGGCGGTGGTCCACGACGAGCGCAGGAAGCGCGGCGAGACGGGCGAGCTCGAGCTCGGCAAGCAGAAGGTCTTCACCTGGCCCGATCTCGTCTACACCGAGTTCATCTGCATCATCCTGTTCACGGCCATCCTGACGGTGTGGTCGATCGTGGTGGAGGCGCCGCTCGAGGAGCCGGCCGCGCTGGCGCGCACGCCCAACCCCTCCAAGGCGCCGTGGTACTTCCTCGGCCTGCAGGAGATGCTGGTCTACTTCGACCCGTGGATCGCGGGCGTGGTGTTGCCCGGCTTCATCATCGTGGGGCTGTGCGCGATCCCGTACCTCGATACGAACCCGAAGGGCAACGGCTACTACACCTTCGAGGAGCGCCCGTTCGCGTGGGTCTTCTTCTGGGTCGGGTTCGTGCTCTTCTGGGTGCTGTTCGTGATCCTGGGCACCTTCCTGCGCGGGCCGAACTGGTCGTTCTTCGGACCGTTCGAGTACTGGGACGTGCACAAGCTCGAGCCGCTGGTCAACGTCGACCTGTCGACCTACGTGTGGGTGTACTGGTTCGACGTCAACCCGCCGACCAATCCGCTCGTGCGCGAGTCTCCCGGGATCCTCGCGCTCTTCGGCTGGTTCCTGATCCTGCCGCCGCTCCTGGGCAAGACGGTCCTGAAGGGCCTCGTCGAGCGCATGGGCGTCGTGCGCTTCAACGTCTTCATGCACCTGTTGCTGTGGTTCGCGCTCCTGCCCACGAAGATGCTGCTGCGCTGGACCGTGAACCTGAAGTACATCGTCGGCATCCCCGAGTGGTTCTTCAACGTGTGAAGGTGCTCGATGGCTGACCGCGGCGACACCCACTATCGCGTCGGCACGCTGAACCGCTGGTTCGCGGGCTCGAGCCTGCTCCTGCTGGTGGTCACGCTCTGGATGGTCATCGACGACTGGTACCGCCCGTGGAAGGGCTACCAGCGCGAGTTCAGGGCCATCGAGGTGGCGGGTGCGCGGGCGCAGCTCGACAGCCCCGAGGCGAAAGCCGTGCAGGCCGAGGAGTCGCGCTTGCAGGGCGAGCTCGGGAAGGCGCAGGACCGTCTCGCGGGCGGCAAGGCCCAGCTCGACGAGGCCGAGCAGCACCTGCGCGACCTGAAGGGCAACGCCTTCAAGGCCACCGAGGCCGAGAAGAAGTTCAAGCAAGTCAACAACTGGGAGCGCTTCCAGACCGAGGAGACCAGGCTCCACAGCGGGGACCAGAGCGCGCGGGCGAAGGAGCTCGAGGCGGTCGAGAACGAGCTCTACGCGCGCGCCGGCGCCAAGCAGGCCGCCGACGCCCAGGTCGTCGCGCAGGAGCAGCGCATCGCGGAGATGCGCCGCGACGTGACCGCGCTGGAGACCGAGCTCAAGGCCGCCGGCAAGAGCATCGAGCTCACGCGGAAGAAGCTGGCCACGCTGGCGCCCTCCGACTTCCCCACCCAGCTCGCCAACCTCATCCGCGACTTCCCCGGCCTCGACTTCATCGGTCCGAGCCTGAAGGTCCAGAAGGTCCTGCCGCCCGCCCTGACCTTCGAGCTGAACTTCGTGCAGAAGGCGCGCATCGACATGTGCCAGACGTGCCACGTGCCGATCGATCGCGAGGGCTTCGCCGGCGAGCGGAACCCGTTCCGGACGCACCCGCGCCTGGATCTTTTCCTGGCCGCCAAGTCACCCCACCCGCTGAGCCAGTTCGGCTGCACGATCTGCCACCGCGGCGCGGGCGAGGCGCTCGACTTCCAGCGCACGGACCACCGCCCGAGCGACGAGGCCGAGACCGAGCAGTGGGTCGCGGACCATCACTGGCACAAGCAGCACTACTGGGACTACCCCATGCTGCCCGAGAAGTACGTCGAGGCGAGCTGCGTGCAGTGCCACAAGACCTCGATGGACCTGATCGCGGAGGACGCGCCCCACGTCGCCGAGGGTTTCCAGCT
>Ga0137457_1000332_pt1 | contig 12440 bp, 11 predicted proteins | sample EasRivERMGT630_2_FD_102321 | JGI IMG/M metagenome (GOLD analysis project Ga0137457, IMG submission 102321) | Soil microbial communities from meander-bound floodplain in the East River, Colorado, USA - East River MetaG ERMGT630_2 | ecosystem: Environmental > Terrestrial > Soil > Floodplain ...
CGAGTCGGATTTCCCACTTCGACCCGACATCGTCGCCCGCCCTCGGGAATCCTTGTGGCCAGCGAAACGGGCCGGACGTCGGAGGAGAGGCGACGGGCGTGACGCGGAGGGGGTCTCGCGGTGGGGGAGGATCGTCGAATGAGGTCGGAGGGAATCCGTTTCCAGTGGCTCGTCGCGTGCGCGCTCGGTCTCTTCGCGGCGGCCGCGGAGGGCCAGCAGGGCGAGGCGCGGCGGAGCGCTCGCGCCCGGCAGGTGCTCGGAGTGCTCGATGCGGAGCTGCTCGAGCTCGACCTGCCTCCGGCGAGCGCGCGCGGGCCGTTCGCGACGAAGGTGACGCTCGCGGGGCGGACGGAGCTCCTCGAGCTCCAGCCGGCGGACGTGCGCGCGCCCGGCTACCGGTTGCTCGTGGAGCGCGAGGACGGCAGCTTCGCCGTGCCGCCGCCGCGCGCGGCCGCGACCTACCGCGGCGTTCTCGCCGGGCAGCCCGGGAGCCGCGTCGCGGCGACGCTCGACGAGCACGGCCTCACCGCGCGCATCCTGCTCGCCGACGGCGAGGAGCACTACCTCGAGCCGCTCTCCGGCAAGTCGCCCGGAGCCGCGCGCCGCGAGCACGCGCTCTACGCGCGCCACGACGTGCCCGCGCCCGGCGTCCCGTGCGCCCAGCCCCTGGTCGCGCCGGCCGAGACCGGCGCGTCCGTGGCTGTGGGTGAGGGGAGCACGCCGCCCGACGTCGCGAGCGCAGGGACGCTGAAGGTCGCCGAGCTCGCGATCGACGCCGACTACGAGTACTTCGTCCACTGGGGCCAGTCCGTCACCGCCGTCGAGGATCGCATCCATGCCGTCATCGACGCGATGAACCTCCAGTACGAATCCGAGGTCGGCATCACGCACCGGATCACGGCGGTGATCGTGCGCACGTCGCCCGCGCAGCCCTACACCGCGACCGACCCGAACGCGCTCCTGGACCAGCTCCGCGTCCAGTGGACCGGCAACCACGCGGGCGTGCAGCGCGACCTGGCGCACCTGTTCACAGGCAAGCAGGTCGACGGCAGCGTGATCGGCATCGCCTGGCTCGCCGTCGTGTGCAACTCGAGCTACGGCTACGGCCTGTCGCAGTCGGACTTCAACGGCAACTTCGCGAGCGCGACGGACCTCACGGCGCACGAGCTCGGCCACAACTGGAGCGCGAACCACTGCTCGTGCCCCGCGTACACGATGAACCCGTACATCACGAGCACGAACACGTTCGAGCCGACGGTGTCGCGGCCGGAGATCATCGCGCACCGCGACTCGCGCACGTGCCTCGAGAACGCGACGACCGAGCCGCCGCCTCCGCCGGTGCCGGGCCGGAACCTCGCGCTCGCCGACCACGCCACTGCCGCGGGCCTCGTGCTGTCCGGGTCCTACGCGTCGACCCACGTGCAGGACGGCGTCTCCGAGGTGCTCGAGGAGGCCGCCAGCGGCGGCAAGCCCGGCACGCGCAAGAGCCAGCTCGTCCACACCTGGCGCTTCGACGTCCAGCCGGGCCTCGGCTACTCGTTCCACGTCGACGCGCACCACTCGCCGAACCTCGAGGGGGACGACTTCCTGTTCTCGTACTCGCGCGACGGCCTTGCGTTCTCGCCGATGCTCACGCTGACCAAGACGGCCGCTGACGACGTGCTCGCATCGTACGTCTTCACCACGGACGTCTCCGGGACGCTCTACGTCCGCGTGCAGGACAAGGACCGGACCACGGGGAACGGCGCGCGCGACACGCTCTCGGTCGATCAGCTCTTCGTGCAGACGCAGCTCGACGGCCCCGACGTCACGCCGCCCTCCGCGCCCGGGGGCCTCGCGGCCGCCGCGGGCGACGCGCGCGTCGAGCTCGCCTGGAGCGCGAACGGCGAGTCCGACCTGGCCGGGTACCACGTGCACCGCAGCGCCGCGCCTGGCGGTCCGTACGCGCGGCTCACCGCGGCGCCGCAGGGCGCGGAGTCCTACACGGACCTCGCCGTGCAGAACGGCGTCGCCTACCACTACGTCGTCACGGCGGTCGACGTGGCGGGCAACGAGAGCGCGCCGAGCCTCGAGGCGCGCGCGACGCCCACGCCGGGCGGCGCCCCGACCACCGTGCACGTGGCCCAGGTCCTCGTCACGACCGAGGCGATCGGCGGCGGCTCGAAGCGCGCCCGCGCGGACGTCGTCGTGGCGGACGAGCTCGGCCGGCCGGTCGCCGGTGCGCTCGTGACGGGCGCGTTCTCCGGCGACGTGGCGGAGACGCTCTCCGGCGTCACGGACGCGACGGGCGCCGTCACGCTGCGCTCGTCAACCGCGCGCAAGGGCGCGTTCGCCTTCACGTTCTGCGTCGGCGACGTCGCGCACGCGACGCTGAACTACGCGCCGGCGAACAACGCGACGACCTGCGCGTCCCGCTGAGCTGAGGCCGCAAGGCGGGTTTGCCGACGGACGCGCTCGCGTCTCGCGAGCACGCAGCCTGGGTCTACCAGGCCTGCACGGCGTCCTGTTCCCGTTGCAGCTCCGCGAAGTACTCCGGCAGGCCTACGGAGCGGCCGCGGCGCATCCGGCGACTATGCTGCGCGGCCTCCGGATCCCCCTCGATGTTCCATCCCCTCGCCCGGCGTCTCGTTCCTCCCGCACTCGTGCTGCTCGTGTCCGTCGGACTCGGGTCATGGGCGGCGGCACAGGCCTCGCTCACCGAGCTCTACCGCGAGCCGGCCGGGCGCATCCTCGGGGCGGCGCTCGTCGACGACGAGGGGTGGAAGAAGCTCGAGTACCTGACGACGCGCATTGGCAACCGCCTGAGCGGATCGACGGGGCTCGAGCGCGCCATCGAGTGGGCCGCCGGCGCGATGAAGGCGGAGGGGCTCGAAGCTCGCACGCAGGCGGCGATGGTCCCGCACTGGGTGCGCGGGCGCGAGTCGCTCGAGGTCCTGCAGCCCGTGGAGCGCACGCTCGGGATGCTGGGCCTCGGCATGAGCGTCGGCACGCCCGAGGAAGGCCTCACCGCGCCGGTCGCCGTCGTGCGCGACTTCGAAGAGCTCGAAGCGCTCGGGCGGAAGGGCGTCGAAGGGAGGATCGTCGTGTACGCGGTGGAATGGAAAGGCTACGGACGCACCGTCCAGTACCGGGCCAACGGCGCGTCGCGCGCGGCGGCGCTCGGGGCGCTGGCCGTGCTCGTGCGCTCCGCGACGGGCGCGAGCCTCTACACGCCGCACACCGGCGCGCTGGTGTACGCGGCCGAGCAGCCGCGCATCCCGGCCGCCGCGATCACGCCCGAGGACGCGGCCTGGTTCCTGCGCATGCGGGACGCCGGTGAAGCGCTGACGGTTCGCCTGCGCATGGAGGCGCGCCTCTTGCCGGACGCGCCGTCGGCCAACGTCGTGGCCGAGATCCGCGGGCGCGAACGGCCCGATCAGATCGTCGTGATGGGCGGACACTACGACTCCTGGGACGTCGGGCAAGGCGCCCACGACGACGGTGCCGCGTGCATGGCCGCCTGGGAGGCGTTGACGCTCCTGCACCGCCTCGGCCTCGAGCCGCGCCGCACGCTGCGCGTGGTGCTGTGGACGAACGAGGAGAACGGCACGGCGGGTGGCAAGGCCTATCGCGCCGCGCTCGGGGACGACGTCGCTTCGCACGTCGCGGCGATCGAGATGGACGGCGGCTGCGAGCGCCCGACCGGCTTCGGCTTCAGCCTGCCCGGCGCGAAGGAGGACGGCCCGGACGAGCGCTACGAGCGCGGCTACCGCATGCTCACCGAGATCGGCGCGCTCTTCGAGGCAATCGACGCCTCCACCGTCTCGCGCCACGGACACGGGACGGACATCGAGCCCTTGATGAAGGACGGCGTCCCCGGTCTGTCGCTGGACACCGTCGGCGAGCACTACTTCGACTGGCACCACAGCAACGCGGACACGCTCGACAAGGTCGACCCGCACGACTTCCGGAAGGCCGTGGCGCTCCTCGGCGTGATGGGGTACGTCCTGGCCGACATGCCGGAGACGCTCGGCGGTCCGTGAAGGAAGGGCGTCGAGCTCCAGCTCGACGCCCCGTCCGAGGGCGAGCGCACCTGAGAGCGGCAGGAATCCCGGAAAGATTCCGGCGCCATGCGCCAACGGGCGGCCGAGCATGGCATCCACGGGCCGACGAGTCCCACGGCGTGCGTGGAGCCTCGCTCTCCTCTCGCTGGCGCCTCGCCGCGTCTCCGTCCTCTCCGCATCACGCTACCTCCGGCCCATGACCGTCGCCCTCGCCCTCCACGCCCTGTTCCTCTTCCAGTCCTCCGTCGCGGCCACCGCTCAGGACGCCGCACGCGTCGACGCCATCGTGCAGGAGGCCATGCACGGCGAGGGCGCGGTCGGGCTCTCGGTCGCTGTCATGCGTGGCGACGAGGTCGTGGTTTCGAAGGCCTACGGCCTCGCCGACCTCGAGTTCGCGGTCCGCGCCGACGAGGAGACGATGTTCCGCATCGGCTCGGTCACGAAGCAGTTCACCGCCGCCGGCATCCTGAGGCTGGCCGAGCGTGGCAAGCTCGCGGTCGACGATCCGCTGACGAAGTTCCTGCCCGACTATCCGACGCATGGCCAGGAGATCACGCTGCGCCACCTCCTGACGCACACCTCGGGCGTGCACGACTACACGGCTCTGAGGCTCGAGTGGGCGCCGTTGCTAGCGCGCGAGCTCTCCGACGCCGAGCTCGTCGCGCTGTGGCAGGACCTGCCGCTGGACTTCGCGCCGGGCGAGAAGTGGAGCTACTCGAACTCGGGCTACTACCTGCTGGGCATGGTGATCGCGAAGGTCTCTGGATCGAGCTACGCCGACTTCCTGCGCGAGACGTTCTTCGAGCCCCTGAAGCTGACCCGGACGAGGTACGACTCGAACGGCGAGGTGATCCCGAACCGCGCCCAGGGCTACGCATTCGAGGGCGGCAAGCTCTGGAACGACCGCCTCCTCGCCATGAGCCAGCCGGGCGCGGCCGGCGGGCTGATCTCGACCGCCAGCGACCTCGTGCGCTGGCAGCGAGCGCTCGTCACGGGCCGCGTGGTGCAGCCGGAGTCGTACCTGGAGATGACCACGCCCTTCATGCTCGACAGCGGGCGCGAGACGGGCTACGGCATGGGCCTGCTGCTCGACACGCAGGCCGGCCAGCCGTGCGTGTGGCACGGCGGCAGCATCCCCGGCTTCCACTCGGTGCTGCTGCACTTCCCAGGCGAGGAGCTACTCATCGGCGTGATCTCGAACAGCGAGGGCCTGCGCGCGGACGTGCTCGGCGTGGAGCTCGCCAAGGCCCTGCTGGCGACGAAGTAGCGCCCCGTGGCAGTCCGTACGCGAGCTCGTTTCCGCCGGTCGTGCGGAGCTGCGGGGGCGAACTCGAGCTCGATGTCCCGGGACCAGCGCCGGCGGCGGCTAGCCCGATCTATTCACGAGAAGTAGGCACGGGAGCGTCCCGAGTCGCCGATTTGGAGATTGCCGTCAACCAAGTCCGCGAAGAGACGCTCCCGCCATGTCAGACGCTACCCGCCAGCGCGCGCTGTTTGAAGAGGGTTTCGAGAAGCCGGTCGTGGTCGAGTTCTCGGGGGAGCAACGGAGCTCGGACGGCGGTGCCGTGCTGCTGGGCGCCGTCGATCGCCGGATCGGCCTGACGTCGAGGCTCATCCAGGCGCTCGAGGACCGTCGCGACGAGCGACGGATCGAGCACAGCGTCGGAGAGCTCTTCCGCCAGCGGGTGTTCGCGATCGCGCTGGGGTACTCCGACCAGAACGACTCTGCTCGGATCGGCAGTGATCCGGTGCTGAAGATGCTCTGCGGTCGCTCGGCCGGCAGCCCGTGCTCGTTGGCGTCGCAGCCGACGCTCTCGCGCTTCGAGGGCTCGCGCTCAGGCCGCGAACTCGCTGGACTCGGACGAACGCTGGAGCGCTTCGTGATCGGGCGTCTGAAGAAGTGTCACCCGCGCGCTCGGCGAATCACCATCGATCTCGACTCGACCGAGGACCCGACCCACGGCCAGCAGCCCTTCAGCTTCTTCAACGGCTACTACGACTCCTGGTGCTACCTGCCGATGCTGGGCTTCCTCTCGGTGGACGACGAGCCCACGCAGCATCTCTTCCACGCGCGGTTGCGGCCCGGGACGGCGCGCGACTCGCGTGGGACTCCGGCGCTCCTGATCCGCACGGTCAGGAACCTCAGGAAAGCCTTCAAACGGGCTCGGATCTTGGTGCGGCTCGATGCAGGCTTCGCCTACCCGCAGATCTTCGACGTGCTCGACGAGCTGGGCGTGGACTACGTCGTGGGGATGCCGGGCAACCCGAAGCTGGCCGAGGCGGCGGCGGAGCACATGCGCGTCGTGCGCACACTCGCCGAGCGCTTCGGGGGCTCGCTCGCTTGGTGGGGCGAGACCCGCTACCAGACGAGGAACTGGCCGCGCGAGCGGCGCGTGACCTTCAAGGCCGAGGCACTCGTGTACGCCGGGCGCGAGATCAAGGACAACCTGCGCTTCCACGTGACCAACCTGCGGGCGGCTCCGGGCAAGGTGTGGCAGCTCTACAGCCAGCGCGGCGACGTCGAGAACCGCATCAAGGAGCTGCACGACGGTCTCGAGATCGATCGCACGAACTGCTCGAGCTTCCTCGCCAACCAGCTGCGGGTCTTGCAGTCGGCGACGGCTTACGTGCTGTACCAGGAGCTGCGGCTGAAGGTGAAGGATCGCCAGCTCGCCCGCGCTCAAGTGACCACGCTACGCGAGCGGCTCTTCAAGCTCGGCGCGGTGATCACGGAGAGCGTGCGCCGCATCGTGCTGTCCTTCCCCGAGAGCTATCCCTGGAAGGCAGCCTGGTACGGCGTCGCACGCTCACTCGGTGCCGTCGTCACCTGACACGACCCGCTGGCGTGATCCGATCATGCATCCTGGGCTAGAACTCTGCCCAGAGGGCATGAATCCACGCCGTCGCTCCGACCAGAACACACGGAACAGCCTGTTGAGCACGCGCCGGAGCCCTCGACCCCAGAAAGCCATCGATCTCCCGCGTCTTCGCGGCACTCTGAATGCCTCAAGCCTCGACCTGGTGAATAGGTCGGGCTAGCGGCGGAGTGAGTAGCGCCGCACGTTCGGACCGCATCCGAACAGGAAGGCGTCGGGCTCCGGCGCGGCAACGGCTTTGCAGCTTCCCCGCACGACTTCGCGGAAGCGAAGCGTGCCGCTGCGATCGAAGACGATGAGCTGCGTGCGGTCCCAGTTGGACATCGAGAGCGTCACGACCAAGAAATCGTCCGTGCCGAACCGCACCGGCACGCCATGCGCATCCATGAGAGAGCTGCTGTCCGGCGTCGACAGCCGAACACGGGTCCTGCCTTTGAAATCGACCACCCGTGTGATGCCGTCACCGGCGTACAGGAAGCCAGCTTGCTCGGGCGGCCAGTCGACGACGGAGAACTGACTCAGGTAACCCTCCAGCGTCGTCCGGTGACGAACCTTGCTCAGCCACTCACCGCCGAGGCGGACGCCCACGTCGTCGAGCGTGGACGGGCGCTGCATACGGTCGACGCAGGCCTGCGAAGGCGGCAACGCGGCCGAGACGAGGACGAGAGAAAGCGCGTGCAACGTCACAGCGCGAGGCATGGCCGAGATGGTATCGGAGCTTGACTCGATGCGCTTCCCGCGCTGGGCCCTCCTGCAGCACTGTGGTGCTGGGGAGACTCGCGCCGTATCGTCCGACCAAGAGTGATTCATGAATCGAGCTCTGAGCGTTGCGTTCGAGACCGAGATCGCCCTGGCGAAGGAGCTCATCGCCCGGGACGAGCTGGAGCGCGGCCTTGCTCATCTCGAGCGCGCCCATGTGATCGGCCAGACCTTCGTGGTGCCCCACGCCAGATCCCATTGGTGGATGCTGAAGGTGGAGTCTCGTCGGAGGCGCCCAGGGGCCGCCTGCGGGCAGGCCCTGCGCATCGTCCTGGGCGTGCTGGGTTCGCTCGTCGGGATCGTTCCGGTCGGGAACACGGGCAGCAGTGGCATCAGCATGTTCAAGCGCATGCCCATCGCTCCCGAACTGCAGAGAATCATCGATGGTGACGCTCCGCCTGACCCGCGGGCATAGCAGGACGCAGACAAGGACATGGATACCTGGATCGGAGTGGCCCTGGCGCTGTTCGTCGGTCGCTCAGCGACGCTCATCGGGCTGGACCGTGATCGGGCGTTCTACCCGACAATCATGTGTGTCATCGCGTCGCTCTACGCGTTGTTCGCAGTGATGGGGGGATCTCTCCACGCGCTCGCGATGGAATCCATCCCCATGCTCGCCTTCCTCGTCGTCTCGATTGCAGGCTTCAAGCGTTCGCTCTGGCTCGTCGTGGCGGCGCTAGCGATGCATGGGGCGTTCGACTTCCTCCATGGCAATCTGATCGCCAATTTCGGTGTGCCCCCGTGGTGGCCGCGGTTTTGCCTCGCCTACGATGTCGTGGCAGCTGCATACCTCGCGTTGCTTCTCTCGCGTTCGAGGATTCGTGCCGCTGCTGAACACCCCGTTCGCTCGGTTGGACCGTGAGCTGAGTGAACCCCCCGGTGTCCTCTGGCTCGGAGCCCACTTCATCCATGTCTTCGGGAGTCTCGGCCGAGCCCTGGCGATCGAGGACCCTCGTGCTGCCCCGGGCGGGGGATGCCGTTCGTCCTGATCGCGACGGGAATCGTGGGAGTCGACTCCCGCCGCGCGCGCGTGGAGGGAAGTGTGGTCCTGGAGTCATGTACCTTCCTGATCGAGTCGAGCACCTTCGCCGCAACGGACTACCCGGGGCTCCAGCCAGGTCGCAGGATCGACTTCGACGAAATGGGAATCGCGGCCGCCGACGAACGGCTGACGCTGATCAACACCCTGAGGGGCGCCAAGCCCCGGCACCGCGCTGACCTCAGCGACCGCGCCAGTCGACCGCGCCGAATTCCTTGTCGCTGAGGTAGGTGTAGAGCACGCTCAGCGCTCCCACGTCCTGGAGCACATCGGAGAGGTCCAGGAAGTCCGCGTCGCGGCGCGAAGCGACGAACTGGAGGGCCAGCGCATGGTGCCCCCAGAGCCGCACGGTCAGGGACGCCTCTCCGCGCAGAATGTTCTCGTTCCCGAGGCCCGTGTCGAAGTCGCTCCCGATGTGGTACTCCCGTCCGGCGAGCTCGAGCATGACGCGATCACTGAAGAGGACACGGAGCTCGAGCAGCGCCTGCGGGCTGTACCCGTAGCTGAATTCGTTGTCCTCCTCGGCGTCGGCGATCGTGCCGACAGCGGTCCAGCCCAAGCCGCTGAGCGCAGTCCCCTGCAGCGCGACCGAATGAGCGAGCCACCATTGTGCGGTGGTGCCCAGCGAAAGCGCGACTGACGAGACGCTGAACAGCTCGGGCGAGATGTAGTCGTAGCTGCCGTACAGGCCCCAGATCCCGCGGTACCGATCGCCCCACTTGTAAGCTTCGCCGCTGAGGAGGCCACGCACCATGACGTTCTCGGGAATGGCGTTGGAGCTCGAGGTGAGGGCCATCTCGAAGTGGAAGTAGTCGAACGGACGGGTGTACTCGTAGCCCGACTTTCCGGGTAGCCCGTAGTCCATCGCGGCGGTCGCGATGACCGCCTTGCGCTGCAGGTCGCTCAGGTCGCCGACGTCCTTCAGACGAGCGCTGTGGCGCGCGCCGATCCCCAGCTGCGTGAACATGGCCGGATCGCGGTCCGGATAGATGCCGTCGAAACGATTGCCGAACGCCAGGCGATTGAAGCCGGTGGCCGGAGAAACTACGGCGGCGCCGAGCTCGCGCCAGCCGCCGGGCTCGCCGTCGCCTCCGCCGAGCACGGCGCTCGCCATGCGAAACAGGACTTCCCCGAAGAAGCTGCCTCCGAGGCTGGTCGTGATCTGGTCGTTGAGCGAGGGCGGGCTGGTCTCGCCCGCGACCTCCCACGCCGCGCTGCCAAGGAAGTCGTACAAGAGCGCCCACCAGTAGTTGAGCCCGGCGGAGCGCGCGAAACCGTGGCGCATCGACCCCTGATAGGGATGGCCGACCTGGTTCACGGCGAACGGGTCGCTGTCGATCACCCAGCCGCGGTGCAGGTTCGCGTCGGTGGAGTCGAAGGTCGAGGGCTCTTTGTCTCTGACGTGCACGTTGTACTGATTCAGCAGGACGTCGAGGACGACGATGTCCACGGCGGGGATGAAGTAGCTCTTTGCGCTGCCCTCGCCCCACTGCCGGTCTCGGTCGTCCGACTTGTCTGCGTCGTCGCGTGCGCGCCGCGGAGTCTCGATCGCGCTGGGGCCCGCATTCCCCGCATCCGTCAGCCCCGAGGCCGGCAGCCGGTTCGCGGGAGAACCGCTGCGCACGCGCATGGCGTCCTCAGGCGGCCGCGTCGGAAACCGGGACGCGCTCACGCTTGCGCAGGCGTCGAACAAGAAGAATGCGGGCGCCACCAACGTCAGCTGGGCGGCGCGCGTCCGGCGAGACGAGATTGGGACTTGCAAGCGGAGTACCCTGTAGCCTCCCGTAGCGTAAGCCTGTCACCGCTCCCGGGCCTGCGCGGGGTTCATCTATGGAATACCGAGAATTTGGGCACGAGCTCCCAGGGAATAGGGTGTGTCGGCGCGACGAAGTTCCAGTTTTCCGGCGTCGACGACCTGGGCTGTGGCCGTGCTCGCTACGCGCGCGAGCGGGACTGTGGCCTTGGCCTCGCCCACTTCGCCCTGGGGTGGGACGGTGCTCGCTTCCTTGGGCCCCAGCGAACGACCGCCAGCCCTTGGTCTCAGGCCTTGGTCGGTGGCGTGAGCGGCCCCCAAATCACGTCCGACACCGTGACGGTGATTCCGAGAGCATCGATGGTGGAGATCACCTTTTCGAGCATGGGAGGGACGGTGCTCGCATGCACCAAGACGTGCACCTCTCCCGAGGAGGCGCCGTAGTCGGCCTTGGCAAAGTCGAAGAGCTTCGTGTCCAGCAGAGCCTTCTCGATGATCGCGGCGTTCTTGGGCGTGCAACCTGACAGGACCAGGCGAGCCTTGCCGGCCACGGGGAACCTGGAAGAGTCGATCTGCACCGAGCTCTTCATGAGCGTGCCCTCGAGTTCCGTGTAGCGCAGGGTATGGCCAGCAAAGGGAGTCAAGCGGATCATCTGGGTCTCGATGAAGAGCCTGACCTCGAAGACCAACGCATGCCTCATGGTCTTCCGGTCCGGATCGTCGGTCGAGCACCTGCCAGCCCTGGTCTGATCGCGCTTGGCCCCGTCGCACCTGCAGGCCTTGGAGTCCATGGCATTCAGGCTCTGCGTGACGCTGTCGGCGTTCACCACGGTGAGTTCGTGTACTCCAAAGTCGAGCGGCGTCCCGAGTTCCATCCTGTCTGCGGCCACGCTCTTGGCCTGGCCGTGAGGAGCCTGTGCCTGCTTGACCTCGGCCTGAGCCGTGGTCAGCGGACCGGTCAGCAAGGACCCAAGGAGGACGGAGAGTGCGGTTCTGGTCTTCATCGAGTACTCATAGAGCTTTTTCTCTCGAACAAAGGGACGACTTGGCGGGACGATGGATTCGAGCGGGGTCCGAGAGCCATAGCCCTTGGGCACCCTACGCAGGCGGAGTCGCGCTGGAGAGTTCTATTCGGGGCAGTTCCTTTTCTCCGCACTCGGGGGACACCACCGACTCGCTGACCGAACCCTGCCGAGCGGCGCAGCCTGAGTTAACCAAGGTGCGACCTCCCGACACTCGATCCCATACCTGTTCCTGCACAAAGCAATCAGGGTTTATGAAGATGGCCCGGCGATGGTCGATGACGCTAGCTTGTGAAGCGAGCTGACCAGGAGCACGTGTGACGAGTCCATGACTCCGAGACAAGCCACTCGAACTTGTCGCCAGAGTCCGGGCAAGTCTCCAATTTCACTCATTGCACAGATCTTTCCGAACGAAACAGCAGGGCCAAAGGCCAACAAAAGGAAAAGCACATGGAGGACGTTATCAACAAGTCCGTAGAAAAGTACGGTGTCGTCTCGGCATCCAAGATCATTGGCGAGGCGGTGACAAATCGTCAGAACGAGAATCTGGGCAAGATCCACGAACTGGTGATCGACGCAAGGGATGGGCGCCTGGCCTACGCGGTTCTCTCCTTCGGCGGCTTCATGGGCATGGGGAACAAGCTCTTTGCTTTGCCCTGGAAGGCATTCGAGTTCGCGGCCACCGAGAACAAGCTCACTCTCAACGTGGACAAGGAAAAGCTGAAGTCCGCTCCCGGGTTTGACCAGAACGCCAAGTGGCCGGACTTTGCGGACCGGACTTGGGGAAGCAGCATTCACACTCACTACGGCTTCGAGCCCTACTGGAAGTCGTAGGATCGACGGTTCGGGCGCTTGCTCGATCTCGCTGGCATGGATCGGCAAAATCGGCAAGCGCCCCTCATTTTCTCCGGAAGCCTCTGCTCGAGCGGCGGCTCGTCGTTGCGCAGC
>Ga0137457_1000334_pt1 | contig 12420 bp, 12 predicted proteins | sample EasRivERMGT630_2_FD_102321 | JGI IMG/M metagenome (GOLD analysis project Ga0137457, IMG submission 102321) | Soil microbial communities from meander-bound floodplain in the East River, Colorado, USA - East River MetaG ERMGT630_2 | ecosystem: Environmental > Terrestrial > Soil > Floodplain ...
TCAGCACCTACAAGGATAATCCGAATTTGCCAATTGAAACCATTCAAGAAATTGAACGGTACCGGGAGGTGGATGAAAATTATTGGAACGTTTACGGCTTGGGACTTCGTGGTGTTTCCGGATCCACCATTTACACGAACTGGAAACTGGTGGATGAAATTCCTGCTGGTGGTGAGCGGCACTTCGGGCTTGACTTCGGATTCAACAATCCATCCTCCCTGGTGCTGGTGGTGAAACGCGATGAAGGAATTTATCTGGATGAGTGGCTATACGAATCTTACCTGACCACTCCGGACCTGATCCGCAGGATGAAAGAAATGCAGATCGGTAAAACTCCCATCAAGTGTGATCACGAGCTGGACCGTATTGAGGAATTGAAACGTGCCGGATTCAATGCATCAACTGGAAAGAAGGATGTAAAGGAAGGGATCGACAAATTAAAATCCGTGCAGGTGTTTCTCACCAAGCGATCGGTTGACCTGGATAAGGAACGCAAAACCTACAAATGGAAAGTGGATTCAAAAAGCGGTCTCGTTCTGGATGAACCCGTGAAGCTGAACGATCACGCTGTGGATGCTTCACGTTACGGAGCATACGATCTGATCACAGACCGCAAACTCAAACCTGCAAAATTCCACTTCGCATCATGATCCTGGAGAAAATAAAACAGACAGCGGAAAGCATTTCTCGGAGTGTTCTGAATCCGGTTGATGAAAAGATCTCCAAGGCAAGGTTCGGCACATGCATACGCTGCCCGTTCTCGCGAAGATGGAAAACGAAGATGGGTTTATTCATCACCTGCGGAACTCCGATCAAGGGAAGTATAATTCAAAAAAGAGGAAAGGCTGTCGAGCTGTGCGGATGTGTGATGGATCAGAAGGTGAAGGATCCTGCAGCTGTATGTCCCGTTGCAAAGTGGTGAATGAAAAATGGCTATCGAAATGGAAAAATATCTGGTTTACCTGGTGAGCAAAACTCCCGGAGTTCAAACGCTGGGAGTGGTTCGGGAATCGGACACCATGATGCACGTGCACTTCCTTACCAGGAGTTCCTGTTTCCCGGGAGCCTACAAAGTGGATGGCGAAGGATCGATGCATAAAGTGTCCTTCACCGTTGAAAAATACGAACCGGCATTCACTGAAAAGGAAGCTATTGAAATCGAAATAGAATTCCACGAGGCGAAAACAAAAATGTCCCGGCTGATGGCTGATGATGATTGAAAACTTTTAAATCAAAATACCATGCAAGGAATCTGTGTAAAAATTAACCAAACCGAATCCGTATTCTGGAAAGATGGAACCCGCATGGATGTGAATGATGCAACCGGGTCCGTGATCATTTTAAGTGGAAGCCCCTGCGAAGGGTGGAATGTTCTTGCAGTATATCCTTCGGGAGTGACTGCTGAATTTATGGAAGAAGATTCATTCCGGAAGGCCAAAGGATTAACGCAAACTTATGAAGTGCAGGGGGTGCAGCCATGATCACAATTCAAATTGAAAAAACAGCATTCGAAATTCCGGGCAGCTGGGATGAGGTAACCGTGGAGCAGTACCAGCAGATGGTGAACCATGCCGGTGATATGGATCCTGTGCGGTTACTATCCATCCTGACAAAACTTGACTTTGAAGCTCTGAACAATTGCGAGATTCCAGGCTTCATTGAGCAGGTGGTGCCGGTCCTGCTTTGGATCCGTGAACCGATCGAGCTTGTAAAGCTCCCACGGAAGACTCATATCACCATCGAGGGGAAAACTATTCCTGTGATCGCAGATCCCGGAACAGAACGCATCGGGCAGAAGCTGAAACTCACCAAAGATATTGCAGCTGCCGAAGGTACTCCCAACGGTATGGCTGTACTGATTCCGAAAGTGGTCGCGAACTATTACGCACCGCACCTGAAGGAGGATAAGAAGTGGGATGAGAAGGATGTGGACCGTCTCGAGATCGCATGCCGACAGATGAAACTGGTGGAGGCAGCTCCGGAAGCCAATTTTTTTTTGCTTGGTTACATAAAATACTCACCAGGGAAAAAGAGTGGTTCCATGTCGAGCCGTCAGGAATCGAAACTGAAGCAGGTATAAACACAGCATTCAAAAAATTTAAGGACTTCAATGTACTATACGCACTTGCCGGAGCCGATGTATTTAAACTGGATGATGCATTCAACCTGGAATACAATCTCTGTTTCCTGTTCCTTGCAAGGCGTGCAGCGGATCAGCGGTTCCAGAAAAAAGTGAATGAGGTAATTCAAGCAAACGCAAATAGAAGATGAAAAAAGGAAAATCAGTTTTCATTACACACAGGGAGGAGCCTGTTGTAATTGCTACCGGAAGATGTCCAGAGCACAACCTGCCAATATTTAAATCTGATGGAGATGGGATAGGCAGGTGCCGGAAGTGTTACGGACTTGCAATTGGATCGGATCCTAATATCCCACCAGACTTTCCTGTTACCAGGCACAGGGTTAACTCAGGAAAATTCTCTGACAGAATTAAAGAGGCGTTTCGACAAAAACACTTGAATAACTCATGAGACTGATCGACACAATGCTGCAGGAAACTGCCGAAGGAACAGATGGGATAAATTATTTCGCACTGGCTCCGCGGCCGTATGCCAACCTCGAAGATGGTCCAGGTCGTCCCGCATTCCCACGGATATGGGTGTACTCAACCGGTCCACGCGATACCATCGCAATGAATCACACCGTGACCACTCAGTACAACGTGCTCATGGAAATCTCCGACCTGTGTCCGCTATCAGCAACACCGGAGCAGCTTCAGGAAACATGGGACCGGGTGCAGCTGCTGTGGATCAAATTCATTAACCGGTTAAGCTCGCATGCTGCCAACGTGATGCCGATCGGTAAAGTTACCCGGGAGGAAATCGCTCACCGCTTCGATCAGAATGTTTGCGGGTACCTGTGTCAGTTCACCATTACACCACTGGATACTCCGGTCTATCAATGCCCGTAAAAATTAAACCCATATTCGATGAAGCTGCTGCCGAGATAATCGCGGAGGTAACTGTTCGCATGGGTGCAACCGGTGCCAACGCTACAGGAAAAACAGTTCGCTCGCTTGAAGATAATGTTACTGATGACAGGATGCAGATCCTCGGTAGTAAATCTTTCCTGTTTGTGGAAGTGGGACGCAAGCCCGGAAAGAAACCACCGTTCGAACCGATAAAGGAATGGGTGAAAGCTCGTAACCTGGGAGGTACCAATCCCGATGGAGTTGCATGGGCTGTGGTAAATGCGATCGCAAAACGTGGAACCCTTGCAAAGCGGATCGATAAAAAACAGGAGCCACGGGACATTTATACTTCCGTAGTTACAAAGCTGAGAATACAAAGCATACTCTCTAAAATAAATGATTTCAAAGTTACCCAGGCACGGAGCGAGATACTTGAAGCGTTCCGCGGTCAGGGTGTAACAATCGTCTGAACCATGATATTTATTTCAGAAAACCCCTCTCGCACTCACGTACAAAATCCGGCACGAATCAGCCGGTGGAATTGTTCTCGGCATCCTTACATCTTCCGATTCTGGAGGCTGGATGTGGCGATCGAAACCTATGTCGACAACGGTGGGTTTCTTCGCATCATTGCAAATACAGCGCAAACTGCTGCACTGGAAATTCAGATCGGCACACAGATATATGTGAAGGACTTCGACAACAAATATGCAACGGCAGGTTTTGTGACTACGGTTGTTTCCGGAGGAGTTCCCAATTTCATTTTTGATACAGATATCCCGTTCAATGGAATTCCTGTTCTCGGTGGTTACCTAAACATCCTTGCACGTGCCAGCTATTTTGTTGAAGTAACAATTCAGGGACGTAACCCAATCACTGGCGTGACCAGCACCTGGGCAACAGCTCGAGTGGATACAGATCCTGCTGGTTTCGGAAAGCTGAACCTGGAAGGATACCTGAACGGATATGTGGACAAGGTGAATGCTTACGACTATTACACGAAGAATGTAATTGATCCGTATGTTTTCGGATCCTTCCGGCTGCTGTACACCGGCAAGTGGGTCAACGGTGAAGAATCATTTACCATCACCGATGGAGCGATTTATTATTTCTGCGATAACACTAAAAAGCTGCTGGATCAATACGGGCAGAACCTGTGTGATTACATTCCCTTTGCTGACAGTACGCTATCCATAAAAGGAAAATTCCTGTGTGATTTCAACAAGCCGACTTTCTTCCGGGGTTATCCTTTCGATCTCTCTGTGATCATACCTGAAGCATTCGGAACCTCGGTAGGAATGACCGCGAACGAAGAACGCTTCTTTGCAAATGGAATTTCCGATGGTACCCAGGATGAAGCGATGATCCTGTACAAGGAGGAAACCGTGCAGCGGGTAAAAGTGATGGACAACTACGATCCCGATATTGCCGAGATTGATTTCTGGTTGCAGGGTGACAGTGTTCCGGATGAGGAATACTTCGAAGATGGTTATATCGATGACGGCTATTTTGTAACCATCGGAGGATCTATTCTCACTCCGTACCGGGTGACAGAAAAAAAGCGGATCAAGATCGTGGATCCCTGTTTGAAAAATCCGCTGTACCTGGCATGGAGAAATACAAAGGGTGGATGGAGTTACTGGTTGTTTGACCGGTACCAGGAACACAACATCACCACCAAGATTGATGGCACATTTTCCAATGAAGGTGATTACCTGGAAACTTCCATATCTCGCGACATCATCACCGATGCATCAGCAGCTGAAAAAATAAAGCTGTTCACGCAGATCAGCCGCGATGATATTTCCGGATTCCAGCACTTTGAAAAAAGCCCGAGGATCCTGATGTTTATTTCACAGGATCTTTCCAGCGAGCCCCCACCACCACCAGTGTGGCTGGAAGTGAAAGCAGTTCCCAAAGGAATCACTTACCGGAACGATGCTGATAAATTGATACTGGAGCTGGAGATCGTACTTCCCGAGCATTACACCATTCCCAACTGATGAGCCTGGAACTTTACATCAACTCCGAAAAGGTGGACCTGTCTCCAGCGGCAGTGATCGCGATCACAAAACAGATCGTGGATATTGCCACGTTTTCAACAGTCAAAGGAGACCGCAGTAATTCCATCACGCTACCTGCTACCGATACCAATAAGCGGATCGTTGAATACGCAAACCAGGTACAATCACAAACAGGACTTCCATATACCAGGATTCCTGCAAAGGCAATTCAAGATGGAGTCGATGTACTTCCGAATGCATACTGTGCGATCGATACGGTGGAGGGAGGAATCAAGGTTGCGCTGTTTGCTGGGAATATTTCGTGGGCTTCGCTCCTTGATGGTAAAACGCTCCGGATGCTGGATTACACTGGTGACACTCACATCTGGAACCTCGCCAACATCATTGCAACGCACACCACTCCCCTGATGAATTACCTGTACCCGATTATCAACTACCGGGTGGATGAACAGGCCATGCTCGGACTGATGATTCCTGATATTCTCCGGCCGCACATTTACTTCCGGAGCTTGCTGAATCAAATTTTCAACGAGATCGGTTACACGATCGAAGGAGATATTTTCAACAACCCTCGCTTTGATGGTGCACACCTGGAATGCAGCCGGATTGAATATCCGCTGGAGCTTATGCTTGCAGAGGCGATCGTTGATGATCCGGCAGGTTACATTCCCATTTCGCAGAACCCGTTTGCATTATCTGAAGCCTGGCTCCGGTTTCCTACCGAGGTGCACGATCCGCTTCAGGCATATTCCCCACCGGGAGTCATTGAAGAAGTGACCACCATCACCGGTTTACGTTTCCAGTACAACTGTAAAAAGGCCGGGAAATATTACTTCAGGCTTGCCATGCACCTGGTGCACGTGAACGCACAGTTCGGAGCTACGGTGTACCCAGGCAGCAACCCGATCCCGTATGTGATCAAAGCATCATCTGCCATGGGTACCGAACTCGGTTACTTCGCCTCCGGTGTTCCCACGGTGTTTGAATTTTCAGTTGTAATACCCACCGATAACTTTCCCTTGCAGTTTTTCTTAACACCACCACTCAGCTACATTTCCGGAGGTGGACCAAACCTGTGGAATGTAAACCTAATGAACGATACCGATATACAAATGGTCGGGTTCGAAGGTGAATCCACCACCAGCATCGGTGATGTGGTAAACCCTGCTTACCTGCTGCCGGAATATTCACAGGCAGAATGGGTGAAATCGGTTGCCTTCATGTTCGGGCAAGCTATTATTCCAGATGCCATCCAGAAGAAGATCGTGCTCCGGTCCTGGAGCGAGCTGCAAACAAATAAACCACGTGCGGTGGACTGGTCACGCAAGGTGGACCGGAAGGAAAAGAAGATAATTGATTTTCGTCTTGCCGGATGGAGCCAGCACAACTGGTTCAAATACGCAGAGGATGAAACAGTGCTTCCGGGCTGGGGTGACGGTGAGCTGGTGGTGCCTGATCAGTGGTTACCATTTACCCGCGATGTAATCACCATGCCTTTCTCCGCAGCAACGAACGACAATGATGGGATCCCGCTCATACCACGTGCAACCAAACCTGATATCGTGTGGCTCTGGACCGGCGACAGCAATGCACGGGTGTGTAGCAGCGCAATGAATGCTGGCAGCATCACCATCGGCGGGACTCCGGTATCACCGTACCGGGAAAGCTGGTTCAAAAAGACTAACGGCACACTGAACATCGGGTTCGATGATAGCTTGCTGATCGATTTTTACAATTTCATCCTGGGCATGGTCCGCAATCCGAAACTGGTCACGGCTCCGATGAAACTTTCACTGGTTGATATCCAGAGCTTCGATCATTTCATCCCGGTGTACATCGATGAGGATTCCGCTTACTACTTCGTGAACAAAATCGGAGACTGGATCAAAAATAAAAACACAAAAGTTCAACTAATACGGTTGTAACCCATGGCTGACGAAACTAAAAAGGTAATACTGGACATCAGCGTGAATGCTGATCAGTTCATTCAGAAAATTGTGATTGCTAAGGACAAGATCACGCTGCTGAAAAAGGAAAACCAGGTATTGAATGCGGAGGCGAAGAAAGCTTTTGAGACTGGACTATTTGAGGAGTACGATGAGCTAACCCGCAAGATCGTTCAGAATGAGAATGCCCAGAAAATTGCAAAAACCGAACAGGCCAGGGCACAGAAGCAGTTGGAGTCTTTCACCCTTGCTACAAAAGCGGCAGCAGGTAGTTATGAACAGCTGTATCAACAGTGGAAAATTTCAGATGCTATACTGAAAAACCTCGAAGGAACCCTGGAGCGTACCGCAGAGGGAACAATAGTTCTCACGGAGGAATTTACTCGGGCAAAAGCAGAAACTGAAAGAGCAAAGGAAGCCCTGAATCAGTTCGGCTTAAGTACAAAAGACGGAAGGCTCAACGTGGGTAACTATACCGAGGCGCTCACTGCATCACTTAATAAGTTTCCGCTGTTCACAGAAGGACTTTCTTCCATCCGCGATGGACTTGCAGGTGTTAAAGGTGGACTCGAGGTAGTGCGTAACGGTATCGGACTATTTTCTGCTGGCACCAGTCAGCTTACTGATGCCGTGGGCATGTTCAATGAGTCGATGAAGTCGGGAGTAACGCAAGCCGTCACCTTTGCAAAGTCACTTGTAGGAATAAAATCACAGGCCGCAGGTGTTGCCGCTGTCGGAGTTGCCGGAGTCGTGGCTGGAACCGGCCTAACTGTCGGAGCACAGGCTGCAAATGTGTTTCGCCTTGCATTAATTTCCACCGGAGTGGGTGCGATCGTTGTAGCGGTGGGAACCTTGATCGCATTTTTTGCAAAAACAAAAGAAGGTGCAGAAAAATTGGAGGTTGCTTTCGGTGCGATCGGTGGAGTGATAGGATCCCTGGTGAAAACGTTCGGGGATATGGGAAAAGTTATTTTCGAAGCACTCTCTTCCCCGAAGGAATTACTAAGTGACCTGGTTGAATTCTTAAAAAACACAGTGATAAAGAACCTGACAGGCATTTTCAACATCTTAAAAGGAATTGCCACGCTAGATTTTTCCACAATTAAAAAGGGAGCTGGTGAAGTAGGTGAAGCCGTTGAGAATTTATATGCACCGGCTGTGAAGTTTACCAACAACCTGAAGGAAGCCAGCGATCGTGCGATACAAGCTGCGAAAGACATGGCAAAAATCACACAGGAGCAGCAAGCTCTCGATGATCAGATCCGGGAAAACAATGCACTGAACACTGAAGCAGAAGGAAAAATAAAAGCGATACTCGCTGCAACCAAGGACCAGGCGCTGACCGATGCTGCACGACTTGAAAAACTAAAAGAGGCCGGAGTGATTGAGGAAGCAATGGAGAAACGTAAGCTCGCAGCAACTGAAAAGCAGCTGGAACTTCTGGACCGGGAGATCGCGATCAAAGGAATCGATAGTGCCATGGAAGAAAAACGTGCGGAGCTTGCAAATGATGTCGCGAAAATAAAAGCAGACTCACTGGTGCTCACTGCAGATCTCCGTGCAAAGGAATCCAAATTCGAAGCAGAACTTTTAAAGGCACAGCTGGACGGAGAGAAGCAACTTGCAGAAGCGAGGATCCGCAGCGCTGAACTTCGTGGAGCTGACACCACACAGCTGAGGATTGAAGCTGCTCGATTGGAACGCGATTCACTTCTCACACAGGAGGGACTTACCGCGACACAGATCCTGGCTATCCGGCAGGACTTCCAAAACAAACTTTTAGAAATCGACCGGCAGGGATTCGAAAAACGTCAGGCACTCAATGATCAGCTGAAGGATCTGAGCATTGCCCGGATTGTAGATGATCAGACTCAGGAGATCGAGCAGGAAAAAGTAAACCTGGAAAGAAGGCTCCGTGAAATAAAAGGAAACTCTCAGGCTGAAACGGAGCTTCGTGCAAAACTGCTGGAAGAAACCGCACTGAAGATTCAGGACATCGCAACCAAGTTCGAAGCGCAAAACCTTGCAGAGCGTCAGCAAAAGCTGAAGGCTAATGTTGATCAGCAGATCGCGGATATTGAAGATGGTGAACGGAAACGGCTCAATGCGTTGGAGCTTTCTCAAAGCAAGGAACTGAATTTACTCCGGGTAAAATTGGAGAAGGGTCAAATTACCCAGGCAGAATTTCAGCTGAAGGAGCAGGAGTTCAACGAGCAGCAGTTTGTAATCGAGCAGGAAACACTTACGAAGAAACTGGAGCTGCAGACTATTTATGCAGCAACCCGGCAGCTGAACGATCAGAAGTTTTACGATGATCAGTTAACAACCCTGCAGGAGAACCTGGCACAGGAACTCATTTCTCAGGAGGAATTCAATGCACGGAAAGCGGAACTGGATAAGGAACGTGCAGAAACAAAAGCGACAACCGAAATTGAAACCAAGGCTCTGGTTGCCGAAGCAATCGCAGCAATCGAAGATGCAGAGGTAAAACATACCGTTGACTCCGAAACAAAGAAAACGGATGCCAAGATCAGGGCACAGAAATCACAGGAGGAGATCAATAAGGCAATGGTTGCCGATGCTCAGGGAGTTGCAAAGGATCTCGCGGACCTGCTTGCAAAGGATGAGGCCAGCAGGAAAAAGCATGCTAAAGCAATCAAGGCACTCGCCTCCGCAGAAGTTGTTCTGAACTTACAGAAAGAACTTTCCGGAATATTCACCAGTGCCGCAGTTACCGCAGGAGAAACCGGAATATATGGTGCGATCGTAGCGTATGCACTGGCCGCGATTCAGGCAGGTATTGCAACAGCCCGGGCATTCGATTCATTGGGTACTATCAACAGCCAGACCTTTGCTGAAGGTGGTCTGGACGGTGAAGGAAAAACAATGTCGTTTGCAAAAGTTCTAAAGCAGCACAATCCATCCATCCTTCACGATTTTCAAGGAGGTATGGTTGACAAACCGGTGATGTGGAAGCTGGCCGGAGAAGTAGGTCCTGAATATGTCGCTCCCACCTGGCAGGTTGCAGCCAACCCTGCACTGTTCCGCGAACTGAACCAGCAGCGCAAATCTCGTGTGATCCCTTATGCTGATGGTGGATTCACACAGAGCCAGGTTGCTCCCACCATCGGTCAGGCGCAAACGCAGGAAGCCACCTTTACACAGGCCATGAACAACATGCCTCCAATCTTTGTGACAGTTGAAGATTTCAATAAAGTTCAAAACAGGGTGAATGTCCTTGAAAACAGGTCGAGTATTTGACATAATAAAAAAGCTGAAGGAAGACGGCACACTCACTTTTCTGGTGAGGGTCGGAATCATTTCACCTAAGTATGTGAACTTTTTTAACATCCATGCACGGCTCGAGCAGGAACTTTCCCGGAGCAAATACAAAACGCTTTCCGTGGTGGAGAATGACATCGCACAGGAGTTCCGGGTTAGCCCCCGGACTGTTCAGCGTGCCCGGTTAATAATGATAAAGCCGTGCCAAACTTTAGGCATCTGATCAGAATTAAATAGGGATTTATTTGCTGCAACTGCTTTGATAAGCAAACTGCACGCAAATGAAAAACCTGATATTCTTACTCTGTCTCACCCTCATTTCATTCTCAGTCGATGCTCAAACTGCAGCACAATCAGCTCGCAGTGCGGCGCTCCGGCATTCGATTTCAACGGGAATTAAACCCGCGATCGAAAGCTCGCTGAACTATACTGATGAGGTCCGCAAGGAAGTTGGTGGAGTATGGAGCTACAACGCCGTACATGAAGATGATACCGTTTTGCTTGCCACGTTCCCGGGTGATACCACATTGACGGCTGATGTTTCACTGTTCCGGATTGAGGTCATTATGAATATTACGCTGACCGACTCGGCGGTGACGGCCGGTAAAATTAATCTAAGCGTTGATGGCGGTACAACAGAATTCTTGATTGATTCCCTAGGAATTGGCTCGGCTCATTTTATTGGATATGTATTCAGGGATAACGCCACGGACTACTTTGTTCAGTGGCATTATTCATTGGTATCTGACGAGGCGGGTGACGATACGGAAGTGGAGAGTTTTTCTTATTTGACTTCCTTCTCTAAGCTGGGTGCAATTCAGCTAAGATACTGGACCGTTGATGTTGAAGTAGCAGACTTCCAAATATTCACTTCTGTTCAGCGGCTAAAGAATTAATGATCAAAGCGAGAATCATAAAAGCAAAGGACAGCGACAAAAAAATCGCTGAACTCCATCTTTATGGTGATGTCGTTGCATGGCAATCGGCTGGCATGGATGACTGGGGTTGCATCTCCTTAAGAACAATTAAGGATGAATTGAAAAACCTCGGAGGCGCTGATGCTTTTGATGAAATCCTGCTCCGGATCAATTCACCAGGTGGTGACGTTGACGAAGGATTCGCTATTTACAATTATGTAAGGTCACACGGAAAACCGGTCACAACGATTGCAGATGGCTCATGCCACTCGATTGCTTCAGTGATTTTCCTTGCCGGTGATGTCCGCAAAATATACAACACTACCGAACCTGTCATTCACATGCCCTGGACTTTCGCCATGGGCAACGCTGATGAAATTGAAGAAACCATCGAGGTGCTTCGAATGAAAGAAGAATTGATCCTCGATGTATATGTGAACAGGACCGGTGCCGATCGTGAAGAACTCCGCGAGCTGATGTCTGACGACAAGCCGATGAAAGCTCAGAAGTTTTTTGACCTGGGATTCGCAACTGAAATCGTGGAGTCGGTGAAAGCATACGCAATGGCTCGTAAAAAATCAAATCCAACAACTCAAAATAAAATGGGAAAAGTTTCAAAAATATTCCAGGCTGCATTCGATGAACTGAAAAGGGTTTTCAATGAAGAACCTGAAGCTTCAGAAAATAAAGTTTTCAAAACCACTGACGGCAAGGACCTGGAAATCGCTACCGATGAGGATGGCGAAATCAAAGAAGGCCAGGCATGCACCATCGATGGAGCTCCGGCTGCTGATGGTGACTATCCACTTGAAGACGGCAGAACCGTTTCTGTTGCTGACGGAAAAGTTTCCGCAGTGAAAGAAGCTGAATCCACTGAAGAAGATTCCGAAGCTGAAAAGGATGCAGCTGCTGCAATGGCAAAAGCAACCAAGGAAATAAAAGCTGCGAAAGAAAAGATCAAGCACCTGGAAAACCAGATCCGTAATCATGCTGCAACAGTAACCGAACTGGAAACAGTGAAAGGCGAAAACACGCAGATGAAAGCTGAGGTTGCGCAGATCACTGACATGCTGAAGAAAATGAAAGTGGAGCCTCCTAAGAATACAACCCGCACCGGCATCACCGGTAAAGATGATCCCGAGAAACCGAAAACGGTGGAAGAATCCAAAGCGGAAATCAAAGCAAAGATTGCTGAAAAAAATAAGAAGGCTGAACCGGTTAAATAAACCAGCACAATTCACAACCAACAACAAACCAACTTTAAAACTAAAAACCTATAA